>Ga0163150_10008526_pt1 | contig 11647 bp, 10 predicted proteins | sample OliLakLV19P2IB_FD_148628 | JGI IMG/M metagenome (GOLD analysis project Ga0163150, IMG submission 148628) | Freshwater microbial mat bacterial communities from Lake Vanda, McMurdo Dry Valleys, Antarctica - Oligotrophic Lake LV.19.P2.IB | ecosystem: Environmental > Aquatic > Freshwater > Lake >...
GCTGTGCGGGGATCACATCGAGTCTGGGGGCGGTGTTTTGCGGTCGTTCGGGGTCGCCGGCATTGCGAATCGTGCGGCATCAGGGGCAAACTACCCCCACACTCGTTGCAGCAAGCTCAACGTTCGGCTATGCAGACGACCACAGGCGGGTGTTCGGGGAAAAGAGCGGGATTGATTTGGCTATCTGTTTATCGAGGATGACGTTGGGGTGGGCGGTGCAACCTATATCTTTACCCACGGCTCGTGGCAGTCGATCCTCGAGGGCTTTCCGATTGCTTTCGGGCCGGTGACGATTCGACGCGGTGTCTGGCTCCCGTGGCGAGTTTTCATACTGCCGAACGTCGAGATCGGGGAATACGCGACGCTTGGCGCCGGGGCCCTGGTGTCGAGGAGCATTGCAGCACGCACCCTGGCGGTGGGCATGCCCGCCAAGAGCGTTTCCGGCCCTGGCGGGCATCTGAAAACCCTCGACGAAGGCGCAAGAAGCGAGATTCTGCAAGGGATCTTTCGGGAGTATCGCGAATTGCTCGAGTACGACGGCAACACGGTGAAGAATTCGCAGATCGAGGGGGAAGTGGCGGGTTTTCAGGTAAGCGACAAACGGGGTCGGACTACCAGGATGCGAGCTTTCTCGAGAACTCCGCCGAACCTCGTGACTCGACCCGGTGAATCGCTCGCGAGCCTGAATCGGATTCCCGACGACCTCTGCGAACAAGCGAACAGGGTGGGTGCTTCGTGGTTCGACTTGGAGCGGGCACTCGCCTCGGAAGGAAACGATCCCTTCTTTCATGAGACGCGGGCTTTCTTTTCCCGGTTCGGGATTCGGTTCGGAATCGACAACGAACCGACTTTTCTCGACGGCTAGACGGCCCTGGAACCGCTAGCGGCAGTTCAGCTCCGGGCCCGATCCCTGGACGTTGCGGCGCAGGCGCTTCAGCAGCGCCCGGTACGCGGACTCCGGCAGCGAGAAGTACGCCACCCAGGCGACCAATTCATACTGGCTCCTCAGAAGCGCGTCGACGGAGCTTGCCAATGTTCCGTCAATGAGCCGATAGCCTGGAACCAGTAGACTCGGATCGAGGCTGCCCCCAAACAGGACTCGAATTCGCAGGGCATGCAGCGAGTCGGTGACGATGACGATCGGGGTCGTACTCGCGTGCTCCGACGCGAGTCGCCGCAGCTCCACGATGTTGCTCCTGGTATCGAACGACCTCGTGTCCACCCTGATGCGCGATCGATCGATTCCCCGGGTCGCGAGCCAATCGCGCATCTCGCATGCACCCGAGTAACCGATATCCGGTCGTGCACCCCCGATGCAGATATAACTCGCTCGAGGCGAAGCAATCGTCCGGGCATTTCGAAGCGACCGCAGGGTCGTCTCGCCCATGCGGTCCGCGTCCCCGAACAAAACGGCGATCGACGCCGCGCCTACCGGCGTGGGTTGCGCGGAAAGTTCCGCGATCGCGAGCAGAGCAGTCACGCAAGCCGCATCCACGACGGCCGCGATCGCCATTCCAACAGCAGCGAGCCGGACGACTCGAATCTTTCTTGGTCTCATCGGGCTTGCAGTGTATCTGTTGCACGGCGCCCGATCGTCGTCAGGCCATCGAATACGGCCCGGAAAGGCAGGGCGGAGCGCAGACCAATTGCTGCCAATTTTCTTTCCAAGTCCGCGTCAGCATTGACTCTCCAGCCAAATTACTGCCATCGCCTCGCCATACCGGGACTACCAGAAGCTAAAGTCATCCGCGGCCAGTTGTGCGCGGCGCACGTGCTCGAGCAGCACGGAGTTGGCGCTGTCGTAGGTGATCAAGGATGTTGCCCAGGCCATCGTCGGTGGCGTGGAGAAGCTGGTCCCGGTGGAGAGCCACACATACGCATTGCCGTTCAGGTGCAGCTGCACCACGTCCGCGCGCCCGTCGCCGTTCACGTCTGCCAGCTGGTCTTGCGGGCGCGCTCCGCGGCCCCACACCGCGTAGTCGTTGAAGCCCGCCCCGTTCGAGGTCCAACCCGCCCATGCCGGGGGGCCGGCCATTGCCACCATCGTCATTCGGGTGCTTGAGGCCGAGCGCGTGCCCGATTTCGTTCAACATGTACCTGAATCCACGGCCGCCGTCGTACAGTTCAGAGAAGCCTGAAAAGACGCTGTCGAAAGTAATATCGCCTTCCGGGCGAGGATAGGGAAACGCTCCCGACGCCCGGCCGTAACCGGCCGAAGCAGGCTGTCGGCATACGCGGGGTCGGGAAAGATGCCGATTGCCGCAACAACGCCCTGGCCCTCGTCCGGTGCAAGCGCGATTGCCAGGCCCGCGGTTCTCTGGTTCTGTGTTTGCGAACGGAAGATCCCAACTGGACGAAGCCGATGTTCGCGACAGCTTCCCAATAGTCGAAAGCCCGCCTGAGCGCGCTCACCTATTGCGCGGGCCAGGCCTGCACGAGGCCGTCGAAGTTCAGGTCCAGCGAGTAGGTGAGGGCGCAGACCGGCGAACTGCCACGAACCGCCCTGCACCAGACCTGCCGCGGCTTCGCCTAAAAATGACAGGAACAGCGCGGACTTGTGAGCGGCAGGCACGCTTTCAAAGCGGCAAATGATGCGCCGGAACTCGACGCCCGTACTGCATCACATACTATAATTCGTCGGTCCCAAGGATTGCACATTGCCCCCAAAAATCCCCACATCGGCTGAATCCCAAGAACTTGCTCCTCCCCTGCCCACCAGGGCGTTTGGGATGCTGATGGCAATCGTTTTCGCCGTTATTGCCGGTGTGGCCGAGTGGCGCTCGGCAGAAAGCGCCTGGTTCTGGCTCTGGCTCGGTCTTGCCGCGGCATTTTGCGTTACGGCGTACTTGCGGCCTCGGCTCTTGAAGCCGTTGACCCTGGTGTGGATGCAAGTAGGCGAGGTACTCCATCGGGTAATAAGCCCTGTCGTGATTGGCCTGATTTTCTTTTTCGTCATCACGCCTTATGCGCTGGTCATGCGTCTCGCCGGACGCGACGCGCTCTTGCGCAAGTTCGACCCGTCCGCCGCTTCGTACTGGATCCCGCGCGCAGCGCCGGAGCGCGGCGCCGCCGGCTTTATCGACCAGTTCTGACGACCCTCGTGGCGGTCCTTAAAGAACTCTGGCGATTTCTGCGCGTACGCAAAAAGCTCTGGCTCCTGCCTATCGTCGTCGTCATGCTTGTCGTAGGCGGGCTGCTGATCATGGCTCAGGGCTCGGTGGTCGCGCCGTTCATTTACACGCTGTTCTAGGATCGAAAGTTGAGGATCCTCGGGATCTCCGCTTTCTATCACGACAGCGCCGCGGCACTCCTCATCGACGGCCGGATCGTTGCGGCGGCGCAGGAGGAGCGATTCACGCGCAAGAAACACGACGCCGAATTTCCGCACCATGCGGCGCGCTTCTGCCTCGAATTCGGCGGGATCGAGCCGGCCCAGATCGACCTGGTGGCGTTCTACGACAAACCCTTTCTGAAGTTCGAGCGCTTGCTCGAAACCTATCTCGCGTTCGCGCCCCGGGGGTTCGAATCCTTCCGGCAGTCGCTGCCAGTGTGGATCAAGGACAAGCTGTTCCAGAAGCGCATGCTTGCCAAGGAGCTCGACAAGCTCGGGGCCGGCGTGGACTGGACCCCAAAGCTGCGTTTTTCGGAGCATCACCTGAGCCACGCAGCGAGTGCATTCTTTCCCTCGCCGTTCGAATCCGCGGCCGTCCTGACTCTGGACGGCGTTGGCGAATGGACCACGACCTCGCTCGCGCTTGGGCGCGGCAACGACCTGACGGTGCTGAAGGAGATCCATTTCCCGCATTCGCTCGGCCTGCTTTATTCCGCCTTCACCTATTACACCGGGTTCAAGGTCAATTCCGGCGAGTACAAGGTCATGGGGCTCGCCCCCTATGGCAAACCCAGCTTCGCGCGCGTTATCAAGGAATCCCTGATCGACATCAAGCCCGACGGCAGCTTTCGCCTGAACATGGAGTACTTCGACTATTGCACGGGGCTGCGCATGACCAATGGGCGCTTCGACGCATTGTTCGGCGGGCCGGCGCGCAAGCCCGAAGATCCGATGACCCAGCGTGTGATGGACCTTGCGGCATCCGTCCAGGCAGTGACCGAGGAAGTGACCTCGAAGCTCGCGCGTTCCGTGGCGCTCGAAACGGGAGAGCGCAACCTTTGCCTTGCGGGCGGCGTTGCCCTGAATTGCGTTGCCAACGGCGCGATCCTGAGAGATCACTGCTTCGAACGGATCTGGATCCAGCCGGCCGCCGGTGACGCAGGCGGGGCGATCGGCGCCGCGCTGGCGATCCAGCACCTGCATCTGCTATTGCCTCGCCAAGTGACGCCCCAAGGCGACGCAATGCAAGGCTCCTTTCTCGGCCCCGAGTTTTCGCAGGCCGAGATCGAAGAAGCGCTCGATGCGGCCGGCGCGGTGTACCAAATTCTCGACGGCGACGCCCTGATCGACGCTTCGGCCAGCGCGCTGGCCGATGGCCGGGCGCTTGGCTGGTTCCAAGGACGCATGGAGTTCGGGCCTCGCGCCCTGGGCGGCCGCTCGATCCTCGCTGATGCGCGCCTGCCCTCGATGCAGAAAGTCCTCAACCTCAAGGTCAAGCATCGCGAATCGTTTCGTCCATTCGCGCCATCGGTCTTGCGGGAGGACGTGGCCGACTGGTTCGATCTCGATGAGGACAGCCCCTACATGCTCTTGGTCGCCGGGGTGAGCGCCGGCCATCGAAGGCCGGTAACCGCCGAAGAACTGGCGCTCGCCGGGCCCGGCGTCCTTAATGTAGCGCGCTCGTCCATCCCGGCCGTAACGCATGTCGACTATTCCGCTCGTATTCAGACCGTGCACCGCGATACGCACCCGATCTACCACGCGCTCATCAGCCGATTCAAGGCCATTACCGGGTGCCCGTTGCTGGTAAACACCAGCTTCAACGTGCGGGGGGAGCCGATCGTCTGTACCCCGGCGGATGCTTACCGCTGCTTCATGGGCACACAGCTCGACGCGCTGGCCCTCGGCCATGCCTGGATACTGAAGCAGGACCAACTACAGGGGCGGAAACATGATCATGCTGCAACGTTTGCGCCGGACTGATTCGCAAGCCCGGGCCGCGCCCGCCCGCGCATGAAAATGAGCATCTGGGCCCGGCGCGGAGCGAACCTTGCGATCGTGCTTTCGGCTTCGATAGTCGCGATCGGAGGCGCCGAGATCCTTCTGCGTCACGTCTCTCCACAACTCACCTACTCGAGGGTCCTCCCGCTCGCCGGCACGTTTTATGCGCCCTCCCCTCTCAACACCTTCACGCTGCAGCGCAATTATCGCGGCACCCAGCCATCGATGGAGACCCCCGGTACATCGGTCGCTGTGCGCACGAATGCGAGCGGCTTCAGGGGAGAGGAACTCGTGCCCGGCCGCACGCCTGTCCTGGTCATCGGCGATTCGTATACGTTCGGCGTGTTCGTGAACGACGCCGAAACCTATCCGGCACGGCTCGATCGCCTCATCGGCGAATCGCACAAGGGCTACCAGGTGATCAACGCAGGCTACGCCGCGGGATGGGAAACCGACCAACATTATGTTTGGCTGAAGGCGCAAGGATTGGCGCTGCGCCCGGAGATCGTGATTCTCGGCGTGTTCCTCGGCAACGACATCCTGAATATCGCACCCGAAGCATGGGCCGAGAAGGATGCCCACGGGCTGCCGGTGCGCTACCTCAACCGCAATCTCGTGGTCGACGATGCCGGATACATCCGCGCGCCGGGTCCCGCCGACATCGTGGAGGCTCTGCATCGCATGCCGATCTTGCGTGATAGTCACGTGGCGGTGTTGCTGGCCAGGGGGCTAAGGAAGCTTCAGGTCGGGCAATCGTCCACGCGCGAAGCGCTGAGCAGCAGCGAAATGAAGCTCGCGCATATTTTTGGCGAGTACTCGGCAGAGTTTCACCGCAAGGAGAGGAACTTCATGGCTCTGGTCAGCCGCATGAAGACAGAGGTGGAGATCAACGGCGGAAAGTTTCTCGTCGCGCTGCTGCCGATGAATTTCATGATCGAGCCGGACAAGATCGATTTCAGCATGCCGGGCACGAAATTCAGGCATCGCAAGCCGGTGTACTATCGGCGCCTCGGCGCGCTCCTGGAGCGCGAAGGAATCCAGTTCATCGATATCGAGAGCATCATGCTTGCAACCAGGGGCGGTCCGTACTTCCCCGCCAACGGCGAGGTCCATTTCAATCCCAGGGGCCATGAGCTGACCGCGCAGGCGATCTTCGATTACATCAATCGCCACAACCTGCTGGCGGCTTCTTCTGCGGCTGTGCGGTGACGCTCGCCGTGGTCATAGCCCCGGCGGGCATCTCGTCGCAGGCGCTCGCATGAGGAAAGCGCTGTCGGCGGGACTCGTAGTACTTGTGTGGGCGGTGCTCATCGACATCCTCAGCGCCTACGCACTGTTCTACTACTTCCAGCTACGCGGCTACGACTCCCCAAAGACGGTATATGGCGTCGACGGACGGGCACCGTCCATTGCGCTTTTCAACAAGCTCAGGTCGATCTTCGCCCACCGGTTTCCAGAAATCGCCGGTTCGGATTGCCGCTCGCACGATCGCCACGGTCCTCTTTACCGCTCTGACCCGGTTTTCGGCTACGTGATATCGACAGGATTTCACGAAATCATCCAATGCCCTTTGGACCGGGGCCTCGATAAGAGTTACCGCTGGTCTTTCTTCATCGAGGACGATGGTGCAAGGCGCGCCGGGTACAGGAGCCCCGGTGACAAGCCGCGCGTTTACCTCTTCGGGGACAGCTGGATATTCGGTTGGGCGCTGAACGACGAGCAGACCGCAGCCTGGCTGCTGCAGGATTACTTTTACGGGTCCCTCGCGATCAGGAACCTGTCGTTCCCGGGTGGAGGAAGCATCCAGGAGCTTATCTATTTCAGGCAGTTGGCCGCTGGACTCGGGCCGCAGGACACGCTTGTGCTGGGCTACGCCGACTACTACAAGGAGCGCAATGTGGCCGCGCCATCGAGGCTGGCGGCAGAAGCGGCGTTTACCGCTTACCACGGCGTGCGCACGCTCAAGCATCTGCGGGCCCGGCTCGCCGATGAACGTGTGGTGGTCGATTTCGTCCCCATGGACTGCGGCAAGCCCATCGACTACTGCGCCCAACCCGATCCCGCGCCGCAGGTAATGGACGAGGTGACCATCGCGATTTACAAGGAGATCGTCGAAAACTCGAAGGCGCGCGTCGCGATCCTCTTTCACAGCGGATCGGACGACGATCCGGTGGTCCGCTACTTCAGGCGGGCGAAGGTGCCGATCATCGATGTGCGGCCTGAAAAAGCGAAGTTCTTCACAAACGACAGTGTGCGCGGCTACGACAATCACCCCGGACCGGTGGCGCACTTCGCCTACTACACGGCGATCCGCGAATTCATCGAGCCGAATCGCCCGCGTCCCTAGCAAAGCGATGAAAAATCTGCACGCCGCCGTGGCGGCGAATATCCCCGAACGCGCCGTAGCGCTTGCGTCCTCGGTGGCATTGATCGCATTCCTCTGCTATGCCGCCCGGCGCGGGTTCGACATCACCGACGAAGGATTCTATTTTCTCGCGGCCGCGCATCCGGATGACGTGCGCATCTACCCAGGGTTCGGGTACCTGTACGCGTCGGTATTCTCTGGGTTCGGGGTCGACGCGATCAGCACGATCAGATCCCTCGGCGTCGTGATGATGGCCGCCATCGGCGCATTCTCGGGCTGGAAGATCAGCGCGGCCTATTCCGAGGCGACCGGGCTGTCGAGTTCGGCGATGGATCGAGTAATTGCCGCATGCGTCGGACTGCACGGGTGCCTTACGTTCTACACCTGGACGCTGATGGGCCTGGGCTACAACTACCAGGTCGGCGCCTTCGCGCTCGCGTTGATCGCCACTCTCCTGTCCGGATTGTGTGCCGGCACCCGCCACAAGCGCGCGTTCTTGTTCGCCGCCGGCGCATGCGTCGCGGCAATCGCGTTCGTCAAGATTTCGTCGGGCATCGGCTTCATGGTGCTGTCCTTCGTGCTGCTCTTTGCCTGGCCCGTGTCGAACCAGCGCAGGGCGAGCCGCGCCGGATACTTCCTTTGCGGCCTCGTGGGCTGGTCGGCGATCCATTTCCTGTTGTTCATGTCACCGGCCGAAACCTTCCAGCGATGGATGGCCGGATTCGAAGCCTCGATGTCCGGCGTCGGCTACGGCTCCGAGACGCTGCTCCAGTACCGGCGCGACATCGTCGAGGTGACGGTGTTCCTCCTGAAGCACTATGGCGTGGCGATCGTGCTTACGCTGCTGGCGAGAATCGCGGCCGCGCGCCACAAGGGAGTGCGAAACGCCCTGTATGCGGGCGCGATCGCATGGATGATCTACCAGGGCGTCTCGGGCGCGGTGTGGATCGCGGGCATCGAATCGTGCACCAACTGCCGGGCGGTGCTGCATTTCGCGTGCTGGATCGTGATCGCGATCCTTGCCGGGATCCCGTGGCCGCTCAAGGCAGGCAGCATCCGGCAACCGGAGTGGCTGATCTGCGCTGCGCTGCTGGCCACGCCCGTGCTTGCAAGCATCGGCACCAGCAACCGCCTGGGCGTCGTCATCGGCATGACGCTGGCCGCCTGGATCATCCTGCTCTACCTCCTCGCAAGCCGCTTCTGGACCCGGCCCCGCCTTTCGGCACTCACGGGCGTCCTCATCTGCCTGCTTGCCGCGAGCCAGGTCGTATCCGCCTATGCCAGGGCCCCTTACAGGCTTGCAGCCGGAGTCTTCGAGCAGGACCAGCCCGCAAGGATCGGATCCGGCGGGATCCTGCTTGTCGACGCCCCCACCGCCCGCTTCTGGAACGAGCTGCAGGCCGCGGCGGGCAAGTGCGCCCTTGCGCCGGGCACGGACATCCTCGCGTTCTACAACCTGCCGGGCGTGGTTTTCGCGCTCGAAGGCAAGGCGCCCGGCGTCCCGTGGTTCTACGGAGGCTATCCCGGCAGCACGGCGTTTGCGGACTTCGTGCTAGCGCGCATCGATCGAACTCGCCTCGCGCGGGCGTGGATCCTCGAGGGGCAACCAGCCACGGAACCCCTGCCGGACCTGCGCAAGGTCGGGGTCGATTTCCCGCGGTCTTTCGAACTTTGCGGATCCGCGGTGTGGCCTTTCGACCGCAAGACGATCCGGCTCTGGAAGCCCGCGGCCTCCCGTTAGTCGGGGCCGCCTTTCTGCACTTCGCGGACCACGGCCTGCGGCCTGCGATTCACCGCGAGGAACATGCGGCCGACGTATTCCCCGATCAGCCCGAGCATCACCAGCTGCGCGCCTGAGAAGACCAGCAGCGCCCCCATCAGGGACCCCCAGCCGAATCCCGGCCCCTCGTTGGTCAGCCTCAGGTAGAGGACCACGCCCAGCCCCGCGAGGCCGGAGATCGCCATCACGAACCCGAGGAATGTCGCCAGGCGCAGCGGCATCACCGAGAAATTCACGAACGTGCTCAGCCACAGGCGCAGCAGCCGGCGCAACGTGTAACCGCTCTTGCCCGCCACGCGTTGCGAATGCGCGACCTCCAGCGAATCGATGTTCTGCGTGACCTGCAACAGCAGCCCGTCGATGTAGGGGTACGGCCCCTCGTGCGCCGCGGCATGCCTGGCCGCGAACGCGCTCACGCAGCGAAAGCTCGACAGGTAGAACCCCTTGGGCTTGTCGAGCACGAAGTCGGTGATGCGGTTGGTGAACCAGCTGCCGAAATTACGAAAGAGCGAGTGCTGCTTGGTGCCGAAGTGGCCATAGACCACGTCGAGGCGCCGGCTTTGCGCATGCTGCCAGAGCCGCACCGCTTCCCCGGCAGGGTTCTGCCCGTCGTCATCGAGGTTGACCACGTAATCGCCGCGCGCATGGCGGTAGCCCGTCAGCACCGCATTGTGCTCGCCGAAATTGCGCGAATGGCGGATGAAGGTGATCGGGACGATCGCCTCGCGCACCAGCGCTTCGCAGACTTCGGCCGTGTTGTCGGGGCTGCCGTCGTCGACGAGCACGATCTCGTGGCCGCCGGGGACCGACGCCCGCTCGATCTGCTTGACCAGCGAAGCAACGGTCTGGGCGCCTCGATAGATGGGGATGACGAAAGTCAGGGCTGGATTCATCGTCGCGAAAAGGGGCTTACGCCGCCCACTCCCGGATCTTCGCGCAAACCCTGTCGATGTCCCCGATCGCGAGCCCCGGATGCAGCGGCAGCGAGAGCACCTCGGCGCATGAGCGCTCCGTAATCGGCAGGGTCAGGCTCGGATCCTCGTAGGCGGGCTGGCGGTGAATCGGCATCGGATAGTGCACCTGGGCGAAAATATCATGCCGCGCGAGATGATCGGCAAGGGCGTCACGCCGCGGCGTCTGCATCACGAACAGGTGCCAGGCGCAATCGCGCCCGCCGGCCACGTGCGGCAGGCGGATCGGGACGTCTTTGAGGCCCTCCAGGTAGCGCGCCGCAAGCGTTGCCCGAATGCCGTTTTCGGCATCCAGGCGCTTTGCCAGCCTTACGCGCAGCAACGCAGCCTGCATCTCGTCCAGCCGGCTGTTGCGGCCATGGATCATGCTCACATGCCGCTGCCGCCAACCATACTGGCGCAGCAAGCGAACTCTTTCGAGCAGCGCCGTATCGGACCCTGCCACCGCCCCGCCGTCGCCGAAAGCCCCGAGGTTCTTGGTCGGGTAGAAACTGAAAGCCGCAAGGTCGCCCCATGCGCCGGCCTTGCGTCCCGCGACGGCGGCGCCGTGGGCCTGGGCGCAATCCTCGATGACGGACAACCCGTGCCGGCGGGCGATCTCCATCAGGCGCGGCATGTCCGCCACCTGTCCGTAGAGATGCACGGGCAAGACAGCCTTGATGGAGGGATCGTTCGCAGTCGAAAGCCGGCGCTCGAGCGCATCGGCATCCATGAGCATGGTGCCGGGCTCGATCTCGACGAACTTCGCGGCAGCCCCGGTTGCAACGATCGCCGCCACGGTGGCCGTTGCGGTATTCGCTACGGTGAGCACGCTGTCGCCCGGCCCGATGCCCGCGGCCCGCAGCGCGAGCTCGAGCGCGTCGGTGCCGTTTGCGACGCCCACGACACCCGCGACGCCGAGGTAGTGCGCGAATTCGCGCTCGAATCCTTCGACCTCGGACCCCAGCACATAGTGCCCGCTCAAGAGCACGCGCCTGATGGCCGCGTCGTACTCTGCGGCGCAGGCGCGATAGCCCGCTCCGGGATCGGCCATCATGATGCGGTTCGTCATCTGCCGCCCTCACACGTAATGGGAGAGCTCCTTGCGATAGAACGCAACGGTGCGGGTGAGCGCCTTCTGCACGCCGGTCTTCGGCGCCCAGCCGAGCACCTGCCTGATCAGCCTGCCGTCGGCGTAGAAATCGCCGATGTCTATGCTCTTCCTGCTGCGCGGGAAAGCGCGGGACTCGTAACGCGCCCGCGCTGGACCGCAGACGAGGACGAGGAGGTCGGCCAGCTCGCGCAGGCTCATGTGGCCCACGCCGCCAAGGTTGAATACGCCGCCCTCCGCTTCGCGGCGGACGGAGGCGACAAGAAACGCCTCCACCGCATCGTCCACGTAGGTGAAATCGCGCCGTTGCTCGCCACCCCAAACCTGG
>Ga0163150_10008527_pt1 | contig 11646 bp, 4 predicted proteins | sample OliLakLV19P2IB_FD_148628 | JGI IMG/M metagenome (GOLD analysis project Ga0163150, IMG submission 148628) | Freshwater microbial mat bacterial communities from Lake Vanda, McMurdo Dry Valleys, Antarctica - Oligotrophic Lake LV.19.P2.IB | ecosystem: Environmental > Aquatic > Freshwater > Lake >...
ACCCTACCCCAACCCCCTACGTCGAGTACCAGGGGGCGAAACGCAGAGGCAGGTAGTTCTGATCCGGAACTCGAACGCCGTGTCGGAGCGCCAAACGACACAGCATCATCCCGGAGTGCCAAATCATGCCCTCAAGGGCACCCGGCTTCTTCGCCGCCTGCTTCTTGTTCAGCTTTAGCCCTGCGATCAGGTGCGCCTGGAACTGGGCTGAATCCGACCGCACCGCAGCCTTCGCGCCGAGCGCGATGGCGCGTTGAGCGGGGCTCACGAAGTCGAGAACACTCAACATCTCGCTGATGCCTTCGGAGAGTGCCCCTCGCGCCAGAGCCTTCTCCCCATTCATGAAGCGATGGCCCCAATCGGGAACCTCAAGTCCTGGGCTTGAATACTGCGCCTGAGGGACCATAGCCGCTTCGCGGAGTGCCTCGTCGGAGCCAAATGACCAAAGGGTGAAGAATGCGTGGCTGAAGTCGGCAAAGGACATCCGCGCCCCGCCCAGCGTCGCCATCCGTTCGATCGGAACCAAATACTCCTTTCCTGTATCGGGCGAGTATTCAGGCTGTAGCTCCGTGATCTTCATCGGAGGCGGCGGTTCCTTGGTGCGGATCATTCGCAGGGCGAACTCTGCAGCGAGGGCAAAGGCCTCTCGCGCAGCGTTCTCGTCAGCATCCAGCAGGAGCGCTAGGTACGCACGTGTGATCGCCGTCGCGCGCAGCCACTTACGACGATCAAGCACATCCGAAGGTGCGTTGGACTCCTCTCGTTCCAGAAGCACGGGCCAATATCGCTCGTCAGTGACACGAATCTCTCGACACTCTTCGAGGGACCGGACACGATGAAGGGCAATCATCGTATCAAAGCCAGTTTGTCCACCACGACCTCGATACTAGGCTCGTACCGGACCGTCCGCCCGGACCCCACGCCTTTCCAGCGAGCATTAATCCAGAAATGTGATGTGCCGGTCTTCCCCACAGCGGCTAGCTCGTTGGCGGCGGCGCGCTCGGCGGGAGATCCGTCTCGCATCGCGATCAGCGTGTCGTCCCAATGCTCCGGCGAGCTTTGGTATGCACGCACTTGCTGGTTGTTCAGGATCATGTCGCGCCCGTTCTGGAACTTGGCTGCGAACGGGTTCACGGCCCTTTGTCCGCCCTTTGCCTCGACGGTGACGATGCGTGACCCCTGGGGACCCGTGAGTTTGTAGACCCCATCGAACTTGCCGTGACCCTTGTCGCAGCAGATACGCTGGAAAGTCTCGCCGTCCGCCTTGACGACCCGATCGACGAAATCGTCGGCGACGCGGTTTCCAAACTCCTCGCTGACCTCCCTCATCGCCTTCCTCCCGGCCTCTTTGCTCGCGGGCGTTCGAGCCCTCGCCACACGACGCGCAGCGTCCGTGTATCGCTGAGCCAACTGGGTCAACTCCCCCGAGATTGGGGTCGCATCATGAGCGATCCGGAGCTCGATGATGGGCCGGAAAGTCTGCGTCGGCAGGGGGACGGAACCGGGTGGTGGCGCAAAATGCACCACGATGTTGTCCGCGGTGGAGGTCAGGGGCGCCGCGATCGGAATCGCCTGACCGGTGCTGCTCAAGGGACTGAGGACCAACTCGACGCCGTCGGCCGTGGTCGAGGCGCCCGTCACTCGGAGCGTCTGGGCGGCACGCAAACCGTCATCAACTCCCCGAAGCAAGAAGAGGCCCTCAGCCGCCTGCGCGGTCCGGATCAAGCCGAAGAACGCCAGGAGCGGTGCTGTGGCCTCTCCAATCACCGTCGTCGCAACGAATATGTTGAAGTCGCGCGTTACGCGGTCGTGGAATTCCTTGTATTCGATGCTGACCCCTGAGGTTGACGGCGGCAACTTTCGCTTCCGGCGCGTCAGCTGAACAAGGTTCGAGCGCTGCCTGACCTCAACCCACTCGCGGCCTCCCGCCGCTCCGTAGGTGTTGATCCAGGCATTTTGGTACCCGGCGTCTATCACGTCCTGATACGTTGTCCCGTCGCTGTCGAGCTCCTGCTCCTCGAAAGGCAGGTTAGCGCCCGGGAAGATCGCGGGAGCGTTTGCGATCTCTTCAACCATCGGTTCAAAGGCGTCCCGCCCATCAGAGCGGATCACGGTTACAACCGCGCCGCCGTTCCGTTTGAAGGAAATGGCCCGGAGATTGTTCTTGCGCAAGTGGTCCGAAATCTCGCGATCGGTTTGGTTGGGATAAACGAGTTCCATCCCGTTCGTCATCTGCGGCACGAAGTACCGTCCTCGGTCGATCTGGAAGGCGCCAGGGTCCGCCAAGCGGCCATCGATGACTGCCTCGTTCTCCACCTGGAACGGGAGGAATGTGTATACATGCGCCTCGGGCGAAAAGATGTTCCCGTCGGAGTCCACCCCTTCTCCTCGATAGAGCTGCTCGCCGAATCCTACGCTCAGGTTGCCGGAGATGGTGAGGGAATCCCGTCGCGAGTTCGCGAGTTCATCGCTGAGGTTCAGCGTGCCGTCGGGCTCATCGAGAATCTCTGGCTGCAAGAGAAGAAGTCTTGGCAGCTGCTTGATCCCATGCCAACGAACCGTGGCCCCGAGCTTCGCCGTGACCGGCCTCGGGGACCCAAAGAAGTCCGGCGGCTCAGCGGGCAGGATCGTCTGGGTGATGTTTTGAATGCCTCCCTCGCGGGGAGCCATGATCTCGAACCCGCTCACCTCCGTGGTACCTTCCAGACCCCCGAACGCTCCCTCTGAAACGGAAACCGACACGAGGCCTCCTACCTCCACAGGGACAACACCCGAGCTTTGAGCGGCCACGGGGTTGGCAGGATCAGCGAGCGCATGGCCCGGGAACCGGCTGGCGAGAAACGATTTAGTCGAAGTGTACTCGTACGCTGTCCCATTCACCCTAGGCGCGCCGAACGTGACCTCGGGAGTGGAGTCGGGCCCCGTTGGTGTGGTGGACATCACGCCTTTCAGTGTGGCCCGCGGGGGGGTGACTCCAAGCGGGGATACCACACGCACCTTGAACACCTTCGTTCCCAGCGGGGGAATGACTTGAACCTCACCATCATCGATAACTTCTGGAGGGCTCAGTACTGTGTCCCCGTCTCGGGTGAGCACAGACTTTGTGGCGGCACCCACGGCGCCAATGCTGTTCTCGACCCGCACTGTCACCTGCGTGAGCGGGTACGGCAATGTGATTCCGGCCGCCGAGAACGCCAAGTTACCTCCAGTCCCTGTGACTGAAGCCGTCTGGCCGTTGATCGTGACGACGGGTGCGGGTGCTTGGGCGTTCGCAGCAGAAACGGGATCTGTGATCGTCCCTGTAATCGTCGCCTCAAAGATGCCGGGCGAGACTTCCTCGGGGGCAAGGTAGTTGATCCAGACCTGCGGAGCCGCGATGTTCCCGGGAACGAGGTTGAGCGTATTGCCCGCCGCGTCCAGTAGCGCGATCCCTGACGCCACCGCATCGTCCTTGATTTCAGGTCGTGCGTAGGTGATCCGCGGCTTGGAGCCAAGTGAGGCACGAATGCGCGTCGCTTCAAGCTTATCGGCCACGGCCTTCGGCAACCCCTTAGGTACGGCGAAGCGTGCCGGAACCAGGAAGAGTTGCTCGCTCTGGAGCGAATTCGTCGCCCGAGTCAACACAATGTCCTTCGTCTCCCGGTCTGTGCTGAGCTCCACCGCTGCAGGCGGAAGGGTGCCCGCGCCGAAATCCTTCGCCTGAACTCTGAAGTAGGACGTCGCGGCCGGGGCCGCCTGGCGAGGCACGCTTGAGAGCGGCAACACGACACGGGCGGCGATGGTCCCGTTTGGAGCGGTGTTTACACGGATCCAGAAGCTATCCGAGCCCATGTTTCCGAGCGAGTTGGTCGCCGTCACCGAGACTAGTTGGTCCTGAGCCAGGAGGCGAATCTCTCTCGCAAAGCGCCCAACGAAGGGTCCCAAGCCCCCCGCACCCGCGCTTACCTCCTCAACCGCCGTCTCCTCTCCCCCAACCAACACCTTCTGAATCGGGGCCAGCGGATCCACCACGGAGCCGGAAACCGACACCAGCGGGAACTTCTCGCTGTTCACGGGGCCGATCGGATCGATCTCAACCCACGGCCTAGCATCGAAAACAGGAATGCCGTCTGTTTGATCGGCGTCCTGTCCCTCGACTGTCGCAACGAACTCCAACTCCACAGGTCGCATGTTGCGTTCGATGCTGGTGAGTTCATCTGGCGTCCCGGCGTTGACACGCCCTCGCACCTTGTAGATGGAGTTGGGATCGAACAATGATCCGACCGGAAACGTGGCTCTCATGTCGTTCACCGGTAGCACCTGAGGTGTTCCAGTGCCCTTCGTCAGCACAATCTCCGCTGTCGTGACCTCGGTTGCCTTGGGAACCACAACCAACTCAACCGTCGCTGGCTCCTTGGACAGCCCCAGCCTGGTCTGGAAGGGTCCGCCTGTCGTCTTGACAAGGAGGATCTTCCCCAACGCAGCGGTGCGGATGCCACCGATCACTCCATCTGTCGCGTAGCCGTAGCTCGCTCCGTAGAGAATCCCGTCGATGACCTGCAGCCTTCCCCCCACGCCGGGGACCACGCCGGCCGAGGTTGGATGGGCAGGGTCGCCGATCTGAACGATCTCGATCTGCGGCGACGTCGGGCTGTCAAACCCGATGTAGGCCTTGCCGTCGCTGATCTCGATGTCCGCGATCGCCTTGCCCTGGGTGGCGAGGAGCATCGAACCGATCGGCGTCGGGTTCGTCGGGATGGAGATGTCCATCACGATCAGGACGTTCTGGCCCGCCTCGTCGATGCCGGCCACCAGCACCACCGACCTTCCATCGATCAGCGCCGTCTCCACCGCGTAGGCGTACTTCACGGTGCGGCCGTCGTAGCTGGGCGGGGCGTTGTAGAAGACGCTTTGCTGGGCTTCGTTGGCCAGGACCAGGCCGGTGGACGAGGCCACCGCGATGATGGTTTCGCCCACTACGTCGATCACCGAGATGTCGCGCATCCAGGGCTTCACCGAGGGGGACACTGGGTCGATCACGTTGATGGTGGAGAGGACTGCGCCGGTATTGAACGAGCCGCCGTCGAGGTTCAGATCCTGGCGCATGGTGAAGTGCGCGGCGGAGCAGCAGGCGGCAAAGCCCGACTTCAGCTCGGCGACGCTTGCGACTTGGATCCCCTTCCTCCACGTCGCGGCGTAGACCTTGTCGCCCTTCAGCCTGATGCGTGACGGGGTGCCGTCCTGGGCTCCGGAACTGACGGTGGCGGCGCCCACCCACTGCGGGGCCTGCGGATCGGTCACGTCGTAGACCTGCAGGTTGCCGGGATGAGAGCGGTGGTTGGAGCCGGTGGCCACCACGATGGTGGTGTCGGCGCCGGCGATGTCTATGACACGATTTTGGAGCAGAGTGGACGAAAGCTCGGTCAGGTTCGCGGGGTCGGAGGCGTCATAACCCACCAGCGCCCCGTTCCAACTCGACGGACTGAAGAGGTGCTTCAACGTCCACCCCGTGATCGACTGATCCGTCTTCAGGATCACGAAGCCGCCGGTGGAGTACGTGTCCTCCGAGTCTGGGTTGATGCCCTCTGGCCCGAAGGTCACGAAGGTGGTTTCATACGGATCGAGGAACTTGGGCGCGGGGCCGCTGGCGTCGGTGTCGAGGTCCTCAATGCCCGACAGCGCCCGGACCGTGTAGGTCGTCCCGAACTTCAGCCCAAAGAGCGGCTCCAGCGTTACGCTCGTGACCGCCACCGTCGGCGCGGGCGAGAGATCGGAGACCACGGTGCCATCGGGCTTCACTCCGCTGACCCGGAACTGCACATCGCCCTCTGTTGATGTGAAGGTGAGGTTCGAGAGGACGTTCTTGACCGGCTCGGAGAAGGACAGGCTCACGAAGCTCGACACCGAGACGCCCCTGGCGTTGCTCTTCGGCGCGGTGCGCGCTTCGATCACCCGCGGCGCCGCGTTGTTGTCGGTGTCGACTCCCCCGCCCGCGGCCACGATCCGGAACGTGTTTCCGAAGGACACGGGGTCGCCGATGGCGCGCAGGGCCGTGCCGGTGAGGCGATAGGTCCCGGGGGCGCCGGGCAGGAATTCGGGATCGAGGATGTAGTCAAACCTCCCGGTCAGATCGCTCCTCGTTCCGTAGTTGACTCCGTTGATCTCCACGCCGTTGATGGTCACCGCCTGACCGGCGAGGCTTCCCTTGATACCCACCTGAAGCGGCACACCCAAGGGTGCGATGCCCTGGAGATTGATGGCGTTGTTGTCGGCTCGGACCAGGGTGACGGCGATGACCGGCGTGGGCGGAGGTTCCGCCGCGGTCGGGAACGTGATGTTGACCACCGCCTCCTGCTTATAGCGCGGGTAGCTCGGGTCGCCGGGCAGCACCTCGAAGCCCTGGCCCCGCGCCGTCGTGTTGTTCGAGATCGCCACTACTTCGATCGGGCCGCCCGCGTACCGCGCGTCCCACAGCGCGTACGTGCCGGTGGACGTGGTGGTGGCGCTTGTTCCGCCCTCGATGTAGGCAAGAGGCTTCGGCTGGCCGGTGAGGGGATCGACCTCGTCCGGGCTCACTCCGGAAACCGTGGCCCCCTCGACCGCCAGCGTCACCAGCTTGCCGTTCACATAGGCCTGCCGAGTCACCTTGCCGCGGATGAGGCCGCGGGTGGGACGACCGAAGTCCGCCGGTTCCGGCAGTGCCCAGGACAGGAAGAGGAGAGTCGTGATCGCTGTGCCCACCAGGCCGGCGAATGGCGGGGACGCGGTGACGATCTCCAGGTCCTCCGGAGCGCAGGTGGCGGGAATCTCGCTCGGCCCCGTCGACGACGGCACGGCCTTGCACTGCACCTTGGCTTCGTCGATGACTTCGAAGGTGACGATCTTGTCGGCCTCCGCGCAATCAAGCGCGCCGTCCGGACAGGCCAGGATCCGCCGATGGATCGTGTAGAAGGCGTCCTTGGGATCCGCGGGCCGCTGGTCCACCGGCGCCTTGGTGAAGTCAGGCAAGGGGAAGCGGACATCCACCTCGCGGCTGAAGGTGGCGGGACGGTTCGCCTCCATCTTCAGCGTGCTGCCGATGTGGAGGTCGTCGCCGAGGAGCTTGCCGAGGACGTCGCGCGGATAGATCGTCGCGTATTCCGACTCGGGGACCAGGCTCAGCTTGACCTTCCACTCTCCCCCGCCGTCGTTCAAGGCGCCTTCGGGAATGTCGAGACCTGTGCCGCCGGGGCCATTGATGGAGCCTCCACCCGGGCCGATAGCGGTCTCGCCGGTGGCCGGGTTGGTGAACTGGCTCTGCCGGTAGATGACGGTGTTGCCGAAGGGATCGGTGACGGACACAAGGAGGGTGTCGAGCGTGCTCGCGGGCAGCGTGCCCTCCACCTGGCCGTCATTGCCCGCGGTAAGGCCGAGGACGACTCCGTTCCCTCCGTTGATGATGAGAATCTCGGTGCCCGGCGGGAACGTACCGTTCGGTGCGCTCACCGTGACCAGGCCATCGGCATCCGGGAATGAGAAGGTCAGCGCCTTCAGGTTGTAGACGGGCTTGATGTCATCCTTCGTGCGGAAGGTGGTGGTGGGCGCCGTGACCAGGCCTCCCACGGTGTCGAGGAGGCCCGTGACTTCAAGCGCGTAACTGGTGGAGAACGCGAGTGCCGGAGTCGGCGGAGTCGTCGTGGCCGCCGTAGGAATGATGGAGAGCTGCTTGCCGGATCCGGAGAGCACGAAACGAAGCGGCACGGTGGTGGAGGTGGTGCTGGGCGGCGCGGGAACGGTGCGGAGGACAATGTTCGCGGCGGTGACCGTGGTGGGATCAAGGGCCACCGGCGACGTGAGGGTGAGGAGCTCATTGACTTCGATGCCGATCGAGCCTGAGGCCGGGGTGATCGCAGCCTGGCTCACCGTACCCTGAAGGGCGATGTCGGCAGTGACGGGCGTGCCGTCGATGGCGGTCGCCTGCGCTGTGCCGACGAGGCTCTGGCCGAGGACGCGCGCGGTTACGGTGGTCGAACCAGGGACGCCGGGAATCGCGTAGTAGCCCGCCGTGGCGGAGGTGGCCACAAACGGGAGGGTGTTGGTGGTGACGAGAGCGCGGACGGGACTGCCGCCTGCCGTGGTGACGCCGGTGATGAAGCCTACCGGTCCTGACAGCCGAAGCAGGGTGTAGCGGCCTTCCTTCCTGATGCCTTCGAGAGTCACGCCCGGAAGACCGGTGTCGGCCCTGCTGACAGCTCTTGTTTCACCGTTCGCGGTCAATACATCGGCAAGCGCCACCACCTGAAGACGCGGGAAGCCGTCGTAGGCCGCGCGATCGACTCGCGCCACCACCAGGGTCTCTCCCGGCGCCGCGGCGACGTCGTTGAATATGAGGGAGGCCGACGTATTGAGCACCGACGATGAGAAGTCCACCGTCACTTCGCCGAGGGGTGTGATCCCGTTCGTGGTCGGGATGAACGGCGAATAGTCGTCGTAGGCGGAAAGCGCGATGGCGGTGTCTTCGTCGAGACTTCCCGCCGCGACGTTGAGCTGAACGTTGCCCCCGAGGGAGCGGAAGCCTGAAGGAGCCGAAGGCGACGAAGGCATCCGCTCTACCTCGGCCGTGATACGAACTTCGCGCCCAAGTCCGTTCCTGTGAGGCGCACCGACGACGTGACACGAGCCCCTCCCCTGCTGTCCGTCCGCGACATGGGAGGGGTTTGGGGTGGGGACTTCAACGACAAAATACCTGGCGAGACCGGTCTTCCTTCTCGAAGGCGTCGCCGTAGTATCGTCCCTCAGGAGTCCCGATATGGAAGCACACCCCATCCCAGCCCACATAGAAGACGGCGCCATCCATCTCGATGCCCCCCTCCCCCCTCTCGCGGAACGAGTCGAGGTGATTGTGTATACGCCCCCGACAGCCCCCAAAGGGTCGCTCGCAGCGTATGTCCGGTCCTTGCCCCCGGGCGATATGACCGGGGATGAGATTGACGCCGAGATACGCGACCTGCGCGACTGGGATCGGTGAGGCTCTACCTCGATACCAGCGTCCTGAGACGTTGTGTAGAAGGCGATGCGACTGAACAAGCGATCGCCCTTGGGTGGATTGAACGAGCGGAACTCGCTCCAGGCGGAACCATCCTCACCTCTCGTCTGGCTCGTGCCGAGTGCCTCGTCAAACCTGTTCGGTTTCGAAACGTCGCCAGAATTCAGCAGTTCGAGAATCTCTTCCGTGACAACGGCATCGTCCTCCTGGGAGTTTCCGACGAAATCCTCGAACTCGCGACCCAGATTGTCGCCGACAATCACATCAAGATGGCGGACGCAATCCATACCGCCACCGCCCTCCATGGTGGATGCGATGCTCTCGTGGCGAAGGATCGACCCTGGATCGAGAAGAGCCCCGTCATGGGCCTTCCTCTCCTTCACTTCTCGGAATGATCTCCTGACCGGAGATTCCGACCTCGTCCCAATCGGCCGACCTGAAAACAACTCCTGCGGCGCCGTGCTTCGCGGTGCGTCGCGCCATTCCTCAATGGGAATCCGCGCCTTCCCGGCCGCATCCAAACCCGACGGAGTCGCCGAGACCTCTCGCCCGTCAGCGAGACCTCGCCGCGTGACCGCGTTGGGTATCCCCGACACTCGCAGGTTCCTCCCCCGCCGAACCTCGTAACACACGTACCCCTGCGCCTCGGCCTCACGCCGCGTCCTCGGGGCGGCCATGGAAACCCGCAACTGCAAGGAACCCGCAACTACGGATCGTCTCCCCCGCCGCTCAGGTGCACGCCGAGGCGTCGGGACCTCGCCCGGCTTGAGACGCATCACGCAGACGACTTCAACCGCCATCTCCTTCCGCATCGCCTTGCGCCACTCTGCGATCGGAATCCGGATCGGCACCGACAGATCCGCGAACGCCGTTGCAGGCAGGACCTGGGCAAGGAAGGCCGCGACGAGAACGCGCGCGATGAGCCGGAACACTCGGCCACGGCGACGCAAAGGCGCCGATGTGAAGAGCCGCGGGGCCAAAAGACCCCGCGGACATCCGAGCTGATCATCTAACGTCAAGGCGCCTCAGCCTTCCGCTCAGCCGGTCCCATCGACTCGACGAGCTTCGTCAGCATCTGCACGCACCTTACCGCAAGAGAACGAGCCCGAAAACACTCCGCAGAGGGTGTCAAACGACGCAATCGAAGCACGTCCGTGAGCGCCGCGCATTCCGTCGCCGAACCTCTTGCCACACCGAAGTGATACCGACGCTGCCGGCGACTCACGCGTCCGCATCCCTCCGCCAAATTCAGAACCACGGACAGGCTGGCCCGCTCGAACTGATCCCGAAGAACGCGATTCACCGACGGAACCAGCGTGTTCGCCATGCACTGGAGTTCGAGCGCGACGCGATAGACAGTGAGCTTCTCTGCGTCCAGCACGTGCGCTTCGGCGCCGGCAGCCGCGATGCGATCCTCGGCCTCCGACATAGCCAACGCCGCTGCGAGTTCCTCGCCGACGCGTACCCGTCCAGTCGCTGTCGCAACGACCGGCACGGAAACGGCCGGGGCACAAGCCCCGGCCTGCTGAACCAGTGAAAGCGAGACGCTCATCAGCGGGACTCCTCGACGTCGCTCAGCGATTGCTCGGCTTCGGCCCGCCGCCGAGCCTCCCGCTCCCGACGCTCCCGATGCATCGCCGCAAACTCCGACCGCCGAGCCCGCTCGTAGCTCTCCGACACTTGCTTCTCGCAACGCACCGCCCGCTCGTTCGCTTCGCAAAGCTCCGCGATACGCAAAGCCAGATTCGCCGCCTTGATCGCAAGATCGGACTGCATCACCCGACGCTTTGCTCCGCACGCCAGCGCGGACGCCGCATCGAGTGCTGCCCGTCGTGCGCAAGACCAGATACCGATCCGAACGTTCCGCAGAATCGCCGGAACCGTCCGGTCCAACTGCGAGTGAATCTTGAAGTCGCAGACCACGATCCGTGCGACCTGAATGCAAAGCTCCTCGGCCAAGCTGGTCAGAACCGACGGACCATCGTCGCCGAAGAGATAACGCTGCGTGGTATCGATCGCCACGCGAACGCGAACACCGAAAGCGAAGGACCGAGACGACGGCGGGATCGGCTCGGGGCCTGGGTGCGGGGCTTGGGTAGTGGACGTATGCATGAGGGTTTCCTTTCGGCAGGCCGAAAGTGGCCTGCCCCCTCAGTCCCGACTTCACGCAGGGAGGTGTCAAGGCCCGCAGGCTTTTTTTGGAACAAAAAAGTGCGGAGCGCACGCGGAGCAGCCTTGATGCCGCCCGAAGTGAAGTCGATCATTCAAAGCAGGCCACTCCCGCCTGACGGAAGGAAACTCACCGGCAATCCCTGCGTCCAAGAGCCCCGCTCGAAAGCCCCGAGCCTCAACCGCGGATCTCTCGCGACAAGGCCCGAGAACCGTGAAGTCCCAAACACCAGACCGTCCAAGGCCAAAAAGACGGCGCGCCCCAAAATCAACCGTGAGCGATCTCCCGCTCATCGAACCACCCGCCACTCAACAAAGGAGCGGTCTCCCGCGGAGCGGTACGGGCGCGGCTTGCCGCGCCAAGCCGGCCTCCCCACCCCGGCTACACTCCCCGACCCATGCCCGAGCCCCTGCCGGAGATTCGTCTCCCCATCCATCTCCGACGGAAAAGCCCCGTTAACAACAAGCAGCAG
>Ga0163150_10008530_pt1 | contig 11645 bp, 15 predicted proteins | sample OliLakLV19P2IB_FD_148628 | JGI IMG/M metagenome (GOLD analysis project Ga0163150, IMG submission 148628) | Freshwater microbial mat bacterial communities from Lake Vanda, McMurdo Dry Valleys, Antarctica - Oligotrophic Lake LV.19.P2.IB | ecosystem: Environmental > Aquatic > Freshwater > Lake >...
TCCCAAACGTAGGAAAATCAACACTGTTTAACGCACTGCTCAAAAAGCAGCAAGCTTATGCGGCTAACTTTCCATTCGCAACTATTGAGCCAAATATTGGTATCGTTCCAGTTCCTGATGATCGATTACTTCAGTTGGCAGAAGTAGAGATGAAAAGCGAAAAAATGGACTCGCTACCACCGCAGGTTCCCGCAACCGTGGAGTTTGTTGATATTGCAGGGCTTATTGCTGGTGCTCATAAAGGGGAAGGGCTGGGTAACAAATTTTTAAGCCACATCAGAGAAGTTGATGCAATTTGTCATGTGGTTCGTGCTTTTAGCGATCAAGACATTGTTCGAGAAGGAAGCATTGATCCGAAAAATGACTTTACCGTGATTGAGACAGAGCTTATGATGGCAGACTTAGAAACACTTTCAAAGCAAAAGGAACCAAAAGGTGGAGGAGTAACCCGCGAAGATACAATTCGATGGGAAGTGACAACCAAATTTAGAGATGCTATCGAAAAAGGAATACCAACACGAACACTTCAATTGAGTGAAGAGCAATCCAAGGCAGCAAAACAGCTTTCGCTGCTGTCATACAAACCGATTCTTATAGCCCTAAATTGTGATGAAGACGATCTTCAGAAAGCAACGGAATTAGAAGCAAAGTATGCTGGGGAGCTTGAAGTTCTACCAAAGCAAGTAATTGCAATATCAGCACGTACAGAAGAGCAACTTGCAGGTTTTAGTGCAGAAGATGCACAAAGTTATTTAGCAGATCTTGGTGTTGCAAGTAGTGGACTTGAGCGATTGATTAGAAGCGGATTTTCGACACTTGGATTAGTTACCTTTTTAACAGCAGGAGTTAAGGAAGTACGCGCATGGACTATTAAAAAAGATATTAGTGCACAGCAGGCATCAGGTGCCATTCACAACGATTTTGTTAAAAAGTTTATTAAGGCTGATGTAGTATCACTCGATGAGTTTATTAATTGTGAAGGTTGGAAGAATGCCCGAGAAAAAGGGAAAGTGCGAAATGAAGGACGAGATTATATCGTTCAAGATGGCGATGTAATTGAATTTAAGATCGGGGCATAGCACAAAAAAAGGCGAGCAGTTGCTCGCCAAAACTCAAAACTTATCATAGTGGAAGACATTCTTCCGTATCGTGCAGTCCAAGGTCATCAGCAGACTGATACGCTTCATTCTCTTCCTTCGTGAGGTAAAGAATATATCCGTCGCTACCCTCTACACTAAACCGTGAATCTTGAGTCGGAATTCGTCTGTTCCAGGCTGCCTTGATAAGCGCAGACACTAAAATTGCAGTTAATACGATGACCCCGATAGTCTCGATTTCCAAAAATAGCCTCCTAGATGCGCGAGTATCCCATATTATACCATTTAGTCTTAATATTTACTAGTTTTCATACCTCTGGTTGTACGTACGGCAGTGGCTATGATATACTCACTCTCGTATGAAAACATATGAATTAATTGCAGTAATGGATGCAAAAGCAACCGCTGCCAAGAAGAAATCATTCCAGGAAAAGCTTGAGAAACAAGTTGCTGCTTTTGGTGGAAAAATTTTGGAGACTGTAGATTGGGGACAGAAAACTCTCGCGTATCCTATTGCTAAAAACACTACTGGTGTATTTCTTATAATCTCACTAGAATTAGATGGTAAAGGAGCTAAAGATATGCTTGCTCGTTTGAGACTTGAAGATAGCCTTATTCGTTATCTATTCATAACAAAAGAAGAAAATATTCACATGAAGAGTCACTTAAGAAAGAGTATAGAAACAACCGAAGCTAAAGAAGAAGCTACTGAAACAAATGACAAGGAGTCTTAATCGCGCAACACTTATTGGAAACATTACTCGTGACCCAGAGTTGAAATATACTCCACAGGGTACCGCTGTATGTACCTTTAGCATTGCAACAAATAGATCATGGAAGACTGAAAGCGGCGAGCAGAAAGAGAATGCTGAATTTCACCGCATCGTTGCCTGGGATAAGTTAGCAGAAATTTGTAACCAACTTTTGAAAAAAGGATCACGAGTCTTTGTTGAAGGTCGAATTCAAACTCGAAAGTGGGCAGGTCAAGATGGTCAAGATCGATACACAACTGAGATTGTCATTACTGATATGATGATGCTTGAGCGTCGAGAAGGGGACGGAATGGGTGGAGACAGTGGCCCATCTGATATTGATGTGCCTGATGATTTCGGAGCACAGATGCCTGAAGCACAAACTACTAAAAAGGCACCCAAAGCTAAGGCTAAACCGGTTGAGGATGCACCGGCAGACGATGACATTCCGTTCTAATTATATAAATTATAAATATGGCTAAGAAACAACAAAAAAGAAAAACAAATGTAAACGCAAAAGTGCGTCTTGGAGCGTATAACTTTGAAGTAAGCTTCAAAAATTACGAAGATCTAGCGCGCTTTTTAAATGATCGTGGAAGAATTTATCCACGAAAGCGAACTGGAGTAACTGCACGTGAGCAGCGTTTTTTGTCACAAGAGATTAAAAGAGCCCGCCACTTGGGCTTACTTCCATATAAGCCTTCAATGTAGTATCCTAAATGCTGTGAACAGCATTGTCCCCAAAATTACCATTCGACACATTCGTAACCTGTTTGTATTGTTTGCAATCGCGGCAGTAGCGTTTATAGGCGGGGTTGAATATTCAGGTCGTGGAGGAACACTCGGACGAGATCTTCCAACCCGCGTAACAGTTAATCGCAATGTGCCAGAAAATGTAGACTTTGCACAGTTTTGGAAAATTTGGGACACCTTAAAGACTGCATATTACGACCCAGGAAAAATAAGTGAAAAAGAGCTCGTGTATGGCGCGATAAAAGGAATGGTATCAGCGGTAGGTGACCCTTATACGGTATTCCTTACTCCAAGTGAACAAAAAGTAACACAGGAAGATCTATCTGGAAATTTTGATGGTATTGGTATTCAGATCGGGTACAAAGGACGTGACCTTGCAGTGATTGCCCCACTTCCTGGAACTCCAGCAGACACGGCAGGTATCCGATCTGGTGACCTTATCGCTGCAATTAAAGATGAAGCAAAGGATGTAGATAAAGGTACTGATGGTCTGTCACTGCCTGAGGCCGTTCAGATTATTCGTGGTCCTGCAGGATCTAAAATCACCTTAGCACTTGTTCGCGAAGGGGAAGACAAACCAATTTTGGTAGAAGTAACCCGTAAAACTATCAATGTGCCAAGTATTACTTTGAAATATGTGGGTGACGGCACGGTTGCACATCTGCGAATTTTAAAGTTTGGTGGTGAGACAAAAGCTGAATGGGACAAAGCAGTACAAGAAATTGTTTCTAAAAATACCTCAACAATTATCTTAGATGTACGAAATAATCCCGGTGGATACCTTCAGGCCGCAGTTGATATTGCTTCAGAATTTTTAAGTACCGGTACAGAAGTCGTCTATGAGGAATCAAATGGGATAGTTCTCGAGCGATTAAAGACTACGCGAGCAGGCAAGCTTACCGATCGAAAAATGATAATACTTGTTAACAAAGGAAGCGCCTCAGCTTCAGAAATCCTCGCAGGAGCACTTCGGGATCAAAAAGGAGTAAAGCTTGTTGGTGAAAAGTCTTTCGGAAAGGGAACTGTGCAGGAGCCGCGTGAGCTCGAAAATGGTACTGGACTTCACATCACCATTGCGAAATGGCTGACACCAAAGGGAACTTGGGTTCATGATAATGGATTAACTCCAGATACTGAGGTGAAGGACGACACTGAAACAGAAGAAGACGAGCAGTTACAAGAGGCGCTCAAATTAATCAATCTCTAAGCTTCTTCTCAGAAAAGCGATTTACAGTATACCTATGCAAAATCGAAGGACTCGAAATTTATTAGTAGTCGTGGCATTTGTTGTCATCGTTCTTTCCTTGTTAACTGGAGGAGCCGTTGCTGATCGCAAATTTGGGTTTGCTCCGCTTGATGCGTTCCTCAAACGAACTTCAAATTCACTAAATGTTGGTAATACTGATAATACTGCACTTGTTTTGCATGAAGAGTCAGTTGTTATTGATGTAGCTGAAAAGGTATCTCCATCCGTTGTGACTGTTGCAGTTGAAACGCCACAGCGTCGAGTTGTTGAATTTAGTCCATTTGGTGGATTCCAACCTCGTGTTGAAGGTGGACGACAACAAGACATTGGAAGCGGGTTTGTAGTTCGAGAAGACGGACTCATTGTTACAAACAAGCATGTAGTTGAAGATGACAGTGTGAAGTACACAGTGATTACCCAAGACGACAAAGAATACGCTGTCGAAAAAGTAACAAAGGACCCTTCAAACGACTTGGCAATTTTGAAAATCAGTGCCACTGGATTGAAGCCTGTTGAGCTTGGTGATAGTGATGCGATTAAAGTTGGACAGTTCGCAGTTGCTATTGGTACAGCACTGGGTGAATTCCGACATACGGTGACTACTGGAGTTGTTTCTGGTCTTGGACGTGGGATTACTGCGGGGAGCCCATATGAAGGCTTTGTAGAGCGGCTTGATAACGTTATACAAACTGATGCAGCTATTAACCCTGGAAACTCTGGTGGGCCTCTTCTTAACTCTACAGGGCAAGTAATTGGCGTTAATGTAGCCGTTGCACAAGGAGCACAAAACATTGGGTTTGCGATTCCAATTAATATTGTTAAAAAAGGACTCGAGCAGTTTACGAGCTCCGGGAGCTTTGCAAGCAAACCATTCCTTGGAGTTCAGTATCAAATGATCAGTCGACAGACCGCCATCATGAATGAGGTTCCACAAGGAGCATATATAGCCGAGGTCGTTGAAGATTCGCCAGCCGCACGAGCAGGGGTCAAGACCGACGACATTATTACCGAAATTAATGGACAAAACCTCTCAGATGCTGAAGAAGGTTTGGCTGGGGTTGTTGAGACTTTGAAGGTGGGGGACACGGTTCGATTAAAAGTATGGAGAGATGGAGAAACACTCGACTTGTCAGCAAGCTTAACAACTTCAGAGCAATAAAAAAAGCGGCTTAGATAGCCGCTTTAAACTCATGAGTTTTTGCCGAACTCCCGTATGAAGGTCAAATCATCACCATGTAGCCAATTGACCATTACAAACCCTGCTATATACAGGAACAGACAAGCAGCTAACAGGCCAGCTATCGCAAACAGCAGTGCGGTGGAAATTACAAACAGAGCTATTGTTAATACTGCATTACCTGGCTGGTATTTAACTTCTACGAAGAGCGCGTAGAAGAAGACAAATGGTGTCGCAAGGAATGCAAGGACAATGAAAAACATATATCGGTATGTCATCAAAAACCTCCGTATATTAGATACCTATATTATATCATGTGAGTACAAATTTAAATGTAAAACGTGATAAAATTGTGCAATTGTTAATAGATGAGATTGGTAAATATGAAAATTAAGTTCATTTTTTGAATTTGAATCCTCATCGATTATAGATTCTTAGTGGCTTCGACAATTTTTTCTAAATTGCCTTCAACGATATTTTCTAAATTACCCCATGACTTACTAATACGATGGTCCGTGATGCGGTCTTGCGGGAAGTTATAAGTGCGGATCTTTTCGCTTCGAGTTCCACGTCCGATTACACTTCTATATCCAGCGACAGTTTTAAGCTTTTCTTCTTCTTCTCGTTCCCAGAGTCTGGCACGCAGGAGGTCTAGCGCAATTTTTCGGTTTTGTTCCTGAAAGCGCTCAGTCTGGGCAGTGACGACAATTCCTGAAGGTTTATGGGTAAGTCTGACTGCCGTTGATACTTTATTAACGTTTTGGCCACCGTTTCCTCCGGCACGGTAAAACTGGATATCAAGGTCTTCGTTTTTAATCTGAACCTCTTGTTCGCTAATTTCTGGAAGTACCGCAATTGTGGCAGTTGAGGTGTGTATACGCCCTCGTTTTTCAGTTGATGGTACTCGCTGCACACGATGAACACCTGATTCGTTTTTTAAAGTATCAAAGGAATCAGCACCACTAATTTGTAGCGTAAGCTCGTCAGTTTGAAGTACTTTGTATCCGTATTTTAATGCAAAACGGTGATACATTCGAAGAAGGTCTCGTGCCCACAGCTTGGCTTCATCACCACCGGTAGCACCACGTATTTCAAGGAAGGCGTTCTGAGAAGAGTAGGCCATATAAAGGGTAGCTCGTTATTTCTGAGCAAATCGCTTTTTGAATTCAGCTAATGTGCCAGGGCGAGCAATATCTTCTTGGATACGAGCAGATCGCTTTTCTGCGCGTCGAGCTGATTTTGATGGTGTTTTTTCACCTGAGGCTTTAGTCTGTTTTGCAAGGAATGCATCAACCCGTCCCTTTGTATCTACATATTTCATTTGACCAGTGTAGAACGGATGACACGCTGAGCAGACCTCAACAGTCATTGAGGGAATAGTGGATCCTACGGTAAACGTGTTGCCGCATGAACAGGTAACTTGTGAGTCGAACCATTTTGGGTGAATTTGAGCTTTCATACAAACGCAATTATATAGAAAACTGGGCATAAATGCAATTTATACTTCTCTATTACTTTTTGATAAGCGGCGGGTGCTTATGAGGCCTCCTGTATTCAGCAATAATGACTCCAAATGTAGTCACTAAGGCTCCACTTAAAAACAGAGGAGTAACTTGTTCGCTAATGAGAATAACTGCAAAGAACGTAGAGAACAGGGGAGTGAGGTACCCAAATAATCCAGCATCTCCGACAGAAATTGTTCGTTGCGCCCGCGCGCGTATTCCAAACGCGATAGTGCCTGAGAAGTAGGCCATGTAGACGATACCAGCAAGTGCTAGTGGGGTGAGGGTTAGAAGCGGGGAGAGTTGTGATAATCCTTTACTGCTTGTTAACACAATAACCACATATCCTAAAAATCCAATGAAAAATGAGAAGTTGGTGAGCGCAAATGGATCAACGCGTTTTTTGAGTAGGGTTTTGAGCATAAGTACACTGATAACATCGGTTGCGATGTAGACCGCAAGATAAACATTCCCCACGAGGGAGCCTGAGATACTGCTGGTTACTATTGGCTCAATCAACGTAATTGCAGTTCCAATGACTGCAAGGAAAGTACCTATTTTTTGGCGGAGGGTATGGTGTTCACGAAAGACAAATGAACCAATAAAGGCAAGTAGGAGCGGTCCAGTTGCTTGAACTACTGAGAGATTAAGTACCGTTGTCGTTTCAAGTCCTTTAAAAATTGCACCGAGGGCAATGACTGTCGAGAGTATGCTGTAGGCAAAGACTAAGAGCGTCGTGTTTCTTCCATGAGTAAACAAGTGCTTAATACTATTGAGGGTTAATAGACAGATGAGGGAGGAGAAGGCAAAGCGAAGGGTGAGAAAGGGGATAGTTGGTACTTCCTCTAATGTAACTTTAATTACAGTCGCCGCAAATCCCCAAAGTATTCCAACAAATACCAGTTCAGCATAGGCATGGAAACGTTTTTGCTGCATTACCTTTTATTATGGCAGAAGGTAGATGTATTTGTCAGTTGCTAAGACAACTGAATCTACTTTGAAGGCGCTATTCACAATTCTGACAAGAAGATTATCTGCACCAAGACGGCGGAGCGCTTTACCGGCAAGTGGAATAACAACTTCCTCATTTTGAGCGTTAAGGGTCAGCAGCTTTGTGGTGACCGCCGCAACCACTCCTTTGACGACAGCTGAAGGGGTACTTGTTTCAGGCGTATCGACAAGTATCTCTTGTGCAGTGATCACTCCGCGACCGCTTGTAGTTCCAACAGTACCGACGAAGTCTCCAATCGCGAGGTCGGTCGACTTAATATCTTTTACATCCTTCACAACGTTTTTATATATTGTTGATCCCGTTGTAGTTATTTGCTCAACTGCACCACCATTAGTTCTCATTTGCAGTGCACCTTCAGTGATATCGGTGATAACACCATACGAGCTTTTGGATCCAGTTGAAACGTCACTAGGGAGTGTGGTTACAAGCACTGTTTGTGTCTTTCGAGATATAGCACCTGATTGTGAGACATTCACAAGCTCAATGGGGAGAATTCCAGGTGAAAGTGTCATTGAGGCAGAAAACGTAGGTGCTTCGGTTCGGTATATGTGTTCGCCTCCATCTGCAAAAATCAACAGATATGCTGAGTCGTTTGCATTAGAACCGGTTAATTTTGCTGCGGTGTGGATAGGAGTATTTACGGCTGGGGTTGAAAGTCCGAGTTCGCCTGAGGCGATTTCATTTTGTAGTGTCGCCTGTGTTGTGTTTGGAGTTGTGCTATTGGAAGTACTAGTCTCAACGGTTGTCGCTTGCTGAGATCTCGTACGAGATTTCACTGCACGCTGAGAAAGTATGAAAGCTAAGAAGATCCCCAAAAAGCTTCCTAAGATGATTGCTATGACAACTTCTTTTCGCATGTAGCGGCAGTTTCATACTATATGTGTCGTACGTATATCTTGTCAACAGTAGGCTCGTCTGCTACTCTAGGTGACATGGATATTTACTACTTGGGAGACGCTTCATTCAAACTTTCTGGTCGCGATACAACGCTTTTAAGCTTTCCGAATGCAAAAAATAAAGCTGATATTGTTATTGGTTCACCCAAACTTGTAACCGACGTTCACAAAGCAGTCGAGGGTCCAGGCGAATATGAAGTTCGTGGCATTAGTATCTTTGGATACCTGTTTGGTTATTTAGTTGAAATGGATGACATCAGAGTACTGCTTGTTTCAGACAGTTCAAAAACACCAACTGACGATGAGATAACTCATGTGGGTGAAGTTGACGTATTGCTTGTACCGGCTGATGAGCACATCGACACATTCATTAGAAAATTTGGTCCGTCAGCAACCGTTCCTTTTGGATTAGGTACTGCCACATTTATTGAAAAAGCCGGGGTCTCTCCGGAGCCTATTACCAAGTTATCAATGAAGCCGGGCACCTTCTTGCCTGATGAATCGAAGATCGTGTTACTATCTCAGAAGTGAGCAATATAAAAGTTCCCCCTCATTCTATCGACGCTGAAGTATCAGTACTTGGCGCAGTGCTTTTGGATAAAAGCGCTATCATTGCCGTGGCAGAAACGCTTTTACCTGACTATTTTTATGACGATCGACACAAAAAGATTTACGAAGCGATACTTTCTCTATATGAAGCACGGGAGCCAATTGATGCAATTACCTTAACTGATAAGCTTCGTACACAAAAGTCGCTAAAGCTCGTTGGTGGAGCAACATTTTTGACTGAGCTTGTGAACAAAGTTCCGACGGCATCACATGTCGAGCATTATGCGCACATTGTAAAAAACCTTGCCACGAAGCGACAATTAATGAGTGCAGCAAGTAAATTGTTTGAAATGTCGACAGACGATGGAATTGCGGCAGATGAGCTTCTTGATCGGGCTGAAACAGAAGTATTCTCACTATCACAACGACATCTTCAAAAAAGTTTTATTCCCGTTAAAGCAGTTCTTACTGATTCATTTGATCGATTAGATGAGTTGGCAAAGTCTGATGGAACAATGCGCGGAATTCCAACCGGGTTTAAGGACTTAGATAATATTTTAGCGGGTATGCAGCGTTCAAATCTTATTATTTTGGCTGCACGCCCAGGTGTTGGAAAAACTACACTTGCACTAAATGTTGCACGAAACTTGGCGGTCAACCACAAGCGTCCTGTTGGGATATTCTCACTTGAAATGAGCAAAGAAGAGCTTGTTGACCGGTTACTCGTGGCTCAGGCGGATATTGATGCATGGAAATTGAAGTCTGGTAAAAATTTGACAGAGGATGACTTTACGAAGCTTTCAATGGCAATGGGAGAGCTTGCAGAAGCACCTATTTTTATTGATGACACACCTGCAATGAGTATTCTTGAAATGCGTACCAAAGCTCGCAGGCTTCAGGTTGAGCATGGTCTCGACTTAATTGTGGTTGATTATCTTCAGCTCGCACGCGGCCGCACAACCGATAACCGTGTCCAAGAGGTTTCAGAAATTTCACAAGGATTGAAAAATTTAGCTCGCGAATTGAAAATCCCAGTGCTAGCTCTCTCACAGCTGTCACGACAAGTTGAAAACCGCGGAACGAGACGTCCGCAGCTTTCAGATCTCCGTGAGTCGGGAAGTATTGAGCAGGATGCTGACGTTGTTATGTTTTTGTGGCGAGATGATGAAGAGAAGCTTGAAAATATTTTCTTGGACATTGCGAAACATCGAAACGGTGCGGTCGGACAAATTGCATTCTACTTTAAGGGTGACCGTATCAGCTTCTTTGGAATGGAAAGCAAACGTTAAAATATTGACGTAAGAGGCGAATACTTCTAGAATGATTTCAGATGAATAAGACACTTCTTATAGTTATAAGCTTCATCGCAATGGTTGCAATCGCAATTGCAGGATACGTAGTACTTCAGAATAATCGGACTTCTAATGTAATGTCACAGGAGCCTGAAACTATCAATGAACCAAATGGAGCTGCAGGGATTGAACTCAGCCAGGAGCCGAGTAATGCACGAGTTATTACAATTGATGCAAGTGAATTCAAGTTTAGTGAACCAACTATTACAATTACCGCTGGTGAAGTGGTTAAAATTGTTGTGAATAACACTGGTGAGATGAAACACGACTGGGTAGTGGAAGGTGAGGGAATTGCTACAGATACCATTGAAAGTGGAAAGTCAGGAACTGTGGAATTTGCTATTAATACACCAGGTGAATACGATACTTCATGCTCGGTTGGCGATCATAAATCCCGCGGAATGGTTGGAAAGCTCATCGTCCAGTAATCTTCGTATTCATAAGCGATTCAATATATAGTATCTACCGGTATTACAAGATTTAAACATGTGTGCCGAGGGTGGGACTTGAACCCACACAAGGTGTTAGCCTTACACGATTTTGAGTCGTGCGCGTCTGCCATTCCGCCACCCCGGCATGAAACACTATTATACCTCAAAGTGAGCGTTATACGTAAAAAAACCGTCGATGGCGAAATCGACGGCTTGAAATATGCTTAAGCATTACTTAATAATGCGCTTTGTCCGGTTCTCGTTGTAAATAATGAGTATCAAAATCCCAATAGGAGTACCCAATCCGAGTGCCCATGTCCACCATGGACCAAGAATACCTATTGCGTTCATGAGTAGCAGTAGTCCAATCCCCACCAAGTTGAAGGCAAATATCAACGGTCCTATACAACCGCATCCGAGCAGTTCTGCATACTCCTTTGGGGCATCTTGATCTTTCCAATCAAGTGCATATCCAATGAATAGGGACAATAGTATATCGATAACGAAAACGGCAAAAATTATGTTATGGTTTGGTATCCCAAACATTCAATACTCCTTGCAACTAGTTAGACATCATATTATACCTTATAATTAAAAATAAACATAAAAACACCGGACAAACGTCCGGTTAAGTCTTACTTGCTTACAGTTTCAACATAGAAAATTGTAATTGTCACGATGTATCTTGTCTCTGTTGCTGCCGAGGATTGAAACCGCTCAACAATCTGAATAAGAGTGACTCGTTCAGCGAGCCATTGATTCACTATGGTTGCCAACGCATCAGCTTGGTCTTGATTTGAGACTTCCTGTGCAAAAATTTTAACTCTGTTCATGAATGTCCTCACTGAGTCTACTTGTATGGAAAATCAATTATATAG
>Ga0163150_10008532_pt1 | contig 11642 bp, 8 predicted proteins | sample OliLakLV19P2IB_FD_148628 | JGI IMG/M metagenome (GOLD analysis project Ga0163150, IMG submission 148628) | Freshwater microbial mat bacterial communities from Lake Vanda, McMurdo Dry Valleys, Antarctica - Oligotrophic Lake LV.19.P2.IB | ecosystem: Environmental > Aquatic > Freshwater > Lake >...
CTCCTGGGGCTCGCCCGGGGTGAGGAAGACGGCGCGGCCCCCGAGAGCCACGAGCGAACGCGCCACCGCAAAGCCGGGCGCGAGGTGTCCGACACTGCCCCCGCCGGCCAACCAGACCAGGGGCCCGGAACGGCTCACGCGAGATCGGAGTCGCCGGCGGCCGCGGCCGCGCGCCGGGCCACGTTCACGATCAGACCCACGCAGCAGAGCATCAGCACGAGATTGCTCCCGCCCACGCTGATGAAGGGCAAGGGAATGCCCTTGGTGGGCGCGCTGTTGGTCACCACGGCCAGATTGATGGCGGCCTGGAAGGCGATCACGAAGGTGGCGCCGGCGGCGAGGTAGGCCGCCTGCGGCGAGAGGGCACGCGCGCCCAGGGCCACCTTGCGCCCGTACCAGACGATGGCCATGAATCCCAGGATGACGGAAGCGCAGCCGACGAAGCCCAGCTCCTCGCCCAGCACGGCACCGATGAAGTCGGTGTTCGACTCCGGCAGGTAGAAGAGCTTGTGCGTGCCCTCGCCCAGCCCGCGGCCCAGGAGCCCGCCGCTGCCGATGGCCACGAGGGACTCCTGGACCTGGGAGCCGGCCGACTCGGCCGCGCCCGTCCACAGATCCCAGCGCCTCTGGACGTGCGGGAACTTGGCCCAGGCCAGCGCGACGATGGCCGGCAGCAGCAGCAGCGCCATGGGTGCCACGCGCGCGGGGCGCACGCCGGCCAGACCCAGCAGCACGAAGCACTCCGCCACCAGGAACAGGCTGGCGCCCAGATCCGGCTGCACGAAGACCAACCCCACGCCCACGACCAGCGGTACGAGCATGCCCAGCAACGGCACATGCTGGCCGAAGTGCGTGCTCTTCTCGCGGCGCGCCAGCGCGTCGGCCAGGTAGAGCAGCGCGGCCAGCTTGAGCATCTCGCTGGGCTGGAAGCGTTGTCCGGCGAGCTCGAGCCAGCGGCGGCTGCCGTTGACGCTCACCCCCACCACGAACGTGGCCGCCAGCAGCACCACCACGATCGTGAGCAGGGGTCGCGCCCAGCGCGAGAGCGTCTCCAGCGAGACGCGCGCCAGCACGCAGCCGGCGGCAGCCGCCAGCAGCGTCCAGCAGGCTTGCTTGATCAGCACGGCGTTGGGATCGCGCTCTGAGCAGGCCAGGCGCGCGCTGCTCGAGGAGTACGACATCACCAGGCCCAGCGCGGTCAGGGCGACCGCCACGCCCAGCAGCGTGCGCCCTGCCCCTAGGATCTCGCGCGACGGGGCCACCCCCGCCGCCTCGCCCAGCCAGCCTTGTGCGGCGCGCGACATGCCCGCTCACCTCATCTTCAGCGCCGCGAGGGCGGCGACGACGCAGATCACGGAGACGATCCAGAAGCGCACGGTCACCTTGTTCTCGTGCAGACCAAGCGCCTGGTAGTGGTGATGGAAGGGCGCCACCTTGAACCAGCGCCTGCCGGTAGGCGCAGGATCGCCGCGACGGATCGCCGCACGCTTGGTGGCCTTGAAGTACGTGCGCTGCCAGATCACCGAGAGCGCCTCGGCCACGAACAGGCCGCCGGCGAGCAGCAGGGTGAGCTCATGGCGCAACGCCACGGCCAGAGTGCCCAGGATGCCGCCGATGGAGAGCGAGCCCGTGTCGCCCATGAAGACCGTGGCGGGATGGGCGTTGAACCAGAGGAAGCCCAGCGAGCCGCCGAAGAGCGCCGAGGCGATGATCGCCAGCTCGCCGCCTTCGGCCACGTGGAAGAGGTAGAGATCGCGCGCGAAGTCGGTGCGCCCCACCAGGTAGCCGACGAGCACGAACGCGGCCGCCACGGTGCCGGTGATGCCGATGGCCAGGCCGTCGAGGCCGTCGGTCAAGTTCACGGCGTTGCTCGCACCGACGATCACCAAGATGCCCAGCGGGATGAACCACAGCCCCAGGTCGAGGCAGAAGCGCTTGACGAAGGGCACCTGCAGATCGGCGCGGTGGTGATCCCCCGGCGCCCCCGGCAGGCGCACGACGCGCCCCACGCTCAGGGGCTCCGGCTGGCCCAGGACGTCGAGCCGGTCGTTGAACGAGGCCAGCTCGCGCCCCCGGGCGGCCTCGCCCAGGTAGCGCTGGGCCAGCGTCTCCCAGCCCTCTCCCTGCCGCACGACGTGCACCGGATAGGGATTGGGCTTCATCGATGCGCCGCGCAGCCAGGGCGTACCGTCTTGTGCGCACCCCAGCGCGTAGAAGCCCGCGATCGCCGCGCCGGCGATGGCCAGCTGGCCGAAGAGCTTCTGGCGCTCGCTCATGCCCTGGCCGCCGGGGCGGGTGAGCTTGCGCCAGTCGTCCACCGCGCCCAGCGCGCCGAAGAGCAGGAAGGAGACCAGCACGATCCAGGTCTGAGGGATGTCCAGCCGCACGAAGAGGAAGCTGGAGAGCGCCACGCCAATTAGCAGGATCACGCCGCCCATCGTGGGCACGCCGGACTTCGAGCTGCGCTGGGCGTCCACGCCGCCGTGACCCGTGGGGCTGAAGCCCGCGAGCTTGCGTTTGCGTAGGCTCTCGACGATCCCGGGTCCGACCACCGTGGCCACCAGGAAGGCCAGGATCGCGGCGAAGGCGGCGCGGAAGGTGATGTACTGGAAGAGACGAAAGCCCCCCACCACGTCCTCGAGCGGCTTGAACAGGTGGTAGAGCAAACGTCCTCCGCGAGAGCGAGCCGAGTCCCTGGGGGCTAGGCCCCGTTCCCACAGGCGCCGGGATCAGCTCGCACGAGCCGAAACCGGCGGCCCGAGGGCCTCGTGCAGACCGAGGCTAGCCATGGGCGCGGCCCAGGCGACCTGCTCCGAAGGCGGCCGAGCCGCCCGCGTCGGGCACCAGGCCGCGAACGTGCTCGAGCAGGCGTTCCAGACGCATGCCGCGCGAGGCCTTGAACAGCCACGAGTCGCCCGCGACGGGCTCGTAGGCGGGCTCGGCGACGGCTTCGTCCACACCGGGGTGGTAGCGCACGTTGCCGGCCGACATCCCCTGCTTGACGGCTTCCTCGGCCACCAGCGCCGCACTGGGGCCCACGGCCCACAGGCAGTCGATGCCGCTGTTGGCCACCTTGCGGCCCAGCGCCCGGTGGTGGCGCTCGCTGTCGGGCCCCAGCTCGAGCATCTCGCCCAGCACGGCCACGCGGCGGCCGCGCGCCGGACGCTGGCTCAGCTCCATGATGGCCGCCTCCATCGAGCGCGGGTTGGCGTTGTAGGCGTCGTTCACCAGCACGACCTCGCCCAGCACCTCGCGCGCCATGCGCATCGGCGGCGCCTTGTAGCCGGTGAGCGCGTCACGCACCACCAGCGGTCCCTGGCCCAGCCACAGGCCCGTGGCGATGGCTGCCAGCGCGTTGGCCACGTTGTGCAGACCCAGGGCCGGCACCTCGAAGAGCATCTTGCCGTAGAGGTAGAAGGCGATGCCGTCGGCCGTGGAGCGCGGCTCGAGGCCGTAGATGTCGCTGTCCTCCCAGGTGCCGTAGGTGATCAGGTGGCAGTCCACCTGCTCCATCATCTCGCGGCACCAGTAGTTGTCGGCATTCACGATCGCCGCGCCGTCCTGCGGCAGCGCCCGCAACAGGGCCGACTTCTCCTCCATCACGCCGCGCACGCTGCCCAGGCCCTCGAGGTGCGCCTCCTCCACATTGGTCACGATGCCGACGGTGGGCTTGGCGATCGCAGACAGCGTGGCGATCTCGCCGGGAGAGTTCGTGCCGATCTCCACCACGCAGGCGCGCGTGCGCGCGTCCATCTGCAGCAGCGTGAGCGGCACGCCGATCTCGTTGTTGAACGAGGCCGGGCTGGACACGACGTCGCGGCCCAGGACCAGGCGCACCATCTCCTTGGTGGTGGTCTTGCCGCACGAGCCCGTGATGCCGATCACGGGCACGCTGAACCGGCTGCGGTGCCAGCGGGCCAGGTCGGCCAGCGCGCGGGTCGTGTCCTTCACCAGGATCACGTTGGCCGGCATGCGCGCGAACTCGGCATCGCGCGCCGCGAGCGAGAAGCCGGCGCCGTTCAAGAAGGCCTGCTCGACGAACTGGTGTGCGTCCAGCCGCTTCCCGCGCAGCGGGATGAACAGCGCGCCCGAGGGCACCTCGCGGCTGTCGGTGGAGACGGCCGGGATGACGGGGTCGCCGTCCACGGGGCCGGCGGGCTGGCCGCCGGTGGCACGCAGGACATCGGAGAAGCGGATCGGTTCCATGGTTGGTCCTCTCATCTTGCTCGCGGGGAACCCCATGCCGGATCCTCGCTCTCGCGCAGGGCGGAGCGCAGGCGCAGGGCCTCGCGAACTTCGGTCACGTCGTCGAAGGGGAGCTTCTGCGTCCCCACGATCTGGTAGTCCTCGTGGCCCTTGCCGGCCACCAGCACGCTGCTGCCTGCCGGCGCCTCGCGCACGGCACGCCCGATCGCCTCGCGGCGGTCGGGCACGACCACGGCGCGCGCGCGCTGCTCGTCGGTCAGGCCCGCGAGCATCTCGTCGAGGATCGCCTGGGGATCCTCGCTGCGCGGGTTGTCGTTGGTGAAGATCACCCGTGCGCTCATCTCCGCCGCCACGCGCGCCATCGTGGGGCGCTTGGTGCGGTCGCGGTCGCCGCCGCAGCCCACCACGCAGGTGAGCGGACTGGCTCCCACCGTGGCCAGGAAGCCGAGCACCTGGCGCAACGCGTCCTCGGTGTGGGCGTAGTCCACGAAGACGTTGAGATCCCCCTCGCCCTCCACGCGCTCGAGCCGGCCACGCACGCCGGCAAGTCGCGCGGCGCCCTCGGTGGCCGTGACGGGGTCCAGGCCCAGGCCCAGGGCCGCGCCCACGGCCGCCAGCAGGTTCATCACGTTGTGCCGCCCCACCAGCGGCGTGACGACGTCGATCGTCGCCGCACCCGCCACCACCAGGCGGAAGGTGGTGCGGTCGGCGGCCAAGGTGACATTCTCGGCGCGCAGGTCGGCCTCGGCGGCGGCGCCGTAGGTCAAGACCGCGCCGCGCGAGAGCGACGCGAGCCGCGGCCAGACCGCGTCCTCACGGTTCAAGACCGCCGTGGCGCGCGGCGAGAGGCCCGCGAAGAGCCGCGCCTTGGCCTCGAAGTAGGCCTCGCGCGTCTTGTGGTAATCGAGGTGATCGCTGGCGAGGTTGGTGAAGACGCCGGCGCGGAAGTCGAGCCCCGCCGTGCGCCCCTGGTCGAGGGCGTGGCTCGAGACCTCCATCACCGCCGCCGTGCAGCCCGCGTCGCGCGCGCGCGCGAAGAGCCGGCGCAGCTCGAGCACGCCCGGGGTGGTGTTGGAAGCCGGGATGGGCGCGCCGTCGCACAGGTCGTAGGCGATCGTGCCAAGCACCGCCGTGCGTCGGCCGGCATGCCGCAGGGCGGCGGCGGCGAGGCAGCTCGTGGTGGTCTTGCCCTTGGTGCCGGTGATGCCGATCAGGTCGAGCCCGTCCTGCGGGCGGCCGTACCAAGCGTCGGCGGCCGCGCGCAGCGCGCGCGCCGTGTCGGCCACGCGCAGCACGGGCAGACCGGCGAGATCCTCCTGGGTCACCACCACGCTCGCTCCTCGCGCAAGCGCGTCCTGGGCAAAGGCGGCGCCGTCCACCTTGCTCCCCGGACGCGCGAGGAAGGCCTCGCCGGGCTGCACCGCGCGCGAGTCCTCCGCCAGGCCCGCAAGAGGCGTCTCGCGCGCGGCGCCCACCAGGGCGCCGCCGAGCAGCGCAGCCAGCTCGCCCAGGGTGCGCGGCGGCACGGGGGGGGCTTCGCGGTTCATTTGCCCTGCCCCGCGCGCGCCAGCCGCGCTGCCCCCGACGTCGGCAGCGGCGCGCTACCCAGATAGGGCAGCGTGCGCTCCAGGATGCGGCACGCCACGGGCCCGGCCACGCTGCCGCCGCTGCCCTCCTGGTGGCGCTCGGTGACGGCCATGACCAGCACCACGACTCGCGGTGCCTCGCGCGGTGCGTAGCCGACGAAGCTGCATACGTGCTGGGTGTACTTCGTGATGAGAGCGGTGCCCGTCTTACCGGCGACTCCGTAGGTGCAACCGCGGAAGTAGTCCTCGGCCGTACCGGTATCGACGCAGCCCTCGAGGCCGCGGCGCACCAGCGCCAGGTGCTCGGGTGCGCACAGCGGCTCGCCGGGGGCGCAGGGGGAAAGCGTGTCCGGCACCAAGGTGGGCCGCACGGCCCGGCCGTCCGCGCGCGCGAAGGCGCTGAAGGCCGAGGCCAGCCTCAAGGGCGTCAACGCCAGACCCTGGCCGTAGGCCGTACGCAGCTGGTCCTCGCGCTGGAGCGGACGCTTGGCCCTGCGCCAGGCCAGCTCCTGCGGCAGCTCGATGCCCGTCGGCTGATCGAGCTCCATCCACGAGATGAGCTCGGGCATGCCCTGAGGGGTCATCCAGTCGCTCACCCAGGCTGCGCCCGTGTTGCTCGATTCCGAGATCAGCAGCACCACGTCCCCGTCGCCGACATAGTGCGTGTCGTGGATCGGCTTGCTGTCGCCGGTGAAGAGGTGCGCGAGCGGCATCGGCACGCTGGTGTCGGCGGGCAGGCCCCGGCGCAGCGCCCAGGCCACGGTGAAGGGCTTGAACACGCTGCCCGGCTCGTAGAGCCCGCGCAGTGCGAGGTTCTGCACGGACACGCGCCGGTCGAGCTTCAAATCGTAGGCGCGGTTGGCCAGCGCCAGCAGCGCGCCGCTGTGCGGGTCGAGCACGATCGCCACCGCCTGGGAGGGCTTCCAGTCGAGGAGCAGGCGATCGAGGGCCTGCTCGACATGATGCTGGACGACGATGTCGAGCGTGAGGCGCACCTCGCGGCCGGCCAGCAGCTCGCGGTCGAAGAGCGCGCCGTCAGCCAGGCAGCGAGCCCGACCGTCGCGGCAGACCGCGGCGCTCACCTGCGCCGCGTCCAAGCGCCGATCGAGCAGCCCCTCCACGCCTTGGGCCGCCTCGCTGCCTGCGCCCTCGGGCAGGGGCAGGCCGATCACCTCCAGGGCGTAGTCGCCGTTGGGGTAGGCGCGCCGTTCGACGCAGCTCACCTTCAGCCCGGGCAGGGCGCCCTTGCCTTCAGTCGCCTCATCGAGGGCCGCGACCACGCGGGGCTCGGCGACGTAGCGCCGCAGGACGATGTGCCGCAGACCCGTGCGCATCCAGCGCAGGCCCAGCGGCCCCTCGACGACCCAGCGTTCGGCGCGGGCCGCCTCCAGGCGCTGGCGCAGCTCGCCGGGGACGGCCCCGTCGTCGAGGATGCCCGCCAGCCGCTGGCAGAAGGCCTCGATCTCGCCGGCGGGCAGGAGGCGCGGATCGGGATCCACCGCCACCTCACGACCGAAGGAGCTGGTGGCCAGCAGCCGGCCCCGCGCGTCCACGATGCGCCCGCGCACCCCCACCACCGTCAGGCGCCCGAGGTGCCGCGCCTCTGCACGGGCCCGGTACTCGGCGCCGTGCACCAGCTGCAGCTGAGCGAAACGCCCCAGCAGCAGGCCGAGCAGCAGCAGCAGCGCGCCGAAGACGAAGTTGGCGCGGAACATGCGCACTGCCTCGAGCGTGCGACGCGCCTGCCCCACGGGGACGTTGCGCGGCGGTTGGAGGGTGGGGCGACTCTTCACCGTTCCTCCGCGCCCAGCACCACCACGATGGGCCGCGCGGCGGCGGCCGCCGTCTCGCTCTCCTCACGCCGCTCCAGCTCGGTGAGCAGGCTGCGGGGCGAGAGCCGTTGCGATACGCTCGCCTCGGCGGCCCGCACGCGACGCTCGAGCAGGTCGCGCTGGCGCTCCAGCCGCGGGATGCCGTACTGGAGCCGGCAGGATTCGCTCTGCTCCTTGACGCCGGCCAGCGCCGTGGCGAGCACAGCCAGCACCACGGAGAATATCGTCGCCCACCTCATCGCCTGCTCCTGCTCCTGCTCCTGCTCCTGCTCCTGCTCCTGCTCAACGCGCCGCCGCGGGTCGTGACGGGTCCTGCCGGACCGTCACCCGCCCCGCGGCCTCGCTCGTCAGCTGTCCTCGCCATCCGTCACCCAGAGACCCGTCACCTAGAGACCCGTCACCTCAAGACTCCGCACCTCGGAACCCGCCGTCTCTAGACCCGCCACCTCAAAGACGCGCAGCCGTGCGGGCCTCGCCCGCGGGTTGCTCCGCGCCTCCTGCTCGCTCGACCGGATCGGCTTCTTGGTCACGCTGCGTCCGCGCCCCGCGTGCGCCGCCTCGCGAAACGCCGCCTTCACGGCGCGCTCCTCGCCGCTGTGGAACGCGATCACCAGCAGGCGCCCTCCGGGCGCCAGAGCACCCAGCGCGGCCCGCAGCCCCCGTTCGAGGTGCCCGAGCTCGTCGTTCACGGCGATGCGCAGCCCCTGGAAGGAACGTGTGGCGGGATCGATGCGCTTGCCGCGCAGCGCCGCGCGTCGGATCACCTCGGCCAGGTGCTCCACGGTCGTGAAGGGACGCCCACGCACGATCGCGCGTGCCACGGCGCGCGCCTTCGGCTCCCCGCCGTGCTCGAACAGGATGCGCGCGAGATCTGCCTCGGCAGCCTCGTTCACAAGCTCGGCCGCCGTGGGCTCTGAGGACGTGGCGTCGAAGCGCATGTCGGGCAGCGCAGCGCCGCCGCGGAAGGAGAAGCCGCGCTCCGGCGAGTCGAGCTGGAGCGAGGAGACCCCCACGTCGAGCAGCACGGCCCGCGGCGCGGGCCAGCCCGCGCGCGCGAGCGCGTCCACGAGATCGGCGTACGAACCCTTGACGAGACGCACGCGAGCGCCGAACCGCGCGAGGCGCCGGCCGCAGAGCGCCAGCGCCTCGGGATCGCGATCCAGGCCCAGCAGGCGAGCTTCGCCGTAGGTCTCGAGGAGCGCCTGCGCGTGTCCTCCGAGACCCACGGTGCCGTCCACGAGGACGGCACCTTGGTTCTCAAGACCTGTCCCGGCGAGGTGCGCGAGCACCTCGCCGAGCAGAACCGGTCGATGGAACTGAGAAAGATCGCCTGCGGCCGGGTCCATACCCGGCCTAGCCCGCGGGCTCCGGCTCGTTCGGTTCGCCGACCGCCTCGCCGTCGCCCACGTGCTGCTCCCAGCGCTCTGGATCCCAGAGCTCCAGGTAGGTGTTCAGGCCCGCCACGCGTACGACGCGCTTGGGGAAGAAGAGCGCCACAAAGCGCTTGGGCAGCGTGATGCGGCCCGGGCCCTTGAGCTCGACCTCTTCGGCGCGCTCGAAGAAGCGCCGCTTGCTCGTGGGGTCGCCTTCGAAGCGGTTGGGCACCTGCTCGCGCGACATCTCGGCGTAGACCGTGGCGGGATAGGCCTCCACGCACAGCCGGTCTTCGGTGGGCACCAGGTAGAGCCGTCCCTCGCTGTGCCGCTGGATCGCCTCGGCGAAGGACGAGGGGATGACCACTCGGTCCTTGCCGTCGATGCGATGGTCGCGATGGCCTGTGAAGGGACGCATGCCGGGAACCGCTCCTGCCTCCAACGGGCAGGAACTTACACTTTGTGACACACAGAGACAAGCCTCAAAATAGAGCCTCGTACGATTTTCTAAGTCATTGTGGTTAAAGTACTTACATTGTTAGGTTTGATGTAAGTTTGTATGCGTGACACCGCCTGACCTCGGAGCACAACCTGCGCAGCCTTCAGAAGTCCTTACCTGGCACCGATCTACGGCTGCCCCCCGGCTGCAGAGCCGGGCGCCCTGCGACTCGGAGTACTGACACTTTTCTCCCCTAGGCGTCCCCCGGACGTACGCGCGATCGGAGGCGGGCGCGGCCGTGCCGAGGGTCCGTTCGAGCGCGGCCCCGCTGCGAACCGCCCGTCTCACGCCGCTGTCTCAGTCACGGGCGCTTTCCCAACCAGATGGCTGCGCTCTGACGTACGATCCCGCGCCGGACGGTCACGACCCGGGGGGTCGGTGCTGTCGAACCGGGTCAGGTCCGGAAGGAAGCATCCCTAAGACTCCCCACCGATGTCTTCGGGCCCCCGTGACCGTCCCTTTCCTGGAGCTGAGGCGCTGCCTCGGCTCCAGGAAAGGGATCGTGCGCGCTGCACGCACCTGCAGAAATGGCGGAGAGGACAGGATTTGAACCTGCGATACGGTTTCCCGTATACGCGCTTTCCAAGCGCGCGCCTTCGACCGCTCGGCCACCTCTCCGCGGCGTGATCTGTCTGGGCTGGGCTTCCGGTCGCGCGACAGGATAGCGGCAGGCGCTTGAACGGCCCCATTCAAGGCCGGCCTCACGCTCCGGGGGCCGGCCCCGCCCTCAGGCCCCCGCTTGAGGGAGCCCAGGCGTCCGCAAGCCAGCCTTCAAGGCGCCTGGCGGAACAGGCCCGAGCCGGCCGTGACCAGGGGGGCGCGGAAGACCACCGTGTCGTCGTTCGTGGTGTGCGTGGCCTGGGGCGAGAAGGCCCCGAAGGTGTCGCCGCCACCGGGGATGGTGCCGCCGTTGACGGCCAGCGTGAAGGTGCCGCAGCCTGGGACGATCCAGAACATGCCGCTCGCGCCGTTCTGCAGCAGCCCGGCGAAGCCGAAAGCGCCGTCGGAGGCGATGTCGAAGGTGCCGGGAGCCGAGAGGCCGGGCAGCTGGTCGGTGAAGGTGGTCACCTGGCCGAAATCGGGGGGCGCGGGACGACCCTCGAAGACCGAGAGGAAGGGCGCGCCGCTGCCCACGATGTAGGTGGCGAAGTCGGCCCCGCTCGGCGCGCCGGACACCTCCGCCTTGATCTCGGGAAGCTCGCACTCGCCGCGATGCGCTAGCAGGTCGAGCCCGCCGAGGACGCCGCCCAAGCCCGGCGCGGAATCGCCCGAGCGTGCCAGCCTGATGAAGGGCTCGACGCTGCTGCCCGCCAGGATCACTTCGTCGGGCGCCGGCCTGTTGCCCAGGGCCTTCCAGAGCACGACGGCGTTATTGAAGACGAGCAACGGCCCGCCGCCGTGGATCTCGAGAACGGCGCCACCGCCAGGCAGCGCATTGCCATCGGAGGCCACCTCGAAGAGGGCCGAGCCGGAGGTGGGGCCGACGTAGAGGCGATCCTCGAAGGTTCCGCCCACATCGGCCACGAACCCGAAGCCCGCGCCGTTCTGGCACACGCCGAAAGCACGCAGGTCGTTGCAGATGACCGAGGGGCCGCCCACGTCGGGGAGCGCGTCGCCAGTTGCGATCAGGCTCTTGAGCCCCGAGCCGTCGAGGCCGACGATCCACACCGCTTCGGCAGGATCGTTGGTCGTGCCGCCGAAGGTGGTACGGCCGTCGTCGAGGAACGTGATGCGCGTCTCGTCGATGTCGGTGAGCACCCCAGACACGCCGCTGGCCGTCACATCGTCGAGGTGATAGACGACGTCCACCTTGTTGGTCACCAGGCTGCCGACGACCTGGGCCGTGAGCAGCCCGAAGGTCCGCGCGCTCGCGTCGCCCGTGATGCTCACCTCGACCAGGATCTGGCCGGCGGCATTCACGCGCGCGATCTGGAAGCCGCTGATGGTGCCGCCCCCCGCGTTGGGCACGACCTCGCCCGTGGCGAAGACCTTGAGCACCGTGCCGTCAGGCTCGGCGACGAAGAGGCACAACGCGTTGGCCGGGTCGGTGGTCCCGGCCACGAAGACCGTCCAGCCTCCCTGGCCCGCGTCGATGAGCATGCCAGCGGGCAGCGGGCCGAAGTTGCCCGCGGTGCCGGGGGCAACT
>Ga0163150_10008533_pt1 | contig 11637 bp, 12 predicted proteins | sample OliLakLV19P2IB_FD_148628 | JGI IMG/M metagenome (GOLD analysis project Ga0163150, IMG submission 148628) | Freshwater microbial mat bacterial communities from Lake Vanda, McMurdo Dry Valleys, Antarctica - Oligotrophic Lake LV.19.P2.IB | ecosystem: Environmental > Aquatic > Freshwater > Lake >...
CTCATAGTCAAAAGGGTTGAGCTTCGTTCCGGAATCGCTGGCAAGCTTGGCCATCGGATTTCCGGTGACACCGTGAATCCAAGACGGCCCGAGGTCAACGGGGTAGCCGTCCAGCTCGACCGTTGTTGCTCTCCCGCCGACCCGGTCGCGCGCTTCGACCACGATCACCTCGAAGCCCGCATCGGTGAGCGCCCGCGCGGCACCGAGGCCGGCAAAGCCTGCCCCAACAACAATTACTGTCTCGCCGCTTTCAGTCTCGTCCATGATGAGCTCCGCGGCATCCCGACCCGACTGCAACGCCCCGTGAGTCGTCGCTGGCGCGGTGCTCGAGGTGGCCTCACCCGCGAACACGAGCCTGCCGACGGGCTCGGCGAGCATCGTGCGGGCGCTCGGCCCGAGGTTGCTCGGAGCAAGGTAAGAGTACGAGCCAAGCGCAAACGGGTCGCGTGACCATGAGGTGCGAGCCCAGCTACGCGGTCGCAGAGGTGCGGTTCGGATCACATCGATCTCTCGACTAGGCGAACAGCCGGTGAGCGCGGCTCCGAGGGCCACCCCGCCTACCCCGATCAGCAATGAACGGCGCGTCAGTTCGAGCACGGTCTATAGCTCCAGTTCCGACCTGCCGAACTTCTCGCGCAAGAAGCGGCTTTGGTCGCTCAGCGCGTCAACATCGCGCGTATACACAGCCGTGCGGATGCGATCGCTCTCCGTGTCGAGAATACCCAATTGCTCGATGAGCTCATCGTGTGCGGTCTTCTTGCCCTCGACCCGGCTCTGCAGGGCAAACGTTCTCGGCAGATTCACGTAGGTCTGGATCGACATTGGCAAATAGTCGATGATCATCCGCTCAACAACGTGACGCTGGTCCGGGGCGCTCGCGAGATCATTCCAGCGAACAACTATCTCGTCGAGAGCGTCGAGGATTCGAGTGAGGATCGTGTTCGCGTCATCCTCAAGGCGGCGCGCCTGGCCTTTCATCGCACGTCGCAGCACCTTCAGTTGTTCCTTCAAGTCGTCGGCAGATGCCCCTGCTCCGAGACCGATTCGCAAGTCGACCCTGTCCCGTGGCGCGACGAGCGCACCAACGAGGTAGCTCGCGCCGACAATGGCTGGCCACAGCACGCCAAGGCCGAACACCAGTTGGGCGCCAATTGCTCCGACCGCAAACACGCTGCCGAGAATGTTCTTCGACGAGCCGAGCCAACGGCCGGGTGCGGTCGCCCAGAAACCGCTACTGGTAGCCACGAATGTCCTGGAACGCTCCCGCAAGATCACCGTTGAGCGCGTCGAACGCTCTGCCGCCGGTGAGTTCAGCTATAGCTGTGAGCTCGTCGACGTTGGCATTGCCGAACAGCACGACAAATGTCGAGATGGATGCGGCGCCAGCGCCGAGCGAGTTGTAGAACCGCTCGAAGTCGCTCGCTGATGCACCGTCGGTGTTCTCGCCATCCGTCATCAACACAATCGACACAAACGTGTCAGGCCGTTCATTCTGCTGTTCGAGAGCGATGACGTAGGCCTCCGCGAGCGAGTTGTAGATCGCTGTGCCGCCGTCAGCGAACAGAGTGTCGGCTTCAGATCGGATCTGTTCGAGGGCGGCGGTCTTGTCCGTGTCCGGAATATCGATAACGATAGGAGTCTCCGGCCCGTCGTTAAAGGGGATGAGGGTAACTCGTTCCCGACTGCGGAATGCAGCAAACCCGCCAGCCGTACTCTCATCCGCTCCGGCCAAATTCTTGAGTGCCTGTTGCAGGGCCGCAAGTCGGTCACCCTCCATCGATCCGCTCGTGTCGAGCACGAAGATCGTTTGCGCTGGCGCTCGTACGGTCTCGAGGTAGGTCGAGATCAGCGTGTTCGCGACATCCAAGGTGTTCGGAAAGGGTGTCTCGAACAGAATCTGATCTGGAAAGGTCGACCCGGTATCGATGCCCGGTATCCCCGGCCGCCGGTTGGTTTCGGCGATGATGCGCTGCTGAATTTGGGGCGTGGTCAGCCAGTCGGTGAGCGTGTCGAAGAGCGGGCGTTTCGTGGCATCCGCCGAACTGAGCAAGGTCAGCGGGTAGTCGCTCGTTACGACACCGTCGGTCGGCGTGATGATCGTGAGCTGCTCGCCGTTTGGGCGCAGGCTGAGAAGCACCGACTCGTAGTTGATCAATCCGTCGACGACGTCAGGGGTGGCTTCGAACCGGTCGGCAAGAAACCCGGATGACCCTGCCGTCAGCTTCTGGCCGGAGAAGAAACTGGTCATCCCTGGGGTGACCGACTGGATGTCGGCGTCGGTCAGTGCCGAGCCCGTGCCGGACAGCGCTGTCGCCACCGCGACGAGCGCGCTAAATCCCGAGTTCGATGCAGCCGGGTTCGTCATTCCGTAGGTGAACTTGCCGGCGGATGCCGCAGCTGCCAGTTGCGCCCAAGTGGGAGCCGTGGCATCCCACCCCAAGCGTTGCGCAACCGATGGTTTCAGGCCCATGACGACCGGCGAGGTCATGATCTTCACGCTCGACGAAACGGCCGAGCTCGCTCCGGGCAGCAGCGAAAGATACCGGTTATTCGGGAACCAGATCGCGTCGTACTTGCCGTCAGCGCCGCCGGCTGCCACGCGCTCGGTGCCTTCGAGGGTGCCAACATACTCGAATGCGACCCTGACACCGACTTCTGATGCGGCGCTCTCGAGGATCGGAACCATGTCCTTGACCTCACTGCCTGCGAGGATACGCAGAGTGTTTGCATCATTGGGAAGCCCTCCGTCGGGCGTTGTGCCAAATGGCACGCAACCGCTCAGCGCGAGCGCTGCGGCGACAAGGACCGCGATGGCGGCGAAGGGCTTCCTGAGCATGGCTAGTTCGACTCCTCAGGCTTCGCGCCGGCCTCAAGCTGGGCGCTGTCCTCAAGCTGGGCGCTGTCTTTGGGCTTTGCTCGCTCAAGGTAGGCGGTCGCTTCAGTGAGGCGAGCCTGCAACGCGCTTACCGTTTGAGCCATGGTTTCGACCGCCTTGACCTTGTAGCTGTCGACCTGGTCGATGGTGTCGTAGATGTTCTGGAACGCGGTCTCGAGTGACTCGATACTGATGGTCGCCGACGTGGACTGCTCCGCGATCGCGATCGACTGACTCTTGAGCATTTGGGATGTCGCGACGATCAGGTTCGAGGTGGTCGTGTTGAGCGCGGTGATCTGGTCGAGCACGAGTTTCTGGTTCGCGAGCGCTTGGGCCACGATGACGGCGGTGCGCAATGCCGAGATCGTTGTGGTCGACGCGCGTTCGACCCCCTTGATGAGCTCGACGTTGTTCTTGCGCACGACGTCAAGTGCTAGGTAGCCCTGTGCACTGACGGCCAGTTGGGTCAAGAGGTCTTGGTGCTTCTGGCGGATGACAAACAGTAAGTCGGCGGTGAGGGTGTCAGCCTTTTTGGGGTCACTCACGCGCACGTCGTCAATCTGATCAACGAGCTGGGCGTCAAGAGCGCTCGTGAGCACGGCGTACTCCTGCAACTTGTTCATCGTGTCCCACAGCCGGACCTTTTCGCCTTCGACAGCGGCGTTGTCCTTAAGGAGGGCATCCTGGCCGTTCTGGAGGGCGTGGAGGATCTTGTCCAACTGGGTCTGGGCGGACGCGTACTTGGCGAAATAGCTGCGAATCTTGTCGCGAAACGGAATCAGGTTGAGCAGGAACTGCCCAAGGCCGCCTTCCTGTTTCGTGGGATCCAAGTCTTCGATGGTGAGGCGCAATTCGACGAGCGTGTTCGCGACCTTGCGCTGGGCATCCGCTTCATCGCCGCTGCCCTTCGCGGCAGCGAGCGCGGCGACCGGGCGTTCCAGCATGCGGTTCGTAACGGCAGCCGAGCTGCGAATCTCGTCACGCCCCATCGCCGAGACGTCATTGATCTTCTTCAAGAACTCTGGCGCGTTCGGGTCTTTGTCGATGAGGTCGGCGATGAAGGCCTTGGCCCGTTCGGCGAGTTCCATGCTGCGAGCGTCGTCGATGGGCATCATGGCGCTCGCTTGCGCGGTGCCAACATTGGGTACCGGTGCCGGTGGAACCAGCACGAGGTCCGACTGCACCTCAGGCGGTGGCGGGCTAGCTGGAGTGGTGGACGCTGTCTTCAGGTCGAGCGGTGAGTCTGACATGATGCTCCTTCTGGCGTTCGCGGATTACCCGTTGACGTCGGTTGTGGCGGGTGGTGGGGTGTCGTAGCGCGTCGCGATCTCGGTGATCATCGATTCGAGTGTCTCGTAGCTTGGCGGTTCGATCACGTTCACGAGCGACGGAGGCACGGCGAGGCCGTTTGCCTTGAGGGTCTCCGAGAAGACACTCGCATCGGCTGGCCGGAAGCCGTACTTGGCTGAAAGGCTTGCGAGACGCGGATCGCTGATCATCAACTCGCCAATTCGCTTACCTGCGTCGCTGAGCGGCACAACAGTGTGCTTGGAGAAAACGGTAGGTTGCGGGTACATGAGCAGCATGTCGTCTGTGATGGCGTTCTTGCCGGTCTCACTCATCTGGCGGCCGAGGAACTGGGCTTCGTACACCATCACGATCGGTTTCGAGCCGATGCCTTGGGAGAGGTAGTCCTCGAACGGCGCTTCCGATGAGGACGCTGAGAACCCCTGCTCAAGAAATAGCGCTGCCATCTGATCGATGACCGCAGCTTCGGCCCCAGGCGAACTGACAATCTCGTTGCCATTCGCGACGTAGCTCGCCATCGAGAGGTACATCGCGGCCGAATTCGACTGGCGGATGTCTGTGCTTGAGATCAGCACATTGCGCGAGCTTGGATACAACTCAGCTGCTCCCGGTAGGTCGCTCCAGCGGGTGCCGGCTTGGGCTGCGGCGAGGTAGGCGGCCATGTCGAGTTGCCACGTGCCAGCGGCATCCTGCGATGCTATGCCGGCCGCCTCAAGAAGCGTGACGATCGGTTTGAACGTCGCAATCGCCATGGGAGAAAAGAACGGCGCATAGACCGTCGAGGCACCGGTTTCACGCTTGATCTTCTCGGCGGCAGGCGCTGACGAAGGGAATACGAAGTCGACGTCGGTCAGGTCGACTGTCGTAGCAATCTGGCGAGAGCCGGCTGTCGTGATCTGCACGTCGAAGCCGCTCTCGGCGAAGATGGCTTGCACTTCGGGATCTTCGAAGAACGGTTTCTTCTCAGACCCGATCACACCGGTGACGACGGTGAGTTGGGTGGTTGGGATCAGACCGGGTGTGTCAGCCCCGAATAACCGTCCGACGAGCACGGCGACCACGATCCCGATAATGAGAACGACGGCAAGCATGAGGCCGATGACCCGCTTTGCCACTGGACTCATGACTGACACCGTACCGCCAGCAAGCAAACAGTTCATAGCCGATCATGGATTTCTCGGTCGCCGTTCGCTCTGCGCGCACGAGCTCCAGCACCAGCACGGTGCTGCTATTCGCGGGCGAGCTCGAACACTGCGCGACTCTTCGAGCGCAGGGGTATCGGCGTGCGACTCGGGTCGATGGCCTCGGACGGGACGAGCAGGTAGTTGTTGCCTTCGCGCACCACTTCCCAGCCGTTATTGTGCACCAGCATGTGGTGGAATCGGCACAGCAGCACCCCGTCGGCGATGTCTGATCGCCCTTGATCGCGGACCCAATGTTTGATGTGATGTGCCTCTGTCCACTCGGGCGGTCGCTCACAGCCGACCCAGATGCATCCGCCGTCGCGTGCCGCGAGAGCGACCCGCTGCGCCGGCGTGAACAGGCGCGCCTCACGGCCGAGGTTCAATACTTGGCCGTCGTCGAACGCGATTGCCAATGTTCCTTCGGAGCACGCGATGCGCTCGACCGTCTCGATGGAGACCGGCAGTTGCACACCCTCGAGGTAGCCGCGGCCTTCGCGCCGTTCGACCGTCTTGAGCGTTGTGATAACACGCACGGCGGGCTGGCGGGAGCCGATGGTGCGCCGCACCCCTGGGCGCACCGCGCGCAGATCGGCTTCGACGCCGACCCGCAGTAGCTGCACGAAAGAGTCGTGCGCGTACTGTTCGAGCGTGCGAGGGTCGGCCGCGATCGAATCCGCCCATGCCCGATCGTCGTCGGCCACGAATCGCACTCCACCGCGTCGCGGTGACGTGAGCTTGTCGTACACATCGTCGAGATAGGCGCCGGACTCGAGGTCGGTGTCGATGATGTAGCGGCGCTGGCCGTTCGGTCGAATGAGCCGACGCACCGCTCGTTCCTCACGAATGGCTTGCTCGCGGGTGGCAACGCCGGCGATGTCGAGTTCGTCCCGCAGTTCGCGAGCCCGTCGAAGGAACGCATCCACGTGTAAGTCTGGCTCCTCGGACAACAGCTGCCCGACCGCACCCTGCAGGTCAGCGATACTCACCGAAGCGGTCGGAGAGCCGAGCCCTGACCGGATCGCCTTGGCGGCGTCGACGGTGAGAGTGCCAGCGCGCACAGCAGCGCCGACGGCGCTGAGCCACGATTCGTAGAGCTCAGCATCTGGAGCGTCGTGCACCATAGCGCCGACCTGCACGAGAGTTGCGGCATCCCGAGCTGTCGACCCGGTCATGTGCTGTACGAGGGCCTCCGGAGTGCGGAAGCCCGTTCGCTGGGCGAGCCCGGTGTAACCAAGCTCGTGACGAGAGCGGTGCTTGACCTCCCCGGCGACCAGCGATGAACACGCGTCGATCGCTCGCCGAGCGTCGGCAAGCGTGCGCTGCACCGCGAGCAACTCGTCGTCGCCGAGTGGGCGGACCGCCGAGACATTCCGAGGCAAACCTGCCGTCGATGACGCGACAGCATCGAGCGATGCTATGAACGTGTCTTCGATGATTGGCATACCCCTATTGTCGCAGAATCGAACATAAATATGAATAGCCCTCGCGAATCTGTGGACAAGTTTTTAGGGCCTTGGCTGTGGAGGAGAGGTCGCGAGGAGAGGTCGCGGCGGCACATAGAATCGATCCAGCAGGGCCGGCTGCTTCCGAGAATTGGGAGCACGGTTAGCACGGTGGGCACAAACAAGCGGTACGCGGACAGCATCGACCGGAGGGCGCAAGAAGGTGCGCCGCGGCATCCGGAACAGCAAGCACAGCCGCGCGACTGGCAACCGCCTTGGCCACCAATCCGGATCGCGGCGGCCGAATGGATCGTAATGCGCGACGCGAAGAACGAGCCAGCAGCGGTGATTCGCGCTGTACGGATCGGCCCCCGCAACGAACTGTTCTATCGCGTTGTCAGCTGGGCACCGACGTCTGACGGCCGCATCCTTGTCGGGTACTACGCGACGCTGCAGTTGGCCGACCGGGCAGTGTTGTTCCGGCAGGCGAATGGTACACCGCAATCCAGCCGCTGAAGAGCCGTGCTAATTCAGCAACGCAGCAACTCACCGCAGGCTTCGGTGGGCACCGGTCGCGGATGTCGTCGCCACGCGGACTCACCGCCGTCTACAGTAAGGCCGATACCCATGTGTGCCAACGAACCGAAACCACGACAGCATGAAGCAACCACGGCCTAGCGAAGCAGACAACGTGACGCCATTGTTCCGAAAGCTCAATCTCAAGGACGTTGCAGAAGTCCTTGTGCTCAACGCACCTGCGACTTTTGAGACCGAACTTTCAGCTCTCAGTGGAGTTGAGATCGTGCGAGACGCGGATGGGATTGAGCAGATCGCCTTCGTTCTCGCGTTCGTGATGACTCAGGTCGAAGTAAACGCGGTGGCGACAACCGTTGCGAAGAAGGTTGCCGGCGACGGAGTGGTGTGGTTTGCCTACCCCAAAGCGAGTTCCAAGCGGTATCGGTGCGATTTCAATCGCGACTCCGGTTGGCAGGTGCTTGGCGACCTCGGATTCGAGGGAGTGCGCCAGGTTGCGATCGACGATGACTGGTCCGCACTCAGGTTTCGACGAGTCGAGTTCGTCCGAACGATGTCTCGCGACACGATCCGTGCCATGACTTCGCAGGGGAGGGCGCGAGTTTCCAAAAACCAGAAGACCTAGGGCAGGCGATGCGCGTGGCATTCGACGTCGGTCAAGCCCTTGCGTCAGACGTGTTCGTGCTCGCGCCAAACGGGCGCACCCAAACCTCTGTGTACTTCGTACGAGACGGCACCTTTTAGGTGCTCATCGATTAGTGGGTGGGCCCGCGACGCGGCGCGCATTTTGCCAGCGGCTTCTGCGTTGTTCGGTACGGATGCCTGGCCGACCGCACTTGAGCGGCGGGTGAATGCTCACACGGCAAACATTCGCATCACGGCACGAGACTTGGCAGCACACTGACGATCGTGGTCACCTACACCAGGTCAATGCCCCTCAGGGAACCGGGTAGAGCACGGTCGCTTGGTCGAACGGGCCCGGACCTGACTCGTATTCATACGTCCAGTCCAACGTTGAGCCGAGCGGCGCACCGCTCAGGGTCACGGTGATCAGCCCGAGATCCGAGCAATTCAATGGGTCGAACGGAGCATTGATTGTCTCAACAAACGTCACCGTGTTACCCGATCGCGCGGTCTGCGTCCACACCGCCGAGCACAGCAGGGTCGGATAGTCGACGGTCGCGGATGCGGTCACCCCGTTGTCGGTGATCACCGCGGTGAGCGGGTAGGAGAAAGGATCGAAGCCATCCGGAACCGGAAAGTCGACGATTCCCTCCCACGTTCCTGCAAAGTTCAGCGCCGGCGGACAATCCTCCGGCCCTGCGCTCGCCGGGAGGGCGGGCTGGAAGCCGACCAGCATCATCCCGAGGAGCACGGCCACTAGACCGATGGATGCCCGTCGCCGGGCCGCACTCAGCGAGAGCCCGACCAGCAGGCCGCCAAGGACCAGCAGTATGACCGCACCGATCACGATCGGGGGCGCTGAGAATATCCCCGTTGGCGGCAAGCAAGATAGAACACTCAGAACATTCACCGAATACCCCCGTCAATCGCGTCGTGGTTTGCAGCATCTCAGGCGCGATACACGGTACCGTACATCGCTCGAATTGAGAGACTCCCGCTTCAGCAACGGCAGCACACTGACGATCTGCACGCCAAGCAGCGCGACCACGGCGCCGGTCAGCCACGCCGCCCGAGCTAGTAGCGCCCCACCGAGCAGTCCAAGGGAGCCATAGGGCTTGTCCCGGTGCAACGAAGAGCCAATCAACCCCGCGTGGTCGACGTCGAGAACAGCGGTACGAGCCCGCCCAACACACGGAGCAAGGCGACGCCGATTGGCGCGATCGGCCAGCGTTCGTGGCATCCGCAAGTCGGGACTGTGCATCAAACGGTGTTTCCGACCTGACACGCCGGGCGTGAGTCCGGCGCGGAAGGTGCCGTCATGATGTTGACTTTAGGCTCAGGTCGTCGTTGCAACAGTGGGTTGTATTTGAGTGGCCAACGAGGAGGGCTTGTCGCTGACCGGTCCGAATGGCTTACCGAAGCAGTTCACCAAGACCGTGCTCGAGACCGCGTTGAACGAGGAAATGACGGAGCGTCTCGGTCATGACAAGAACCTGGCATATCCAGATTGACCTGTCGGGGTGGGGACGGGACCTTCGAACGGATGATCGTGAAGAAGCGGCAACGCCGCCTGACCCGGGCTAATCCTGACCCGGGTTCATGAGATGGCGCTATCGTCGTCTGTCCACGGGTTGACCTTCGGGGAGATCGGTGCGCACATCGCGCAGATCTATGACGCCCGGGTGGCGGAGGAGATGAACGAACGGTCTCACCGCCCGCTGGACGGCGTGTATGCCGCGATCGGAGTCAGTCTGGACGGGGAGAATGACGGCCCTGGCTGCGGTAACGAACCGGAGTCGAAGGAGCAAAGTTCGGGATGAGCGTGCTGACCGACATCAAGAACCGCGGCGTGACGAGCACGTTCTTCGTCCTCTGTGACGAACCGAAAGGCATTTCCGAAGTTGTATCAGACGTGCGACCTTGACGTGAAGCCGAACCATACGGCACCGCACCCGAACGTGGCCCCCGCGGCCTTCGAGCAGCTGACCCAGAAATGGGGCAACCGATACCCAGCAATCATTCGACTTTGGGAAGCAGCATAAGAGTTGGCGTGAGAGGAGTTCACCCCGTTCCTGGACAACGACGAAGAGATCCGCCGTGCGATCGGCAGCACCAACGCGATCAAATCGCGCAGTGGGAGATGCCCGCCCGCGGTTCGAGCGCGAGGTCATGTCTCCACCGAGCAGGCCACACTGAAGCGCCTGCGTCTTGTGACCAGACCGCTGGCCCGCCACGGAAACCCACGAGTGAAAATCGCCGGAAACACCGCTAACGCCATAGTCCGTCGGAGCTTGGTTACAGGCGAACGAGAACTTCTCGTCGTGCCCGCGGTTGCTTCGGTGCACGGGCTCGCTGACCGCGGTGGTCGACGGACATTGAGGCGACCCAGCGCGGATGGCTCAGGTCAACCACTGAGCTGTGGTGCGATGGCGTGTAAGAGTCCACGAATATAGCCAATTGCGAACAGCCGTCCGAGAGTCTCGTATGCGGGTCGAGAGTTCGATTCCCCCTCCATGGTGGGAACGTGGTCTGGGCGCATCGGCCCGGAGAATCGGACATCAGCGTAGGCGCGCATGCATTCCGCCATATCGTTCTGACCCTCGTCGTGGAACACCTCGACAAAATCCTCAGCAACACCACGCACGTCACGAAAATGCACGAACGAAATCGCGCCACGCGAGCCGAATTCCCTGATCACGGCTGGAAGGTCATCGGTCATGAGCGCGAAGTTGCCCTGACAGAACGTGATCGCGTTCGAGCCTGAGGGGTCGAGCGTCAGCAGCCGCCGAAAGGCGTCGACCGAGCTCATGATGCGCGGCATGTTCCGCACGATCGGGAGTGGCGGGTCATCCGGATGCATACTCAACCTGACACCTGATTCTTCGGCGACCGGCGCCACGGCGGCGAGAAAATACTCGAGTCCCGACCACAGCTGTTCTGACGACACCTCCCCCTCCGCGGCCAGCGGAGGAAGGGAACGGGTATCTGTTTCGCTAAATCGTGTGACCAGTGCACCGCCGCGGCCCAGGGTAGCGACGCTCGTGCGCGCCCAGCTCGAGACAGCCATCCAGTTGTAACACAGCACCGGAATCTCTAGTCGGCCCATCGCCCGCACCTGAGTGATCACCTGCTCGATCTGTTCGTCGCGCCCCGCAAGATTGAGTCTGATCTTGTCCATCGGGGCGGTATCCTCCAGCGCGACAACTGAGAATCCGTGTTGCTGATAGAGCTCAGTGTCACGACGAATCGACGCCTCGCTCCACGGGGCGTCCGCTGACTCGTCAACCTGAGGCGCAGTGCCCCCGACGGATGCGAACATGCGCTGGTCTTGTTCGCCTCCGTTGAGGGTGCCAACGACATTCGTGACACCTGCCTGCTGAACGAGTCGCCACAAGGGCTCGGGTCGGGGGGCGAGCATTTCGCTGAGTCGGATCATGACGCGGTTCCTGTCTCTGAGTGGTCGGCTAGGAGCCGAGAAGGGGTGCCGCAAGTCGCGCCAGGAGCCCCCCGTCGACTCGAATATCTGCACCCGTCACGAAACTCGCACGCGGGCTCGCAAGAAATGCCGTGACAGCGGCAATCTCGTCAGGTCGAGCCACCCGACCCAGGGCATGGGCACTGCCCCAAGTTTGCAGTGTGCGCTCGATCTCGTCAGGGTTTGGGCCCCCAA
>Ga0163150_10008535_pt1 | contig 11635 bp, 9 predicted proteins | sample OliLakLV19P2IB_FD_148628 | JGI IMG/M metagenome (GOLD analysis project Ga0163150, IMG submission 148628) | Freshwater microbial mat bacterial communities from Lake Vanda, McMurdo Dry Valleys, Antarctica - Oligotrophic Lake LV.19.P2.IB | ecosystem: Environmental > Aquatic > Freshwater > Lake >...
GCGCGCCCGGCGAGCGGCGCGGCCCGCACCATCGACTGCACGCTGGCCAAGCCGCGGCGGACCAGCGCCAGCCCCGCGGCGCCCGACGCCGCCACCTTCCGCCGGACCATCAGCAGGTGCAACGCCCGTTCATCCAGCGGCGCCCGAGCGTGGCAGATCGTGACCACCAACGGCGTCAGCAGCGCGTGCAATTCGCCGATCGCCAGCCGCCGCAACAGGTCGTCGTAATAGGCGTCCAGCCTGGGGGGCAGCCGCCGGTCCAGTTCATCGAACCGGAATTGCCCCGCGCGGATGATGGGTGCGTTGGCGACCTATTAATCCACGTCGACAAATCGCCCGATTGTTGGTACTCCTGCCCGGCCGGTAGTAAGATGGCGGCCTACGTCCATTCTTAGCCGCCGGCAATCGGCCGCGGCTTATCGTCGGCTGGGAGGGTGTGGCATGCTGGCCTCGCATTTCGCCCCTTGGACGCCGGGACCGGGAGAGAGCTTCGACTCTGTTCTCGCGGCGCACTTGCTTCGCCGGGCGGGCTTCGGCGCCTCGCCCGAAGAAGTCCAACAAGCCGTGGACCAGGGGCTGGAAGCTACGGTGGAAGGATATTTCGCCGATACGAGCGAGGAAGACGCCGATTACGCCCGCGTCTTCGACTCGTTGGCCGGCAGCATCGTGGACCTGGAAGACCCCGGCGCGGTACAGGCCTGGTGGATCCACCGCATGGTCCACACGCGGCATCCGCTGCGCGAGAAGCTGACGCTCTTTTGGCACGGACACTTCGCCACCAACTACAACAAGGTCGGTGTGATGCCGCTGATGCAGCGGCAATTGGAGACGCTCAGGGCACACGCCTGGGGAGACTTTCCTGACTTGGTGTTGGCGATGGCCCGCGATCCGGCGATGCTCATCTGGCTAGACGGACAGACCAACACCAAGGAACACCCCAACGAGAACTTCGCCCGCGAGCTCATGGAGTTGTTCACTTGCGGGATTGGCAATTACGCAGAGTGCGACATACTCGAGGCGGCCCGCGCATTCTCCGGCTGGCATCGGGAAGGGGCGGAGTTCGTGTTCCACGCGGAGGAGCACGACTTCGATCGCAAGACGATCCTGGGGCGCTCGGGCCGCTTTGACGGCGGCGACGTGGTGGACATCTTGATGCAGGTCCCGGCCACTCCGCGGTTCATGGCCGGTAAGCTGCTGCGATTCTTCGCGGGAGAGCCAGCGCCGGACGTGCTGGACGAGGCCGCCCGCCTGCTCGACTCAACGCAGTTGAATATCAAGTGGTTTCTGCGGGAGTTATTCTTGTCGCGGCATTTCCATTCCGAGGCCTGCCTTCGCAAGCGGATCGCCAGCCCAGCGGAGTACGTCATCGGCACGGTCCGCACATTGGGTATCCGCGTGCCGGCCGCGGAATTGAGGGACCGCATGACGGCGATGGGGCAGGAGTTGTTCGCCCCGCCCAACGTGAAGGGCTGGGACGGCGAGCAGAAATGGATCAATTCGGCCACCTGGCCCGCGCGAGTGGCGTTCGCACAGGATGTCTCGCAACTCGACGGTGAGTCGCCGTTCGGCCGCCGCCTGCCGCTGGAGGCAACGGTCCCGCTCGACCTGACCGAACCGGAAGACGTTGTCGCGCGACTGGATGCCATATTGATGCAAGGCGGCTTGGACGAAGGGGTCCGCGCAGCCCTCCGCGAGCTCTTGGTGACGACCGACGACGGGGCGGTCGCGGATACTTATCGCGGCGACGAAGGAGTGCGCTACCAGCGCAATCGCGAGGCACTGGCGACGATCCTGAGCCTGCCGGAGTACCACGCGATTTGAGCCGCCTGAAAGTGCGAAACGATCCGCACTGGAAACCTCTCGAAAGGACGACCGGACATGATTACGCGACGCGATTTTCTCGGCTACGGAGTGGGAGGGATCACGTTCGTGTCGATGGGCTGCGGGCTCAATCGCCTGCTCGCCCGCGCGGCCGAGGGGGCCGCCGCCGCCGAAAAGAACGACCGCGTGCTGGTCGTGGTGGAGCTCTCCGGCGGCAACGACGGGCTGAATACCCTGATCCCTTTCGAGGATCCGCTGTACTACCAGAACCGGCCGACGTTGGGCATCGCGAAGGAAGAAGTCCTGCGGCTCTCGGACTCGGTGGGCCTACACCCCCAGATGGGAGGACTGGCCGAGCAGTTCCTGGAGGGCGGGCTGGCCGTGGTCCAAGGGGCCGGATATCCGGAACCGGACCGGTCCCACTTCCGCTCGATGGAGATCTGGCACACGGCCTCGACGGCGGCAACGGCGCCGGCCACGGGCTGGCTGGGACGGCTCTTGGACGCGGTTGCTCCAGAGGACCTGGACGTGCTCTCCGGCTTGGCTCTCACTGGTGGCCTGCCGCAGGCCCTCGGGGCCGAGCGGATCGTCGTGCCGGTGGTCGCCCAATTGGAAGCGCTAGTAGGCACGGATGGCTCGAACCGTGAGAAGCTGCTCAAGAAACTCAGCACGGCCGAGAGCGCCTCGGCGGCCCCGGTGGCCTTCATGCGGCGGCAAGCCCAGGCCGTGTATCGCGCGGCCGAGAAGTTGCAAGACGCGGCGGCCAAGTACCAATCGCCGGTCGAGTATCCCGGCACCGGGCTGGGGGAGCAATTACGCCGGGCGGCGCAGATCATCGCCGCCGACCTGGGCGTGCGCGTGCTGTACGTCTCGCAGGACGGTTACGACACGCATTCCGACCAGGCCGCCGGCCATGCCGCCCTGCTCGAAGACCTATCCGCGTCGCTGGCGGCCTTTCAGACCGACCTCACCGGGCTGAAGCGGGAGGATCGTGTGGCCACAATGGTCTTCAGCGAGTTCGGCCGCCGCGTGGACGAGAACGGCAGCCGCGGCACCGACCACGGCGCCGCCTCGACGATGCTCGTCCTCGGGGCCGGGTTGACGGGCGGGTTGTACGGCACGCATCCCAGCTTGGCCCAGCTGGGGGACGGCGACCTGATTTACACGACCGACTTCCGCACCGTCTACGCCACGCTGCTCGATGGCTGGTTGGGTTGCCCGTCCGAACCGTTGCTGGGCGAGAAGTTCGCGCCGCTGGCATTCTTGCCGGCGTGAGCGAGGGACCCACCAGGAGTCCACTCGGCGCTTCTCATGACGACCAATAGTTCAACCCCGAGCCAATCATCACCCAATGCTTACCATTCACCACTGGCGGCACACGTTCATCAGCCACGCCCTGGCGGGCGGACGCTGGCCGAGATACGGGACGCCGTCGGGCACAGCAGCGTGCTGGTGACCAGCGCGTACCTGCACGTGGCGGTCGAGGACGACGGCGCCGTTGGCAGCCTGTTCCGGGTCAGGTGAGCAGGCTGCTTTTTGTCCCGGTTATTGGTCGCTATGGGTATGGGCTCGGACGTTGGCCGAGGTCCGGGATGCGGCGGGGCATAGCAGCGTGCGATACTCCGCACCCACGTCTCTGAATCCAATTCCGAAGTTTGTTGCCATCGCTAACGGAACGGACTGCCCAGGGCGGCCGCGACGCTGATCCGTTCATCTGCTCGGTCCAGGCGCATCGGCGTGGCCAGTGCCCTCCAGCGCCACGCCCTCCGCCGCCGGCTCCTGACGGCCGGCAAGGCGCTGGGCCGCGACCGCCTCCGCATGCTGACCATCCACCACGGCAGGCATACGTTCATCAGCCACGCGCTCGCCGGCGGGCGGACGTTGGCCGAGGTCCGGGATGCGGCGGGGCATAGCAGCGTGCTGGTGACCACGCCTATCTGCATGTGGCGGTCGAAGACGACGGGGCGGTTGGCAACCATTTCCGAGTAAGGTAAGCAGGCGCTTTTTGTCCCGGTTATTGGTCGCTATGGGTATGGCGTAAGCGCCGCGGCGGAGCCTGAGTTTGACCGCTGTTGACTTCGCGCCTATCTGCCGTATACCGTTGAGTCGTTTGGTTCGTGGTGCCCGAAAGCAGCGACCAATGGATTCTCAAACCGCCCATGTGCCGACGCGAGTGGTGGAAGCCACTCTGTTCGTCTTCCTGGTTTCAATCGTGGCCCTCATGCCGATTGCGGAAACGCTGGCGTCACCGCCGGCCGAGCCGCCGCGCGATGTCCAGGCCGGCATTCTCCAGGGCATGTCCTATCTCGAACTCAAAGGCCTCGCCTGGAGGCGCGAGCAGAAGTGCTCCTCGTGCTATCATGTGCCGATGATGATCTGGACGCAGAAAGAGGCGCGGCGGCGGGGACTCAATGTGAATGAGGCCGCTCTGCAAGAGGCCACGGTATTCATGCTGGCGGGAGATGATCGCGCGAATATCCTGTCCAACCCGGACGTACCGCTACTGAACGACGAAAACCCCGCGATGTTAGGCCCGCTTTACGCGATGATGGCGTTTCGCGAGCACCCCGTTCCGCAGGCCGTGGACACCGACGGAACCATCCCGCGCTGGACTGCGTACTTGCGTTCCAAGCAGCACGCCGACGGCTTCTGGTTGCCGCATAGCGGCAGGCCTCCCAACAGCCCCAATGACGAAGAATCGATGACGTTGACAGTCCTCTACACCCTTGGCCCGGACGCGGATGCCGACGCCGAGACAAAACGGACTCAAACGCAGGCCCGCCAGTGGCTCGCCAAGAACTTCAAAGGGATCACTCCGCAAGCACTCTGCTGGAGCATCCTCGCGGGTTATGAGGAGCAGTCTGCCGCCGCACAATTACTCGAGCGACAAAACGCCGATGGGGGTTGGAGTCAGACGAAAGAGCTGGCCAGCGATGCCCATACGACGGGCCAAGCGCTCTATGCCATGCTCTCGCGCCGCAGCGTGGGAGCGGACCATCCCGCCGCCGTCGAAGCACGCGATTTTCTGCTGAAGACGCAGATGCCGGACGGTTCTTGGCCCATGACCTCGCGGCCCCGCGCCGACAGACCGGAGGAGGGACCCGCCAAGAACCTGGAGCCGATCACATACTTTGCAACGGCGTGGGCCGTTCTCGCCCTGCTGCAGCATCTTCCGCCTGCTCCTTGAATTTCGGCGGCACGGCGACTCGAACCAAGACCAAACTCCCAAGGTTCAACCCGCCAAAACCGAGCAACCCCGCTCGTAGGACACCCCGGCGGCCGACCCGGAAGCGGCGGAATGACACGGACGGCCGGAGCGGATGTTCATCGCACCTTTAGTCGAATTCATGTCATTCATCCGTTGAGTTCCGCGATGGGATTGCCAAACGGCAGCACGGGGATCGGCCGCCCCGCCAAGTTGACGAACTCCTGCCGCGGAACGGGATCCTCGAATATGTCCCGCCTCAGCGCGAGATCGCAGCCAAGTGCCGGCTGTTCCGATCCATCGCCGGATGGCGGGGCGCGAATGTTCGCGCCCCGCGCGGCGGCGAGTTCGGCGTGGCGACGACCGCCGGCATCTGATCGGGCGGTGGCCATTCTTGGCCGCCACGTCGCCCACGAGGCCCCGTGTCGGGGCCTCGTCTTGCGGTGGGGCACGGCGTTTCAACGTCGCACCTCCGACCCCACGCGGGCCAAACGTGGGCGACGACGCGGCAACGCCCCGCGCCGTGTACCAGACGGGCTTTCCCAGTTCGCCGGCGATCCGCACCTCCGCCTGGACACCGACGCTTTCCCGCCAGCCGTCGAGCATCAGCACGATCAGCCACGCCCTGGCGGGCGGACGGACGCTGGCCGAGGTGCGCGACGCCGCCGGGCACAGCAGCGTGCTGGTGACGAGCGCTTACCTGCATGTGGCGGTCGATGACGATGGCAACGTGGGTAATTTGTTCCAGACCTAGGAATCGGGCATCATGGTTATGCATTCGGACCCCTGTATGGCTTCTGGTACGTCAACCCCACATCCGTAAGACGAAGCGCGCAGGATTGTCGCGTTGCTCGAGCGGCCGCCTGCACCGCATGCCGTCGGCAAAACCACCTCGCGAGCAAGGGTCGAAGCCAAGTTTACTGAGCCGGCCGGGTTTATAGCCGCCCCGGTGAGCAACACTTCCGCCACAAGACGGCTAGACGTTGCACCCGCTCTGCCATAATCCGGAACGCATAAGTTCGGCTATGATTGTTCAGAGGATCCCCACCCGCTTGAACCATGCCCAAGCCCCGGAAGACCGTCGAGGACGCCCGTCGCCGCCGAGCCTCGCAGCACGGTTGCAAAACACCGCCCCGCAAGCAAGAGAGAGGACTCGATGAACCCTCAGGCCACGGCATTTAGATGCTTTCTTCTTGGTGCCGCATGCGCGATCTTATTTGCGTTGCCCATAGCCGCACAGCGTTCTGCGGCGAACGATACGTTCCCGATGCCGTTCCGGTTGACTCCTCGAACGGATCTGCCGTGGGCGATTTCCGGGACGGTCGGCGATTATGAGGGGCGGCCTGTGGCGAATGCAGACGTCAGCGTGTTCGCCGAATTGCCGGATTCATTCGTCCCTTTGCTCAACCCGATTGTGGTGGGCACGACGAAGGCCCGTCAGGACGGCAAGTTCTCGATAACCCTTCCGAGTCTGCCGCACGACCAGGTCGACCGCGTTTGGGCGGTCGCTCGAGGCGAGGGGCTCGGCGTGGCGGCGTTCCCCATCGACGCGTTTCGACTTGTTCATCGCTTCGACTTTGTGCTTCCAAAACAACGCAAGGTCGCCGGTCAAGTGCTTGCACACGACGGCACGCCCGCCGTCGGTGTTGCCGTACTGCTCGACAGGATGGCGGATGCGCAGGGCAATGGCCTTAAGGCTGTGTCGGACACTGATTCGGCGTGGCCCACCGCGTCGCTTACGGATGAACTCGGGCGATTCGATTTCAGCGGCATCCCGGCTTCGGAGCATGATCAATCTGTCAGATTCCGAATCGATGACCAACGCTTCGCACCGGAAGCATGGAGCTTTACGCTGAAACCCGGAGCAACGGAAACAGTCACGCTACGGACGACGTCCCCCTGCATCGTCACAGGCACCGTCCTGCACCAGGACACAAAGTCGCCGATGGCGAACGCTTGGCTGCAAGTCGTGTTGTCGGGATCACCCCAGAGTGGCGATCTGCAATCATTCTCCCGAGAAGCCCGAACGGATCAGTCCGGGCGATTTCGAGTCCGCTGCGCACCTGGCGAGTGGCTCGTTGCCTACGTATATCCACCGGAGGGATCGCCGTATCCGTCGTGGACCATGAATCGACAGCGTTGGCCTGAGGAGTCGCTCGAACAGGACGTGACGATCGAAGTCCCCCGCGGCGTATTGTTGCGGGGCCGGGTCTTGGAAAGGGAGACGGGGCGGCCCGTCGCCGGTGCGAGCGTCACCTACTGGGTGCAGCGAGGCAGTAATTCGCACCTGCCGCGTCACCTCGTCGGCTTGACATATTGGGCGTGCGAATATCGCTCGTTCGTGAGCGACGACGACGGCCGATTCGAGTTGGCCGTCTTACCCGGTCGCGGTTGCCTGCTCGCGAAGGCTCCGACGCGCGACTTCGTCAGTCGGCAAGTCTCCTACGAGGAAGTCCAGGGCCGCGAGCCGGGCGGCTACTTGTATAATGTCGAGTCGCTGAAATATCTCGATTTCACGAACGACCACGGACGCGAAGACGTCACCCGTGACGTCACGATGGAAATGCGAAGCGGCGTAAACGTTCGTCTCAAGGTGGAGGATCCCGACGGCCTGCCGGTGGAAGAGGCGGTTCTACTCGATCCGAATTACACGCAGGTCCGCAGCCGTTACGACTCGTCCCATCGCGAACTTCCCGTACCCGATGGCAGTGTGACGGTTCATGGCTGCGATCCCGACGCCGCCAGGGCCGTCTACATCGTCGATGTCGCCCGGCAGCTCGGGGCGACGGTGAACATCGGAACGGCCGACGTCCGCCGAGGTGAGAAACAGGTCCAGTTGCAAGCTTGCGGGTCGGTTCGCGTGAGAGTCACGGACGGCGAGGGGGTGCCGGTGGGCGACCGGCCGGTGTACGGCTCCGGTTTGCTCCTGCGGGCGGACTTGATCGCCGGCGAATCAGCCGACCGTCCCACACTTGGTGCGAACAACTCCCAGCGGTTCATCAAATGGTCGATGTCCAACCTGGACGGCGACCGGCAACGCAGCCTAACGACCGACGAGAACGGGTACGTCGTGTTCCCGACCCTGATCCCCGACGCGGATTACCGGCTGATTTGCTTCCAGCCTGCCTATCAGGAAAGTGAGTCCATCAGGGCAGTCGCTGGGGAGACCATCGAACTCAGCGTGCAACTCGATTGATGAGTTGGCAGACGTGACTGCCTGGAAGGCAGAACGCGTGGCCCAAGGCGGGCGTGATTGCGACCAGTTCGTCTGCTCGATGCAGGCGCATCGGCGTGGCTTGCCCCTCCAGCGCCACGCCTTGCGGCGACGATTCCTCACGGCCTGCAAGGCGCTTGGTCGCGAACGCCTACGGATGCTGACCATCCATCACGGCCGCCACACGTTCATCAGCCACGCATTGGCAGGTGGCCGGACCCTGGCCGAGGTACGTGATGCCGCCGGGCACAGCAGCGTGCTGATAACCAGCGCGTACCTGCATGTCGCGGTGGAGGACGAGGGAGCGGGGAAGACGGTTGGCGTCGATTTTACGACGCTGGAAGCGGACGCCGCGAGTCCCAGAAGCGCACCTCCCTAGTACCCCATCGAGTAACCCCAGGTCGCACCGCCGGTTGCACCCAGCCCAATAACCGTGCCGAGGTGGCGAAGCGGCGTTTACCCTTTGGGGCGACGGCTACTCGCACGACTCCGTGGCGATCCCTTGCCCGTTCGCTGTCGTCCAGCCCCGTCGACGGTATTTCCTGCGAAACCGAATCGGCTTAGTATTTTTTCGGCGCGCAGCTCGGCTTCGCGGGTTGTTGCAGCTGTTGCCATCAATGTCAAAACCCCCTTGCGAACCCATCGGCCAGGAGTGAGGAGGACCAGATCACCCCGTCCCGTGCTGGCGTCGAACAACTCGTCATCAAGCGTCGCCATCACTTCCTTGAAAGACATTCCCTTCGCCTCCAACGCGCGGTCACGCACTGCGAAGGGACTTTGTTGCCAGTCGCCGAACAACCGATTCGCCAAAGTCATGGGCAAGGACGTGCCTCCCCAACGGCCATTGCACTCGATGAACTTGATCCTAGAGCGGGCTGGGCTTTGACCGACCAGGATCATGTCGAACGAACATCGCCCGACGTAACCCAGACGCTGAAACAATCGACCGAGCAGCCAACTTTGCCGAGCCATCTTTGCCAGCCGTCGTTCGTCAAAGTCGGCCGGCTGGGTTCCGCAAAAGTTGCCGGCTTCGCCTTCCATGCTCTGCAGAAAGATTCCTTCCACGATGGGTGCCCCAGCTTCGCGCTCGGGAAGCCAGAGCTGCGCTGAGGGAGCGGCGACCACATTCGTTTCCCAGCATCCGGCCAGCAGTTGGCGACTCTCGTTCCACGGCACGTCACGGAGGACACTTTGCAGCCGCTGGCGAATACTCTTAAGCGAGCGACCCCGAATCGAAGCGCTATCAATGACGAAGTTGCCCGAGCCCCCAGCCGAATCGGGCAGCTTGACTGCCAGATAGCGCATTTCCGGACTAAGCTGCGCCAGTCGCCGAGTGAGCATGGAAAGGTTGCAGAAATTCTCCGTCCGCGGAACGAACGAAGGGCCTAGCAGGCTGCTCACGACGCGGGCAAAAGCCATCTTGTCGTTGGCGAACTGAGCCACCGCGGGAGGCGGGCTCAACACGCCGAACGGCCGACGGGTCGCGCTCCGTAGTTGTGCCGCTAGCTCCCAGACGAGTCGGTTGCCCATATAAGGATGGATGTAGGCCAACTCCTCCCGGCGAATCGCGCGGCATAGCCGGTTACGGATGTTCCGATTCTGCCAACACGCGACGGCCAACGAGCCCTGTCCTTCGACCACGAGCCACGCGGGACGGCCCAGGCCGAGACGATCGGCGCAATACTCCGGATACCCTTCTACGGGGGCTTCGCTCGTGACCACGATGTCGCCATCACCGGCTCGGAGGCGCGCACGGTCATCGAGGTAGTTTGCCGGCGTTGCCTGGCGTGGCAGGGCGATCGCGCTTAAGTCGTCGAGGTGCAGGGCAGGCCCATCCCAGCTTTTCGCCGCCGCGACTTCAGCCAGCCGTTCATCGAGGGTGAAACTGGGATCCTGCAGGATGCGCTGAGCCAAGCTCTCAACTCGTTCCGACTCTTCTCCCGTCGGCTGCACTTCAAAATGCCCGATGATCGGTATCTTCGGTAGAATGACGTTGGCCGGATTTGGAGCCATTCCGTTACCCTTTGGCACTTGCACATGAGCAGAGGACGAAGTTGCTTACGCAATTTGCGTACCAACGACGTCTGGGCCATGCTGACGAGTATTCCAAGGAGGACTCTGAAGAATGTGCGAACTGTTAGGACTTTCCATCGACCGGCCCGTATCGGCCCAAATCTCATTCCGAGCGTTTGGTCGGCGGGACGAGGTTCCGGCTGACGGATGGGGACTTGCTTGGTATCCGGACCGGTCAGTGGCGGTAGTCAAAGAGCCCGTGAAATGGAGCAGTAGCGCCTACACGTCCTTTCTCGAAAGCTATACTCCGCTGCGAGCGCCGTTGTATCTCGCTCATCTGCGGCACCGTACCGAGGGGGGAGAGCCCACCCATTGTGATACGCATCCATTTGTCCGATCCTGGCGGGCTCGCGATTACTGTTTTGCTCACAATGGCACGCTGGAAGATTTTCGCGCGCAGCTTCCCCTTACATGGTTTCACCCAGTCGGGACGACCGATTCCGAGCACTACTTCTGCTGGCTGATGGATCGGCTGGCGGAATCCGCGAACGAACTCGTCGTGCAGGATGACTGGATGCGGTTGCACGAGTTGCTGAGGAAGGGCAACGGCTTGGGCAGGCTCAACTGCTTGCTTTCGGATGGGGAACGACTGTTCGCGTACCGCGACCTGAACCTTTGGAAGGGGCTGTGCTATTCAACGCGGCCGTTGGGTTCGAAAGGCGCAGGCCATCTTGAGGACGAAAACGTTGAGGTGGACGTGAAGGCTTCGCGCGGGAGCCGCGGGATCGTGTTCGCGACTTGGCCGCTAAACGAGAAACCGTGGCGGACCCTGAACCCTGGTCAACTCATGATCGCGCAGAGCGGACAGATCGTATTCGATAGCGAATCTATTGAGTCTACCTAGGAATCGTGGCGACTTAACCTCGATTCAGACCGCTCACCAACTGAGAGCCGTATATCGACTAGGCTCAAGGAGTGACGGTTGTAAATGGCCGTCTTCGTCCGCCCCGTGCGCCGCACCACCTCGGCGGTCGGCAATGTCCGCAGCCACTGGTCCTCCTTCGCCGACCACGGTACGCCGGCTTTGGGCGGCCGGGCCCCTCGCCTGCGCTGGGCCTCGCTTATCTTCCGACGTGCCTCGTCGCTCATACGGCTGCCCTTCCGCAGGGCGACCAGCCTACGAAGCAGCGCCTTCGGCATCTTCCGGCCACGGCGGGCGGCGGCGATCTTGGCGCAACGCTCTGGGTCGCGGGCCTTCGCCCACACCTTCTGCCGGATCGTGCCTACAAGCCCAAGCACATGGTGGACGAAGCGACCGATCTGCTGCCGGCGGCCGAGATTTATCGGGCCGATCAAGTGGATAGCGACGCGCTGGCTGGCAC
>Ga0163150_10008536_pt1 | contig 11632 bp, 7 predicted proteins | sample OliLakLV19P2IB_FD_148628 | JGI IMG/M metagenome (GOLD analysis project Ga0163150, IMG submission 148628) | Freshwater microbial mat bacterial communities from Lake Vanda, McMurdo Dry Valleys, Antarctica - Oligotrophic Lake LV.19.P2.IB | ecosystem: Environmental > Aquatic > Freshwater > Lake >...
GCGGAGGGGGACTTGGCGGAGGAGGTTTTGGCAACATCCTAGGCTTAGCCGGACTCGCTGGCATCGCGGCGGTGATTGCCAACGATAATAACAACAACAATACTGTGATCTCGCCGATCACGACGACGACGACAAACTGACATTCATTCGATGTCATAGATTCGTGAACAGCTACCGCTCAATCAAGACGATGAAGCTACTCTAGCTCATCGAATTCGGCAGATGTCAGAGTTGCGTATGGGTCGAGTTCGCCATCGCTCATAATGGTGGAATTCATGTCGAGCGTATCTACCGAATCGATTCTCTGAATGTTCTCGGATTTCGCTTCGGTATTCTGAACTTTCGGCATCGCCTCGCCGATAGCCTTAACCTGCCCTAATACAGCCGCATCTTTTTTCGCAATCATCAGCATGTCGTTATAGACCGCTCCCACAACTACGTTGTCAGAAATGACGGCTTGCCATTCGCCTCGCGAGCGCGATTGGATAGCCAGTAGTTTTGACGCGAGTCGTTCTAGTTGACTCGGAGTAAGCAAAGCCTGGCTTACCAGCAATTGGTCAAGGGGCTGCGATCGATCGACTAGCCATTTTTCGAAAGCAACAAGAAATTGCTGGCGTGTAAAAAAATCACTTTGGAGCGCCATCAAGGCTAAAAGCAGTCCGCGATCCATAGTTTTTCACTCATTCAATCGTATTAAAAATACTAAAACGACAAACGTGGCGTACGCTTCCAGCTTGCGGGATGAGTCCGTAGTCAAGCATGGAAGTGCCAAATTTTATCGATCTAACAAACTAATAGGATAACCCATTTATATTCACTCTCGCAAGCACTTAGTTTTCGAATCATGGTGTTTCCTGAGCTCGATTACTTGGTTGCAACGATCTTGGCGAGTTCTTCAAAAAGGAGCAGGCATGATCTTTCGTCAAAAGTCCGCGATTTTTCTAGTCTTTCCTCTAAATTGACAAGGACGCTCGTTCGCGGCTCGATTCGAAAACTCAAATTCAATTCCTTTGAAAGTTCGTCGAGCTTATTCAGGCTAGGGTTATCGGAGATTGCTTGATGATCGACGAGCTCACGAACAGCCACTTGGAACATCCACGCCGTTTGTTTTGCCGTCCAATAGTCGCCGAGCATTTCTCGACGACTCTCTAGAAGGTGAACTAGCCAATCACGAACTTCGGATTCTGTCATCGGCTTTTGTTCCATTGATTGCCTCGCTTGATGCCGTACTCGAAGCGCATCGGCGTGTGCGGAACTCGAAGCGACAAGTTCTCTTCGATCGCCGAAGGGAACTCGATCAAAGGCGGAAAGCACTTCTTGGCTCAATGTAGACGAAGTTGGCTTTTGTTCAGACGACTTTGAATCGTATTCCAAGCTCCACCACATGGCGGGATAGGCTCGGCCAGGCGTTCGATCCAATGGCCTCCATCGCGGCTTTGACTTGCTCAATTCGTGATGACATCCGGTGCAATCGTAGATCGCAAAATCGCCCCAGAGTTCGGGTCGTTCAGCGGCGTCATGAATCAATTGGATGCCGACATCGTTGGCCGCGATGCTGCCCAGCATGCTTCGACGTGTGCGGTCGTAGCTATCGCGCCAAGACTGATAGTCGGCGTCTGTCGCCGACACGATGCCAAAGCGCGCTTGATAGTATTCCTGTTGTTTGGCAAAGGTCGTTGGCGATTTCGCATGAACGTGACTCGACAGTGGTTTATCTTTCAATTCTTTCCAGTGCGGAGGCATTGCATCTTGAAAGACTTGAAGGTCGACCGGCGGCAGCGGCGGGTGACCGGCAGCGTACATTGGATGCGTTACAAATCGGTGTTGCTCGATGTTGCCGAGATGGCAGCTCCAGCAAACTTTCGCGGCTACCGACGGCGATGCAAGATCTAGCATTCCAAGCTCGGATTTCTCGAGCGGCGTTTTCTCTCGCCAAGTAGTCTGCTGGTGGTTTTCGATGCGTGTGTATATCGAACCCGGGCCATGGCAGGCTTCGCATTGCACACCAAAGCGAAGCAGTGACGATGTATTTGCATCGAGGGTCGTCCGATGGTCCAGCCCAGCATGGCAAGTTAAGCATTGCTTCTCAAAATTACCATCTCCCTTACTCCAACCGAGTTTCTGGCAAATATCGCGCGAGCGCTGATTGCTAATGCGATCGACGGAATTCAATTCTTCTTCTGTTAAATCAAGGCGAATCAATTCATAGGCTTGAGCATGTTTATCGTTTTGCAGCCACTCGCTAGCTTCCGTTAGCCGTATAAAACTGGTGACTTCGAGTTGTTCATAAATTGGGCTAGGGGCACTGTGACAGGCTGCACACTCTTTGACGCCGATAACGGTGGGAGATGCCGAAAGACCAGGGGTATCGCCCCGAGCGGTCGAAGCAACCACGAATATCGCCAGCCCGCAAAAGGCAAGTCCCACAAACGATCGAGCTAAATTGAGAATCGATAAAATCTTCATTGAGAATCGCTTTCGAGCAAACCGACGGCAGCTTGTTTCAGAGCGGATCGCCATTCTTCGAGGTTGGGCGGATGGTTGGTTTTGGCGGCACGTGGAAAACTTGGCGACTGTTTGTCGTTCGGAAAGACCAGGGCTCGTCGCATCGTATGCATGGCTTCGGAAAGTTGCTTTGACTCGGATTGAGCACCGGAAGCCCACGCACCAACATAAAACTGGGCGGCAGACTCCCAATCCTGGCCGACCTCTGGCTTGGCAAGCTGCGTTCGGCTCAACGAACGAAGTTTTTGTCGGTTCCAGCCGACGACGTCTCGGTCTCCTCCAGGATAAAACTGAGCAGCTAGCAATTGTCGCAATAGGGCCGTCACTTCAATGATTTTCGTCGCGTCGGATGCCTTGTCTCGAAGTAATTCTTGCAGGTTTTTCGATTCCTCTATTAGCAGCAATGCCGCCCTCGATTCCAAATGAAACGCGAGCGACTCTATTCCACGAAGATTCCATGTTCTCGGATTTGCTCGCCCAGAAACGATTATTTCGCGACTATCTCCCGATGGCAAATGCAGAGCACCGTTCAGAGCGACATGACAGTCGGTGCATCGATAGAGCGAAAGTTCTGGCCAGACCGACACGGCGTGTGTTTTGCTTGCTCGTGCAGATGTTAACTCGAGTTCAGCATCGGCCATCGCAACTTGGCCTGCAAGCCAGAGTCGAGCTCGATAATCGGGAGTCGACATCATCGGGTCTCGCCAATGCTTTGGATAGCGATCGTGATAGACCGACATATCAAAATAGAGAGCCGGATGACCGGCAGCGATGATGTCGTGATTCATATCGCGATCGGCACTTCCGACGTGACAAGCAACGCATAGCTTGGCGCGCTGAACCAGCGGTTTGATCTCGGTCATCCCTTCGATAAGCGAACCATTGAGTTGGTAGTGCCAAGCGTACCAAGGTTGCGATGGTCCGTGGCACGATTCACAGCCGACACCTTCGGCAATAAGTGGTGTAAGCTTGTCGGTCGAGAGTTCTCGATTCGTGTTGTGGCATGCGAGGCAATTGTCGTACTCACGCGGCTTAGCGATCGCGCCGTTTCTAATAATGCCAAGCTTCGTGAGAATTTGCTGGGATTGTTCCGATGCCAAAGTTCTCCATGAGGCGGCATGAGGATCGCTTTCCAGCCAGATTGGATATTCGGATCCGCGAAGCGCCGAAGGAGTCGAGACCGCAGGACGAGGTCCCCCGTGACAACTTGAGGCGGCACACGAAGCGGCTCCTCGGACAACCGTTGCGGTCTTGAAGATTGCCCCAATACCCCAGTCCGGCTGCGAAAGGTTTAATTCGGTAGCCGGACTGATGATCGTTTCCTGCGCATAGGAAATTACCGATGAAGCCAAAACGAGGTAGACACCGATGACCGACCAAAGTCTATGCAGCCATTGGTTTCGGTGTACGATGCAACAACTTTCAAGTTTGCGAACTATAATAGCCTCCTTGCCTATCGCTTTGCGAACGTCATAGCTTGACTTGTAAATGCGTTGTCCGATTCCATGCCAATTCCAACCCAAGCTAGAATTCTACACAATTATTTCGCGGTGTTGCGTTCGATCGACAAACCAAGTCCAATTAACCGGATTCTGTAAAAAAACATGACGGAACAGAAATCTGATTCCAAACTGACATTGAAAATGCGTTTGATGCAGAACGGCATTTCGGTCTTCACAACGACGACGAACGAGCCGGTCGAAATCGGACGACGTCAAGCCCACGAACTTCCCGAGCCGAGCCTGCAATGGACGGCTGCCGGCGACCAGAGGTTTGTCGTTGCCGCCCTCGAATTACGAGGTTTTCCGAGGCAACTCCTGCGGATCGAGATCGCCTCTCGAGGCCAGATAAAAATTGGAAATTTACATCACCAGGCCGCAGTCAAAATCGCTAACGGCGGCTTGATCGGGCCTTTGAAGGAACAGATTGTCCCATTGCCCGTGACTTTGGCGCTTCCAGAAAACCTCGCGATCGAATTTGAAGATGCGAGTGATCCTCCCAAAATTGGACTTGGGCCCAAAAAAGCCAAAGAGCCGGCACAGGACGACTGGACCATCGCTCTGAATTCCCTTTGTATTCAGGACGTCGGAGACTTGGCCGACTCGATGAAATCGGGCAACGGTTGGGCCGATTCGAGCAGGGACTACTCGCTTACCCGAATGGCCAATGATACGAGTGGGTTCGGCCAACAACAACTATCGACCGTACTCACCTGGCTCGAACAAGCTCTCGCGGCGATGCAGCGTCCTGCGTCGTCATCAGAGTTCTATGCTGGCATCGCCGAAGCCGTAGCTAGAATCATCGATGTCGATCGGGCCGAGATTATCCTATGGGATGGAAAAGAGTGGCTTCGCGATCCCGAAAGATCCTTTGTCCATCCCGATGTCAGTTTCCCGGACGGATTGAAACCGCCGGCAAATTCATTGCTAAATCGCGCGCGAAGCACTCGCCGAATGACGATCCATCCCGAGCCATCGGTACTCCGCAAACACGACGTAACCGATAGTGTCATGCAACTGCATGCCGCCGTCGCATGCCCTATCCTCGACATTTTTGGCGGTGGGGAAGACATCTTGGGAGTGCTTTATGCTGATCGACAGTCAGGAAATTCGCGACAAGCGTGCGAGGTAATGGAAACCGAACAGAAACTGATCGCAATCCTAGCCACTGCCATCGCTTCAAGTATTGCCAAAGAGGGACGTGAAAAACTCGTTACCAAGTACCAACAATTTTTTTCATCGAAGGTGACCGAAGCAATTCGTCTGAACCCTGGCCTTCTCGACGGTGAAGATGCAAACGTAACGGTTCTGTTCTGCGACATCCGGCGTTTTAGTCACGAAACTGATCGCATCGGAGCGGCCGCTGCAATGCGATGGGTAAGCGATACGTTGAGCGAGCTTTCCGAACATGTCCTTCAATTGGATGGCGTCTTGGTCGATTATGTCGGCGACGAAATGTTTGCCATGTGGGGTGCCCCCGAAAAGACGGAAGACCATGCGATGCGAGCCGTCAGCGCTGCGAATGAAATGATAAAGTTGCGGCAAATCCTTAGCGATCGGTATAGCGAAACCCTACCCAACGGAGTCGATTTTGGCATCGGAATTTGTACGGGCACCGCTCGTGTCGGGAACACCGGATCAAAGCAAAAATTCAAATATGGGCCGCTGGGTCGTACCGTCAATCTTGGCAGTCGCTTGCAAGGACTGACCAAGCAATGGAAGGTTTGCTGCGTAATGGACGCCGCAACCGAACGCGACTTACCAACCACGTTTCTTCGGCGAAGACTTTGCCAAGCACAAGTAGTTGGCATGGAAGGTAGCACCGCGCTATACGAACTGATGCCTGAAAACGATGAAATCCACGCTGAACTCGCAAAGGGTTATGCCGCTGCGCTGGAATTGTTCGAATCAGGTACTCAACCCCGAGAAGCCGCTCGTGCCTACGGTGAATTGGTCCAGCGATTCCCGCAAGATGGTCCGTCGCTCATTATGCTCGTCCGAGCCGTGAATGAGCTCGTTCATCCTTCGGTTCCGTTCAGTCCCGTCTGGTCCGCCTCAACGAAGTGAAGCGATTGCGGTTGATTCGCTAACCGGTTCAATCGCATTGACTATAGCTCGAATTCCGCAAAGTTAGGCCTAAAATTGTAGCGGTGCGGCGCGAGCCGCCCGGTGTTACTTAGGTTTTCAACGCTTTACCGGACGGCTCGCCGTTACGCTAACCTAACCTTTCGGCGTTCACCCCAACCCCTGGTGATGAGTTTTTCTTGCAAAATAAGTAGTTTTGGCGAAACATTATTTGATTTCGACGGTTGACACCGAACCTGCTAGCGTTTAATGTATGCAATTGCGACCTAAATGGCCAATTGTGGTGGTGCGGCAGGTCCTTCTAAATTGATCAAAAAAGTCTGTGTGGAATCGGTTTTGATTCGAGTTATACGATTTTGATCGTCCGACGGTAGCTTTTTACAACTGCATCATTCTCCAGGAGCTTTCGATGAGTAAGCGGTTTTCGCCTTTGTTGGGTGTGGCAACTTTCTTTTGCTTTTCCGCTTGGCTCGCCCAGGCAATCCAAGCGGCGGATTTCTCCGTTGCGTCTCGCGATGATGTTTTGGTTCTTACTTCTAAGATCCAAGCAACTCAGTTCTTAACGCACGCGACGTTTGGACCGACGCAAGCCGAAGTCGATCAGCTTGCTCTCGAAATGCGACAGCAAGGAACCATCGCCGCTGCGACAGCCTGGATAGACCGCCAGATGAACGAGGCTCTAACGCCGATCTCGCTTCATGAGCCACTTATGGAATCGATGATCGTTGGCGATTTTCCACTTTGGACGATGCACACGCGAACCGGTTTAGGAACGACGGAAAATCCGTATATCTATACGCCCAACGGAAACCAACCCGAGCTTCGGTACACAATGTCTCGAACGCGATATCGCCAACATGCTTGGTGGCATCTTGCCATTGCTGGCCAAGATCAGCTTCGACAAAAAACAGCCTGGGCACTCGCTCAGATCATCGCTGTAGGCAGAAGTGTTGCAACTTTTGATGATGCCGCAAACGAGGGAACTATTACGGGGTCTGTCCTGAAGCCGCGGTATTTCGGGATCACCAATTTTTATGATATTTTCGTTCAAAACGCCTTTGGGAAATATCGCGATATTGTTGGTAAGGTTACTTATCATGGAATCATGGGCGACTGGTTAACCTATCGCGGCAATCTACGAGCTCAGGGCTTACTTGAGCCAGATGAAAATTATGCTCGCGAAGTCATGCAGCTTTTTACAGTTGGACTTGATTTGCTCACCGACGATGGCGTCCAGCAATTCAACGGCGGAACACTCATTCCTACCTATGACAACGACGATATCCGACAATACGCGAAAGTCTTTACCGGACTTGGTTATGGCTCCGGCACCTACGCACCAACCAATACTGCTCTGAATCCATACAGCCCGTTTACAGGCGCCGTTTCTACTGATCCCAATGGAACCGTGAAGTTCCGAGTGCCGATGCGCATGGCACCGTCGCAGCACGACCGAACAACCAAGGTTCTGCTTGGACATACGATAACCAATGCGCTTGGTAACAATGCAACGCATAATGAGATCAGTGCAAATAAGGAAATTGACGATGCGCTCGATGGATTGGTCAATCACCAAAGCTGTCCTCCGTTTATCGCAAACCGATTGATTCAGCGAATGGTGAAGTCGAATCCATCGCGAGCCTATATTGGACGAGTCGTTGCGGCCTTCAAAGGATCTGGCCCGGCAGAACGTGGCGATCTCAAAAAAGTTGTTAAAGCGATTCTGCTCGACCCAGAAGCTTGGCAGCCAATTCGAGTCCAATACCAACGGGCACCAGTTAACAAGTTCATCGTAACGACCATGGGTACCGAGGATTCGCGGTTGCAAGAACCGGTGTTGAACTACACTCGCTTTACGCGTTTCTTCAAAGGGAACGGCTTGTATGAAAAAGCTGTTAATGCTAGCTTCACAACACCTGTTGTGCTTGCGAACCAATTCCGACTCGATACTCGTGACGTCGAGTTCGACCAGAATCCCTACGAGCCGCCCTCGGTCTTCAATTTCTACTTGGCCAACCATCAGCCGCCAGCGCTAAACGGTTTTGTTGCCTCGTCTCGAATCCCAAGTAATCTTTTGGTTGCACCTGAATTCGAAATACAGAATGCGTTAACCGCCAACCGTACCGCGAACTTCTTTCGTTCTCGGATATCGGCCGCAAACATTTCGCAAACGTTCCAGACTTTAAATGTTACGACCCCAACCAGTTCGACGAGGGTCGGTACTGGCACCATCTTTACCATCGCCAATGAATCGACACGATGTCGCGTACTTTATGATTTTACTTCCGAACGTGACTTGTCGGACTCAGCCGGTGAGGTTACTGCCCTACTGGAACGACTCGACATGTACCTGTGCGGCGGAACGCTCAGCAGTCAAATGAAAGCCACACTCGATCTTGCTGTTCGGGATCAAATTACACTGGCTCTTGCAGACGGAAGCGTTTCGACTGCGGAAGCATTAGATATCGCAAAAGGTGTGATATTGTCCATCGTCTCGTGTCCAAGTTTCTTGGTCACCGAGTAGTTTTGGTTTTGATCATCCTGTATTCATTGATTTCATAATTCATAATTCATAAAGCAAAAATCTCAATTCGAGGAAAATAGAATCCATGTCCAGATCAACTTCAAAGTCCGACTTCGATATTCGGCGCAGCTTGCTAAAATTGGGTTCCTGCGGTGCTATGACCAACGCGACATTTTTATCGACGATGATGCACCTCAAGTCGACCAGCGCCGTTTTGGCCGGCGGTCCGTCGATACCGCCTGACCCAGGGTACAAGGCCATTGTTTGCCTATTCTTCAATGCGGCGATCGATTCGTTCAACGTGTTGACACCGCACGGAACCACGCAGGCAGATCCTCGGTATGCCGAGTACGTTACGACGCGCACCGGTGCTGCGCTGAAGCGAAAGGATCTAGCCAATGGTATCGATGATGGTCCGTGGGTGGGTACCGATTACGGATATCTCAACCCGATCACCGATAATACCGCAGGCAGCGGGAGAGTCTTTGGTTTGCATCCAAGACTTCCTAAGTTGAAGCAAATCTATGACAATGGTCATTGTGCCTTCGTCGCCAACACCGGTGCGTTGGTAGAACCACTGTTGAATAACTCGGATTACAGTAACGCTGCCAAGATTAAACCGGTTGGACTCTTCAGTCACCCTGACCAGCAGCGACATTGGCAGACGGCCGTTCCGACATCGCGAAACCAAGCGCGAGGTTGGGCTGGAAAAATGGCCGATCTTATGACCGACCCAGCGCTCATGAGCAACAACGTTTACACGGCTATTTCTACCGCCGGTCAAAGTCTGCTTTTGACAGGGAATCGAATCTTCTCCTATTCCGTCGGTGCGGTAACGGATAACATTCCACCCATCAATGGCGGTGCGATTCGATTGGACGGAATTGGTTCAACCTCTTCGGCGATGGACCGCATTTACAATGCGGCTCATACTGATTTCGCGAGCCAAACCTATTCAGATATTCTAGAGCGAACCATTCGCGATTATCGCGTCGGTGCTCGAGATTCAGCTTCCACCTACCAGGCAGCGTTTGAGGCGGCTTCGCTGCCCACCACTGGTGACCAATTCCCAACCTCTGGACTAGGATCGCAATTGGCGGCGGTTGCTCGGTCGATCAAAATTGCATCGGACCCAGCGGCTATCGATCCTTTGAAGCAAAATCGCCAGATCTTTTTGGTTCAGATTAACGGATGGGATCATCATGCCAATCTGCTTTCCTCTCAAAATACGATGCTTCCATTGATCGACAATGGACTCAAAGCCTTTTACGACTTCTTGCAGAATAGCAGCCTACTCAACAACGTCACGTTGTTTACGATTTCTGACTTCGCAAGAACTTGGTCGTTTAACGGTAGCGGCTCTGACCATGCTTGGGGAGCGAACCCGTTTGTCATGGGTGGTGCTGTCAACGGTGGTAAGGTCTACGGCACTTATCCAAATATCGTCTTCAATACCAGTTCAACAGGTATCGATCGAGGTCGAGGAGTCATCATTCCTCAAACCTCCTCTGATCTTTACCACGCTGAGATTTGTCGATGGTTTGGTGTTCCGGATAGCCGATTGACCGATGTTTTGCCGAATCTAAGAAACTTTTCTTATCAAGGTTCAGGCGGACATCCAGTTGGCTTCATGAACTATACGTAGCGATGTCAAACCACTACTGAGAAAAACCCATTTCGTTTGTAGTCCCGCCTTCAGGCGGCTATTCAGAAATAAAAAAGCCGGCGATTTTCGGCGTCTTTTTTCGTGCCGTATTCATCACGTAGAAAGATGCTTTTGCATCCATACCAGCGACGTCCGGTTGTTGGCCTCTTCATCTGCAAGCTGGCGATCGAGCGGTTTGCCGTAAATCGTTGGCGTTGGCTGTTTGCGTGGATTGCGATCCACCTGCTTCATCGCGGCGTCGAGATGGGTTGCTTTGCGATCTGGGAACGTCGACCAATAGGCGTCTGTCAAGCAGGGTACCTTTAGCGGATCTCGCGTCGCCATTTCCAGATTGAACACGATCACCGGATTGGCCTTACGCAAGACGGAAATCATGCGCTGAAGATCGAGGAATCCGGTCCCGCACGGAACTTCACTTAAGAGAAATCCGTCCGTGTACGGCTGAACAGCCATATCCTTCAAGTGGACACTCATCGCATAAGGCGCAAGTTGCTCGACAACCGAATGCGGTTCGTCAAGCAACGCAATGTTGTTACCCGTGTCTACCAAAGCCCCAATCCACTCGCTGCTAATTCCCTTGAGCAATCCTATCTGCTCGTCGAGCGTGAAGTCCTTATGGTTTTCAACCGCCAGGTTCAAGCGGTTCTTGGCTAAGATCGGTTCGACAAGTTCGAGTCGCTGCTTGGCTTCGCGATAAAACTGCCTGAATTCTTCCTGCGTGCGAAAAACTTCGTACCTTCGGCCTCCCATTAGAACTGCTCGAGCAACCGTTGCCCCCGTCTCTCGAGTCGCCTTTACTTCATGCTCAAATACGTCGAGCTCGGTTTTTGACTTCGGAAAACGAATGTCCCCCTCCAAGTACGAAAGGTCACTTTCGCACTTGGAGCGGAGTGCCTTCAGAGCTTCCGTATCGAGATCGCGGAAACTTGTTTGCATTCCATCGGCGCCAAGCTTTCGAACATAGTCGTAGAAGCTAAGCACGTCATGAAATGCAGTTCCATCAGTCTTGCTTCGAACGGCCTGCCAATGAAGGTTGCACGAGAAAGTACAAATGCCTGCAAAGGACGCTCCGGCATTCGCTGCTTGCAATGGGACTGCGCCTAAGGCTGCGAGCACAGCAATAAAATCGCGGCGTTTCAAACGTTTGCTTGCTTTCATCGTCTTTTGTCGACTTCAACTTTCCTTCTTACAGCCAGTGTTTGTCTTTATACCAAAATTGAGGAAGCCCGGAAAAAATGGCTCTTCCGCAGAATCTGTGGGGCAAAATTAACTATTTATCGTTACGAATAGAAAACCGAAGTTTCAACGGACACCCGTTTCGCATTGGATTTTTGAGGCATCACTCCGATGTCC
>Ga0163150_10008541_pt1 | contig 11629 bp, 9 predicted proteins | sample OliLakLV19P2IB_FD_148628 | JGI IMG/M metagenome (GOLD analysis project Ga0163150, IMG submission 148628) | Freshwater microbial mat bacterial communities from Lake Vanda, McMurdo Dry Valleys, Antarctica - Oligotrophic Lake LV.19.P2.IB | ecosystem: Environmental > Aquatic > Freshwater > Lake >...
GACTGAGAAGCCGCGAAAGTGGGATTGTGGGGCGCGCATGCATGGGGGTTGGCGTACCGCTCCCTGACGGTCGCGGCTCGGTTTGGACTGGCGGGATGGCGTAGCGCCTGGGCGCCAGCGGAAGGCGTGATGAGTGAGTGGGCGGGATGCGGAGCGTGGCCATGCATGGGGGGGTGGCGTACCGCTCCCTAACGGTCGCGGCTCGGTTGGACTGGCGAGGCTGAAGGGCATGATGATTGAGTGGACGGGATGGTGGAGCGTGCATTCAATGGCGAGTGGCGCAGCGCTCCCTGACGGTCGCGGCTCGGTTTGGACTGGCGAGGCTGAAGGGCATGATGATTGAGTGGACGGGATGGTGGAGCGTGCATTCAATGGCGAGTGGCGTACCGCTCCCTAACGGTCGCGGCTCGGTTTGAACTGGCGAGGCTGAAGGGCATGATGACGTGAATGGGCGCGATGGTGGGGTGCAATCATTGGGGAGTGTGGTAGCGCTCCTTGACGGTCGCGGCTCGGTTTGGACTGGCGAGGCTGAAGGGCATGATGATTGAGTGGACGGGATGGTGGAGCGTGCATTCAATGGCGAGTGGCGTAGCGCTTCCTGACGGTCGCGGCTCAGTTTGACTGGCGGGATTGGTGGAGCGCGGCAGGAAAAAGGCGGCTATGGAACGGGTACTGGCTCAACTTGTGGATCGACTCTCGAAGGCCTATGGAGACCGCCTGGTGTCCGTGATCCTCTACGGCTCAGGCGCCGATGGTAAGGATCACTCGCGCTACTCCGACTTGAACGTCTTCTGCGTCCTCAGCGAGATCACGGTGAAGGAACTCGGTGAGAGTGAGCCGATCTTTCGATGGTGGCGCGAGCAAGGCAATCCCGCGCCGCTGTTGATGACCGAGCAAGAAGCGCGCACTTCCACCGACAGCTTCCCCATCGAGTTCTCCGACATGCAGGAGCGCCGGATGATGCTGCATGGGCGCGACGTGATCGCGAGCATGACGGTGGATCGGCGCTACTACCGTGCGCATCTCGAACGCGACCTGCGCGCGAAGCTCCTGCGCCTTCGGCAGCAGTCCACGGGCATACTGTCAGACCGCGACGCGCTGTTGAAACTCTGCCTTGAATCGGTCTCGACCTTCTGCGTGCTCGGCAGGCACGCATTGCTGCTCTCCGGACGGCAACCCGGTTGGAAGAAGCGCGAGGTAGCAACGGCACTCGGCGAGGCAATGAGTGCCGACATGGCGCCCTTCCACACACTGCTCGATGTGCGCGAGGGCAAAGCCGCTCCGCAGGAAGTGGATCCTGCTAATCTGTTTGGAAAATATCTGGCTCGTATACGGGACGTGATCGCGTTCGTCGATCAACTTGAGGAGAAAACATCATGAAAGCATTGCTGATTGTTGGTGGAGTGATCTTACTGATCGTGCTGGTGCTGGGCGGATCGTTCGTGGGAACACGCAACGACCTGACACGGATGCAGCAGGACGTCCGGGGCCAATGGGCACAGGTGGATGTGGCGCTGCAACGGCGCGCCGATCTGATCCCGAACCTGGTGGAAACGGTGAAGGGATTCGCGAAGCAGGAGCAATCCGTTTTTGGCGCGATCGCCGACGCCCGCGCACGGCTCGGCGGAGCCCGGACGCCGGCGGAGAAAATTGACGCCAACAACCAGTTGAGTGGAGCGCTGGGCCGCTTGCTGGTGATCACCGAGAATTACCCGCAGCTACGGTCGAGCGAAACCTTCAACCGCCTGATGGACGAGCTCGCCGGAACTGAAAACCGCATCAACGTTGAGCGACGGAAGTATAATGAGTCGGTTCAGAAGTACAATACCGATTTGCAGATTTTTCCCAAGAATATCGCCGCCTCGTTATTCGGCTTCCAGGCCGAGCCGTACTTCAAAGCTGACGAAGGCGCGAAGACAGTGCCAAAGGTGAACTTCTAGTCTGATGGTCTTTCAAAACTACATTAACGGTGAGTGGGTGAGCGGTCCCACGTTTGATAATCGCAATCCCGCGAACACGGATGAAGTCGTCGGGCAGATGGTGAAGGGTTCAGCCGCGGATATCGCCGCCGCCGCGGACGCGGCCGACAAGGCCTTTGGAGCGTGGTCAACGCTGCCTGCGCCTACTCGCGGCAACTACCTGTACAAGGTGGCCGACATCCTCGACCGCAAGTTCGACGAGATCTCGGCGGACATGACGCGCGAGGAAGGTAAGACGCTGCCGGAAGCCAAGGGCGAAGTGCGGCGGGCGATCAACATCTTCCGCTACTTTGCGGGCGAAGGTTCGCGGATGTTCGGCATTCAGGCTCCGAGCGAGCGCGACCGCGTGCATATGTTCGCGCTGCGCAAACCGATCGGCGTTGTGGGCCTGGTGACGCCTTGGAACTTCCCGAGCGCGATCCCGGCATGGAAGATGGCGCCGGCGCTGATCTGCGGCAACACCATCGTGGTGAAGCCCGCATCGGTGGCGCCGCTCAGTGCATGGCGCATCGTGGAAGCATGCCATGAGGCCGGCATTCCGAAAGGCGTCGTGAACTACGTTGCCGGCTCCGGTGGTGAACTCGGCCAGGCACTGGTGGATGCGAAGCCGCTGAAGGCGATCTCGTTCACGGGCTCGTGCGGAGTGGGCGAATGGCTGCACGAGCGGGCGTCGAAGCGGCGTATGCGGATCCAACTGGAGATGGGCGGCAAGAACCCGACCATCGTCCTTGCCGACTGCGATTTTAAGTCGGCGGTGGAGAATACGGTGAACGCGTCGTTCTTCTCCACCGGGCAGAAGTGCACCGCCACCAGCCGTGCGATTGTTGAAGACGCCATCTACGACAAGTTTGTGGAAGCGCTGGTGGAGAGGACCGCGAAGCTCAAGGTTGGGGATGGAATGCAGCCGGGGATCGACATCGGACCGGCGGTTGATCAGGGTCAACTCGATACCGATCTGGAGTACATCGAGATCGGGCGGAAGGAGTGCGGCGAGCCCCGTATTGGCGGCAACCGGCTCACTGGCGGCGCCTACGACAAAGGCTATTTTGTGGAACCGACGATCTTCGCCGACGTCACGGAGAATATGCGAATCGCGCGGGAGGAGATCTTTGGGCCGGTGCTCGCCGTGATACGCGCCAGCGACTTCGAAGACGCCATGCGGATCGCGAATAACGTCCCGCTGGGACTCTCGGCATCGGTGCAGACCACCAACGTCTCGCGAGTTTTCGAATTCATCTATCGTATGGAAGCGGGCTTGTTGACGGTGAACCTGCCCAGCGCGGGTGTTGAATATCAACTGCCGTTCGGCGGCACCAAGGATTCGAGCTTCGGCCCCAAAGAGCAAGGTCCGGCGGCGCTTGAATTCTACAGCGACTACAAGACCGTTTACCTCAAATACTAACGGAAACAGAGGAAGTAGAGAAGACGAATGCGTTTAGGTCAGATTCGCTGGAATCAGCAAACCACGGCTGCGGTTTTCGATAGCGGTCACGCGCGGCCGATACCGGAATACACGGTCTACGATTTGATTTGCGTGAGCGAAAAAGAAGGCACGCCGCTGAATGTACTCGCGGCTGAGATGATGAGTTCACACCCGGAACCGGCGAAGCCGCTCATCCCTCTGAAGCCGCGGGAAGTGTGGGCTTGCGGCTGCACCTACGAAACCAGCGCGGCGTTTCGTGACGCTGAGCACAACACTCGCGAAGGGTTCTACGCGCACGTTTATAAAGCCGAGCGGCCCGAGATTTTCTTTAAGGGCACCGCAAGGACGTGCGTAGGGACGGGCCAGAACATCGGCATACGCTCCGATTCAAAGTTTACCGCGCCTGAACCTGAGCTGGCCGTGGTGCTCGGAAGCAAGGGCCACGTCGTGGGGTACACGCTCGCCAACGACGTCTCGGCCTGGGACATCGAGCGCGAGAATCCGCTCTACCTGCCGCAGTCGAAAATGTACACCGGCGCCTGCTCGCTCGGGCCGGTGATCGTAACCGCCGATGAGTTGACGGAGCCGCGCGATTTGCAAATGACGTGCACGATCACGCGCGGCGGCGCGACGCTGTTCTCCGGCGAGACTTCAACCGCGAGGCTCAGCCGAACCATCGAGAGTCTGATCGAGTTTCTGATGCGCGCGAACCCCGTGCCTCCAGGAAGCGTATTACTGACAGGTACCGGGATCATCGTCACCGAGGAAGCCGCGCTGGCCGCCGGCGACATCGTGACGATCCGTGTGCCGCAAATTGGCGAGTTGATCAACACGGCCGTCAGAGTGGAGTAGAGTTAACGCGGGAACAAAGACAGCAATCGTTCAACCAATCGACATCATCGTCAAGGATCGGCCCAGCACGGTGAGACTTCCGCAATACCAAAACGTGCTTCTGCAAGGTTGCCGGCATGCGATGTGGGTCACCGTGCTGCTTTTCAGCATTCCTGCATTGGCATCCGTTTCACTCTGGCTAGTGTACCGTCACTTTCCGGGGCCGCCGGCCTTCCATGCTTCACTCCAACTCACTAGCCAAGTGCCGCCATCTTGGGTCGCCACCAACGAACGCTCGCCGACGAAACCAAGTGGACGCCCGCGCATCGGAGGCGTCTCAACCCAACCCTGTTCGTTCGACGCCCATTGTCTATGTGAGAAGTCCTTTGAACCCACAAAGTATCCCACAAGCCGGTTATCCGGTCGCAGGACCAAGTGCTTCAGTTCAGCTTTGTCGGCAGGAAATCCTTTGGACAGCTGCGTGTTCGACAGGAGAGTCCCATCGTGAGATAGCTCGAAATACTGGAGATTGGCTCGCGCCAATACCAGCATCACCCGATCGGCAGACACAAGCAGCGCCGGGCCCGAACCTTGCCGGACGAAACGGGTAAGGCGGGAGATTCCTAAAGAACTAAATGGTGTTTGTGAAGAGATAAAGGTCCCGTCCGCACGATATCGCCGGAACGCGTCCAGGTCAGGAGTTGACGATCCCGGTTCCACTCCTGGTTGCCCGAAAACCCATAATTCACTGCTCGGACTGAAAGCGAGATGTCGGGGAATGTACGGATTGGTGCGCGCGAACAGCGAGAGTCTTCCAAATGAATCGAAGAACAACAAGCCGTGCGCGATGGCGCCATCCTTCTGTGCCAATGATGCCGCAATCACTGTTGTACCTGCGTTCCATACCGAGTCGTGAACCACAAGGTGCGCCGGCAGGATCGCTTTGAGATCCAAGTCCACGATTTTGCCGGTAGGTTGGTAGACGATCATGCTTTCAGTGGCGCCGTTCTTCGAGTCGATCATGGCACGGAACAGCGCTCCATTCCATCGCGGCAGAGGTTTGTTGGCAAGTTCGGAATAAGGAAGGGCGACGAAAACCGTGTCCGCGGCCGGCGGAACGGCATCCTGCGGGCTGGCGGCTTGAACGGAGAGGAGAGTCAGTGCGGCAAAATATGTTAGTTTCATGTATTACCAGCAAAATCCCATCATGCAATAACACCACAAGTTGCAGCCGAAGTTCACGTAGGTTTGAGCTAGTTTGAGCTCGATAACAATTTGGGCAGTACTCATTGCCAAGAGCAGTCTCGGTGCATGAAAAGCACATATCTTCATACATTGTAGCTGCCATAACACTGGGTGTTGTAGCATACGTCTAGACGTCTGTTGCTGAAGGATTGGTAGTCCCACGGCAGGGATTCACTCCCATACGTTCTCGGAGAGCCTGTGCTACCAGGATCGATGGCTTGAGTTCCTCGAAAATAGACCGTCTGGAGCGACCGTCCTCCGCAATAACACGAAAACCCGCTACAGTCGCGGAAGTAGATCGACTCTGCGCGAACGCTGGAAAGGATACCAGGAGTATTTCGACTGCGGCGACAATGTACAAACCAGTTAGGCCAACACGAAGAATATAAAACAAGACTGCCGACAAGTCAATAAAATTCGCTGGCAAAAGAAACTCGTATTGTAGGAGAATGGTGGCGAATTGTGAAGGAACTTCCTGGGATAGCGCAATGCCAAACTTTGCCAACTGTAGAAGACATTAGCATAGAGGCCAACGCGGGCACCGGTTTGGTTCTTGAGACACAGCCTCCGCGACGGCATTGGCCTCGGCGTAATGGAGATCGCGATCCGATTCAAGCTGAGCGCATCCTCCGGTCTATATAGTGATGTCCATCCATTGGCACTTGTCTGGCTTGACGATCCGACGGGCTGAGTCTATCGCTTTTCGTATGATTGAGACTCATTCTAGAGTGAAGAATAAGGAACCTTACGGCCTTTAAGGGCCGCCGAGGAGTACAAGCGCGACCGTCTCACAGGGCAGATCTGCGGCGGCTTCTCGGGTTCGAAACCGGAACCAGATCGATGAATTTCTCAAAGAACACGAGGTATTCGAGGCTACACCTTGGAAGAACTGGACCGCAAGCGTGAGGGCTTGCAGCGTCTCGGCTTTTGATGCGCCTTGTAGTCGCTGACACCAGCCCCCTTCGTTCTCTGGTGGAATCCATCAAGTCGTGCTTCTGCCTCGACTGTTCAGAAGACATCCATTCCCCCGGTTGTGTGGGCCGAACTGCGCCACCCTTCGGCGCCGGCGGCAGTGCATTCGAGCGATGATCCAACATTGGGCGCGTTAGTTAGTTAGTTAGACGAAGGCGAGAAGTCGGCAATCGCCCTGGGATAGTCTCTTTCGGCCGACCTCATTCTCATCGACGATTCGGAGATGAGTTCGATCAAACCGGCGAAGTGGTGCGGGTCGGCGTATAGAGAGACCCGGACGCCAACATCCCGGCTCCATACAATTAGGACACTCGATGAAAGCAGTGTTCGTCTTACACGGGCTGCCTTTGCACTGATGCGGCCGGCCGACGGGCTGTCGTAGATCAAGTCCGAACCGCTTCGCAAAATTGGCGAGTTGGCCACACGTTGTTGAAGTGGAGTGAAAGAACTACGTACTTACCGCGTCATAAGGGTAGGAGAACCCGCATGCCATACCCTGACGAATCCCGCTTGGCGGTCCTCGGATACCTTCATCGTGAGTTTGGAGTTGAAGCCCCCTCTCACGCAACACCAACCGGCGCGCTGGCTGTGTCCGTGACATTCGGCGAGGCGGAACACGCGGTTGAGTTCTCGGCGGACTTTTTGAATCAACACGCTCCCGAGGAACTTCCCGAACTGCTGACTCAATGGAAGCTGGCCGAACAGATGCGCGGTGCCGAAGGAATGCGGTTGGCCGTATCGGATAGCGGCGTCCATGTTGCGTCTTTTAACTAACAGTTAACTAATAGTCACGTTACATCCACCGGTTGGCCGGTTGGTTGCTCTGATGTTACGCGGGAGATCTTCAACGTGAACATTCGATCTGCGATTTACCTGTTGGCTATCGGTGCGGCGATCAGTCCCGCGGACACGATTACACTGCGTGATGGCACCAGACACACCGGTGTCCTGGTGTCGGCAAATCGCAACCGCGTCATCTTCAACACTGATGCCGAAGGACGGCGGAATTTTACCGTCTCTACTGTTCGGACCATCGAGTTTGGCGCGAATAACTCCGGTTCAGCGGACCGTGGGCGGGGCGAGCGCGGTGGAGCATTCCCCGATATGCGGGACGACTCACGCGGCAGACAGCCGGGTTATGATGTGCGCGGCAGCCAGGCGGCCTACGATAACGACATCGCTCGACGCGCAACGGAGCTTGGGCGTAACTTCGTGGGTGCTCCCGTTTCGCCGGAAATCGTAGTTGAGGACGGACGAGGGCGCGTGCGCGTGTATGACCAAGCCACGATTTACTGGTCGCCCGAAACCGGAGCGCATGAAGTGCATGGATCCATCCGCGACGAGTTCCTAAAAGCTGGGGGCGTCACCGGCAGACTGGGCTACCCGACCTCGGACGAGCAGGCCGCATCCGACGGCAGAACGCGCGTCGTGAACTTTGAACGCGGAACGATTACCTGGAGCCCTGCGGTGGGAGCGCGCGTTCAGTACCGATAACGCAGGAGTGGATCAGTTCGAGAAACGTCTCGGGCTGTTCGAACTCAACCTCGATCTTCAGCCAGAAGACCGGCACCCTCTTGAGGTCCGCGCTCAGGTGTCCGGGAAGGTTGATGTAGTCCTTCTCCGTGGTGACGAGGGCATCGGCTCTTTGAAGCTGTGCCTGGCCCATCAACTGGCGGAGCTGCTTCGGCCGGTATGAGAAATGGTCGGAGAAGGACCAACTAAATACGACCGGGACGGCTGCGATTTTCAGTGTATTCCAAAATGCGGTGGGATTGCCGAGCCCGCAGAATGCGACGACACGCTTGAATTCGAACGCCCCAAGCGAGACCTCCTCGCCGGTGAAGGCATTCACCCAGAGGGTTGGGACCATGCGCGCGCGGAAGATCGGCGCGAGCGGGTTATAGCGGCGTAAGACCTGTTCGATGGCGCTGGTGCGGAGGCCGGGCTCACATCGAGTGATGACGAAGGTGTCCGCCCTTGCCAGGCCATCGAGTGGCTCTCGTAATCGCCCGCGCGGCATAACCTCGCCACCGCCAAACGGATTGAGCGCGTCGATCAGGACGATGTCGAGATCGCGCGCCAGCGGCCAGTGTTCGAAGCCGTCATCGAGCAGAAACGCATCGGCGCCGTACTGGCTCGCGATCACGTTACCGGTGGAGAAGCGGTCTGAGCCGATACCAACGTGTGCGATTCCACGCCGCACAAAGATCTGGGCTTCGTCGCCGGTGCGAGCGATCGGACACGGTGTCCCGGCTTTGACGACAGTGTAGCGATCAATGGATCGGCGCCGATAACCGCGCGTGAGGATGGCGGGCTGATGTCCCTCGGCGTGGAGTTGCTCCGAGAGCCAGTCCACTACGGGAGTCTTACCGGAACCGCCGAGGGTTATGTTGCCGATGCTGATCACGGGCGCGGGCAGGCGGCGGGGTTTCGCGTTGAGACGGTCGCGCCGCACACCTGCGCGCCACAGTGCGGCGAAGGGCGCAAGAAGCGGCGAACCGGACTTCATGGGAAGGGTACGGTCATAGAGTTCGAGCAGCGACGCGGCAAGCCTCGGTGCGACACCACGTTTGCTTTCGGCCATTCGTCGAGCCTTGGCGCCGAGGGCCTCGCGAGCTTCCTGGTTAGTGAGCAGCGTCACTACGTGGGGCGCGAGTTGCTCCCGTGAAGCGATCTCGACCACCGCGGCTGCCTCGCGGAACTCCGCTGCAATCTCCGCGAAGTTTTCCATGTGAGGGCCGATGATGATGGGCTTGCCGAAGAACGCGGGCTCGAGGATGTTGTGGCCGCCGCGGCGGGCAAGCGTGCCGCCCATGAACACGACGTCGGCGATGGCGAACAGGCGGCTCAGTTCGCCGATGGTATCGAGCAGGAGCACGCCAGGCATCGTGATAGACGTGGATGGGGCCAGCAGCGAGCGCCGCACAAAGGGCAGGCCGGAAGCTTCCAGCTTGCTCGCGGCCACCGCGAATCGTTCAGGGCGCCGTGGCGCCAGGATCAGCAGCAGGTCCGGATTCGCGGGCGCAAGTTGGAGGAACGCTTCGATCACGATGTCGTCTTCGTCAACATCATCCGAGTCAAGGGGAGGCATCGTGCTGGCCGCGATCCAGATGCGCGAAGGGTGCTCGTGGTCGAGAAAGCGCTGGATCCCGGGAGCGATCTCGCCAGCCACCGGAACAAAGTCGAACTTCAGGTTGCCGCCCAGGCTGACACGGTCGGGAGGCGCGCCGCTGGCGATGTAACGCCGGCGATCCGTCTCGCTCTGAACCAGGATCATGTCGGCGTGCGCCAACACAGGGCCGAAGAACCAGTTGAACCAACGGTAGCGCGGAAACGCGCGGTCGGAGATGCGGCCATTTACGATGGCCAGGGCGGCGCCGCTGCGCTTCACTTCACGATAGAGGTTGGGCCAGATCTCGGTCTCGAGGATCACCACCAGCGCCGGCCGGAGCGTGGCCAGAACGCGTCGCACGGGGCGAACGTAGTCCAAAGGCGCAAAGAAGATTCCGTCGACGCGCCCACCGAGCTTGAGGTCGGCCAGGTCGCGGCCCGCGACTGTGGTGCACGAGACGTACAGCGGAGCGAGCGGGTACAACCGCCGAAGCTGATCCACCAGTGTCACCGCCGAAAGCACTTCGCCCACCGAGACTGCATGCAACCAGATGGAGGCGGCAGGCGTCGGGTGAGTAGCGAATGGAAGTGTGCCCAGACGTTGACGGAAGCCATGCCGGTACCGGCGGTCACGCGCGATGCGGCGGGCAAAATAGAATGGAACGAGCGGCAGTAGGGCCAGCAAGACCAGCCGGTAAAGGAGATAGATGAGGCGAGCTGTCAAGTTACTGACGATCTCTTTCAGTATATCGGCCATGTTTGGGGCGGACAAGGATGCGCGATTCGTGGTGAAGGCGGCGGATTCATACACCACTCACGTCACCAACGAGAAAGTGACCGTGGCCGCGGTGCCGTACGTGAATGCCGACGAGGTGAAACTCGCGTTCGGTAAAGTGGACCCGAATAAATTTAACTTGCTCCCGGTGCTCGTCGTTATCAGGAACGATACCGGTAAGCCGTTGCGGGTGAACTTACAGGCGGAGTACGTTGAACCCGGGGGGCATCACATTGAGGCTACTCCCGCCGAAGATGTCCAGTATGCGGGCGCCGGCCCGAAGCGCAAGGACACGAACGTCGGGATGCAGTATCCCCTCCCTTTCCCGAAGAAGAAGAGCACCAGCCCACTCAGTTCATGGGAGATTCAGGGACGTGCATTCGCCGCCAAGATGATTCCAGCGGGCGAACAGGTGAGCGGCTTCGTATACTTCCAGACGAAGATGCAGCCGGGCTCGAAGTTTTATATGAACGGCCTGAGCGAGGCGGGCTCGGGTAAGGAGCTGTTTTACTTCGAAGTTCCGTTTGAAAAGTGACAAAAGCTTTCAGCGATCAGCTAAAAACTTCCCACATTGATTCAGGCGTCTATCGGCTACTTTGTCGCTGCGGGGGGCGCGGTCTTCTTTGCAGGCGGCGCGGACTTCTTCATGGCCGGCTTTGCGGGGGCGACGGGTTCACCGGCGATCACGGTGGCTGACTTGATGGTGTCGAGGTTATCGAAGTTGGCCTTCAGGTACTTCTCGCCCTCGGTCATGTACTCCATCTGGGAAGGCCCGTTGCCGTTCTGCTCCTTGATCTCGCCGTAGGCGCTGTAAAGCCCTTCCACGATCTCCATGCCCTCCGAGACTTCGCCGATGGGCGAAAAGCCCATGCTGTCGAGGCGGGAGTTGTCCTTCAGGTTGTAGAACAACTGAGTGGTGCGGGTGTTGGGACCACCCATCGCGAACGTGAGCCGCCCTTTGGTGTTCTTCTCCTTCACCGAATCGTCCTGAATGCGCGCAGGCGCCCAAGCCTTGGTGATGGCCGGATCGGGACTTACGCCAAACTGAATCACGAAGCCCGGAGAGACACGGTAGAAGCGAACGCCGGTGAAGAAGCCGTTCTTCACGAGGTTGTAAAAGCGGTCGGCGCCGTTGGGCGCCCAGTCGCGGTGAACGTCGACCACGAAGCTCTGGTCCTTCATGGTGGTGAAGCGAACTTTGTAGTCCACCGGAGCGATGGCCTTGAGAACGGCGGGCGTTTTGAGCTTCGGATTGGGGGCGGGAGGACGAACGGTCTTGGTGGCGGTGGAAGC
>Ga0163150_10008542_pt1 | contig 11624 bp, 9 predicted proteins | sample OliLakLV19P2IB_FD_148628 | JGI IMG/M metagenome (GOLD analysis project Ga0163150, IMG submission 148628) | Freshwater microbial mat bacterial communities from Lake Vanda, McMurdo Dry Valleys, Antarctica - Oligotrophic Lake LV.19.P2.IB | ecosystem: Environmental > Aquatic > Freshwater > Lake >...
AACCCACCCCCAGCAAGGCCCGCAGCGCGTCGAAGTCCACGAGCGTCGTTGCCTCGAAATCCGGTGGCGCGAAGCCGAACGCCGTGACGAAGCCGAACGCCGCCGCACCTTCGCCGACGTCGAACTCGGCCAGCGCCAGCGCGCCCGTCCCGAGCTGATAGGTCTGCGGGTCAGCGGTGGTAATGAATGACGTCCCCGTGCCGTCGAAGTCGAAGAACTGCGGGTCGCGCCCGTCGATCGAGACCAGGTTCAGCACCAGCTCGCCCGGGTTCACGTCCACCACCGTGCCGGTCAACACCGTGCGGTGCAGCCGCACATGGCCGTCCGTCGCGTCCAGCGTCGGGTTGAAGTCGGATGACGACGCCTCGCCGAACGCGTGGATGCGCTGGCCGACCGAGATCGCGTCAAAGCCGAGCAGCACGCCGCTCCCGCCGTCCTTGGTCACGGCCGTCCCCGGGCCGACCGAGACCTGGATATCCCCGCGCGCGTAGACGACACTGCCGTCCGTGCGCACCACCGTCCCGCCGCGCACCGTCAGCACGTCGAGATTCCGCGCGACCACGACGCCGATCGCCGTGTCGAGATTGACGCCCGGGACGCTCGAGCCCGCGAGCACGCGCCCCGCGGTAAACGTGCGCGTGGCGACGTCATAGACCCCCTGCGCGGCAGTCAAGGTATCCACCGGCAGGTCCGCGAGCGCGGCCAGGCAGGCCACGACCGCCAGCTCGCTGCCATCCACCTCGCAGGTCGTTTCCGCGTCCGTCTCGACCGTGAACTCGCCGTTTCGCGCCGTGCGATGAAAGAACGGCCGCAGGTCCACGACGTAACTCCCGGCCGCCTCGTTCACCGACACGAGCGGGCCGCGCACGCGGAACTCGCGCGCGTCCACTGGCTCGAGCGAGGCGACCAGGAACGGCGCCGCGGTCACCGTGACCGGCGTCGTGCCGAGGTTCACCTCATGCGAGGCCTCGAGGTCGAAGTCGAGCTGCAGCAGCGCAGGCGTGCCCGGGACGATGACCACGTGATTCGCCTCGTCGAGCTCGAGTTCAACGGTCACCTCGCCGACCGCGTTGCCACTCGAGTCCACGACCGCGGCCGGGGCGGGAATGCCGTCGACCTCGATGCTGACTTCGGCGTCCGCGTAGTCGAGGCGGATCAGGGCGCGTTCATAGGTGCCGTTCGGGATCGACGCAGCGGTGATGAACTCGGAGACGTCCACGAGTTCCGCGAAATCCACGCGCTGGCGCTCAGGCAACGCATGGACCACGTCGCCGTTCGCCTTCTCGAGGCGGATCGACACGACGTCGACCGTATAAGAGAGGAAGTCGCCGTTCGCATCGGTCAGGGCAATGCGCACCTCGCCGCAGGTGGTCGCGGTGCAGTCAGACGCCGGCGGATTGTCGTCGTCGTCGGGCGGGGTAATGATGACGCCGCCGCCGTCGCCGCAGGCGGCGAGAGCGAGGAGGGCGGCGGCGAGCGCCGCGATCCGGACTTCACATAAAGCTGAAAGCGCTTTCGGCAGCATGGCTCGTCCCCGATTCATGGAGAGTATGGGACAAGTAACGGGCGGGGTGGTGCGGGGTTGACGTGGGTACAATTCCACCCATGATCCCGCGCTATCGCCCGCTAGCGGTCTACAGCCTGCTGCTCTTTGCAGGGACCGGCGCGTGGCTGGCGATCGCGCTCGCGGGCGCGACGGATTTCCCGCCGCCCTGGATCGCCGCGCTCTGCGTCGCCTTCAGCCTGTTCGTGTTCCAGTTCGGCATCCCCTCGCCCTGGGTCGGGCTCACCTCCATGGAGCGCCTGCCGCAGGTCGGCCTGCTGCTGGTGCTGAGCACCCCGGTCGCGGCCGTGATCTGCGCGACGGCCTCGCTCCTCTGGCCGCTGTTCAACCGTGGCTACAGCCACGGCTCGACCACGCTCGCCACGATCCGCGCGGTCCACAACGGCGCGATGTCGGCGCTCATGATCCTGGTCGCTGGCTATGTCTACGAGGCCGCGGGCGGCCGCCATCCGCTGGACGCATTCGGCATCTCGGACCTCCTGCCGCTGGTCGCGCTCGGCGTCTCGATGCAGCTCGTGAACGAAGCCTGCATGGCGCTCTTCTATTACTTCGACGGCCGCGACGTGCGCGCGCTGTTCAAGCCGATCTACACCGTGATGGACCTGGTCTTCGTCCCGGCCGGCGTGCTGGCGGCGCTGCTCTACAGCGCCGACCACCCGGCGACCTTCGCGCTCTTCATGGTGCTGATGACGGTGTTCGTGCTGAGCGTGCACGGCATCGGCCGCGCGCTCACGGCCCAGGACGCGGAGCGCAGCCCCTTCGCGCGCCTGTTCAAGGCCGGCCGCGCCCTGCACGGCGCGCGGCGCATCGAGGAACTCGGCGACCGGCTGCTCGGCGAGCTGCGCCCGCTGCTGCGCTTCGACGATTTCTACCTGGTGCTGGTGGAACGCGAGCACCAGATCCTCGACTTCCGCGTGCACGAGCAGCGCGGCATACGCCAGCCCAGCGCCCGCCTTCCGCTCGATACCGGTCTGTTCGGCCTAGTCGTGGCGCGGGCCAAGCCGCTCCTGGTCGAGGATTGGCTGCGCGCGCCCGAGGTGCTGCGCAAGCGCGCGCTGGAGACCGGCAAGAAGACGGGCTCGGTGATCGCCGTGCCGCTCGAACACGACGGCGCCGTCATCGGCCTCGTGAGCGTCCAGCACACGGAGTCGAACGTCTACTCGACGGCGGACCTCAACCTGCTGCAGCGGCTCTCCGAGCACCTCGCCGCCGCGGTCGCGGACGCGCGCGCGTTCGAGGACCTGGAGGTTTACCGGCTGCGCCTGGAAGTTCGCGTGGCCGAGCGCACCGCGGAGCTGGAGAAAGCCGCCCGCGACAAGGAGCGCCTGATCGCGGCGCTGCGCGAGCAGGGCCGCGCGCTCGAGCGCGTAGCGCGCGAGGACCCGCTCACCGGCATCGCCAACCGCCGCCACTTCATGCAGCGCCTGGCCGCGGAGGTCGAGGTGGCGCAGGCGATGGGCCAGCCGCTGACGCTCGCCATCGCCGACCTCGACCGCTTCAAGCTCGTCAACGACGTGCTCGGGCACGGCGTCGGCGACGAGGCGCTGAAGCAGAGCGCCGCGCTGATGCTGGGCCTGTGCCGCGACAGCGACCTGGTCGCCCGCATCGGCGGGGAGGAGTTCGCGCTGATCCTGCCGGGCATGACACTCCCGGATGCCGCCGCGTTCTGCGAGCGCTTGCGCCGAGCGATCGAAAGCCATGAGTGGCGCCTGGTGCATCCGCGGCTGCGCATGACGATCAGCATCGGCGTGTGGCAGTGGAACGGCACGGTGGACGCCGACACGCTGCTCGAGTCGGCGGATGCACAGCTCTACCAGGCGAAGCGGGCGGGGAGGAATCGGGTGGCGTAGGGCTTCGCCACCATTAGAGCTATGCCCAGAGGCGCACGATGGCGAGCGCCAGGCCGAAGCAGACCACCATCATCGAGCCGAGCTGGATGATGATGCCCTGCCGCATGACGACCATATCCTGCTTCAGCTCGCGATGAGCGCTCGTCATGTCCCGTCGCAGCAGTTCCAGGCTCTCCTTTGTCGCCAGCAGATCCTCCCGGGTCGCAAGCAACGCCAGATCCTGCTTCGTCGCTTGCCGCAGGTTCTCAAGGTCCGGCTTCGTCGCCAGCGTGGTGCCCATGTCGTGCTCCATCGCATCGACCACGGCCCGCGCCTTGTCGGACGGGACGGCGATGCTGACGAGGGCATCATACAGCGAGTACAGATAGCTCACAGGCGCAAGCGTCACGGAAAGGAGTCAGGTCGGCTAGCCGAAAATACGCGGTAAACGTCGCGTTTTGACCGTGCGCGCCGGGGCGTGGGTCTGAAGAAAAACGGAAGGGAACCTTCGCACCTCGCAAATTGCGAAGGTTCCCTTCAGGCTCACACGATGTGCACTCAGCCTTTCTCCGGCCTCGCCGTCTTGTCGCATGCCTGCGAGATGAAACTCGATGGCTTCGCGGATGGACTGCTCCACTTCCGCAACGGTCGCGCCCGTGGCAACACGGCGATCAGGTCCAAAAGCGCAGGGCTGCCAGGACTAGCCCGAAGCCGGCAATCATCATCGAGCCCAGTTTGACGAACAGCCTCAACTCGAGGGTTTCGAACTTCTGATCCACCAGTCCGAAGCGGCTGTCCATGGCCTGCTTCAGTAGCTGCAGGTCTTGCTTGGTTGCAAGCTGGAGCATCTCCAGGTCATGCTTCGTCGCCAGCGTCGTGCCCATGTCGCGCTCCATGGCATCGTCGACCGCCCGAGCCTTGTCGGACGGTACATTGATGCTGATGAGGGGATCTTACAGCGTGCCGCTTCCGGCGCCGGGCGGTTGCCCCTTTTTGGCTTTTTGAGCGTAAAGCGTTACGCGAATTCCAGATCCTAGTCCACGCGGCTGGAAGGCATCGGCACTGCCTCGCCGTCCTGCCGCATGCCCGCGAGATGAAACTCTATGGCCTCGCGGATGGACTGCTCTACTTCCGCAACGGTCGCGCCAGTGGCAATGCAGCCAGGCAAGTCAGGAACGTAGGCGGAGTAGTTGTTGCCTGCTTGTTCGATCACGATTGCGTATCGCATGGCTGTCACTTGCTTGCTCGGGTCTGCGCCAGCCCCCGGCGCCCCTCACGCTTGGTCTGAGCGGTGTCGAGCGCGTGCCTGCCAGGGGTTGCCAGTCCCTCGTGCCATAGCCGTCGAATCTCGGCGAACGCATCCGCGGGCAACGCCACGCTGATTTTCTCGATGTTTGGCATGGTTACACCGTTACAGGGAGGAAATAGTAGCAAGTATCTCTACCACCAATTCCAGGCCCCAGGCACACAAATGAGCTAGGCGCGCTGCCGATCGCGCCAGTAGCCGGGGCGCCGAGAATGGTGGGCTATTGCAAGTACGAGTGTTTCGCCCCGGTGGTCGAAGACGACTACGTCGTAGGGAAATCGCTTGAGAACCAGTCGCATTGCGCCTCGTGACCCGGCGGGACTGGGCCTTGGCGTCAACGGGACAATTTCTTGCTCCAGCAGATCGAGTGCGGCCTGGATCGCCGCGTCAAACTCTCTGCCAAGCCCAGGTTGTTGGATCTCGTACCACGCGGCAGCCTCGACCGCCTCGGCAGCGGCCGCCTGGTGGACACGGACAACCCGCATCAGAGCCTGGCCAGACGCTCGCGCATGCGCCGGGCGAACTCGGCGCGATCAAGGATACCGGCGTCTCCGGATGTGACTTGCTCGAGTCGGCGCAGGATCTCGGCATCCCACTCACTGGCCGCGTCTGGATCTGCCGGACCGTCCAGGCTCTGTACCAACTCGCAAGCGAGCTCAGCGCGGTCCGCGCGAGGCAGACTCAGAGCCTCGTTACGAAGACGATCGACGATTCTGCTGGCCATGGCCCTTAAGTTAGCCCCGCCGCGGCGGAGGCGCAAATCGCAGATATGTTGCGTTCAAAGCAATTCGCAGCCGGCTCGGCAGTCCGAACCCTGACGCGCCAGGTCACAGCCGGCGTTTGGTCACGGCCCCAAGCCGGCAAACACCCCGCTTGCGGACGTCGACTCCGACCGGGCTTGCCTCCGTGCCGCGGTCCACAGCTCGCCGAGGGTGTCCCTGCCGCGCACATACCCTTCGCGCAGGAAGCCGAAGGCCGAGAGCTCTTCGGCGAGTGCCGCGAGCGGCCGAGCGCGGCTTCTTCCATGGCGTGCGTCCAGGCGTAGGAGCTGCGCTGCTCGAACCGCAGCCAGGCATCGAGCACGGCGTTCCATCGCCGGGACAAGGGACGGGTGACAAAGGTCTTTGCATGCAGGGAGTCCTGGGTCACGTCGCCGACCAGCAGGCCGTGCAGCGCGGGGATCGCGAACTGCCGGTAGCCGAGCGACTTGCAGAGGATCTCGAGTGCGGCAGCCAGCAGCGCGACGGACCTGAGCTCCTGCTGGACGATTTCGCAATCGGCGTTGTCGAGCCGCTGGTGGCTGCGGGCGATGGCGTGCTTGTCGATGATCAGCGTGGGCAGCAGATCGAGAACGTATTCGTGGTTGCAGCCGGAATGACCCACGAGGCCGAGATTCAGCGGCGGTCCTCGTAGCTGCCGCTGGCCCAGGCGGTTTTCGAGTAGCGGGTGTCGATCTGCCGGATCTGGCGGCGCGCCCCCTTGGCGGTTGCGACCGACGGGAGCCGCTGGAATGTGCCGAAGACGGTTTCCTTGGTGGACTGGCATTGCTCGGCGAGCAGGCGCAGGTCGTGTCCCGCAAGGAACGGATCCTGTATCCATGCCGGAATGGCTCGGGGCGTGAGCCAGGTGGCAGAACCGGGTTGAAGTAACCCCTTGATTGATAGAGCATGCGGAGTCAGCGGGGGGTGGCGTCGTGAAAGAGCAGGTCGTCCTGGTCGACTTCGAGAACGTCCAGAAGCTCGACTTGGCGCAGTTGCCATCTCATGCGCGCATTAAAGTCTTCACTGGCCAGTTGCAGTCGAAAGTCTCGATGACGTTGGCCAAGCAGGCGCAGCCACTAGGGTCGCGCCTTCAGTATGTGACCATCGAAGGCAACGGCCGCAACGCCCTCGACTTCCACATTGCCTGTCACCTGGGCGAGGGCATCTGCAAGTCCCCGAAGGCCGAGTTCGTCATCCTCTCGAACGACAAGGGCTTCGATCCCCTCGTGCAGCACCTCAAGGCGCGCGGATTCCAGTGCCGGCGCGACGGCCAGGCGCGGCCGTCGCCTGCAGCCAAGCCGCAGTTGTCGGCGCATGCGCAGGCGGTAGTGGAGCGGCTGCGGCAAATTGAGAAGAACAAACGACCGAGAAAGCGGGAGAAGCTTTTCAATCACCTCGAGACGCACTTCAAGACGAAGTTAACGGCGGGGGAGATCAAGAAGGCGGTCGAGCACCTGTTGGAGGCGGGATTGATCGTGGGGACGGAGGCGGCGGTGACGTATAACTTCTAGGCGGTTGCGAATAACTGGTTCAAACTTGCGACAATCCAGCTGGACGGTGCTTATCCTGACCGGTCCTGTCGCCATACGGCGGTCCACAGTTCGCCGAGCGCGTCATGGATGCGTACATAGTTTTTGCGCGGCTGCCCAAATGTGTGAGGACTACACGCCGCGTCGAGTCTCGCCGAAATGACAAACATCAATAGTTAGCTCAACTCAAATTGCGCACGATTTATGCAACTGCGAACTCAACTTATGCAACCTTTAGACCTTCGGTTCATTGATCTGTTTGCAGGCCTTGGGGGATTCCATCTCGCATTGCGAGAGTTGGGCCTTAAGTGCGTTTTTGCATCAGAGATAAACGAGGAGCTTCGGCGCATATACATTGCCAACTTTCCTGAAATGGAAGGTCGGGTATTCGGCGATATACGAAACGCAGAGGTAAAAGGACTGGTTCCAGACCACGACGTACTGTGCGCAGGCTTTCCCTGCCAGCCCTTCTCCAAGTCTGGTACGCAGTTAGGCACTCAAGACGAAACGCGCGGCACGCTTTTTCACGAAATTTGTGAAATCCTCGAACGGAGGAAGCCAACTTTTGTAATCCTAGAAAACGTAGGCAACTTTGGCCGACACGATCACGGCAGAACTTGGAAAATCGTCCACGATCGCCTAACTCGCCTGGGCTATGAAGTGCAGGGTACGGAGCATCGCGGTCCACGTCCGCTCGGCGACTGGCGAGATGTCGGCGGCAAAGTCGGTCGTCGTTTGAAACCAAAACTACGTTTGCTACAAGCGAACCAGCACGGGCTTGTTTCTCCTCATCACTTTGGCTTCCCGCACCACAGAGAGCGCTTCTTCATAGTCGCATCGCTCTGGCCATTGCCATACCCCGCATTTCCACTTGCCGATCGTCGCTGTAAGACATCGTTGAAACAAGTGCTGCAATCGCAAAAGGAACTCAGTCGACGAGAGTTGCGAGAGTCAAAGTTGACTGAGAAGCAGTTCAGATGCATACAACATTGGAACGAGCTGTTGGGAAGTCTGCCGCAACACATTGAGTTGCCTTCTTTCCCCCTTTGGGCCGATGAACTTGGAGCGGCATATCCGTTTGAGAGTGGTACCCCCTGGTCCTTCACGACGCAAGAGCTAAGAAAGGCCATCAAAAGCAAAAACGCACCAAAGCTCCGGAAGAAGGACTTACTTCGATTGCTGCCAAGCTATGCAAGGGAAGAGACGAAGCAGTTTAGAAACTGGAAGATTCGCTTTATTCGCTTGAACCGACAGTGGTGGAAACTGGCCAGACCGCACATACCAAAAGGGTGGACGCGTGAGCTAAGAAAGTTTCCCGCTTCAATGCGAAAGCTGGAATGGAATGCCAAAGGCGGTTCACGGGACTTATGGAAGTACGTACTGCAATTTAGGCCTTCAGGGTTGCGCGTTAAGCGACCGACAAGTTCACCAGCGTTGATCGCAATGACTGCAACTCAGATTCCAATTGTGGGCGGCAAGAAGAGGTTTCTGACTCGAATTGAAGGACTGCGGCTGCAGGGATTTCCGGACGATCACGAGCTTCCCGCAAGCCGAGAGCGCGCATTTATGGCTCTCGGCAATGCGGTTCACGTTGGAGTTGTAGAGAGGATCGCAGAAACCCTTCTTGCATCCGCAAAATCAGCGAAGAGGGGACACACGCCACGAGTTCAGGATCACGGTCGTCTCGAATCGAGCGTTTGCACGCACAAGGGAGCACTCAGTGGCTACAGAAGATGATATGTCGGAAAGTCTAGAGATACTTGAAGAGCTCGAAACCGTCGAGGCAAAGATTGCCGATCAGCTATCCGAGTTGTCTCAGGCCGAAGAGCTCCCTGCAGGCTTTAAGGTAACTGAGTCTCCTTTTAATTCGGAAGACGTTGATTTCAAATCCAGCAGTTGGTTACTGCGGGTGTTGCAAGTGCAGGCCTGGTTGAATCCCGACGCTGAGTTATCGGCTAGAGCAGCCGCTGACAATCCAATGGCAACCGCCACCAAGTTGTTTGCTGCAATTGGCGCGACTGTGCCCGCCATCTGTGTGTCAGAAAGATCCGGAAGCGTTCAATTAACGTTGGCAGGCGCCGAACACCTTGCGGCGCGGCTTGACACTGCAAGTCAACTACACCAGCAGTTCCTTGAAGCGCTAGAGAACCTAACTCCAAAGCAAGCGACGGCGCAGTGGCGAGAGACGTGGGATGAACTTGATACGGACGTTCCGTCCTCCGAGCCGATCAAAGCAAAAAGCGATACTTGGAGAATTAGCGACTTTTCTGGAAAAGCAAGTCGAGGCGCACTAAATCTAAACCCATCTTACCAACGTGGAGACGTATGGCCGACTCGTGATTCTCAAAAGCTGATTGAATCAATTCTGAGAGGTATACCTCTGCCATCCATCATCCTACTTCGACCAGCAAAAGAGGCTCAACGCGGAGGCTATGAAGTAGTGGACGGAAAGCAACGACTCACCGCGATTCTGCGATTTATTGGACATCATCCAACTGCACTTTCTGTTGTCAAAGAATTTAGCAAGAAGCACCCGAAGGCAGAGTTTGAGAAGCTGTTCGCCACCAACTACAAGAAGTTCCGTCGCGTATGGAAAACCGAAGTTGGTGAGGCGTTGTCAGATCGTAAGGAAGCGGAGTACTACTTTCCTTTTAGGCTAGCAAGACATTCAGATGCCCTAGGGGGATCACTGGCAGTTGTTGCAGGCAAGTACTACCACGAGATTCTGGACACGGAGATCCATGTTGGAGAAGGACAAGAGACCGTCAGAGAAGTATTCGAAAAATCCAGCGAGTACAAAATACCTCTGATTGAGTATTTAGACGCCACTCCGCGACAGATTCACGAGGTGTTTCATCTCTACAATCGTCAGGGCAAGCACTTGAATGCAGAGGAGATCCGCAATGCGTTGTTTCACGATGTAGATCTTGTTCGTCTCGTGCTTGTAGCGTCTGGGGATAACCGTTCAATAGCTGGTCTAGCTCCCTACCTTCCCAAAGAACAGCATAGTCAATTGAAGGCAATTGCAAATTGCCTAGATGACTACAGATTCGGTGCAGCGCGGTATCGAAAAACAAAGATGCTGAGTTGGCTATTGGCGCTTTTGTTCCAACCGTCGCTCAAGGAGAACAATGAACTTGTAGTTAAGTCGACGGCAAAGCAGATAGACGCGTTGTTCGAGCAGATACGTAGTGGACACAAGCTCTCCGATCGGCGCTTATTGGTAGAACTTGTTGCCGACTTAGAAAGGTGCTTGGAAAGTCATTCAGCAGCTGACTGCTGGAATGCCGCGTTTAAGGATGATGACAGGGGCGCCAAGTGGCAGGAACTTCAACTAGTGGCCAGTCTACTTGCGGTGTTTCTGATTGGTTGCGTGAATACCTCTGCTGGGGAAGTGTTACAGCAACATCGGGATGAGTTATTGGCGTTTACAAAAAGCCATCCACGGCCCGAAAAAACGCAGAACAAAACGCAATGGGCATATATCGGTCAGGTGGCTCTCGGAATCATCGCTACAGTTGGCATCGATTGTAGCGACTTGACTACAGTCCTGACGGAGAAGTACGGGACCGACTGCACTCCAACTTTGAAGGCGGCTCGGGCGCTTTACCGGCCAAGGGCACAGGAGTGACCGAGGAGTTCGAATCTATAAGGCGAATTAGCGCCGACGGAACCGGTGGGGTAAGTGAACCCCCCAACGCCGCGCGGACGTGGTGGGGTGGATACAAAGAGGCGCTACGTCGGTCCGGCATTAGTGAGTCCGCAATAGAAGTAATAGACCTCGATTCAAGTTATCTCCTGACTGCAGGCATCCAAGGCGCGGGACTGCCCCGTCAAGCTGGAAGTCAATGGCCTGTTGGACGCTTGCGTCGGGGCCTTGTTATGGGTTCTGTTCAGTCTGGCAAAACGGCATCGCTGCTTGCTGTCACGGCAAAGGCGCTCGATTCCGGTGTGAACATCGTCGTCATTCTTGCTGGTACTCGCCTAGCGTTGTGGCGTCAAACACTTAGTCGCACTCTCGTTCAATTGGACCAGTGGAGTATCGAACGCGACTCTGCCTCGCGCTCAAGGCGAGTCTTCATCCCAACTCCTACAGTCTTGGAGGAGACCGAGCGATCACGAGATCTAGATGCACTTTACTTTGAAACGCCAAATTTAGTTAGAAGAATGCTGCTCGAAGGAAAACCGCTGATCGCGGTGGTCATGAAGAACGTGGACCACCTGATGTGCTTCAGTCGGTACTTGCACAAGGTCGTGGATGTGCTGGAGCCGCGTTTAGAATCGATGATCCAGATGCTTGTAATTGATGATGAAGCTGATGACGGCTCAATTCTAGATCGAGATGTTGAGGCTGGATTGACTCCTGATAGCGAGTTGCTAAAGCAGATACCTAGGCACATCGCTCGTATCTGGTCGGGTCACGCGTCACCATCTGAGACCCTCTGCAAGAAAGTGTTTGCCACGTATGTTGCATATACAGCTACGCCGCAGGCGAACTTCCTTCAGTCAGCCCACAATCCGGGCCTATCCGCATTTTCGTGTGCGAGGCGGTTGAACACTCGAACCGCCTGCTCAGCCGCGAGCGAGCATAAAGCGCTCCTCGAACAGGATAGCAAATTGATTCATGGCGCTCTT
>Ga0163150_10008543_pt1 | contig 11623 bp, 4 predicted proteins | sample OliLakLV19P2IB_FD_148628 | JGI IMG/M metagenome (GOLD analysis project Ga0163150, IMG submission 148628) | Freshwater microbial mat bacterial communities from Lake Vanda, McMurdo Dry Valleys, Antarctica - Oligotrophic Lake LV.19.P2.IB | ecosystem: Environmental > Aquatic > Freshwater > Lake >...
AGGGAAAAGATGCCGCGCCGGAGGCCCGGCCCACAAGGAAGGGAAAGAGAAGCCGGAGTTCAGACGATGATCCGGGGCCGGGGCGCGCGGGCGAAGCGCTGAGCGCGATGGCGGATCGCGTGCTGAGCGCTACCGAGCGCCGCGCCGCCAAAGCCATGCTCGCGCGAATGTTGCGACTGGATGAGGATGCGGCGCATATCGCGGAGTTCCACGAGGTCGATCCGCGCTTCGCGCGCAGCGGCCGCGGTCGCGTGATGCGTTCGGCCACGCTCTTCGAGGATGTGCTCAAGACCGTCACGAGCTGCAACGTGACGTGGCCGGGCACGGTGGCGATCAACCAGAAGCTGTGCCGAGTGTTTGGCAGAAAGAGCGCCAGCGGCCTGCACGCATTCCCGACCGCGGCCAAGCTGGCGCGGGCGCGTCCGGCGGCGCTGCGGGCCAGATGCAGCGTCGGGTACCGCGATGCGCGGATGGTGGAACTGGCGGGCATCTGGAAGAAAGCCGCGGGCAAGCCGTCGATGTGGGAAGCCATGCCGGATGATGAGCTGTTCGCGGCGCTCCTCGAGCTGCCGGGGATCGGCCCCTATGCCGCGGCCAACATCATGCAACTCATGGGCCGCTACGCCCGCCTGCCGCTGGACACCGAGAGCATTCGGCACGGACGGACGGTGCTGGGCTTCACCGGCGGGCCGCGGCAGGTGATGAAACGTGTGCAAGCCCACTTCGAGGCGTTCGGCTCTCACCAGTTCAGGTCATACTGGTTCGAGCTGTGGCGGCACTATGAGGCGAAGGCCGGGAACGCATGGACGTGGGAGCGAGCGGCGTCAGGCAAGACGTTCACCGCGGCGTTTGCGAAGTAACCCGCATCTCACGACCCATGCCGGTCGCTCTGCGATCACCCGCGCCGAGACTGGTCGAGAGGTTTGCCGGTCAATGCGGCCACCGAACCGATCCGGATGTGAGCTCCGTTCTTCGATGGGCCGACCGGCTCGGCCTCCGCCAAGTAGTCCTGCATCGCCTTGACACCCCAGTCCCGTATCCGCAGCGCCGCGATCGCCTCGGCCGCGGCCGTGGCGGCGGCGGTGGTGGTGATCATCGGGACGCCGAAGCGGATCGTCGCGGCGCGGATTCGGCCTTCATCGGTCTGCCAGCCGGTCTTGGTGGGCGTGTTGATGACCAGGTCGATCTTGTCGTCGGCCATCATGTCGATGACGTTGGGGCGCGCGCCCGCGCCGATCTTCTGGAGGGTGACGGTCTTGACGCCGTGCGCGATGAGGTATTCGGCGGTGCCGGCGGTGGCGAAGAGGCCGAAGCCGAGCTTCTCGAGGAGCCGCGCAGGCTCGGCGATGCGGGCGCGGTCGCGGGCTCGAACCGAGATAAAGACGTTACCGCTCGTGGGCAGATCGTTGCCCGCGGCGATCTGGCTCTTGGCGAACGCGAGCGCGAACGAAGGATCGATGCCCATGACCTCTCCGGTGGAGCGCATCTCCGGGCCGAGCACGACATCGACACCGGGAAACTTGCCGAAGGGAAAGACCGACTCCTTGATGGCGTAGGCGGGAGCGTCGAAGCCCGCAGCGCCGTTGACGATGACGGGCGCTTCGCGTGCGCCGAGGTCAACGAGCGACTTGCCCATCATGGCCTTGGCCGCCAGGCGGGCCCAGGGTGTGTGCGTCGCTTTGCCGACAAAAGGAATGGTGCGGCTGGCGCGAGGGTTGACTTCGAGAATGAAGATCTGATCGCCCTTGATGGCGAGCTGGAGGTTCATCAGGCCGCGGACCCTGAGTTCGCGGGCGAGGGTGTGGCCGATGTCCTTGATACGCGCGACGAGATCGGCCGAGAGCGACCACGGCGGGATGGTGCAGGCTGAGTCGCCGGAGTGGATGCCAGCCTGCTCGATGTGCTCCATGACGCCGCAGATGATGGATGTGGCACGGGCATCCTGTCCGTACTCCGCCGCGGTCGGATAATCCGCAATCACATCGACATCCACCTCGGTCGCGTCATCGAGGAAGCGGTCGATGAGCACGGGCGCGCCGTCGAGCTCGGAGATGCTCACGGCGTTCGTCATGTAGTGGCGGAGGGCTTTTTCGTCAGAGCATATTTCCATGCCGCGGCCGCCGAGGACATAGCTCGGGCGGACCAGCACGGGATAGCCGATGCGGGAGGCGATGGTGACGGCCTGGTCGAGGGAGCGCGCGATGCCGCTGGGGGGCTTGGCGAGATTGAGGCGCGACAAGAGCGCGTCGAAGCGGTCGCGATCCTCGGCCAGGTCGATGGAATCGACCGAGGTGCCGATGATGGGCGCGCCGGCGGCGGTGAGACCCTTGGCGAGGTTGAGCGGGGTTTGGCCGCCGAACTGGACGATGAGGCCGTGGATGAGGGGTAGCCCGCCTCTCCGAGGCGGGTCTTGGCTGGAGTTCCCGCCTCGGAGAGGCGGGGTACCCAGGCGCTCGACGACATTGAGAACGTCTTCGAGCGTCAGCGGCTCGAAGAAGAGCAGATCGCTGGTGTCGTAATCGGTGGAGACCGTCTCGGGATTCGAGTTGATCATCACCGACTCGAAGCCCAGCTCGCGGGCCGCGAAGCTGGCGTGAACGCAGCAGTAGTCGAACTCGATGCCCTGGCCGATGCGGTTGGGGCCGCCGCCGAGGATGATGACCTTGGGCTTGTCGGAGACGCGGATCTCGTCTTCTGCTGATCTCGAAGCTCGAATCTCGGATCTCGGATCGGATGAAACGCTTGCGCCGGTTTCGTAAGTCGAATAGTAATACGGCGTGACCGCGTCGAACTCTGCGGCGCAGGTGTCGACCAGCTTGTAGACCGGCTCGATGCCGAGGTGCTTGCGGTGGGCCCGGACCTGAAGGATGGTGTCGGGGTTGATCGCGCCGAGGTAGAGGCAGGCGAGCTGGGCATCCGAATAACCGAGCTGCTTGGCCTCGAATAGAACGTCGCGCGGGAGGTCGTCGAGCTTCGTGCACGAGCAGAGCACATCCTCGAACTCGACGAGCCGGCGAATCTGGTCGAGGAAGAAGTGGTCGATCTTGCAGAGGTCGAAGATGCGCTGGTCGGCCCAGCCCATCTTCATCGCGTAGCGGATGTAGTAGAGCCGGCCCTGACTGGGCACGGAGAGCTTGCGGCTGAGCTTCTCCTCGTCGATGGGCCAGTCGGTTGAGGATTGGGTGACGGAACCCAGTTGCTTCCAGGTGAGCCAGGCATCCTGCTTGTCCAGCCCGAGCCCGAACCGCTTGACCTCCATCGAACGGATCGCCTTCTGGAGCGATTCGACGAACGTGCGCCCGATGGCCATCGCCTCGCCGACGGACTTCATCTGCGTGGTGAGTGTTTCGTCGGCCTCCGGGAACTTCTCGAACGTCCACCGCGGCATCTTGGTGACGATGTAGTCGATGGCCGGCTCGAAGCAGGCGCTGGTGGTGCCGGTGATATCGTTGCGGAGTTCGTCGAGGGTGTAGCCGATGGCGAGCTTGGCCGCGATCTTGGCGATGGGGAAGCCGGTGGCTTTGCTCGCGAGCGCGGAGCTGCGCGAGACGCGCGGGTTCATCTCGACCACGACCATCTCGAACTTCCCGTCTTTGGGCGACGGGTTCACCGCGAACTGCACGTTGCTCCCGCCGGTCTCGACGCCGACCGCGCGCATGATGGCGAATGCGGCATCCCGCATCGCCTGATATTCCTTGTCGGTCAGTGTCAGGATCGGCGCGACCGTGATCGAGTCGCCGGTATGCACGCCCATCGGGTCGATGTTCTCGATGCCGCAGATGATGATGCAGTTGTCGGCCTTGTCGCGGACGACCTCGAGCTCGTATTCCTTCCACCCCAGCACCGACTGGTCGATCTGCACCTGGGTAATGGGCGACATGCGCAGGCCGCGGGCGATGATGTCGTCGAACTCCTCGGAGTTGTACGCGATTCCCCCGCCGCTGCCGCCGAGCGTGAAGGCGGGCCGGATGATGGCCGGCAGCCCGATCTGTTTGAGAAACTCGCGGGCATCCTCGATGGTCGTGACGGTCTTCGCCTTCGGCATTTTAAGGCCAAGGCTTTCGACGATGGTCTTGAACTCGGCGCGGTCCTCGGCACGGTGGATGACCTTGCGATCGGCACCGATCATGGCGATGCCGAACTCCGTGAGCGTGCCGTTGTCGAACAGGCCGCAGGCGCAGTTGAGCGCGGTCTGGCCGCCGAGCGTGGGCAGGATCGCGTGGATGGGATCGCCGATCCGCTTCTGCTCGGCGATGACCTTGCGAACCGACTCGGGCGTGATCGGCTCGATGTAGGTGCGGTCGGAGAACTCGGGATCCGTCATGATGGTCGCGGGGTTGGAGTTGACCAGCACAACCCGGTACCCCTCGGCGCGGAGCGCCTTGCACGCCTGCGTGCCGGAGTAGTCGAACTCGCAGCCCTGCCCGATGACGATCGGCCCGGATCCGAGAATGAGGATGGTGTGAATGTCGGTGCGCTTAGGCATTGGAGAAGGGGGGGGGCGCAGGGGAACCGTCGTTCGGTGGAATGCCGCTGCCAAACGAGGCCAAACCCCGCTTGAGACATCGGCGCGGGCAAACTCTGAGAGCATAGCCGCGTGGCTGTCCGGGTTCTGGGCGGGAAACGATAGTCTTAGGGTGTTTTTCAATCGCTCGGATTAAACGAGTTGATTCTTTTCTTCATTGGTGGAATCTGGCAAATGCCGCCATCCGCACTACCCCGTCGCCCGCGGCAGGTGGTGTCAATACGCCTTGATGTTTCTCCGGAAGTGCCGGGAATGTCGAGGAACCGACATTCCCCAGGCGGGCTCGGTTTGGAGAGATTTAAGATCGGGGGGAAGGGGGAGATAACACCGCACATACGGAGGTTTTTCTATGCGTTCTATGACTCTCGGATTGGCCCTTACGGGCATTCTGGCCGCGGCCGGGATTGCTCAGGCTCAGACCACGATCTACGGCATTTCCCGTGACAACCGCCTTGTCTCGTTCTTCCCGGCCACGCCGGGCATCCTCAATACCAACAACCTCATTACCGGCCTGGGTGCCGGCGAGACGGTGACCGGGATCGACGTTCGCCCCCTGACGGGCGAGATTTTTATCTTCGGTACGTCCAGCCGGATGTTCAGCGTCACCCCGGGCGGTGTCGCTACCGCTGTCGGCACTGGTTACACGGCCCTGACAGCGACCAGCAGCTTCGATTTCAACCCCACCGTCGACCGCGTCCGCGTCGTCGATGTGGCTGGCGGCAACCGCCGTCTTAACCCCGTCACCGGCGGCGATATCGTGCCCGTCAACGACACGGCCCTCACTTACGGCACCGGCGGCGTTCCCCGCGCGGCCGGCGTGGCGTACACCAACGCCCAGTTCGGCGCGAACGTCACGATGGGCAGCATCCGCGAACTCTTCGTCGACTCGGCCCTCGACACCCTCGGCGAGATCGGTACCCAGGCCGGCGGCAACCCGTCGTTCAACGGCGGCGTGAGCAGCACGATCGGTGCGCTCGGCTTCGACCTCAGCGATGATGCCGGCTTCGATATCTACGGCCCCAACGGAACCGCCTACCTGAGCAACCTCGTTCAGCAGACCGGCGGCCCCGCCAACTTCTACACGCTCAACCTCGCCACCGGCGCCGCGAACTTCGTCGGCATCATCGGCGGCGGGACGGTCCTGGTCACCGACATCGCGGCGATTCCGGCCCCCGCGGCCGGCGCTCTGCTCGGCCTGGCGGCCTTCGCCGCTCGCCGTCGGCGCGCTTGAGTCGCTTTCGGCGCCTTCACGGTTCGTCTCATTTCAAGCGCCCCCGACTTCGGTCGGGGGCGTTTTTTGAATGAGGCATCACGGAGTCCGAGAGCTCGGCGCGCGATGACAAGGCCGTCCGTGGGCGCAAAAAAAAGTCCCGCGGCGTGCGCCGCGGGACAGAGTCGATATTACCAGCTTCCGGAAACGCTCCGACCAGTGGATGATGACGAGACGGATATCACTGACACGGGGTGAAGTACGCCTGGAGGAAGCAGAAGATGTCGTTCACCGTGGCCATCCCGTTGGCGTCGCAATCGCAAGCGGGGTTGAACGGCGGCTGCGAGAAGAAGCAGTTCAGGAAGTCAAAGATGTCCTGCACGGTTACGCCATTCTGTCCGTTGATGTTGGCGAAGCAGCAGGCCGTGTAGTTGCCCGCGGGGTTCTGGCACGGAACTCCGTAGCCCTTCCATTGACCGCCCAGGGATTGGCACTGGCTGAAGGCGACCTGTTGGCAGATGTGGCCCATGCCGCCAAACATCTGGCCCGTGCAGCACGAGCCGAGGCACGGGTTGGGGTTGCACACCGTGCCGTTGCCCATATAGGTCTGGCCGCCGAAGGTCGGGCAGCCGAAGGGGATCGTGACGAAGCAACCGCCTGACGGCGTGCAGCACGCGCCGGTCGGGCACAAGCCCGGCGAGCACGGCACACCCGGGCCGATGAACACGCCGTTGCATCCGGCGTTGGTGCTGATGATGCAGGTGCCATTGAACTGGCAGCACGCGCCGGGGCAGGGCGTGACCGGGAAGCAGGCGGAGCCGTTGCCCTGGTACGCACCCGACTGGTTAGCGCAGGCGGTGGGCGACACCACAATGCACGCGCCGGTCGGCAGGCAGCACGCCCCGGTCGGCACCGGGCAGATGAAGGGCACGCAGTTGAATGCCGCTGTCCAGGTGAAAGCGCAGTTGGCCTGCGACGTGACGACGCAGAAGCCCGTCGCCGTGTTGCAGCACGCACCGGGGCAGGCGCTTGGGTTACAGGTCGTACCCAGGCCCATCCATGAGCCGTTGACGGCCTGACAGGCCGACTGGCTCAGGAGCGAGCATGTGCCTAGCACCAGGTTCGGGTTGCAGCACGCGCCGGGGCACGGGTTGGGGTTGCACACCTGGCCCGATGTCCACGAGGTGTTCGGCGGGATCGGGCAGTTGGCCTGCGATGTCTGGGTGCAGTTGCCCAGGGCGTCGCAGCACGCGCCTTGCGGGAGGAGTATGCACGGGTTGGTCGGCACGCACGAGCCCGCCGGAGTCCAGCTCAGGTTGGGTGGCACCGGGCACAGGCCGAAGGTCGTGACCGTGCAGTTGCCGTTGAAATCGCAGCACGCGCCCGTCGGCAGGCACGGGTTGGGGTTGCACGTTCCGCCCGCCGTCCAGCTCTGGTTGGGCGGCACCGGGCACTGGGCCTGCGTGGTGTAGGAGCAGTTGCCGTTCTGATCGCAGCACGCGCCGAGATTCAGGCACGGTGAAGCCGGAACACAGGTGATGCCCGGAAGCGGCGTGCCGCCCAGGAAGTTGCACAGCGCGGGATCCGTCGGCCAGCAGAAGTTGCAGCAGCAGCAGGCCTGTGTGGCCTTGTTGCAGCCGGTGGCGGTGCAGGGAACGTTGGGGAAGAACGTGCCGCCGAGCTGATTGCAAACCGCCGCGTCGATGTTGACGCACGCGGTCGATTGCAGGCAGCACCCGCCGAAGATGACGCTCGGACAGTTGGCGTTGCTGCACGGCACGCCGGCGCCGGCGAAGCTGCCGCCGCTGAGCACGCAGTTGCACTGGTCAAGAATGATGCACGGCATGACGGGGAAGCAGCACGCGCCGACCGCGCACGGGACACACGGATTGGGATTGCAGGTCGCGCTGGTGACCCAGGAGACGTTGGGCGGGATCGGGCAGTTGGCCTGGGTGGTCTGCGTGCAGTTGCCCTGCGCATCGCAGCACGCGCCCAGAGTGGGCCCGCCGCAGGGGTTGGCCGGCACGCAGGTCGTGCCCACCGGCTGCGGCGTGCCGCCGGCCGTGATGCACGCCTGCGAGTCAAGGGGATAGCAGTTGCCGCAGCAGCAGCACGCATCGGTGGTGTTCGTCGGGCACGTCGGCGGGATGTTGCACGGCTGGAACGGGAAGTGTGTGCCGCCGATGGCCGCGCACTCAAGGCTCGACATCAGGATGCACGATTGGAACCCGCCCAGGCAGCACGCCCCGGGCGTCGAAGCTGGGCACGGGAACAGGGCGCACACCGACCCGCCGCCGCCGAAATCGCCGCCGCCGAAGATGCACGAGCAGCGATCGGTTTGGAAGCACAAGCCGTTGGGATCGCAGCACGCGCCCGATGCCTGCGTCGTACACGGAGCCGGGCACGGGTTGGGCGAGCACACGCCATTGGGGAAGTACTGGGCGTTGGGCGGGACTGCGCACGCCGCGGGCGATGACGGGGTGCAGTTGCCCAGGAAATCGCAGCACGCGCCGGTGCTGCCGCCCGCGCACGGGCCACCCGTCGCGCAGATGATGCCTGGCGTCGGAACGCCGCCGGCGTAGGTGCAGAAGTCCGGGTGTACGTTGTAGCAGGTGTTGCAGCAGCAGCACGCGGCCGTGCTCAGCGGGCATGTGCCCGGCGTGCCGCAGGGCACGCCCGGGTAGAACTGGACGCCGCCCGCGGCGGTGCAGTGAGCGGCGGTGGTGTTGAAGCACCCGCCGTTGAGAGAGCAGCACGCGCCGAGAGCCGGCACGGCGCACATGGGGGCTTGGCAGACGGAGTTGACGCCGAGCCAGTCGCCGCCGGTGAGGAGGCAGTGGCAGGAATCGGTGGTGACGCAGTTGCCGTTGGCATCGCAGCACGCGCCGGGCTGGCACGGTGCAACGACGCACGGGTTGGGGTTGCATGTGCCGTTGGGGAAGAAGAAGTTGGGCGGCTGGCACGAGAGCGCCGAAACGTTGATGTTGCAGATCAGCGTGAACGGGTTGCAGCACGCGCCGGTCGGCACCGGCGGGCACGGGTAAGGTTGACAGGTTGCGCCCACCGGCAGCACGGTGCCGCCGCCGTATTGGCACGCGACCGGATCCATGAAGATGCACTTGTCGCAGCAGCAGCAGGCGCGGGTCGGGCCGCCGCACTGCACGGGCAGGAAGCCGCATTGGCCGTTGATGAAGAACTGACCGCCGAAGGTGTTGCACTGGTTCTGCGTGGTCTGCATGCAAGTCAGGTTGTTGATGCAGCAGGCCCCGAAGACCTCCAGCGCACAGTTCACGTTCGCGCACGTCGAGCCCACGCCGAAGAACGCGCCGCCCTTGGGCACGCACTCGCACGCGTAGGTGTTGATGCACCCGGTCTGATTGAAGCAGCACGCGCCGAAGCCGCACGGCTGCGGCTGGCCGGGGCATGGGTTCGGCGTACAGGTGCTGGATGCCACTTGCGTCCAGCCTGCGGGGCAGTTCTGCTGCGCCAGCGGCTGGCAGGCGCCGCTGACCGGGTCGCAGCACACGACTGACGGAGCACACGGATTCACGGGCGTACAGGTCGTTCCCACCGGCAGCGGCGTGCCGCCGGAATGCACGCAGAACGAAGGATCCATCAGGAGGCACCGGCCGCAGCAGCAGCAGGCGTCGGTCGCAGGGTTGCACACGGGGTTGGGGTTGCAAGGGGTTGCCGACAGGAAGAAGCCGCCGAGTCCGGCGCAGATGCTCTGGGTGGTGGAAGCGCACCCACCCGGCAGGCAGCACGCGCCAAAGGCGGTTGCGGAGTTGCACGACATCGGCGTGCAGGATGTGCCCACGCCCTGGAACTCGCCGCCCTTGTTCGCGCAATCGCACGCGTCGTGCGGCGCGCACACGCCGTTGGGAAGGCAGCACGCGCCCGTTTGGCATGGCGAGGCGGGCGGGGGGCAGGGGTTCGGCACGCACGTCGTCGATGAGACCTGAATCCACCCGCCCGGACACGGGATGATCGCCTGGCAGTTGCCGGTGGCGGGGTCGCAGCACACGCCGGTCGCTGTACCGCACGAGGTCGGGGTGCAGGTGGTGCCGGGCGCGATGGTGCCGCCGCTGGCTGTGCACAGCCGGACCAGCACCAGCGTGCACGTCGTGCCGCAGCAGCACGGGACCATGGTGAAGTTGGTGCCGCACGCCGCCTGCGCGCACGTCTGGTTCGCGACGAATGTCCCGCCGACTCCCAGGCACGCGCTCTGCTCGGCGGTATAGCAGAAGCCGCCGTCGCAGCACGCGCCGAACACGTACGAGTTGCAGTTGGCTTGCGCGCACGTCACGAAGCCGGCGAAGTAGCCGTTCTGCATGCCGCACCCGCACCCATCGGTGACGACGCACCCGCCGCCCGGCAGGCAGCACGCGCCGCTCGACTGGGCCGCCACCCGAGAACTGGCAGCCAGCGATAACAGGATCGCCAAACAGGAACACAACAGAATCGACAGGGTGGACTGCTTGCTTGTGCTTGAGTTCATCGTCGTGCCTCCGAGCTAGGTGATTCGTTTCGGGTCGCCATTTCAGAACAGGCGCGGTACGGCTAGGGCTTCAACGAGCACAGCGGGCGCGCTTCTAGCGGGAGTGCGGACGGATTGGCCGCATCTTGCACCTCCAAGCAGATTTTTCACAACGAGCGGGCGATAACGCGCTCGGCGGCGGTTGGATAAGAGACCCTGGGGTGCCGGCACCACGATCGAACGGCCGGCTACAGCCGCGAGCTCGTACGCGTTCCACGCCCTCTCCCTGAAAGCTAGCGGGTTATCGGGCAGGAGTCTCTGCGCAAGTCGTTGCCCCATCTCACCGATAACGACTTTGGAGCCAGCGACCATGATGGCGATCAACCTTAGTGCCGGCGGAATCGGCGGCCAGCTCGGTCTCCGCTGGCTGAATCGCCACTCGGCCGACATCGAGCGGCTCGCGACCGGCCGGCGCATCAACCGCGGCAGCGACGATCCCTCCGGACTCATCGCCTCCGAGAAGCTTTCCGCCGAGCAGGTGGTGCTGGAGCGGCGGCTGCAAGGGCTGGAGCTTCGCGGCCACCGCATGGCTGCGCTCGACGGCGCGCTTGGCGTCGTCTCCGAGCTGCTGATTGACCTGCAAGGAACGGTCGTCGCCGCCGCCAATACCGGCGGCCTGACCGAGGGCGAGCGCGAAGCATATCAGCTCGAAGCCGATTCGATTCTGCAAACGCTCGATCACCTCAAGAACACCACGGTCTACAACGGCGAGTATCTTCTTCGCGGCGCGAACGACGGACAGACCGGTGCCGTGCAGGTCGAGCGCGAGGGCGGTGAAACCGCGAGCGCCGGGCTCAATGAGCTCCGCCGCGGCGGGCGCTTCGACGCCCTGAGCGGAGATCCCGAACTGGCCCAGCAGGTCGTCCGCGGCGCGATCGAAGAAATCGCCCTGCAGCGGGCCGCGGCTGGCAACGTCGCCCGCGACCTGGAGAGCCAGCAGCGCTCGCTCGCGGTCGAGCTCGAGAATGTTGCGGGCGCGAAGTCGGCGATCGTGGATACCGACTACGCCGCGGAAGTCGGGAACCTGGTGCGCTCGCAGGTGTTGCAGAAGGCGGCGGTGTTCGCGGTGATGACGGCGAGGAATATCAGCGCGCAAAGCGCGCTCGCACTGCTGGGTTGACTGCGCCGGTGCCTTGGCGGTGCTCTCGCGGCCGCCCTTTCGCCATGCTCGTCGCAGCCCAGGCTGTGGGCGCAAACTCCGCGGGACTTCTTTGGCCTAACCCCTAAGAGCCTGTGTGAGAAGCCAGTTCACTCCGGCGCCAGCAGGTGGAGCATCCTGTTAATCATGGCCATGTAGATCATCGATTCGCTGCTGGGAATGGTCAACTCGTAGTCCTTGCTCAACCGCCGA
>Ga0163150_10008547_pt1 | contig 11621 bp, 9 predicted proteins | sample OliLakLV19P2IB_FD_148628 | JGI IMG/M metagenome (GOLD analysis project Ga0163150, IMG submission 148628) | Freshwater microbial mat bacterial communities from Lake Vanda, McMurdo Dry Valleys, Antarctica - Oligotrophic Lake LV.19.P2.IB | ecosystem: Environmental > Aquatic > Freshwater > Lake >...
CCGACAGTGGCCGCGTGCGAGCAGCGCACATCGTCCGCCTCGATCTCCAGATTCGGTAGTGCAACCGCTTCCGCCTGTCGTGACAGGATCAGGTTGCGGTTGGTCTGGTACGCGTCCGTGCGCTGCGCCTTCGGGAAGACGCGTATCAGGCCGCGGAACACCGCATGGGCGCTGTCCGTCAAAGCGCCCTTGTACAGCAGGTCGCTCGACGCATGCGGGACCTTGTGGTCCTGGCGCGTGTTGTGATCGAAGTGCTGTTTGCCGCGGCCGAAGTACAGCCCGAGCATGTCGCTGCGGGAGCCCGGCCCTTCCATTGTGGCGGCGAGGTCGACGCGTGATACACGCCCGCCGAGATTGACCGCCAGCGAGTCGAGGTTCGCGTCGCGGTTTGCGATCGTACGCTGTGTCGAGATGTGGTGCACGTTCGCGCCGTAACGCTGCACGGACACGTACTGCACGTTCGCCGCACTGCCCGCGATCACTTCGACAGCACCGCACGAGAACGTCGCCTTGCCGAAGTCGGGTGACTCCAGCTCCTCGACCAGTCCGAAGCTGCTGCCTTCGCCTGCGACAATCAGCGTGCGCGGGAAATAGCCGGCGCCCCCTTCCGTGATGTGACGCACCACGCGGATCGGAGCCGGGACCTGCACGTTACGCGGAACGTACAGGAATATGCCCGCACTCCAGAACGCGCTGTTGAGCGCCGCGAACTTTCCGGTCTCGGAAGTAATCGCAGTGCCGTAGTGCTTCTCGAAGAGTGTGGCGTGCTCCTCGGATGCGGTCGCCATGTCGGCAAGGATGACGCCCTGCTCGCGCAGCGCCGCATCCAACTCGATGTGTACGATCTGCGTGCCGACCTGCAGCACGCGGCCGCTCGCTTCACGGCTGTGGAGCCAGTCCGTTGTCGCGACCGGAACAGCCGCAGTAGATGCGTCTCCGGCCGGCGTGACACGGTCCCACTTCAGCCGGGCAGGATCCGTGTAGCGCCATTCCTCGAGCCGGGTCGTCGGCAGCGGCGTGTTCTCGAATGCGTCATACGCGCGCACGCGGGCATCGATCAACCACGCACTGCCTCGCGTGTTGCGCGCCGCGTGGAGATCCCGCGTATACGGGCCGGTGTTGATCGGTGCGTCCACAGCGGCAGTCGTCAGACCCGAGTGGCTTCTTGGTGCAACGCTAGCCAACGGAGCCCTCCATCTGCAGCTCGATGAGTCGGTTGAGCTCCACCGCATACTCCAGCGGCAGCTGCTTCGCGATCGGCTCGATGAAGCCGCGCACGATCATTGCGCTCGCCTCATCCTCGGACAGTCCGCGGCTCATGAGATAGAACAGCTGCTCCTCGCCGATCTTCGAGACGGTTGCCTCGTGGCCGACGCTCGCTGTCTGCTCCTCGATCTCGATGTATGGGAACGTGTCGGTGCGCGAGGTCTCGTTCAGCAGCAGTGCATCGCACTCCACATTCGACTTCGCGCTCTCCGCGCCCTCATAGATCTTGCACAGTCCGCGATACGTGGCGCGACCGGTGCCCCGTGAGATCGACTTCGAGATGATCTGCGATGTGGTGTTCGGCGCGGCATGCACCATCTTGCCGCCCGTGTCCTGATGCTGGCCGTTGCCCGCGTACGCGATCGACATGATCTCGCCGTGCGCACCCTCACCCACCAGGTAGCAGGACGGATACTTCATGGTCAGCTTCGAGCCGAGGTTGCCGTCCAGCCACTCCATTGTCGCATGCTCGTTCACCAGCGCGCGCTGCGTGACGAGGTTGTACATGTTCTTCGACCAGTTCTGGATCGTGACATAACGGAAGCGCGCGTTCGGCTTCACAATGATCTCGATCACACCGGAGTGGAACGACTCGGTCGTGTAGACCGGCGCCGTGCAGCCCTCGATGTACTGCGCTTCCGCACCTTCATCAACGATGATCAGCGTGCGCTCGAACTGTCCCATCTTCTCCGAGTTCACGCGGAAATACGCCTGCAGCGGAATGTCGACCTTCACGCCCTTCGGGATATACACGAACGAGCCGCCGGACCACACCGCTGAGTTCAGCGCAGAGAACTTGTTGTCCGAAACCGGCACGACTGTGCTGAAATGCTCGCGGAACAACTCCGGGTGCAGGCGCAGTCCGTCCTCGATCGACTCGAAGATGATGCCGAGGTCCTGCCACTCCTTCTTCAGTGAGTGGTAGACCATCTCGGACTCGTACTGCGCACCTACGCCCGCCAGAACCTTACGCTCCGCCTCGGGGATGCCGAGCTTCTCGAACGTGTCCTTGATCTCCTGCGGCACATCATCCCAGGAGCGCTCCATCTGGTCCTGCGGCTTGACGTAGTAGTAGATCTCGTCGAGCACCGACTCGAGCTGCGTCAGGTCACCGCCCCACGACGGCATCGGCTTCGAGTAGTAGACCTCGAGCGCCTTCAACCGGAAGTCGAGCATCCACTCGGGCTCGCTCTTGTGCGCCGAGATCTGGCGCACGATGTCCTCATCGAGACCGGGACGCGCGCGAAAAACAGACTTGTCTTCCGTGACAAATCCGTACTTGTATTCCTCTAATCCCAGCTCAGCGACTGTCTCGTTGTATGGCATGTCCGCCTCCTTTGTAAACGACCTCGAATTTTCACCATAGAGAACACAGAGAACACGGAGCATCTCGCAAAACCCGCAAGAGATCAGCTCGTGTCCGCGCTTCCGTTTTCTGTTACAAATGAAAATCCGTTGCCGTTACCTTTGTGTTCTCTTGAACTCTGCGGTGAAAAAACACGCGCAGAGGTTTTCGGACGCCCGGCCACGTGCTATACGCCGGCCGCCGTCTCGCGGAATTCCTCGTAACCGCCCGCTTCCAGCGCCGCCGCCAACTCAATGCCACCGGAACGAACGATCCGCCCGTTCACCATCACGTGCACGAACTGCGGCTTGATGTAGTTCAGGATCCGCTGGTAGTGCGTGATCAGCAGGAACGACGTGTCCGGCCGCTCCTGGTGCAGCGCGTTCACACCCGCCGATACGACCTGCAGCGCATCGATGTCGAGGCCGGAGTCGGTTTCGTCGAGCACTGCGAGCGACGGCTTCAGCATCGCCAGCTGCAGGATCTCGTTGCGCTTCTTCTCGCCGCCGCTGAAGCCGTGATTCACCGAGCGCGTCGCAAACTCGGAGCTCATCTCCAGCAGGCCCATCCGCTCGACCAGGTCTTCCTGGAAATCGAAAATGTCGACTTCCTCGCCTGTATTCGACTGGATCGCCGTGCGCAGGAAGTTCGCGATCGACACGCCGGGGATGTCCACCGGGTACTGGAAGGCGAGGAAGATTCCCGCGCGGGCGCGCGCGTCGACTTCGAGCTCCAGCAGGTCCTCGCCCTTGAACGTTACCGAGCCTTCGGTGACCTCGTACGCGGGATGTCCGCTCAGAACCTTCGAAAGCGTGCTCTTTCCGGAACCGTTCGGACCCATGATCGCGTGGACCTCGCCCACACCGATCTCCAGGTCCACTCCCTTCAGGATCACGCGACCATCCTCGGCAACGACGGCGTGCAGATTCTCTATTTTCAGCAACGGCTGACTCATATCGAAACAGGCTCGGGGTAGAGTTTTCAAGAATGATTCTTGATTTCAACAAGCTACCCGAGCCCCTCGGGAGTGTCAAGACTGCGAAGACGTTGCGGTTTAACGGATTCCGGTACGACTTTGAGAGTGGAAAAGGAGGCTGATTGGCGTCGAAACGGGTGGTGCTGGTGCTGGGCGGCGGGGGGATGCGCGGCATGGCGCACGTGGGAGTGTGGCGGGCGATCGTCGAGGCCGGTATTCCGGTTACGGAGATCATCGGGGTGAGCATTGGCGCGCTGGTCGGCGCGAGCATCGCTGGAGGTACGCCTGCTGATCAGCTGCGTATGCAGGCGCTGGCGCTGCAGAAGTCGGACACGGTGATGCTGAACCGGTGGGCGCTGCTGTTCAATGGGATCCGGCAGCAGAGCGTGTTCCGGGGCGACACGTTCCGCGCCTATATCGAGTCAGTGCTGCCGGTTCCGAGTTTTTCGGAGCTGAAGATACCGCTGCAGGTGAACGCCGTGGCGATCGGGAGCGGGAAGGAGGAATGGTTCGGTGAGCATGGCCGTGGCGACGTCGCGCTGGCGGACGCCGTTTACGCCTCATGCGCGCTGCCGGTCTTCTATCCGCCGGTGCAGATCGGTGCGGAGTGGTACATGGATGGTGGAATCGCGACCACGTTGCCGATCGCGCGCGCGCTCGCGTGTGGAGCAGATCAGGTACTTGCGGTGGATGTCGGGGCGAACCCGGTGACGGACCCGGCGGATATCGTGGAGAAGGGGCTGGTCGCGATTCACCACCGTACGACGCAGATCATGGGATACGCGAAGCGGCAGGAGTCGCTGGCCTGGCCGAAGGACGCCGACGTCGTCTACATCAAGCCTGAGTTGCAAACCTACTCCACGTTCGATTTCGCGAACGTGGAGCTGTTCATCGACGAGGGTTACCGCGCGGCGCGGGCGGCGTTTTCGTAGCGCATCCCGACGACGAGGATGATCATCCAGACCAGTCCGAGGATCCAGCCGGCAATGACGTCCGACGGCCAGTGGACGCCCATGGTCACCCGGCCGAGCGGCACTACGATCGCCACGAACATGGCGAACAGCACGCCGATCAGCTTCTCGAGATAGCTCCGCGAGTGCCTCAACCAGAGATAGACCAGGAAGCCGTAAACGCACAGCGCCTTGGCGGTGTGGCCGGAAGGAAACGAGTGAAATCCGGGCGATGCGACGCCATCGTGCAGGACCGATGGCCGCGCGCGACCCCAGATCTTCCAGCCGAAGCGGCCGACCAGGTCGCAGACCCAGAATGCCAGAAAAATGCTCACGCCGGTAACCGGGCGGCGGTTCCAGATCGCGATCCCGACCGTGAACGACAGCACGATGTACATCGTGATGTCGGTCGAGAACGTCTGGAAGAACACGGCGGAGTAGAACTTGAGCGGGCCGTTCTCGCCCAGCCATTCGAGGAATCCGGTCTCCCAGTCCAGCTTGCCGGCCGCCACCTGCTGCTTGCCGATCCAGACCAGCAGGATCATCAACCCGACCATGGCGACGATCCCCACGAGCACGTGCCTCTGCCACTTCCGCCACTGATCCTGGCCGACCTCTGCCTTGCCCTCGCGATAGCGCACGCGCAGTTCGCGAAGCAGGGGTCCGATGGCGGACCGCCGAACCTCGAGGGGCGCCATCATTGTGTCGTCACGGGCGGCGCCGCCGGCGTCGGCTCCGGACCGACCGGCTCACCCATCGCGATCCGGTAACGCACGAAGATCTGCGCCAGCATGCTCCCGGTCTGCGTGGCGTTCCGCGACAACGCGGTGATCATCCCGTCCCGTGTGCCGAGCAGCTCCGTGAACGTAGCCTTCCGCTCCTCGGGCGCACTTTCGACCGCCGTCTGGAGGCCGGTGTAGAATTCACTCACCAGCTGGCGCGCCAGCTCGTAGCCGCCCCGCTGCGCCTCCACCGTGGCCGCGCCAAGCGTGGCTTCCAGCCGCTGGAACGTCAGGTCATCCTGCACCTGTTCCAGCTGCTCGGAGTAGTTGCGGGCGCTCATGTACTGCCAGCCAGCGCCCATGGCGAAGCCGATGATGCCGGCGAGTATCGCGATCAGGTACGTCCTGCCCTGTGGATTCATCTTTCACCTATACGTTACCGTACTGTTTTCGCTACAGAGTCTATTGCCCGCGCAAATTCAGTCGCGACCGCGTCGATGGCGACGCGGACCGGCGCCGAGGGGAGCCCGGAGCCGTTGCTGAGGATGCTGAATGCGAACGGTCTGCCATCCGCGGCGAAGAGGTAACCGCTGAGGGAGTTCACGTTCGATATGGAACCGGTCTTTGCAAATACCCGTCCATTGAGCGGACGGAGGCGTGAGGAGAGGGTGGATCCGGCGAGTCCGGGTGCGGCGAGCGCCTCCTGGAAGGCGGGTCCCCAGGGCTGTGTGCGGGCGTATTTCAGGAGTTTCACGATGGTTTCCGGGCTGAGCAGGTCCTGGGGCGCCATGCCGGAGGCATCGCGGAGGTTAACGGAGCCGGAATCGATGCGGACCTCGTCGTAGAGGAAGGCGCGCTCGACTTCGATGCCGCCGCGCCACGAGCCGCCCTTCCGGAAATGGGCGCCGAGCGACTTGTGCATCTGCTCGGCCATCCAGTTCTGGCTGGGCCGCAGCATGCCTGCCGCGATGTCGCGCATGGGCGGAGACTGCCAGGCGCCGACGCGGCTGGCGCGTGCACGAAGCCGCGCGGCGGAAGAGGAATCACGGAGGACGCGGACGTCGCTCACGAGCACGCCGGCGCGGCGCAATGCATCTGCGAGGGCTCGCCCGGTGACATCGGCCGGCAGTGTCATGGCGAGTGTGGACGTGTCGGAGACCCCCGCGCCAATGGATCCGGTGATGTAGATGGTGTCCCGACGGGCTGTGTAATCGATCGAGATGCGCGGCCGCGCGCGCGCCGTGTCCGTGGTGACATTTACGTGAACCGGCTGTGCGATGGGAGTGATGAACCTGCCTGCTGCGGGCGTACCCGGACTCGTGCCGCTAATGATGTAGCGGAAGACGCCTTCACTCATGGCAACCGCATCGACCGGCGGCGCGTACTGGAAGGGGAGGTCGCCAACTTCCCATGCGGAATGGACCAGTTCGTCGGTGAAGCGCGACACGTCGATGACAAGCTCCGTGGCGGCGCGCACGCCCGACTGAGCGAACAGCAGAGCGATGCTGTCGAGCACGGCGATCTCCGACGTGTGGAAGCGCATGGACCACGTCGGATCTCCAGCACCGAACACGATGAGCGCCGTGGCCGTGTCGCCGGCGCGGCCTGCGGCGAGCAGCTCGGTCTCGTAGCGCGAATCGACGCCGAGCTTCGCGAGCGCGGCAGCCCCGACCACGAGCTTCATGTTGGAAGCCGGGATGAACAGCTTCCCGGCGTTCCGGCTGTACAGGGTTTCGCCGGTGGTCAGATCCGTGAGCTGGATTCCCCAGCTCGTGCGGTGGAGCGGCGGCATGGCGATGATCGAGTCGACGCGGCTCGCGAGCGTCGGAGTGGCCGGCATGGGAAGCGGCGTCGCTACCGGAGACGTCACACGCGAACCGGGGCCGGCGCACCCGGCGCACCCGGCGCACCCGGCGATGACGAGCAGACTGGAGAGGAGACGTCGCATCACACCTCACTGTTGTTACAAACATTGGGACTGTCCACCACACCGCGATGCGTGTACAGTTTCAGCACTGCAATATGAAGGACTCCGGCGGATCGTGGAAAGAACGACAATGAGCAACGTCAAAGCCGGCGCCGACATGGATCCGGAGGAATTCCGGCGCCATGGCTACGCCGTCATCGACCGCATCGCCGAGTACCTGCGCGAGCCTGAGCGCTGGCCGGTGCTGCCGGCGATCGAGCCGGGCGCCTTTTCACGGCAGGTTCCGGGGTCGGCGCCGGTGCAGGGTGAGTCGATGGAGCAGGTGCTCGCCGATTTTGACCGGCTGGTCATGCCGAACACGACGCACTGGAACCACCCCGGTTTCATGGCCTACTTCGCCACCAGCTCGACGGCGCCGGGGATCCTCGCGGAGACGCTGGCGGCCGGCCTGAACGTGAACGCCATGCTGTGGCGTACGGGCCCGGCCGCGACGGAGCTGGAAGAGGTCACGCTGGTCTGGCTGCGCGACCTGATGGGGCTGCCGGCTGAGTTCGATGGGACCATCAACGACACCGCATCGAGCAGCACGCTCTATGCCCTGGCGGCGGCGCGCGAGATGTACCCGGAGCTGCGGGTGCGCGAGGAAGGACTGGGCCGTGACGGCACGCCGCGCATGCGCGTCTATTGTTCGGCGGATGCGCACTCGAGCGTGGACAAGGCGGTAATCACGCTGGGTATGGGCATGTCGGGGATCCGCCATATCCCGACGGATGAAGCGCATGCGATGGATGCGTCGGCATTGGCAATTGCGATTGCCGAGGACCGGGCTTCAGGCTGGTTGCCGATTGCTGTAGTGGCGACGGTCGGCACCACATCGACGACGGCGATCGACCCGGTTCCGGCGATCGCCGACATCTGCGAACGCGAGAAGCTGTGGTTGCACGTGGACGCGTCGTATGGCGGCACGGCCGCGCTGGTTCCCGAGATGCAATGGATTCTCGCCGGATGTGAACGGGCGCAGTCGCTGGTGGTGAACCCGCACAAGTGGCTGTTCGTGCCGATCGACTGTTCGGTTCTTTATACGCGACGTCCCGACGTCCTGCGACGCGCGTTCAGCCTGGTGCCGGAGTACCTCACCACCACCGATCCATCGGACGTCCGGAACCTGATGGACTATGGCGTCTCACTCGGCCGCCGGTTCCGGTCGTTGAAGCTGTGGTTCGTGATGCGCTACTTCGGCGCGGACGGATTACGGCAGCGATTGCGGCAGCACATGGATCTGGCACGATCCTTTGCAGGATGGGTGTCGGCGGACGCTGCCTGGGAGGTTGTGGCAGCGGTCACATTTTCCGTGGTGGTGTTCCGGTACCGGCCTGCGGGGGTGGACTCCGAGGAAGAGCTGGAACGGCTCAATGCTCAGATACTGCAAGCGATTAACGCATCGGGCGAGGTCTTCCTGTCGCACACGAAAGTGAATGGCAGGTACTGCCTGCGGCTTGCAGTCGGGAATATTCGAACGGAACTGGATCATGTTGAAAGGGCATGGCAACTTGCAAGAAAAGCCGCACAATACGTGGCTGCGGACGCGGGTGAGCGCTAAGATCGTTCTTGTTGTCACAAGGCCGGTTTCTTACGTTATATACTCGAGATCCTGCCGAAGCAGGCCGTGGTACCCGTGTTGATCCGCTCTTGATTTCCTGGCTCCTCTTTGCAGCGCCTCTGCCCGCAATGGTCCTGGCGATGCTGGCGACGCGTTCGCTGCCACGTGCAGCGTCCTGGCCGTGGCTGCTTATTGCAACCTCGGCTGTGGTCGCGTCCGCCCTCCAGCTCCAGCTGCTGGTGGGTGCCGGCAACGGGGCGACCATGCACATGCTGGTGCGTGCAACCTACATGTGCCTTTTCGCGCTGGCGGTGTTCTGGATCCTGCACAGGCGCGACGACCGCGGCCTCGAGATCGCGCTCGACGCCGGGATGATCCTCGCCGCGATCACCGTCGCCATGCTGCGCTGGACCCCTGCAGCCCAGGCACTATTGAGGGGTGCCGAGCCAGCGAGCTTCCTGGCGCTCGTCGGCACGGTGGCCGTGCCGGGTGCCGCGGTCACCGCAATCCTCTTTGCGCTGGTCCTGGTTGTCGATCGCGGCGGCTCGCGGGCCGCCACATCCGCAGCCGCACTGGCGGTTGCCGCCGTGGCGTTCGGCGTCGGGGCGGCGGCGGTCGCGCTCGGCACATCCGACTGCTGCAGCCGCACCGATCCGGCGGCGGTCGTTTCCGTTGCCGGCTGGCTGGCCGTCGCATGGGCGGCCCTGCGCGCGATCCGGATGGGAGCAGTTTCATTCGAAAACCCGAGCGCGCTGGCGGGCGGGACCCACCTGCGCATGGTGGTGCCCCCGGCGGTAGCCGTGGTCATGGGCGCAGCGGTCATCGATTCTGCGTGGCGCGGACCTTTCGAGAACCCGACGGCCCTCGCCGTCGGGTTTCTCGCCGTGCTTCTCGCCCTGCGCATCAGTCAACTCCTCTTCGCTACGCGGTCGCAGTCCGCGGAACGGCTCGCCCTCTCGCAGAGCCGCGCCATGATCGAGGTCAGCCAGGCGCTGTCTGGAACGACGCGGCTCGATGAAACCCTGGACCTGGTCACCGAGTGGGCAGTCAAGCTGCTCAACGGCCGCGCGGCCGCCATAGAGTTGCTCACTCCAGACGGTCAATCGCTCGAATTTCACGCGGTGCACGGGCTTCCGCCGGAAGTGCTGCACCTGAAAGTGCCGGTCGATGGCAGCTTCACAGGATGGGTGGTCCTGAACGCCAAGTCGCGTTACACGGCGGATCCCCATTCGGACCCGTTTGTGCACTCATCGAGCCGGGAATACCTGGGGAATTCGCCGCTCGCGGCGGCACCGCTGAGCTACCGGAACGTGCCGCTCGGCGCGATTTCGTGCATTGGGCGGGCACCGTTCAATGAGGCGGATGTAGCACTTCTCGGCGCATTTGCGGACCAGGCAGCCGTCGCGATCGAGAATGCGCGCCTGTTCCAGCAGGTGCACCAGCTTTCACTGACGGATCCGCTGACCGGACTGGCGAACCGACGCCAGCTGGAAAAGGACCTGCTGCGCGAATTCGCCGCGGCCCGGCGCGGTCGCCAGCTGGTGGCGATCATGTTCGACTTGAACGGGTTCAAGGACTTCAACGACAAACACGGCCACCTCGCCGGAGACAACGCCCTGCGCGTATTCGGCGACGCACTGACCGCTGAGACTCGCGCCATGAACATGGCGTTCCGCTATGGCGGTGACGAGTTCCTGGTGCTGCTGGCGGACGCGGACTTGCAGGGTGCGGAAATCTTCATCGAGCGCGTCCGGCACCGGTTCCCGGGCGCGGACGCCGACGAAATCCGTCGCAGCCTCAGTGTCGCGGCCGGCTACGCGGAATTCGTCCAGACCATGCGGTCACCGGACGACCTGGTGGTCGCGGCGGACAGGGCGCTCTACCAGGACAAGTCGGAAGCGCATCAACGGCTGAGCAGGTAGCAGCTTTCGCCGGTATCGCCGCATACCGCAACGCCCGTTGCGGTGTAGCCCCTCCCGAAATATTCCACGAACGCGGTCCGGACCCCCTGCTGCCATCGGCTTGCTGCGTTGGGATCCTCTTTCTTGAGGCGTTGCGCGTCTCTGGGGATGACAACGCGCAACACCATTTCGTCGCGCTCGAGGTCCGGCGGCGCGCCGTCGGGGTTGAGAATGGGCGAGTCGCTGCTTCTCACGATCTCGTCCGGCGCTACCATACGGGTACGTACACGATCGGAGTCGAGCTCCCAGTTCATGATCAGGCGATCGGTCGGGAGCCCCGCGTGGAGCGGCGAGTCGCTCTCGCCATAACAATCGGGGACGTACTCCTTCGATGTCGCGCCCAGCACATTGAAGTTGAAGTGCGCATTGGCGGCCTGAAGCGGATCAACCGTCCAGTTGCACGTCGAGATGCCGCGTTCGAGCAGGGCGTTTCGCTGGAAGTTCTTGAGGGCTCTTCCCAGCCCCTTTCCGCGCATGTCGGCCCGGACGGCCAGCATGTCCGACCAGTGGTACGGACCGTCGTCGTTGAACCCGGTCATCCCGAAGACGAAGCCTGCCATGGCTCCACTCTCGTCGAATGCGCCGGCAACGATGCCTGACGTGCGGACGGCGACCCAGAGAATCGCAGCCGGAACAACCTCGCCAAAGTTCTCCCCCCAGATCTGCTTCTGGAATCCGACACACGAGCGCAGCTCCGGCTGGGTATGGAGATGGCGTATCTCGAAGCCGGGACTGGACATCAGAGTGTTTCCAGCAGGCTCGCCATGAGGGCGAGCCGGAAGGGCAGGTCCTCGACCAGTATGTGCTCGTCGATGGCGTGGGCGCCTGCGCCCTGCGGACCGAGTCCGTCGAGCGTCGGCGCGCCGGCGCTCGA
>Ga0163150_10008550_pt1 | contig 11619 bp, 13 predicted proteins | sample OliLakLV19P2IB_FD_148628 | JGI IMG/M metagenome (GOLD analysis project Ga0163150, IMG submission 148628) | Freshwater microbial mat bacterial communities from Lake Vanda, McMurdo Dry Valleys, Antarctica - Oligotrophic Lake LV.19.P2.IB | ecosystem: Environmental > Aquatic > Freshwater > Lake >...
GATCTTTCAACGTCGCCCGCGCGTTTTTAGCCGCGTTCGTCATCAGGTGGGTCCAGTTGTTGGCGGGCGCACCGGCGATAATACCGTCGTAGTCTTCCGGATACCGCTGCGCTTCCATCAGCGCTTGCCGCCCGCCATTCGAGCAGGCTGAAAAGTACGATTTCTTCGGCGCCGAACCGTAGAAGGCCGTCGTGATTGCTTTCCCGTGCACGGTCGTTAAATGAATGGCGCGATGGCCGAAATCGATGATTTTCTCGGGATGATTCAAGGCCCACTTGGCGTCCACGCCGCCGGTGGCCGTGTGGCCCGTATCGGTCGAAGCGGAAGCGAATCCATTACGAACGGCCTCGGCCAATCCGCCGGTGCCGATCGATCCGGCGAAGCCGCCATTCCCGATTCCCAGGAACTTGCCATTCCAGTCCGTCTCCGGCATCCAGACGGCAAACTTGATTTCGGAATCGGTGGTTGGCGTGATGACGCCGGTAACGCGGCAATGGGCGGGTATGCCCTTGTCCGCGGGCGTCAGTTTGGCTTCGGCGATTCTCGTTGACGGAAGCGTCAACTTCGCCAGCCCTTCGCAATCGGCGGCCAAGCCAATCGCCGCGCCCAGCAGGCCTGTTGAAATTAGTCGAAACATGGGTTCTCCTATCCCACAACCTCGCGCAGACGTTGCGCCAGCGCGTCCAATTCATCATCGCGCAGGCACACCGGATTGATGACCAATATGCCTTCCGCGGCGCGTGACGGATCCACATGTACCGAGGGCGTTCCGTTCTGCAACCGGAGGCAAGCGGCGGCGCCATCGGCAACTTCAATCGCGAGTTTCGGCACCAGCCCTTCGCGAATGGAGCCACGCGCGCCGCCGAGCTGCGCCGCGAGCCGTTCCACACGCGCCCGGTAGATGATCCGCCGCGCTTCATCGGTCTCGGCGACGAACCGCTTCAACGCCACCAGCAGCCCAACAATGGTCTCTTTTCCCACCTTGCAACTGCGCCCGATACCGTGGGGCGGCAGCCCGGCGAGACGGTCTTTATCAATCAGCGACGCTGGCGGCGCCCATTGCGCCCACTCGATGTCCAAATCCAGATTTTGCAGAATCGCCGACATGATCAGGTCGCGCCGTCCGCACAGAATCCCCGAGCCTTGCGGCCCGCCGATGGCTTTGCCGCCGCTATAAGCAACCAGATCCGCGCCGGCGGCAATGAACCGTTTCAGGTTCGATGCAGGCGGCAGTTGCGCCGCCGCGTCCACCAATACCGGCACGTTTCGGCCATGCGCCACGCGGACAACTTCCTCCAACGCAGGCCGGGCGCTGCCAGTGGCGACATAGACGACGGCGGCGGTAGCCGGATTGATGGCATCGGCGATCTCCCAGCCTTCGGCGTCGCGTACGCCGGCGCCGGCGACGCGGTCCGGCAGGCCCACTTCGACGATCCGGACGCCATTCGCGCGAACGGCATGGTCATAAAAATTGCGCTGGCTGCGGACCATGATCACTTCATTCTTCATGCCCGTTGTATCCGGCAGGCGGGCCATGCGGCCGGGGTCCAGCCCCGCGACGCAGGCCGCCGTCCCGAGCAACAGCCCGGCGGCGGCGCCTGACGTTACGATGCCGGCTTCGGCGCCGGTAATATCCGCGATGATGCGGCTCGCCCCGGCCTGCAACTCCGCCATATCGACGCAACGGGTGGCCGCGTCCGCCATGGCCGCGGTGACCTCCGGAGTCAGAAAGCCGCCCGACACGCGAGTGGATGATCCCTTTGCGTTGATGATGGTCCGAACTCCCAGATCGTCGTAGATGCCCATGAATGTCTATAGTATGCGATATGCTTAGAGAAAAGGCGTATGAAGATCCTTCTGGCAATCGACGAAACTCCGGCAAGCCAAATAGCGGTTGAAGAGATAGCCGGGCTTCCGTGGCCGGATGACACCACGGTGGAAGTTTTGACCGTGGTTGAACAAGGACAGCAGGCCCCGGCCGGGTTAATAGGCGAAGTTACCGCGATCCTTGGCGGGGCCGGGCTCCGGGCGCACGAGAAATGGGTAACCGGCGACCCCAAGACAGCAATTGCCGAACGCGCGGCGGATATAAAAGCGGACCTGATCGTGATCGGATCCCATCGCAGTTCCGCGCTGAAAGATCTGTTTCTAAGCAATGTAGCCACCGACACGATTCGGCATGCGGCGGGATCGGTCGCGGTGATTCGACCGCGCATCGACAATTCGATTGTCGCGCGCAAAGTTCTGTTGGCGACCGACGGGTCGATGTTGGCCGACGCCGCGGCGAGGGCGTTGGCGAATCGCCCGTGGCCCGTGCGCACCGAGGTTCGAGTGTTGAGTGTTGTGGAGGTGATTCTGCCTACCATGCACGCCCTGTTTGAACCGCCGTTCGTAAACTCGGATGAAGTACAGAAGGCGCGCGAAGCGGCGCTGCTGCAGGCCCAGAACGCGATTATGGCGGCAGTCGCGATTCTGGCGCCCGCCGGCCTTGCGGTATCGGAATCGCTATCCGTGCTGCTCGATGGGACCAAAGAAGTGATCCTGAAAGAAGCCTCGGACTGGGGCGCGGATTGGATTATCGTCGGCTCCCACGGACGGCAGGGAACGGAACGATTCCTGATGGGGAGCGTGTCGGAAGCAGTCGCGGCGGAGGCCGCGTGTTCGGTGGAAGTGGTCCGCGCGCCTCACGCGAAGAGCGCCTGAAAAATTCGCCCTAAGCCCAACCCAGCTCGCGTATGGCCCATGAAGCGTTCCATACTTTGACCATGCGTTGGACTCTGTTGTCGAGATCCATGGTCAAGAAGTAGACATAGTGGGAATGGGTTTCTTTATGAGTCGGCGGCACCGGACCACCGGCTCCGGAATGCTTGGCATGATAGGTCGCGAAGAATATGGCTGTCCGCGTCTTTTCGTCGTAGGCTGAGGCATGCAGCTCATAGGTTGCACCTGGCGCTGTTACCGTTGCGAAGCCGTACATCCATTCGCAATAGGCCTCGACCGTCTTTACGTCCGCCAGCGGTTCGCTCTGGGCCGTAAAGGATGCGCCTTCGGCGACATACGACTTACATCCAGCCCAACCTCCCGGAAGCTCACAGGCATCAAAAAATTTGGTTGCGTTTTCAAAAGCGGTCATGGTTTCTCCTTTGTGACTTTGGCGTTTGCGCACTCACCCAAAGAGCGCCTGGAACGTGAGGATGCAGGTAATGCCGACGAGGCTCGTGATGACCTTCATGGTAGTCCAGCTTTTGAGCGTCTGGGGAACGGTCATGCCGAAGTATTCGTTGACGATCCAGAAGCCGGCGTCGTTGACGTGGGAGAGGATGGTGCCGCCGGCACAGAGCGCAAGGACGATGATCTCCGGCGTGTAGCCGGGAATGCCTTTGACGAGCGGCGCGACGATGCCCGCGGCGGTGATGATCGCCACCGTGGCGGAGCCCTGCGCCATCCGCATGCCCGCGGCGACGCTGTAAGCGACGATCAGCGGCGAGATGGCCGAGGAAGCCAGCAGCTTGCCGGCGTAGGGTCCGACGCCGGAATCGACGATGATTTGTTTGAAGGCTCCGCCGCCGCCCATGATGGCGAGCAGCGTCCCGATGGGCAGCAGGGACTCCGTGGCCATTTTGCCAAGCTGGTCGCGGTTGAGGCCGCGCCGGATGCCGAAGGCGTACATGGCGAAGAGCGCCGTTATCAGCAGCGCGGTGAAGGGATGGCCAAGGAAGCCAAGCGCGCCGCCGGTGGAGAACTCGGCGAGGTCGGCGATGGAGGAGGCGAAGATGAACAGGACCGGCAGGACGAGGATCAGGATGACGAGGCCCACGCTGGGATCGGGGAACGGCGACTTTTCTTCTTTAACTCGCGCAGCCATTTCGGGCACCGGGATGAAGAGGCGATTGGCGATCCAGCGGCCGTAGAGAATACCGCCGGAAATGGCCATGGGGATGGAGAGCAGCGCGCCGTAAAGGATGGTGCGACCTAGGTCGGCGCCGAGCAGCGAAGCGGCGGCGGATGGCGCGGGATGCGGCGGCACCATGGCATGGGTCACGGTGAGCGCGGCGGTCATCGGGAGGCCGTAGAAGAGCAGCGACTTTTTCGATTCCTTGGCGAGATTCCAGGCCAGCGGTACGAGGATGATAAAGCCGACCTCAAAGAAGATGGGCAGGCCGATCAGGAATGCGGCGACGAGTACGGCCCAGACTGCGTTCTCCTTGCCGAACTTGTTTAGCAGCCAATCGGCAAGGACGCGACCGCCGCCGGAGTGTTCAAGAAACCGGCCGATCATGGCGCCGAGCGCGACGACGATGGCGATGAAACCGAGCGCTTCGCCGAAGCCGGTTTGAATGGATTTGATGACCTTCAGCGGCTCCATGCCGACCGCGAGGCCGAGCGCCATGGAACTGATCAACAACGCGAGGAAGGCGTGGAGGCGGACGGCGAGAATCAGGAAGAGCAGGAGCGCGATGGCGCCCAGGGTCATGGATAAAAGAAAGGGACCGTTATCTGGCACGAACTCGTAAGTTTACACTGTATGTATGCAACGCCGGAACTTCTTTGGAACGAGCCTGTCGGCTGGCCTTATGCAGGGCACGCCGGAGCCGCAGATTGACCGTGAATATCAGTCGGGAGGGACCGGGGGTGTGGCGTATCAGACGCCGGTCACGATTGAACGCAAGGCGGCGGGGAAACCGCACGCGGGGAAGGTGCTCGCGGCGATTCAACCGCATTGCGACGATATTCCAATCTTCGCCGGCGGGCTGGTTTTGAAGTTGATTGATGAGGGGTACACGGGTTATTTGATCACGATGTCGAACGATTCGATGGCGGGAACGGGGCCGACGATTGGGGACATTGTGCTGAAGAATGAGCAGGACACGTTTGAGGTGGGGCGGCGGTTGCAGTGTAAGGAATCGATCTTCTTGAACTACCCAAATCACAACATGGACGCGTGGCCGATTGTGGAAATTCGGGCGCGGCTGATCTTTTTGTTCCGGGTACTGAAGGTGGATACCGTGATTGTCTATGACCCGTCGTCGTTATATGAGCGGAACCCGGATCATACGGTTGGGGCGAAGGCGGTGGAGTCGGCATTTTGGATGGCGGCGAGTCCGTGGGATTATCCGGAGCACTTCCGCGCGGGGTTGACGGCGTATGGACCGAAGGACGCCTATTACTTTGCGCGGGGGCCGCAGATTGTGAATCGGGTGGTGGATATTGGGGACTATATCGACGGGAAAGTTCACGCGAATTTGGCGAATGTGACGCAGGGTCCGGCGGGCAGGAACGGCGCCGCTTTGAAGGCTCGGCTGGCGGCGCAGGGCAAGCGGCTCCCATTGCTGGGGAATGACGATGAGACGGCGAACCGCAATTATGCCAAGTATTTTGCGTTATCCAGAGACCGGGTGCGGGGCAAGCAGCATGGGCTGCGGTATGCCGAGGTTTATCATTATGTGTCGCTGGATGAGAGCCCCGTGGATGAGTATGTGGCGCGGAACGCGGTGGCTTTGTAGCGGCGCTGGCGGATATCGAAACACGGAGGCGTCGGGCGGGAGGCATCAGGTGATTCTGTCACTTTCCGTTACGCCGTGACCAAACCGGAGAGTGGCTGACTAGGTTCCCACCCGCTAACGACTTCCGGCACGGGGTACCCGTCACGCGTGCTGGACGGTTTGATGCCTCGAGATGTCGCGCGTCTGAAGCACACCTAATGCGATGGATAGGAGGGACTCCACTGATCCCGCCCCACTCTCAACTAGGGGCACTATAGGAAGTGGAAACGGCCGCCGTGAGGACTTTCAGCTTCGGGTTGGTTCCGTCGAAAGTAGGTCCGCGCGGTCCCGTTGAGATTGAATCCTGAGAGTTTGAGAGGCGGTTTTGCACATGGTGTTACTACGATTGGCGAAGTTGATTGATCACTGTTGGACGGTACTAATCCAAGCCCTTGGACGCTACGCCGGGTATGGACACGCTCTGAACGAGGGAAATACGCTCGGCGTTGTCAGCTTCCGACGCGTTCAGTTGGTCAAAGGCTTGTTTGCGGCTTGGGCCGCAATCCTTTTTGCGAGGCTAGTGCCGTACCATACTCTTTCCCTCCGGAATGACATAACGTCCAGGGCTATAAAACTCGATGCATATCTGGGCGTTTTTGCCGCCGGGTTCGGGGTTTTTGTTCTCCTATTAAGCAAAGGTGCCTCCGAATGGAAGCAAAGAGACCTACTTAGCTACGGCATGGCTGAGATTGGATTTGGCTATTTTCTGGCAAGTAGCGTCGCCTTCAAAGCCATCACAAACCCCTCGATTGCCGAGTATCTCGCGGTCGGGTCTGCACTTTACGTCATTGTTCGTGGGTTCAATAACCTTGCTGACGCCCAACAAAAACTCAATCAATCAGCGTCGGAACCGCCCGTGGGAGTCGCGATGCCAACGGCCCGGACGAACAAGTCCATACTTCTGCCAGCTGGTCGTACGATTATGTCGACTCCATCTCAGTAAATTTCCGACGGCGTAGCCGCCAATCGCTCTCGGACGCCGATGTTGTCGTACGGTCGGCAACAACTTCCGCTGCATCAAGTTAGTCGGGATTCCGGCTGCAGTGTTCAGTGCTCAAGGCCTTTTGCGATACCCCAAGCATCCCGGGCGACCCGATCCGATGCCGTCGGCTATCGTACGAGTGTGCTGCCCGAGTTCAACCCTGAAGAGGACTTACCCGCCGGAGTTCACCTAGCCGATTGGGCAACTTTCCAGACTCGCTTCGGCACGACAACGCTAAAGGCGGCTGTGGCTGATCGGTCGATTGGAGGCGCTGGTGGCTCTCGCCGCGAAAACCGGAGAGTTGAGCCGCGTTTTCGTCTGGGGCAGTTTCGTTACGGCGAAGCCATCGCCGAGGGATCTCGACATTCTCCTCATCATGGACGCGGATTTTGAGACGGAGCGTATCGACTCTCCAACGCAAGCCATCTTTGACTCCACTCGGGCAAAGCTGCAGTTCGAGGCGGATGTCTTCTGGGCTCGTAGTTCCATTGGCGGCGAAATCCTGCGGGCGTGGCTGGAAACTTATCAGATTTCCAGGAGTTTCCCAAAACGCGGTATTGTGGAATTGGAGTTGCCGTGATAGTGACCGATGAGCAGATGATGCTGGCGCAACAATCCGTTGCCAACCTCAGGAAGGTCCTGCTAGAGGCCCGAAAAGTTCATTCGCCGCACGATTACTCGTTGCTCGCGCAACCGATCCTCCTCGAGACGCAGCAGCGCGAGTTGGAAATTTTTGAATATTTGAGTGTCGGCGTCGAACAGCGGGTAGCGAGGTAGGGTGCGGGCTTTGCCCCCTGATCTTGTCATCACGATTTGACTTACTCTCCGCCGGGCTACCAAGTCACCTGAAGCGCCGTCGATGTCCAGCGCACAACTTCGCACGTGGGCCGTGAATTGAGAACCGCGCGGTAGACATAAGGTATGACGAGGTTTATTGCTTTATGCCCCGCGGGACGAAGGTCCCGTGGATGAGTATATGGCGCGGAATGGGGTGCTCTGCAGTGCTACCTTGAAACCCTATAGCAGAAAATCCGCCTGCGGACGAGCCGACTAGGGCAATCCGGCCCATTCGGCCAGCCTGGTAATCTTCGGCTTGTAACTGGCGACGGGTTAATTGATCGGCTCGCCGCTCAAGATCAAAACCAGCGACTCCTCCGCCGCGTCGAGCAGTACGCTGTCGCCCTCAACGCTGAGCGGCGCCACTTGCGCCGCGCCTTTCAACGTTGCCGGCCCGTTCAGAGTAATCTCGCCCCGCAGCAGCACGACCGCCGAATTGTGCCCGGCCGGCAAAGTCAATGCACCACTCGCGCCCGCGTCCATACCAACATCGAATAAATTGACTGCAATCACCCGCCCGTAGATTCCCTGCCCCAACTCGACACGTGGAATCGCGGCGTTCAGGATGCCTTGATAGCGTGGTTGCGACATCTTGTACGCCGCTGGCAAATTCACCCAAAGTTGCACCAACTCAAAGTCCCCGCCCTTGGAGGTAAAATCTGTGCCGTGCTTCTACTCGTGGACCGCTCACGGCGCGGCCGTCATCCACTGCACGTCGCCGGGATTAATGGTGCCTGCGTTGCCCCCGGAATCGCGGTGATCGACACTGCCCTGATAGGCGATCGTCACCGTCTCGAACCCGCGATGCGGATGCTCTTCCACGCCGCGAGGCCGGTTCGACGGCTCAAACCTCGCCGGACCGGCGTAATCCAGCATCGGGAAGGGGTTCAGTTCCTTGACGCCGTTCGATGGAAACACCGTCCGCACCGGAAACCCATCGCCCACCCAATGGGACGATGCCGCTCGATGAACACCTACTACTTTCTTTCGTTCAGGCATTGCTGGCAATCAGCGTCTGTTACAGCCGCCCACATCGGCTGTCGAAAGCCGGAGGCTAATCCCGGCCAACCTTCCTACGTGCTGGGCCGCTAGTACCGCCATTCCTTCAACGCTATCTCATCCTTGAACCGGTTCAAAATCCCCAGCCCCTTAAGCCGCGATCAAGGCCCGCTCTTAGTCGTCGAGAAATTCCGGTTGCGGCGTCATTTATTCCCTCCCCTCCCGCTGCAACTCCTCAAATATCTTCTGGCCAATCTCATTCAGTTCCGCCCGCGGCGCCTTCGGCTGCGGCGGCTCTTTTGAATCGGTCAACACAACCCGGTAAGCTTTCACCGCCGGCGAATACGTCTCCACTTCCTCAACTGCAATCTTCATTTCCAGGCCTCTCCTTCATACTAGCTAATCGGAACAACTCCGGCAAAACATCGCGATGCAATTCGGTCAGGATCTTCTCCTGACACTCGCTCTCGGCGATCGGCAGCATAATCTTCCCGCTATCCGTCCCGATCGCCCCCAGGCTCACCACCGCAAACGGTAGTTTCGTGCGCGTGTCCAGAAGTGGATAGGACGCCAGAAACGAGTGCTTATTCCCCGCCGCATTCGGAAAATACGTATCCGTCATCGCATTTTTCGCCGCCCTATCCACGTCGAAGTATTGCGTCGCGCCGCCCAGATAGGCCAGCCCCGCATTCCCGCAACCGATACGCATCCGGAACGCCTCGTCCTTTACCTTACTCCCAGTCAAGATCCCCAGTTTGCGCGGCGCATCCTTCGTTGGGATCATCACACTGATGTCATATTCCAGATCCGGCAAAACTTCCGTCTCCAGCGTTTCTTGCAACTGGCCGATAATGATCTGCCCCACCAGCGCTACAACCCTATTTAATTCTGTCTGCGCCTTGTCTTTACCGTTCCACAAATTAATCGCAAACACCCGCCGCCGTGCATGCGCCAACTCGTCCCGGCTCTCCAACGCCACCGCCGGAACCCGCCAACTCAGCTGGTAAATCAGGTTCGGCTCCGGATCCGTAATCGTGATTGAGAGCGTCCGGCCGTTCTTCACCGGCGCTGGCAACGCTCGCCCGCCAGGCCGCAAGTTGCGCGCCCCGCCCCACATCTCAAACACCCGCATCGACTCCCCAAAAATCACAAACGACGCGGGAAACTCCACACTCAACCGAAGTACCTTCACCGCTTCTCGCAGCGGATACCTCAGGAAGTCCTCATGCTCCTGTGTCCCCGGCACCAACGGCAGTTCAAGGTTCAACGCACTCAATCCATTAATCGCGTACGACCCGAACTCATGTCCCGCCAGCGTCACCGAATGGTCATTCCCTCCCGTCCCACCGGGACAGTGCAGCACGTAATCCGGATCGCCCGGCGCGTCGTTTTCACCCATCTCCACTCGGCTCAGGCTCCAGTCCGGGGGCCCCTCCGCAATTAAATACCTCGATCGCTGCCCACCCACATCCTCATGTCCGCGAACCCGAATCAACGGCTGCTCCTGGCTCTCCATCGAAATGCATTTCATTTTGTAGTGGTTCGTCGCCACGCCGTCGCCCCCGACTGTCACCGCCCACTCTATCTCCCCAACTTGGTACTGCGGCCCAAACGCCGCCCCCACCATGTTCTGCATAATCCGCTCCGATGCCGACGGCGCCTTCTCCACGAACACCTTCTGGTCCGCCGGCTTAAAGAACTGCCGTGTCCGCCGCACCCCCACATCGGAAATCGTCAAGACGTTATAGTTATGCCCCCGCGTATCGAAATCGCTCCTCTTCATTGCCGACCCCGCCCCCAGAATTTGCACAAACCGCGGATAGTCCCCGCCGCCGCCAATGCGCAGGTCTGACCAGGTCGCGAAATGCTTATGCCCATGCAGGATCACCTGAATCCGCTTCTCCGCCACAAACCGCAACAGCCGGTGCGTCTCTCGCGTCGAAAGCAGAAAATCCGTCCCGCAATAAGGCACCGGAAATGGATGCTGATGCACCAGCAGAATCCGGGTTGCCGATTGTATCCCCGCCTGTTCCGGGTGCTTCTCCATCGCTTCTGCAAGCGCCCGCAATCGGTGTTCGTAGACGGTCCCTTCCGCCGAAACCACCGCGAACAACGGGTTCAGGTCGAGACACAGAAACACCACATTCGCCGTCTTCACATAGATCACCCCGGTGCGCGGAGCCTTGTGCGTCCGGCGAAAAAGCCATTCGCCCAGCGGTCCAATCCCGAACAACCCAGTCACAAAAAGGTCATGGTTCCCCGGCAGCACAATCACGCGCTTCGGATCGGTAATCCCGCACCAGTCCCGCGCCGTCTCCGCGATCCACTTACGAGCCGCCTCAGCCCCAATCACCGGATGATTCTGTAAATCGCCAGTGATTACCAGGATATCGGGTGCCTGCGTTCGCAAGCTCACCCGCAGCGCATCGGCTGCCTCATTGCTCCGCGTCGGAAAATGTAGATCGGAGAGGTGGGCAATCTTCAGCGTCGGACGGTCAAACGGGACGGTATCGCCCTTGGCAGTCCATAACCCGTCGATCAACGCCACCAGCAGCAGAAGGGCGCCCGCCCCAGCCGCCACCGCGCCTCCCCACCAACTCCAATCGGTCACCCATCCCGGCAAGGGAAAAAGAATCACCCCGCCGACGACGGCCAGCAGAAGTCCCGGCAGATACCGCGCGCGTCCCTTCTCGTCGCCAAACTCAAACACCATCCGCCTCCGCCTGCCCCACCTTCGTCCGGTCAAAAAGCCACGAGTCACCGGCCAGTTGCTCCAGCCCGGCCATTGGTGCCGCCCGGTTGAAAGGCTTCTGCAACTCCTGGGCAACCCACTTCCCAATGGCGTCCTGTGCCACCCTCTCGGCCTCCGCAATAGCAGACAGCGGAACCCATCCGGCCGCCCACAGCTCATCAAAATTCGGGTGCTGTTTCGGTACCCGCGCCGCAGCATCGACGGCAAATCGTCCAATCCCGCGAGCTAATGCGTGTTTTGGTCCCAGCATTCGGGCCAAATCCCGGCAGCGTCTGACAACTGCATCCTGCCGGGTCGGAAGTCGTCCAGCCAGCCGCTCCCGGCAGACAATCCGATGTCCACCGCCCGACTGCTCCACCGTTATATCGAAGGACGTAGGGAACCTTTCCGTACTGCACAAGTATTCGTAATAGTGTATTTGACTAACTTCCCAGCCGCAACTGCCTGGAACGGAACGCGGTCACAAACTTCCGAAATTTATATTTCCTTATTAATCAACAAAATAC
>Ga0163150_10008551_pt1 | contig 11619 bp, 20 predicted proteins | sample OliLakLV19P2IB_FD_148628 | JGI IMG/M metagenome (GOLD analysis project Ga0163150, IMG submission 148628) | Freshwater microbial mat bacterial communities from Lake Vanda, McMurdo Dry Valleys, Antarctica - Oligotrophic Lake LV.19.P2.IB | ecosystem: Environmental > Aquatic > Freshwater > Lake >...
GATAAAGCCAGCGTGCCCCCATTTGTTTTTTACAAAAAGGCGGCTTAGCCACCAAGTCACCGAGCATGTGTCAGCTCCTACAAAAACGTAAACAGCCTCGGGGTCTTCGTAGACCCTACGGCGGATTTCGAAGTAGTTTGTGGAGTCGAACTTCGGGTAGCCCCAAAGCCTGAAGGTAAGCTTGCCAAGGATTTTGGTGCCGATGAATCGCCACAAGCACGATTCTAGAAACTTCCCAATAAGGAACTCGTAAAGCTTTCTCATAGAATAGTCCTTAACGTAACTTATTTAGTTTTAAATGAAATAATTACGTTAAAGGACGGCTGAAACTAATCTTCGTAGATGTATTGGAGGAAATCGATTACTTCACGGAATTTCTTTTGGAGCGGACGGTCAGCGAGAAAGACTTCTTTGTAGTGGTCGTCGATGGCCTGCACGGCTTCTTCGTACTGCCGCTTGTGCATCCACTGCAAGTCGCCTATCGGTAAAGCCTTGACCAGCTCGACGATCTTGGTGACCTGCTCGTATTGGGGCTTGTACTTCACCAGGAGGTCGTCTGACTTGCTGGTGTCCCGAGCAAGGATTGCGATTCTCTTTACGTAACTCATTTATTTTAAAACTCCTGCCATGACGGGGTTAACCTAATTTTTTAAACCTGTGCCAATTTCCTTAATTAGACGACCTAGGTTCTGAACTAACGGATCGCCTGGCCTAAGCTTCTTAAGGTCATTTAGCCATACTTCAACCACCTTAGAATTAGTCTTGACGCGCTTCTCAAGGTGAGACTTTTCTATGTCTCCCTGGGGTCGTTGAGCCTTGGCCTCTCCAGCTAGAATTTCAATTTTCTTTGCATAGTTCATGGGTACCCAGGCTCCTGTTGTGACGAAGTTAAATTGACTTCGGGAAAAATGGGTCGTTGTTATTTTGTTTAAACTGCACATCCCAGCTTTCGTCGCCAAAATCGAACGCATCCTTGAAGTCAATGGTTTTCCATTGGGAAACCGGCAACCACTGCCCGTTGTAAAAAACGGAGATCAGGTTGGCCGGAATGCTAGCCGTTGTGTAGTAGGCGTGGTCCTGCCCGATATCACTATTAGCTAATTCGTCAGGCTCAAGACCGTCCAGGGTTGCTCTCAGGACAACGGGGATAGCGAGCTTAGACAAAAGGTCTTCAGGCTCTACCGCGTCCTCAGCAAAGTCTTCTGCTTTACTTTTCCAATGGCCAATGCCCGAGCTATCGGTGAAGAACAGCTTGCCTTTACGATGCGCGTCGTAGGCCATTGTACCGATGTTTGCTTTGCTGTCAGGCTTCAAGCCAGAGGCAGCAATGCCTGCCAGCCTAGACGCAAGCGTGACGTGATAAACAACTGTTGAGGCCATCACCAGGGTATACCGATGCTCAATTTTTTGTTTGAGAGTCATTTCCCTAGCCCATTTTTCTTTGCTTCCCTCAACTGTTTCTTCAATCGAGTTGTTTCTTCTGAGGGCATATTACGCACGTCAGGCCCTGTGTATTTGTAACCTAGGAACCGCTCGTGAAGGTTTACGATTGGCTTTTCTGTATCAAACTCTCGTTCAATTTGGCTCTCAATCCAGCCATAGCCGAAATACGTTTCACGAGCGTAAGCATCGAGAGGTATGACGCGCTTAATCTTGATCTTTCCAAACGACGAGGCGGGGACGAACATCTCACCGCCCCACTTCCCGTGGACATTCGGATCGTTCGCCACCGAAGGGTCTACGTGGAACTCAACAACGAATGGTCGCCAATACCCATGCCCATTGACCCACCTTTCTACATCAGGCGCAATGTAGATTCCCTGTTGTCCTGAACGATCCTGAATACTGAAACTATTGTCGGCTGGCATAAACTTGGGGTCTAGTTTGAATTTCGCACGATCCGTTAGATGATACCAAGTCGTGCCAATCTGCTTAGCTACGATGCGGTACTTAGTTTGGATCTTGTTTATAAAACCAGACAACCCTTTACTCCTTACGCTATCCTTAGGGTACTACTTAAGAAAGTTTTCCCAGGCTTGTTGCTGCTTTTTCTGTTTTAGCCGATCCGGCGTTGTCTGCTGCGCTCTTTTCTTCTGCTTAGTTAAGCTAGAATTCTTCCTAGCTCGACTTCCTTGTTTCTTGATGTAGTCTTCAATATTAATCGGTTTGAAATCCGATATCTTCGCTTTAGCTGCTTTGGGCTTATAAGCAGGCTCTAGCTGTTGTGCCGAGCCGAAGGGGGTGTCACCCAAATCATCACCACCCTCACCGCCGATAAGGTCATAGACGCGGTCTGCTTCAGGCTTTGTTTTAAAAGTCCCAAAGAATCCATCCACAGCAACTACCCAAAAATCGGTATCGTTTTCGGTCTCAAACATCGGGATTTTTTGCGCAGCAACAACCAGATAGCTCGCCCGAACTTTGTTTAAAAAGGACATTATATTCTTCTCCTATATTAAGCCAATGCGTAGCTGAGCAAGCCTTTAGCCACAGCCCCAAACGGATCGCGAGCCGTGCGCACTTCTGAGATCTCAAAAGGCAGCTTGTTTTGTTTTTCAAACTTCCTAAGCTCCTGCACCCAAAGCTCCTGGAAACCTTTAATAGCTGCCGTTCCGCCCGACAGAATCACAGGGATAGCATCGGGAAAATCTAGCTGGCTCCCCATCTTCATCCACTCGGTAATCAGATGCTTCAACTCGTACTTGATCATCGCCTTGTAGTGGTAGGCCAGAGCCGGACCAATATCTTCGTCGAGCGTCGAAGGGGACATCAAATCAAACCTAGGGTCTTCTTTAATCTTTAGGACTTTAGCAATTGAGGTGCCGGTGGCGTTTGACGAGTTGATGTCGATCCAGTCACCGCTACGAGCGATTGAGAACTCCAAGGTACCCACGAGCTTGTAGCTAGCCGCTACGTTCACCTGGCCTGCACCGTGGCTAATAGCAATCCCACAGTGGTCTTCGTTCGCGCACTCGGCGTAGATAATAGCTAGGGCCTCGTTCACGGGCTCAGCTTCGTAGCCTAGGTCTTCTAGCAGGTTTGAAAAGAAGCCTGTGTGCCACACGGTTCCGGCTTTAATGTTGTCTACGGCTTGAGCAGGTACGGAGAACGCACACTTCTCACCGTCTTCCGTAGGTTCTCCGAGCAGCGCCTTGACTAAACTAGATACTATAGTTCTGCCTTCTTTTTCCTGCGGGTTCAAAACCCCGTCTGCCATAGGTCGTCGTAGTGGTTTATTGAGGATTCTAGCGATAGACACCGCTTCGTCGCCTACGATGTAACTTTTGTTCTTTAAATGGACAGCATCGAGCGAGCCTAAAGCCAACCGCGCCCGCTGCTCGTCGTCGATCTCGACAAAGGAATTCCGTAAGCGTTTTGTTTCCACCTTCTGGTCGTAGGTCAGCCGCGCACACACCAGGTTACAAGTTCCTATGTCAAGTCCTAACGCCATAATATTGTTACCTTTTTTAGTTAATTCACGCTACCCTGTCGTCAGTCAAAGAAAGAGGTGCTTTGAGTTCAATGATCTCAGTCGAGTCTGACACAAAATGAAACTGCTCTACGTACTCTTCCGCAGCTTCTTCCGAATCGAACAACCCCACGTAGTAGGCGTCGTTAGCGTTGCGGCTAGGTAACACTCGCACGATATATCCGTTCGGGTGAAACCCTTGCACCTGAGAGCGCAGTTTTTTTAAAAATCGCATTTGGTGTCAGACCCTTCTTGGTTACTTTCTGCGCTTAATAGAGGATAGCTTCGCCACCGAGTCCTCTTCATCAAAGGCCTGGGTGTCTGTGGCGAAGGCTATACTCGTGGCTCCCGACAAGTCCGCTTCAGGGATGTAGGGTACGTCCTCGTCAAAGCTCATAGCTGGGGCGGCAACGGCTTGCTTGACGTCCCCGTAGACTTCGGTCTTGGAAGATGGTGGCGCAACGGCTACCGTGGCTGCGACAACTGGCGTGTTCTGCTGGTCTAAGAGCTTCTGCATAAGTGTGTTCTGCTGTTCTACTAGAAGGGCTGCGTCCTTGCGGATAAAAAATTTCGTCTTTACCATCTTCCAACTCCTCGTCGATAATTAAATTAAACTGCCTGCTTAATCTCATTTGCCACACTGAAACGGCCCTTGCACGCATTGCATAGGATAACTATACGTGGTCCTGCAAAAATCTCTTGTACGTCGTGGCTGTTGCAGCCTGCTTTCCGGCAGTGGTAGATCGAAGAGTTTTCGCCCTCTACCTCGAAGCTCGGGTGAGCTTGAATTCGCAGGTTCTCGAAATCCTTCTCTAGCTCTTCTTCGTAGAGTTCCTGAAGGTCCGTTTCGCGGGTTATAAGCGCATGGACCTTCTTGCGGGCTCTAGGAATGTCGCGCCTAGAAAATGATTTGAGCTTCTGGAGTTCCCTCTGCATACGTTTAAGTTTTTCCTCCATGTCGTTAATCCTACGCTTCATGAGCCGTTCTTCTGCGGTTGCTCCCATATAGGAGGTCCTTCCTTGGAAGAGGTTAAAATTACGTTAACCTTCCGCTGGCCGCCCACTTTCAACAAGACTACTAGGCTATGGGTGTTCTTTAATCGCGTTCGTACTCCGGTCCTGACGAGGCCCGATCTTCTACGGCTTTTTCATACATGGCGTCGTGGTGCCATTTCCAGAGATTGTCTTTGTCCCACAAGTCGCCCAGGTCGTACTCTTTGCCCGCATGGTGCAGAGTTACATTAGCACCGTCTACCTCAGCATCATTGCCTGGGGTCAGACCATATTCATAAACCAGATCAAATTCCTCTGGTTCGTCGCTTTTGTTAAAAGCAGCCATAGGGAAATTGATTTTGTTTTTAAAGAAATCAGTAACGTCTACTTCGCCTTTACGGTTCACATAGGTAGGCACGAAAAGAATAACCCTTAATTTCTCATCGAGCATAAACTCAGCCGTGGTGTCGTATTCGTACTGTGAGGCGGTGGTTAGTTGGTATTTTGCTTGGATCTTGGCTTTAAAATTCATTTCGCAATCCTTCTGTAGCTAGCTGCTAATCTGTTGTTTTGGTCTTTAGCTTCAGGGAAATTCTTCTGGTAAGCAATGTCGTTTATCCGTCCGACGTTAACGTAGTCAAAGCCCCAGAGCTTGCATACCTTCTGCGGGAAGTTGAACGACTTGTGGGCGGTGTAAGTACAAACCTGCCCTACAACCTCTGTGAACAGCGCGTCGTAGGCTGCTGGTGGGGCTATTTTCATGTGCCTGTTATAGGCTGCTAACTCCCCCCGTAAAGTGAAGGGGTGACCACCTGCGATATGGATCGTTGCGTCGTGGACGGCACGAAACTTCCAGTTCTGTTCTTCGGTCCAAATTGGGTGGGCCGAGGCTCCTCGCCAAACTTTGAGGATTTTGCTCTTCCCAACCTCGTGCTCCATAATTTCGTAGGAGGCGTAAGGGTCTTCGTCAACAAACTCTACTTTATATTTAGACTGCAACTGTTTGAACATGCGCTCGGTGTGCTTCATAAGCGCTGCCCAAGATGCGGCGTAGGCACCTTCTTCCTTAGGGCGAGCCATGTAAGCGTTCGCCACCTTGTGCGAGTAGTCCCCGTAGTCTTGCAATACGAGCTTGGCGTCAGATTCCTGCCCAGCTAGGACGGAGGAGAGTTTTAATTTATCGAGGAACCGCATCATAACCCCTTTTTAGAAAATACCTAAATCGTGCATGAACTGGTGCATATGGTGGCCGCTGCCGATTTTAACCACTGGAGTACTACCACCGCGAGACATGGGCCTAGTCGAAACCGCACCGACTGAACGCGAGCTTCTGACGAGCTGCTTCTTCACGTTGCTTAGGTTCGTGTCGAGGTACTCTTTAAAGTTGGTGATCACCGAATCGATATCCGCTCCGGGGTTGTACTCTAAGGTCACCGTCTGACCTGAAAACGAGAAGTTTGTCTCGGCGTAAAGAATGCGCTGGGCGTTAAGACCCCACCAAGCGGCAGCTAAAGTGATGTAGGCTTCCAACGATGCTGGCGCGTCGTTAGGCGTGAAGTTCGTAGGTGGCCAGTAGGAGTTGACCAGACCCATGCCCTGTCTCACGTACTCCAGCATGTCTTCGGCTCGGTACGCGTAAACGATACCTAGTTTCTTTTGCAGCTTGTCGATCAACATGCGCACCGACTTCACCATGTGCATGGTCGTCGTGGCCACGATCTCTATCGACTGGTGCTCGAAGTCTTCCGACGCGATAGGGTTGTCGCGCACGCTCCAAATCGCCGAGTAGAGGCCCGTCGATGCGAAGGGTGGAGTATCGGTGTAGTAAACGTAGTGCGTACCTTCCTCGTACTCGTGCAGGTCGTTCGGGCCGAACACCAGAGGCGGGGGGAAGGTGAAGTTTGCCGAGTGTAGAATGTTAGCGTCCTGCCCCCTAGGCACAACAACCACGTTGAGCGATACGGGCCGCACGGTGTTCTTAAAGAAAACCCGAAGGCTCTTACCTACAAGCGTGGCTAACTGCTGAAGCTCAGGTTCCTGTGCGGGGATAGCTGACTCTACTACGTCAAACTCAAAGGAGGTCTCAAACTGGCGTAGCTCGGCATCGACCATAACGGTCTGGAACGTGTAGCGTTTATTGACCGTGTTGAGGGAAGCGTCCTTAGGCACAACCCAGCCGACCTTCCACTCACCTGTGATGCTACCAACAACCGCCACGCCTTGGGCTATCAGAGAGCCCTCAGGCGACATGATCTTGAACGACGGGTACATCAAAGGATCGTAAGGAGCTACCGGCAAGGTCAGGGCCGTATCGTAGAAAAACTGGAACACAAAAAATTCCAAGTTGCCCCTAGTTAAAACCCTAGAGGTTGCTTGGGTCGTTCCCTGTTTACCTGGTGCTTGTGCCATAAGGCCCTCAATCTTCCGTGATCATGGTGTTCATCGTATAAATCGTATGCTCGATAAGTTGGATGGCGAGATTCGTAGGCCCAGGACGTAGGACAAGAAGCATATGGGGCTCAGGTTTTGGGGGAGACGTGTACATGAACCTTTCCTTCAACCAAAGCCTGAATAAAATCTCGCCGTAGTCCGACGTAAGGTGTTTGCGTATGATGCGGTAATCGTCTGAGCTAAAGACACAGGACAGATTTGGTTTACTTTCTTTTCTACCGATTGCGTACATGGGCACCTCCTAGGAAACTGGGGGGTTAATGTTGCGCAATCCTCCCGCTCCTTTCGGGTGGACTCTACCAAGATTTATCTACCTGATAGAGACTAGAACTTTTGAGCGGCCACAGGCTTCAGTAGTTTACCCCTACGAGCTGTTTTTGTTTTCGCAGGAGCTTGGTTAATGGTTTTGCTAAGACTCTTTTGTGGTTTCCTTGGCTTTCGATGCTTCACTGTTCTTCCTCCATCTGACCCATTTTCCTCGAAGAAAAATGTAGCCTTGTTTGCCGTACTTCAACAGAGTTAAAATCTGACTAAGGCTAATTGAGAGGGTTACCTCATTTTTCTTCGGGATCTTAAACTTCACAACTACCTCCTAGGAAAGTTAGTCGTTAAACTTGTCGGTCAGCATCTTGATCTCAGCCCTAAGCTTCACCATATAGTTCCTAGCGTCGGGGCCGAAGCCTGCTTGTTCTTTCAGCTCCAGCTCGTCGTCTAGGTGTTTTAAAAGTTCTTTAGCTTCTTCCTCTGAGCTTGCAGGAGAAACTTCGTAAGTAATGAGGTCTTCTAAAAGCTCGTCCACCCAGGAGTTCACGTCCTCGGTGTCTTGTTTCTTTAAACCCTTCAAGTAGGATTCTTTGCTGTCTTGCCAACGCACGACGTCGATGATGTCAGCCTCTACCTTGAAGCTGGCTCCGACCATAATGCCCTTGTGCTGCATTGCTTTCAGTTCCTGATCGATTGCAGCAGGGTCAAGCAGGTGGTCAAGCTCTTGCTGCGTGAAGCTGGGCAAATTGATTTGTACCTTCGTTTTCGCTTCGACGGCTTTAGGTGGTTGCTCAAGCATTTTTATCCTCATCCGTGGTAACGGCTAAGCTTTTAGTCTTAGCCTCTGCGCTAATCCCTATGATCTCAGCCAACCGTTCCGTTGATTTTCTGTAGGCCTCGTCAAACTTGACACCTAGGGCTGACGACATTTTCGCAAGCTCGGGCCGCAGGGTTTTGCCTGCCTCGGACTCGTGCAGACGTTTCACTTCTTCCATCATCGCTTTGATCATGTCGCGTATCAAAACCTGGAGTACCTTATGAACAATGACCTTGAAGCTTTCTTCTTTGTCCTTCAGTGAGTAGAGATCCGTGATCAAACTTTGAGCTGTACTAATAAAGGAAACCACGCTCTCCGAGTTGGACCTTGATGGGTAGTCTCGGTACATGGCTTCCGACAGCGTAATCAGCGAGACCACTTTCTTTAAGTTTTCCTGAAGGATCTGCTCAGGTCCACCCAGCTCTAGCTCGGCATCGAGCAGCATAGCCAGGTGCTGGTCACCAAAGCCCAGCGCTACCGCTATTTCTTCGGTTGAGAAGCCTTCCTTAAACATTTGGCGGGCTTTCATTTGTTGCTCTAGAACAAAATCACCCGTCTTACGCTTGGCTTCTTTTTCCTTCTTAGTTTCCTGATCGATGAGCTTGAGTTCTGCTTTGCTAAATTCCGTCATAATTTACCTTGTTAATTGAGTCAGATCCTGTCTGTGGCCCTGGGTAGTCTGGAGTCAAACCGTATGCTTGATCGTTTTCTGATCGCACCTACGATCCACTTCAAGATCCACATTAACGGGATAGCGGCGAGGACGGGTTTTAGCAGCCCCTTCAACGTGCGAAGAAAGCCTGCGATTCCCCAAATCTTCCGGTAGCCTTGTTGGTTAGCCAATTGGATGAACGTCGTAATGTTCATCTTCTTAGACCGCTTGGTCTTGTCTTCATAAACTACTTCGTGTTGCGTAGGTAGAACCCGAAGGATTTCTATCTGAGAGTTCCCGCTCCGAAGCTTCAAGCCAGGAATGACTTCCTTTTCGGTGAGCCTAGTTCCAGGGAACATCCCAGCGGTCACTTCACTGCTGGCGAGCGTCGAGCGCACGTAGGCCGTGGGCGATGCGTAGGAGTTCCCTGTCAACTGCAAATGAGCTTCCGCAATAAGAAGCGCCTGCCGAAGCGAATTCGGACTGAGGTTTAGAGTTTCCAAGGTTTGGCCCTCGCTTACTTGACGTATTGGACCAGTTTGTTTAACTCAGCTTCGCCGTAACCGTAAGCTTTGCGGTAGTAGTCTTTCAGTTTGCTAACTTGGAAAGACTCACCTTCTTGGGCGGCTTGAATCAAACCGATGATTTTGTCAGTTTGCACAAGAACCTGGCTGCCGTCGCTAAGACCGACCTGGGCTCCGCCACCGGCTAGACCTAAGATCTCACCTTTACGGATTTTACCTTCAACGACGCACTTTACTTTGTCGCCTAGGCTGTACAAGCATTCAGGAACGCTAGCAGCTACGCGGCTCAGAGTAACGGTAGCAGAGGCATGAGACTGGAAACTCTTAGCTTTGCTGCGTTCACGCAAGATAGCGTCGATGTCGTCTTCTTCTACGCGTTCAATGTAAACGTCCTTACCGCTTTTTGCTACGGCCCAGGTGTCGTTCATATTTTCGCCAAGATACATCGTGCCGCCAACTACGGCCTTCAGCTCGAAACGCTTAATGTCTTCAAAAGGGCGACGGATAACGGGAACACGCACAACGCAGGCAACCGCTTCGTGACGTGGGAACCACTGAACTGAGTTCAGATCCATCAACAAACGTGGGCGTCCGTCGGCAGACTTGTAAAGATTCAATACAGATTCTGCGATGACTTCCTTGGAAGGCTGGCCGCAGCGGCTATCGTATTGGATCAAAACGCGAGCGGTTTTTTTATCTCGATCTAGGACCTCAAAGTCAGCAAGAGCAAAATCCGACCGATATTGAGTATTCGACCGTGCCAGTTTCTTACTTAACTTATCAGCCAATCTTGCTGAAACATCAGACATCCTATGAGCCCTCCAAAATTTCTAAAATAGATAACACCCTAATCCTGATCCCATTAAATCTTTTATCCTCATTTCATTGCGATGCCTCCTATCACCCACCGGATAAGCTGGGTGACGAACCTCTTGCGGTTTTTCGTCCGGTCAAACTGGAGGTTGTCGAGGAACTGGCGGTAGTCTAGATGCAGAATACACTCTAAATGCAGGATCGGTGGCGGCTTAAGCTGGTAGCAAGGGTAGCTGCAATAACCGTAGCCCGGAGGTAAGACCCCCGACTTAGGTAGGAACAACTCCTCCCGCTCACAGGCGGTTCCGCACACTGCGCACTGCCGGTAGGGGACGGGCGAGACCTGGCGGTTAGCTAAGCTCGACGTCGTATCAAACGAAAGGACCGAGAGCAGCGAAGTGTAGAACGAGGTCGTCACTTTCTGGATGTCGGCTAGCGTGACGCCAAAGAAGGCAGCGGTGATCTGCTCTTTCTGTTCGGGGCTAGCTTCGGCGAAGGTTGCCAGCGTGCGCACCTTGTAAGGATTGTGCCTTAACTTATCAACATAATTAAGAAAACACCTACGGTAATGGGTGGCGAGCGACGTGGCTGGCATATTGAAAACGCAGCTTTCCACTTCGCAGGGACGGACTAAGGGCTTCTTGGAATACGCGCACTGAAAGGTCTCGGCTTGGGCAACAGGTAACTCCATTCGCAGCTCCAGCATAATTTTTGATAATTATTATTCCGAGTGTAGTTCTAAGCGTAACAGGCATCTAGCTTTAAAATATATTTCCAGTAGAAATAGCCGATGCCGCAAGCGTCCTGGGGATGGGTGATTTTATTCTTAAGCTGGTGAATGGGTTTGAACGCGTGGAACTGGTCTTCCCACCACTCTTTGTACTTCGAACCTTTGGGGAGTTTCCTAGGCTCTTTTTTCAGCTTCACCTTCCACTGAGAGGCGGTGATAAAGCGCACGTGGCCGGTTGTACCCCAGAGCAAGGTCCAGGCACCTAAGCTAAACGATATGTATTCGGCGGCCTTACCCGCGCTACCGGATCTTGCTATCCAACGCTCCGCACACAGATCGACCTCGGCACTTTTGGGTAGCTGCTTCATGATGTAGGTTTTGAAATTGCGTAGAGCTAGCACGTCGGGCACCGCGATGTCTTCAAGCACCGGCACGTAGCCCACGTCGAGCGGGGTAAACTGGTTATCCTTTATCTCCGACAAGCAGTAGGCCCACGTCGTGGAGCTTCCGCCTGGATCGAAGCTTAAAAGATAGTCAGGTACAACCATAGGCGAGTTTACCGTTAAGGAGTGAAGTCTAGAACATCGTCGGACGATAGCGGTGTGCCGTCTTTCTCAACGATCAAAACCCTACGCTTCACAAGGTCTGCGATGTAAACCAAAAGCCTGCCCGCCTGGTAGGCATCGCCTGAGACTTTACCGAGCGCTTGGAACTCGACGTTCGAGCTAAAGGTCAACCCGTTACGACCTACCGAGAAAATGGAAGAGTTGCCTCCCGCTTCCCCGACGCTAGCGTAGCTGATGGGTAAACGAGTGAAGTTGATAAACGGAATTCTTTCCCCTCCGCCTGTCGTGACGACAACTTTGGTGGTATCGATATTTTCAAAATAACCACCGACGTCTGTGT
>Ga0163150_10008554_pt1 | contig 11616 bp, 6 predicted proteins | sample OliLakLV19P2IB_FD_148628 | JGI IMG/M metagenome (GOLD analysis project Ga0163150, IMG submission 148628) | Freshwater microbial mat bacterial communities from Lake Vanda, McMurdo Dry Valleys, Antarctica - Oligotrophic Lake LV.19.P2.IB | ecosystem: Environmental > Aquatic > Freshwater > Lake >...
GTCGCTGCACTCGGTGACCGCGCAACTCTGACCACGATCTCGTCCGCTTACGGACATGATGGATTCCTCAAGGAGGCACGGGCCGCGGGCGCGTTCATTGCCGCATCATTGCAGGACTGCGCGGCCGCCGTAACGCCCTCCGCCGGATCGCCGCCCCCGGTTGGCCTCGATGGAAGGCCGGTGACCGCGTATGCTGCACGCTCGCGCAAGGCTGACTCGCGCGGTATTGTCACTGCGGCCGTCCGCGCGGGAATCGGCAGCGACACGCAGCATGGCGCGGTCATCGCACCGATACACCTGTCCAGCACATTCGCATTTGAGGAGTTCGCGCAGAAGCGAACGTACGACTACACGCGGTCGGGGAACCCTACGCGCGATGTGCTCGCCTCAACGATTGCAGAGCTGGAAGGCGCCGCTGCCGGCGTCATCACCGCGACCGGCATGGCTGCCGTTTCCGTTACGCTGAGCCTGCTGCGCGCCGGCGACCTCGTCATCGCCGCGCATGACGGCTATGGCGGCACGTACCGACTGCTGCGCGCACTCGCGAAGAAGCAGGCATTCGACGTCGCGTTCGTCGACCTCACCAGCGAATCCGCGGCAGCATTGATCCGCGCGCGCAGGCCGCGCATGGTCTGGATCGAGACGCCGAGCAATCCGCTCCTGCGCATCACCGACATCGCGCGCATCGCGGACGCAGCACATGCTGCGGGCGCGCTGTGCGTCGCGGACAACACCTTCCTCTCGCCGGCGCTCCAGACTCCGATCGCGCTCGGTGCGGACATCGTCGTGCACTCTACGACGAAGTACCTGAACGGTCACAGCGATGTCGTTGGAGGAGCCATTGTCGCGAGGGATCTCGCCGTCGCCGAGGAGATCGGCTGGTGGGCCAATTGCACGGGGGCGACCGGCGCGCCCTTCGACAGCTACCTGACGCTGCGCGGCATTCGCACACTCCACGCACGCATCCGCGCGCATCTCGAGAACACCGCCGCCATCGTCGACCTGCTCAGCTCGCATCCCGCCGTCAGCGCGGTCCACTATCCCGGCCTGGCGTCCCATGCCGGGCACGACATCGCGCGTCGGCAGCAGCGCGGCTTCGGCGCGATGCTCAGCTTCGAGCTCACCGGCGGAACCGCGGACCTGCAACGCTTTCTCGCCAGCCTCGAGTGTTTTACGCTGGCCGAGTCGCTCGGCGGCGTCGAGAGCCTCATCGCGCATCCGGCCACGATGACTCATGCAGCGATGGACGCCGAGGCGCGCCGCGCCGCAGGGATCCGCGACTCCCTGCTACGGCTGTCCATTGGCATCGAAGACCCGGCAGACCTCATCCGTGACCTGGAGGCCGCCCTCGATCGCGCACAGTGACTCCCCTCGCCGAGGGTCGCCTGCCGCGGCCACCTCGCGTCAAAACATACGGAGTCGCCCCATGAATGTATGAATCAGCATCAAGACAAGCGTTCCCACATGTGTCGCGAGACCCGTAGCACGGACGCAACAGTACGGGGAGCGATGCGACAAATTGCGAGTGCGGAGCAAACGAAGACTCAATTTGGCATTTTGGCATAACTTGTTATAGGACAGATATTTAGATCGCATGGAAGGACTGTGGCGTTGACGCCATACTGTGAATGAAGCGAGGCCTTTTTCTTGCAATATCCCTAGGCCGACGCCCGTGTTCCGGGCGCGGAGCTCCCCAGTTTCACGCAGTTACAAAGGCCGACCGCGTTCGTGCGGCCTGCTTCAAGTTCACGGAAGATGGTGTTTTCCCGGGAGGTAGAAATGCGGTTTGGTAAGGCGTTGGCAGCCGGAGTTCTCGCAGTCGGCCTGATGGTGCCGTCGGCAGGATCCGCACAGATCCGTTCGTTTGCGGGGGGCACGATCTTCCCGAGCAACGACGATGGCTCGACGGGCCCCCACGCGGTTGGGTTCACTCTCAACTTCTTCGGGAGCTCGTTCACACAGCTGTGGGTGAACAACAACGGCAACGTGACGTTCGACGGCGCGATGAGCACCTTCACGCCGTCAAGCCTGCTCGGCAGCACCCGCCAGATTCTGGCGCCGTTCTTTGCCGACGTGGACACGAACGCGTCCGATGACGTGCGCTACGGCACCGGCAGCGTCGGCTCGCAGGCCGCGTACTGGGTGGACTGGGTGAACGTGGGTTACTTCAGTTCGAATTCGTACCCGCTCAACTCGTTCCAGTTGGTCATCATCGATCGTGGCGACACGGGCGCGGGCAACTTCGATTTCGAGTTCAACTACGGCAGCATGGGCTGGGAAGTCGGCGCGGCGAGCGGCGGCGGCAGCAACGGTCTCTGCGATCCGGGCGAGACGAGCTGCGTCCCGGCATACGCAGGCTGGTCGAACGGCGCCGGCGCCTCGTACCAGATCGGTGGATCGGGCCAGAACGGCGGCCTGATCAATGGCAACCTGGATCCGCGCTACACGTTCGAAGTCCGTAACGGCGAGATCGCGCCGCCGTCGGGCACCGTTACACCGGAGCCGGTCACCATGACACTGCTCGGCACCGGCCTCGCCGGCGTTGCAGCAGCGCGTCGCCGTCGCAAGGCAGCAGCGCAGGCCTGATTCAGGCCCCTGACAGTGAGAGAGGCCGCCGGATTCGTCCGGCGGCCTCTTTTCATTCGTGCGCCGTGATCCTGATGTCCCGGCAGCCTATTTACACTCGTACCAGTTGCCGCCGATTCCGGTCACCACTTCGAGCGGCACCTCGAGCGGAAACGCTCCTTCCATCAACCGCTTCACCATTGCGCGCGCATCGTCCGCTTCATCCGCCGGCGTCTCGAACACCAACTCGTCGTGCACCTGCAGCAGCATGCGCGTGCGCGACCCCGCTTCGATCGCCTCACGGTGAATCGCGATCATCGCCAGCTTGATGATGTCGGCCGCGCTCCCCTGCACCGGCGCATTCGCCGCAGCACGTTCGCCGAAGCTGCGGATGTTGTGGTTCTTGCTGTTGATCTCGGGAATGTAGCGACGTCGTCCTGCAACGGTCTCGACGAATCCGGTTGCGCGCGCCTTCTGCACCTGCTCATCGAGGTAACGGCGCACATCGGGAAAGCGCTCGAAGTAATTCGCGATGAATGACTTCGCTTCCGCTGCCGTGTTATTCAGCTTCTGCGAAAGCGCGAACGGCCCAATGCCATAGATTGTCGCGAAGTTCACGGTCTTCGCAGCCGCGCGCATGTCGCCAGTTACATCGGCCACCGGTACGCCGAACATGATGGCAGCAGTCTGCCTGTGAATGTCCGCACCGCTGCGGAACGCTTCGACGAATGCGGGATCGCCGGAGTAATGGGCCAGGATGCGCAGCTCGATCTGCGAGTAGTCGGCAGTCAGGAACACGAAGCCATCCGCGGGAATGAAGCCCTTCCTGAGCTCTGCGCCCTGGTCCGTGCGGATGGGGATGTTCTGCATGTTGGGGTCGCTCGATGAGAGCCGCCCCGTTGCGGCGACTGCCTGTCTGAAGCTTGTGTGGATCCGATGCGATATCGGGTTCACCAGCAGCGGCAGTGCATCGACGTACGTGTTCTTCAGCTTGTCGAGCTGCCTGAACTCGATGAGCATGCGCGGGATTTCGTGGCCCTGCTCCGCCAGTTCCTCGAGCACGCTCACATCCGTGGACGCGCCTGTCTTCCCCTTCCGCAGCACGGGCAGGCCAAGCTTGTCGAACAGCACGGTGCGCAGCTGCAGCGTGGAGTTGATGTTGAACTCCTCACCCGCAACCTTCCAGATATCCTGCTGAATGTGCTCGAGCTCGGCGGCGAGCCGCTTTGCGGCATCAGCGAAGAAGCTGCTGTCGATGCGGATGCCCTGCCACTCCATCTCGGCAAGCACATCAATGAGCGGCAGTTCCATGTCGCGATACAACGAATCGAGAGACAAACGCGTGATCTCCGTCTCGATCGGCTCGCGCAGCCGTAGCGGCAGGTCTGCCTTCTCCGCAACGTAGGGTGCAGCGCGGGCCAGTTCACACTCCTCGTACGGGATCGTGCTCTGTCCCTTACCGCATATGTCTTCGCGAGTCTGTGTCTTCACCCCGAAATGAGAGAGCGCGAGCGCGTCGAGGCTGTGCTCGCGGCCGCCCGGGTCGAGGACATACGAAGCGATCATCGAGTCGAACGTGATGCCGCGCAGCGTCACGCCGTCGCGTCGCAGACGCAGCAGGTCCTGCTTCAGGTCGTGACCGATTTTCTCGATTCCTGCATCCTCGAGAAGATCAACCAGCGGTTTCATGCGCGAGTGATCGAGCGGCGGCAGGTTGGTGACACCGATGCCGTCGAACGGCAGCATGCCCGCCGTGCGGTGACGGAAGGGCAGGTACCAGCCGCGTCCCGGCTCGATTGCCAGTGCAATGCCGACGGTCTCACCGCGCAGCGGACTCGTCGATGATCCCTCGACGCGCAACGCTACCGAGCCGGCGGCGCGCGCCTTCGCGATGATGTAGTCGACGGCCTCCGGCGTATCCGCGACGCTGTACTCTGCGTCGAGCTTCGTTTCCGGCGGCGTGTCATCCGCGCCGAAGTCGCGCACGAGCGAGTGGAACTCCAACTCGAGGAACAGTTCGCGCAGCTGCTGCTTGTCGGGGTCGCGCACGCGCAACGCCTCTACATCCAGGATGACCGGAAGGTCATCGAGAATTGTCACGAGCGTCTTCGACATGCGGATGTCATCCGCCGAGGCGATCAGAGATTCGCGCGCACGCTTGTTCGTCACCTGATCCGCGACGGCGAGGATGTTGTCGACGGAGCCATACTGCTCGATCAGCTGAATGGCCGTTTTAGGACCAATGCCTTTTGCGCCCGGGATGTTGTCGGACGAATCACCGATGAGCGCGAGGTAATCGATGACGTGATGCGGCGGCACGCCAAGTCGCTCGTTCGCATTGTCGAGGCCGATCCACTCCTCATCGATGTTCGCCATCCCCTTGCGACCGGGATTCAGCAGGCTGATGTGCTCACTGATCAGCTGGTAGAAGTCCTTGTCTCCGGATACGATCACCGCTTCCAGACCGTCCGCTGCCGCGCGCCTGGCGAGCGTGCCGATTACATCATCGGCTTCATGGTCGCGCAGTGTGATCACCGGAATGTTGAAGCCCTTGATGATGTCGCGGATCTTGGGCAGTGACCACTCGAGATCGGTCGGCATCTTGTCGCGCGTAGCCTTGTACGCGGGAAAGATCTCGGCGCGCTTGCTGCTGCCCGCGTCGAGGACTACGCCCCAGTAGTCGGGCTGGTAGTCCTCGCGAAGCTTGATCAGGAAGCGGGTGAAGCCGAACGCAGCGGATGTATTCTCGCCACGCGTCGTCAGCAGCGGACGCTGAATCAGTGCGAAGAACGCGCGGTAGATGAGCGCGTAACCATCGATCAGAAAGAGCCGCGGGCGGGTCTTCTGCGGCGTCTGGACCATCTTGCCTTCCGGTTTGAAAGTTCGTGCGGTAGCATACAACTCGATACGTCTTCCGGATACTGGATTTATGCGACGTCGCGTCCGACTGCTGCTTCTCGTTCCGCTCTTCCTGACGACGACCGCTCAGCGTTCCACGCTTTACGTCGAGCGGAGTGGCCGGCTGGTCGAGTGGTGGTCGTCGGATCATGCGCCTGCTCGCTGGACGGAACCGCCGAGCTTGCTCACGGACGCGTTCGCGTGGACGAGGCCGCAGCGCGGGCTCGAAGTCGGTGAGGCGGAAATCGTGGTCAACAGGCTGTTGCGCCTTCGTGTGTTCGCGGTGCGCCTGGATCCGCGCGCATTCGACCTGAGCCTCGAACATGTCACCTCCAGCAACGGCGTCACAGCCGCGTGGAGCATCCGGCGGGCGCCCGCCGGCGCCGCATTCGCCGTTAATGCCGGTCAATTCGAGGAGACGGGTCCCTGGGGCTGGCTCGTGCTCAACAGCATCGAGATGCAGTACCCCGGTCGGGGCCCGCTCGCCATGGCCATCGCGGCCGACAGCGTTGGCCTGCAATGGATTACCGATCGCGACGTCTTCCGTTGGCGCGCGACTCTGCGCCCGAGGTTCGCGTTTCAATCCTATCCACTCCTCATCGATTCCGTCGGACGAGTAACCCGGTCGACCGCACAGGACGTCGCGCACCGCGACACGCGCCTCGCGATCGGCCGCCTCACTGACGGACGCATCCTGTTCGTGCTCACGCGTTTCGGCGGCGGCGGCCGTGTGTTGGAGCGGCTTCCCGCAGGGCTGACGACGCCCGAGATGGCCGCGCTCATGGGCGCATTGGGCGCGCGTCCGGCGCTCATGCTCGACGGCGGGCTCTCCGCACAGATGCTGGTCCGTGATTCCGCTGGTGCGACGCGCCTTTGGACTGGAGGTCGCATGGTACCGCTGGCTCTGATTGCGACGCCGCGTTCGAACACTGCACGCGGGCTGCCGGCGCCTCGATCCAATTGATCGCGCCGCATTGATTCGGCGTCTCGTCCTTTCTACCTTGATCCCGCGAGTCACCCTCCTGGAGGTCCTATGAAAGCCCGTCTTTTCCTGACGAGCGCGCTGGCCGTCGTACTGTCCGCGAGCGCCGCCCCCGCCCCGCTCCATGCCCAGAATAAAGAGCTGACGGATGAGTTCATCGAGCTCGTCATCAAGGCGTTCAGCGCGGAGCACAACGAGCTCGACAAGGTCGCGCCGCAGCTCCAGGCGGTCGACGAAAAGATCAAGAAGTTCAACAACTGCAAGGAACTGTACGAGGCTGCCGGCGATGTGAGCGGCAGCAAACTCGGCGGCTTTGCGGCCAAGGCCGCGATTCGCGCGAAGTGCGGCGCGTCCGACACGGACGGCATGGTCAAGGACAAACAGAAGATCATGGAGGGTCCGCAGAAGGCGGCGCTCGCCATCCTCGGCATGAAGGCCGGCGACTACGGCAAGCTGAAGGAGAAAATGCAGGGGTACCTGCAGTCGGGCGATGGCTTCAGTGCCGCCGAGATCGCGCGGCTCGCCAAGCGTAAGAGCGATATCGCCAGCGCGATGGGTATCGACCTGCGGCTGCTCGCTGCGGGCGGAAGCGGCTCACCCGCGCGTGGCGGCAATGGACGCGGACCCCGCATGGGCGGAGCGTGGACAGCCGATTACGCGTGGCAGTACATCGGACAGATGTTCGAGGTGATGTACGTGTCCGGCGCCACCGTATTCGAGAAGCCGTACCAGCCCGGCCAGTGGACGAAGTGGGAGATCGTGCAGCGCGATGCCGACTCGACCGAAGAGACGAAGCGTGTCATCGAGCGCGCATTCATCGGCAAGACCGCAGAAGGCAGCGAGTGGTGGCGTACCACGTCCGTCGACTTCTACAACGATGGCGGCGCACAGAAGGCCGACACCGTCGTCCTCGAGTCACTCTTCAAGCCGATGAACGAATACATCAAGGAACTCGTTCGCGTCCGCGCCAAACTGCCCGGCCAGGATGCCAATGAGTTGATGGTGCCGCAGGCATTCGCGATGATGTCGATGCTCTCCATCTTCCCCATGAAGCCGACCGAAGAGAGCGTGAAAGGCGCAACGATCGGCAACGAGAAAATCGGACAGTACGACGCCCGTCAGGTCCGCTTCGCCGCCGGCGGCGGCACCATCGAATGGTGGCTCGCCGACAACGCGCCCGGCGGATGGGTGCAGTTCCGCATGACCGAGCAAAAGGACGCCGACGTGAAGACGCCCGGCTCCTACATCATCCGCATGACGGGCTCGGGCACGGGCGCAAAGAGTCTGCTCGGCGTCATGTAGGCTTCGGCTTCGACTGCCTTTTAAAACGCAGAGAACGCTGAGAACGCTGAGGTATTTCGCAGAGGACGGATCTGTTTTCTGTTGAACAGATTACGGATATCGGCATCACGAGTTGACGTCTGTACGCGCGGCGACCTCAGCGATAATCCTCAGCGTCCTCTGCGGTTAACAACGCAGAGGAAACGCGAAAAAAAAAGCTGCCCCGCTCGAACTTCATCGAGCGGGGCAGCTTTCGTAGACGCTCCGAGTCGCTGGTGCGATCAGGAGCCCGACGGGCGAGCCACGTTCGCGGCCTGCAGGCCCTTGTCTGTCTGCTTGATCTCGAACTCGACTTCCTCACCTTCCGCGAGGGTCTTGAATCCTTCCATCGAGATAGCAGAGAAATGAACGAACACGTCCTCGCCGTCCGGCTGCTCAATGAAGCCGTAACCCTTGGCATCATTGAACCACTTCACCTTCCCCCTGGCCATTGCACCTGCTCCTACCATGAGTGTCCTAGCAGCATCGCTACGGCGTCGAAGCTAGGACCGACCGCAAGCAGGTGTCAAGAATAATTTTGCGTGAAGTGCGCGGTCGCGAAACGAATGTTTCTGGCTACTCCGGTCGCGCGCCGGTAATCTCGCTGTATAACGCCTTGTAGATGCGACGGTTGTTCTGGACGATGCGCACATAATCGCGCGTCTCCGCGAACGGTATGCGTTCGGCGAACAACAGGCCATCCGGGTACTCGGGGAACTGCTGCCAGCGCGTAACGCGTGTGGGTCCCGCGTTGTACGCGGCGAGCACGAGGTCGAGCCTGTTGCCGTACTGCTGCAGTTGATCGGCGAGGTAGCGCATGCCGAAGTGCACGTTGAGCTCGGGCTGGTGCAGCATGTCGGCGCGGAACTTCGCGATGCCGAGCGGACGAGCGAGTACCTGTCCTGTTGCGGGCATGACCTGCATCAACCCCATGGCGCCGACGGGACTGCGCGCGAGGGGATTGAACATCGACTCCTGGCGGATGAGAGCGGCCGCGAGGTACGGATCGACGCCGCGCTCGCGTGCTTCCGCAACGATGATGTTCCGGTACGGGAACGGATACACGATGCGGAGCAGTCGCTGGTTCCATGCGCCTTCACGTCGGAACAGGTCCCAACCGAGCGCGATGCCGGTGTCGGTGAATCCGCGTTCGTTGAGCGCTTCGGCGAGCGCGTAGAGTGCGCCGTCGAAGTGCGCGAAGTGCGCGCGCACGCGCTGCATCTCGAATGCAGCGGCTTCATCCCAGCCGATTTCGCGCAGCAGGTCGACGCGCCTGAGTGCGGTTTCGACCTCCGCATCGAAGCGTGCGTTCGCGGCAGGTGACGGCTCGAGCCTGCTCTCCCAGATGTCGCTGTCGAGCTCAACCGCGGCGAGGCCGCCGTAGTAGGAGAATGGATCGAGACGTCGTGTTTCGATGCGACGTTCGTGTGCTTCATCCTTGCGCCCGAGCTTGTCGAGCACGCGTGAAGTCCAGTACGTCGCCTGCTGGTGCGCCTTGCCTGCCTTGTGTGTGACGCGCATCTCCTCGAGTTCGCGCAGTGCGTCCTCGTAGCGCTGCTGCGCGAATGCGATGCCCGTCAGGCGCATGCGCGAAATGCCCGCTTCCTCGCTCGCTGGCGAGAGCCGGACTGCCTGCCTGTAATACGCAGTCGCGGTATCGAGCGCATTCGCGTCATGCGCGAGATCCGCGGTCAGGAACGCGGCGCGTACTGCGGCCGGCTGGTCCGCGTAGTCACTGATGATGCGGTTGAGTGTCGCCTTCGAGGCACCCTGGCGATTGCTGCGGTACTGCGCGCGCGCCGCTGTGTAGAGAGCATCCGCCGCAGTTGCGCGAGTTTCCGTCGCAGCCGCAACCGACAGCAATGCCTTCTCGGCATCTGCGTATTCGCCTGCCCGGAACTGCGCATTCGCCAGGTCATAGAGGAGCGCAGTGCGCTCGTTCGCGGTTCCGAGACCGGCGTTGATGTACGCCTCGATGCCGGCCGCGCCGCGCGCCGTGTTGCCCTGCCGCATGTAAATCCGACCGACGATGAGCTGGTCGGCGGGAGTGAGCGGTGCAAGTTCCGAAATCTGGCGCGCAGCGTCGACCGCGGCCGATGATGTCGGCGCCGTGTTCATTGCGCGGATGAACGCGGTACGTGCGCCATTCAGGTCGCCACGCTCTGCGCGCAGCGTACCCGCAAGCGTCCATGCAGCCGCGCGCCGTGCCGTGCTCTTCAGTCCGCCCGCTGCACGCTCCGCCATTGTGATCGCCGCTGGAGCATCGTTCGCATTGCGCAGTGCGCGCACACGCGAACGCCACGACCAATCGACTGCCAGCGCCGTATCGACACTCGCGAGCCGCGTGCGGACCATCGCAGTATCACCTGCACTCGCCGCAGCGCTCGCCGCGAACACCGTAATCCAGTCTTCGATCAGCGGCAGCAGCTTCACCGCATTGTCGTATTCTTCTACAGCCTTCGCGTGCTGGTCCTGCGCCGTCAGCGCATCTGCGTGACGAAGCTGGGCCACCCCGCGCTCATGCGTCGCTTCACTCCTGTCCGCACGCGCGAGATAGCGCGCAAGCGATGCACGTCCCTGCGCTGCACGCCCAAGCTCGATCTGGCTGCGACCCAGCAAGCTCCACCCGTATCCCGCTCCTTCGACGTCCAGCCACGACCGCCCTTCCAGCAACTGACGCACACGCTCCCAGTCGCCCCACCCGGCTTCCGCACGCGCTGCCAGCAGCACCGCCGATGGCGTGCTGTCATTCTTCGTTGCCATGTACTCACGCAGAATCAGGCTCGCGCGCATGTACCGTCCCTCTCGAAGGGCCGCGAGCGCTTCCGGCGGTATGTCTGCATTCGCATAGCCAAGCTCTGACGTGGACGCACGGGGCCCCACAAGCTCGATGGTCGCGATCGCGACGAAGAACAGGATGAAAATCAGGTAGTGGCGTCTCGCCATTCTCGTCCCGTGCAAAGTGTCGGGACGTGATGACCGCGTCCCGACTACCACAAGTGCAATGGTGAGGCCAGCTTACCCGATGTACACCCTACTGGGTCAGAACCCGGCCCCCATATCGATACGGCGCTTGATGCGTTCCGCGACGTTGCGGTAGGACGCGGCGGACGAAGGGATGAGTTCGAAGCGGCCGAATCCGGTCCGGTCGAGGAACATCAGGGTGAGCCTTCCGCCCGGAACGTTGTAATACTCCCACTCCTCGGCGTTGGGCTTTCCGGTCACATCGGCGGTATTCCCGACGAAACGTTCGAGCGCGTTGTCCGGCGCGCCCAGAACGATGTAGACCTCGCCGCGGTCGGTGTTCCAGCCGGGAAGACCGCCAGGTTCGCGGAAGGCTTCCGTGGCGTAACGCACGCGCGCAAAGAACTGGTCGCGATACTCGTTGACGTCGGTGATGGGAAGCGGATCGCGCTTCTTCCAGAATCGCTCCCATGCCTGTCGCTGCTGAGCGGCAGTGCCGGCCTTGAGCTCATCTATTTCAGGCTGCGACGCGATGTAGCGCATGAATTCGAGCACGTCGTCGAACTTCTCGACCATCCACTGATCGGAAATCGTCATGAGCAGCGGGGTGCGCGCGGGCGTTGCAGAGCCGTCGCTGACTTCAACCCAGAACTTTCCGAGCGGGAGGTTTGCCGCGGGAATCTCGACGACACCGTAGCTCAGTGCAGGCGCTCCCTCGTTCAGGCTGGCGCGCCCGCTCCACATCTCAGTGCCAGCGTCATTAATGACGCGCACGCCGACGGAATCGCGAAGGTTGTAGCCCTCGATGTAGACGAGCGGCGCGGCACCGCCGTAGGGAACGGTGTGACGCGGATTCGCGATCATCTCGGGCAGCTCGGTATCTGCTG
>Ga0163150_10008555_pt1 | contig 11615 bp, 6 predicted proteins | sample OliLakLV19P2IB_FD_148628 | JGI IMG/M metagenome (GOLD analysis project Ga0163150, IMG submission 148628) | Freshwater microbial mat bacterial communities from Lake Vanda, McMurdo Dry Valleys, Antarctica - Oligotrophic Lake LV.19.P2.IB | ecosystem: Environmental > Aquatic > Freshwater > Lake >...
TCTGACTCGTGTTTCGCCCTTTTGGAGAGTCCGCGGCCAGCTGGACGTAGCACGCCCGATCGTCGGGTGAGAGTAACGGCGACAGCTCGCGACGCCGCTCCCGGCGGGCCCTCGTAGTCCGTCCATATTCTCCCGCGACCCGTCTGGGTTTGGGCTGTCGGCGGCGGGGGCGACACGTTTTGCCGTCGGCTGCTCCCCGCCTCCGGCTGGGCCGGCCTGCGAAGCTGCGTTGCCCCTCCGGTTCCCGGAGCCAGGTGCACATCCGCCGTAACGGATCGACCGACCCGCCCGATCGCCGTCACGCGGCCGCCGTCCGCCGCACGGCCTTCCGCCCAGCCACTGGGCGTGCCGCAAGGGCGCAAGGGCACGATCCATCGGGGACCCGCATGGCTTGGGATGGACTGTCGATTATCTTTCAGCGATACAGCTGAAATATGATCGACAAGCTGCGCGCGCGACGTCAACGGGTCGTCCAAAAGCTGCCGCCCATCGAAGAAGTCCTGCGCGGCAGCATCCTCGAACGCGCGGTTCGCTGTGGTCAGCCAAATTGCCGTTGTGCATCCGGCGAGCTGCACGCAGCCACGGTCTTCACCGTCAGTTTCCCGGGGGGGCGCACCGAGCAGATTTCGCTGCCCCCCGCAGTCTTGCCGACCGTTCGCGCTTGGGTGGCCAATTATCGGCGGTGGTGGGAGATCATCGAAAAGATCTCGGCCATCAACCGAGATCTGCTGCGCGCGCAGCGCCACGAAGCCAAGGAGCGCCCGCCACGGCGCCAGAGCAAACGCCGCTCTCCTTCGTAGGCCTCGCGACGCATCGCAGAGCGCGCTGCCCATCAGGGGCCGCAAGCAACGTCGTGGGCCCACGGTTGGCGGTTGCGGGGAGGAGGGGAAGACGATGGGAGTCAACACGTGCGGGGCCGAGGTCTTGCTGATCGCGCTCTTGTCCAGCCTGACGCTCTTGCGTCCGACGTTGACGCGCCCCGGCTTCGCCAATTTCCTGGTCCTGTTCGCCGGGTGGATCCAGACCACCGGACTGCACGCCGTCACCGAGACCCTGGTGGCCACCGATGTTGCGCGCCGACGCCACCATGAGCGCTTCCATCGCTTCTACTCGCGCGGCACTTGGACTCCCGATCGATGGGGGAAGATCCTGTTTCTCGCCGCGCTGCGCCTGGTCCCCGAGGCGGAACCGATTCGGGTGGTCCTCGACGATACGTTGGCCGCCAAAAAGGGCCCCGGCGTCTTCGGCATCGCCAGTCATCTCGATGCCGTGCGCTCGACACGCATCCGCCGTGTCTTCACCTTCGGTCACTGCTGGGTCATGCTGGGCGTGTTGGTGCCCGTCCCGTTCTCCCAGCGGCGGTGGGCGCTGCCCGTGCTCTTTCGCCTCTACCGCAGCAAGAAGGCCGCCGCCAAAGAGCAAGAGACTCCTGCGAGCAAGAAAAGACCGTACCGGAAGAAGACCACCCTCGGACGCGAGATGCTCGATCTCGTGATTGACTGGGCCAAGGGCCGACGCATCGAGCTATGCGCCGACTCGGCCTACTGCAACGACACCGTCGCCCATGATCTGCCCGAATCCGTGGTGCTTGTGGGCGCAATGCGACCGGACGCCGTACTCACCGCACCTGCCCCGGAGCGCGTCGGGAAACAACGCTCCGGCCGGCCTCGCAAACGCGGCGCAACCCTCCCCAAACCACAGTCCCTTGCCAAGGATTCCACCACTCCCTGGCAACCTCTCGAGATCATTCTCTACGGCCAGTCATGCAACCTGCTCTTCAAGGAGTGCGTGGCCCAGTGGTATCGACCGTGCGGTAGTCGGCTGCTCAGAATCATCATCGTGCAGGTCGATCGTGGCGCGATCGGTCTGCGGGTCTTCTTCTCCACCGATCCCAGCATGTCGGTCACCGCTATTCTCCAGGGCTACGCCAACCGCTGGTCGATTGAAGTCTGCTTCCGCGACCTCAAGCAACTCCTGGGATTCGCCGACTCCTCCGCCCGCACCCAGAACGCCGTCGAACGTACCGCGCCGTTTGTCGGCTACTGCTACACGCTCCTGGTCCTCTGGTTCGTTCAGTCCGCGTACCCGAGCAAGTCGACCGTCATCCCAATTCGCCCCTGGTACCCCCACAAGCGCGGCGTTGCCTTCGCAGACATACTGCGCACCGCACAGCGCGTCCTGGCTCCCGTCGACATTCTTGATCCCGGCTGGAATCTCGACAACTTGCAAATATCACCGTCCACGCCCGACCTGCCCCGGCAAAGCCGCGCGCGATGCGCCTCATAAGGGCGAAACACGAGTCTGAGCTGCGGCGCCGTGCGCCCCGGTCCGGCGGTCATGGCGCCACCTCGTTCCGCTGGGAGACGCCGATCACGAACTCGACCTCGCGATCCGAGTCCGCGTCAGAACCCATCCTCGGGGTGGTTCCCGAGCCCGCCGGTAGGGATTCGCCGCTGGGAACCACTCCGATCGGCAGCTCGTGCTGCGGCGGCGAGGCGCCCTCGGCATTGTGATCGGGGGCGCCTTCGGCTGACGCCACGTAGAGGCTCATGGCAGCGGCGTTGCCCTTGTTCACCACCACGCCGCGCTCGATGAGCGCGTGAACCGTGGTCTTCACGTCGTCCGCTCTCGCCCCGACGTTCTCGCGCAGCGCGCGCATGGCGCAGCCCCGGTGCGACGTGATGAAGCGGAGGATGCGCTCCTCGACCGAGGACTCACCGCTCACGAGGTCATACCGTTCACCGACGAGCTTCACGGTGTAGTCGCCGACCTTCCAGCGGGCCTTGACGTGCAGGGTGCGCACGTCGGGCTCCTTTTCCTCCTGCATCTCGATGATCACGTCGACGTTGGCGCCGATCGCCGAGCTGTCGCGGTACTTCCCATCCGACTTGCGGGCGTGATGCAGGAGCACGACGGCGGCGTCGGTATCGCGGGCGATCCGCGTCAGCGACGTCATGAAGGGCGTCCATGCAGAGGCTGCCCCGGATTCGGGGCGCGCGCCCGTCGCCTCGACCAGCGCGGCCAGCGTGTCCACGACGATGAGCGCTGGCCTCAACGAGCGCGCCTCAGCGTGGATCTGCCCGAGGGGGTCGCTCTCGGTCGCCAGGCTGCTGATGATAAAGATGCGGTTCGGGGTAGCGCCGTACCCGACCATACGGGCGGCGAGATCGCTGGTGTGCTCCTCGAGGCCCACCCACAGCACGTCGCCGTGCACCGTCGTGTCATCCAACCAGCTGCCCCGGTCCTTCGACACCATGGCGGCCGCTGCGGTCGCGAGCGTGGACTTCCCGCCCTTCTCGCGGGCGGCCAACAGCGTCACGCGGCCCGCCCACGCGAGACGTGGCACGACCGCGACGGGTGGGGCTAGGGCCGCCGGATCGGTCAGGATTTCGGCGAGCGTGCAGACGAGGCGACGCTGCTCCCGGTTGGGCGGGCTGGCCGGTCGATCGGCGGTGTCTCGCGTCGACGTGGTCATCTTCGGCGGCGGCACATCGGCGGACAGGATGAGGTCGACGTTCTCCACGCCGAGCCCTTCCAGACGATCGGCGTAGATCGGGTAGCAGGTCGTCCGGTCAGAAGTGTTTGCGGCCATCCAGTCGCGGCGGAGGGCCTGCACCGCGTCAAGCTGCCACACGGTGACCTCCTTCGCGCTCGGCGCGCTCCTCGGCCTCGATCGCGTCCAGTAGCTGCTCGGCGAGCACCTCCCGAAGGAACGGGTCGCCGAGGCTGTCGAACAGTGTCCGCAGCCTCGGGTTCATCAACTCCGGGTCATGCCTCAGGATCGCTCCGTGCAGGTGCACGTTGCCCTGCGCATCGTGGAACTCTCGGAGCGCCGCGATCCACCGGTCGCGGCAGTGCAAGCGCGCCATCTCGTGTTCGAGCTGCTCCTGTTCGCGTCGCGCTCTCGCGTCCGCGATCTCGGCAGGAGTCCGGCGCTGCGCCGTCACGCCTACCAGCGCCGCGCAGTGCTGGAGCGCACCACGGAACTCGAGGCCGTTCAGCTTGCGGGCGAGCAGCAGCGCGTCGCCGGACCCGCAGTGCGACCAGCACGTCCACCACCGGCCGTCGCGGCTGATCGAGAACGCCGTGCGGTTGTCGCCCCGGTGGATCGGGCACGCCGCGCGGCGCGTCCTCGGGACCTCGCAACCCGCATCCACGAGAACCATCGCGACCGTGAGTCGGTCGCGTACTTCGGCGACCTCGATCCAGCCAACCGGGGCGCTCATAGCGCCACCTCGGGGTCGACCTTGTGGCTCGCAACCCACGCCAGAAGGTCTGCAGGGTCGTACAACACCGACCCTCGACCGGCACCCGACGCCCGGATGAAGCGCGGCCCCACACCATCCCGGCGCCACCCCTGCAACGTCCGCGCGCTGCGACGCAAGAACGCAGCCGCCTCGTAGGTCGACAGCAGCGGCTGCGACGCTGCTGCCCCCCGTCCCATGCCCCACATGCACGTCTCCGCGGGCACGCCGTGCGCACCCGAAGCTGAAACGAACGGCTCGCGCTCAAGGCGCGGCCCCGCGGGTCATGGAAGGTGCCGACGTCTTTCGACGGCGACGCCTCATAATACTACGCGGCGCTCTCGGTTCAAAGCCCCTCGCTGACAAGGATCCATCGGTGGGCGGTTCCGCGGCTCCACTGGAGCCGACCGTTCGCAAAGTCGTGTCTGGCTGTAGTACCCGTGCAGACCGCAGGTCAGCTCGAGGCGGCTTCACCCCATGCAAACGTCTCTCGCTCCACCAGAGGAGAACCAACTCGTCCGCGTCCGCGGCCAGCACTGGGTCGTCAGCGGCGTCCACCCGAACGCGCACGACGAGCCCCAGCACCTGGTCGAGCTGACCTCCGTAGAGGACGACGGCCTCGGCGAGGACCTCACCGTCGTGTGGGAGGTCGAGCCCGGTGCCCGCATCCTGGAGAAGGAGACCTTCCCGACCCCACAGCGCAACCACTTCGACGACCCCGAGCGCCTCGCCGCATTACTCGACGCCGTCCGCTGGGGCGCGGTCAACTCGGCCGACTCCCGCGCCCTCCAGGCTCCGTTCCGCTCCGGTATCACGATCGAGGACTACCAGCTCGACCCCGTCGTCCGCGCGCTCTCGATGCCGCGCGTGAACCTGCTGATTGCCGACGACGTTGGCCTCGGCAAGACGATCGAGGCGGGCCTCGTCGTCCAGGAGATGCTGCTTCGCCACCGGGCGCGGAGCGTGATCGTCGTCTGCCCCGCGAGCCTGTGTGTGAAGTGGCAGGCCGAGATGGCGCAGAAGTTCGGTCTCGAGTTCCGAATCGTCGATGCCGACTTGGTGCGGCGCCTTCGCCGCGAGCGTGGGCTCGGCTCAAACCCGTGGCGGCACTTCCCGCGCCTCATCGTCTCGATCGACTGGCTCAAGCGACCACGCGCCATGTCGCTCTTTCGCGAGGTTCTGCCGACCGGCTCGCGCGCGTACCCGCGGGCGTTCGACCTGCTCGTGATCGACGAGGTCCACACGGTGGCGCCCGCCGGCCGAGGCCAGTACGCGCTGCCGAGCCAGCGCACGCATGCGATCCGCGAGCTGGCGCCGCACTTCGAGCACCACCTCTACCTCTCGGCCACGCCGCACAACGGCTACTTCGAGTCGTGGACGGCACTCCTCGAGATGCTCGACCCGCAGCGCTTCATGAGGAGCATGCCCGTCAAGCCAGAAGCGCTGCAGCAGATCATGGTCCGTCGCCTCAAGTCCGAGCTGCGGGAGGACCCGGACCTCAGGCGGCCCGACGGCTCGCCGCGCTTCGCCAAGCGCGAGATCGTCGCTCTCGAGATCGACTACCCCGCCCACGAGCGCGACGTCCACCGTCTGCTCGACGAGTACAACGATACGCGGCGCAAGACGGCCGGTGGGGACAAGACCGGCCGTCGCGCAGCCGACTTCGTCACGCTTCTCCTCAAGAAGCGGCTGTTCTCGTCGCCTATCGCCTTCGCCAAGACTCTCGAGGTGCACCGGCAGACGGTGGCGGTAGCAGCGAACAAGCGCGCGACGTCGCGCCGACTCGAAGCGGCCTTCGACGCGCTCGACGAGGACGTGGCGGACGACGACGCGCAGCAGGAGGCTACCGAGGAAGCCCTCGCCGCGGCCGCGCTCGCGCTTGGCGGCATCACCAAGGAGCAGCAGCGGCTCCTCGAGGCGATGGGGCGCTGGGCCGACACCTGGCAGCACCGCGACGACGCGAAGACGACGAAGCTGCTCGCGTTCATCGACGAGGTCTGCCGCACGGTCGGGAAGCACGGCAAGCGCACCTGGAACGACGAGCGGGTCATCATCTTCACCGAGTACCGCGATACTCAGAACTACCTCTACGAGCGCCTGGCCAAGCACCTGCCCGAGGGCGAAGTGAAGGACCGCGTCGAGATGCTCTACGGCGGTATGGACGCCGACCGACGCGAGCGGATCAAGGCGGAGTTTCAGGCGCACCCGTCGAAGTGCCCGGTGCGCATCCTGCTCGCCACCGACGCCGCGAGCGAAGGCATCGACCTTCAGCTCCACTGCCACCGTCTCGTCCACATCGAGACGCCCTTCTCGCCCGCGCGCATGGAGCAGCGGAACGGCCGCATCGACCGCCACGGGCAGCCCGCGCCGTCGGTGCTTATCCACCACTTCGTCGGCAAGGGCTGGGAGAACACGCCCGCCGGTACGATGGAGGGTGACCTCGGCTTCTTGCTGCTGGTCGCCCGGAAGCTCGAGCAGGTCCGGGAAGACCTGGGCAGCGTCGGTCCGCTGCTGGCGGAGCAGGTCGAGCGGCGGATGCTGGGCGACAGCCGCGCGACGGTCGACGTGAAGCCCGACGCGCGGCGCGCTGCCAGCGCGAAGCTGCTGAAGCTCGAGCGGAACCTCCGCGAGGAGGTTCGCCGCCTGGCCCACTCGGTGCGAGAGAGCCGTGCCGAGCTGGGGATCACGCCCGCGGCGGTTGAGCGCGTGGTGCGGGTGGGCCTCGAGCTGGCGCGGCAGGCGCCGCTCTCCCCGGCGACGCTCGAGCGACGTGCCGACGACCGCCGTCCGGTCGGGCCTGTGTTCGCGGTGGGGCAGCTCACCGGGAGCTGGGCGCGCACCGTGCTCGACATCAAGGACCCGATCACCGAGGAGGCACGCCCGATCACCTTCGACCACGCGGTGGCCGAAGAGGCCGATGACGTGGTGCTCGCCCACCTGAACCATCCGCTCGTGAGCGCGGCCACGCGGCTACTGCGCGCGGCGATCTGGGAAGCGGGCGAGGGGCGGTCGGGGCTGTCCCGTGTGACGGCCCGAGTCGCGCCGGACGACGCCGTCGGCGAGTTGCTCGCGATCGTCCATGCGCGGCTCGTCATCACCGGAGAGGGCGGCCACCGACTGCACGAGGAGATCATCTACGCCGGCGGGCGCATCACCGCGGGCCGCTTCAGCCGAGAAGGCTGGGGCGTCGGGCGACTGGCTGAAGTGCTGCGGGGTGCCACCGACGAGCTGCCGCCGGCTCATGTGCTGGACGCGCTGGTCGCTGCCTGGCCGCAGGTGGAGACCCCGCTACGCGAGGCGCTCCGCGCGCGGGCCGACGAGCGCGCCGAGAGCCTCGAGCGGCGCCTCGAGGAGACCAAGGAGCGCGAGATCGCCGACATGCGCACGGTGCTGACCGAGCTGGCGCGCACGATCGAGGCGGAGCTGCGCGACCCGAAGCAGTTCGAGTTCGACTTCGACCGTCTCGATAAGTCCGAGCGAGCGCAGGTTGAGCACGACCTGAACGCTCTTTGTGCTCGCGTCGCGGCGATCCCAGCCGAGATCGACGCCGAGGCCGCCGAGATCCGTCTCCGATACGCCCGCCGCACGGTCCGCCTGTTTCCCGCCGCGCTGACGTTCATCGTTCCACGTCGCCTCTGCGCCGAAGGAATCGGGCGGGCGGCTGGCCGGGAGAAGTCGTGAGCGCCCGCACCACCGCCCGACACGCCGACTGGCTCGCCCTCGTCGAGCCGTCTGGTCCGTTCGTCACCCTCCCGGTCCTCCGCCGGGCATTGCCCGAGGGCCTCGAGCGCACGCGGCCGGACCTCCGAACCGAGCTGCGCGAGCGGGTGGACGATCTCGGTCGGGAGTCCGGTGCGCGGCAGGAGTTCGTGGGCTGGGTCCTGCGAACTCTGCTCGGCTTCGGGGAGCAGGTCCGTGACGGCCAGGCGGTCCCCGATGCGTGCACGGCCACCGAGCAGGTGCACCACGTCACCCTGCGGCCGACGTTCGTCGTGCTCGACCGCCACGAGCCCTCGCGCCCGCGTCTGCTCGTCTCGGTCTATCCTGGTGGCACGAACTTGACGGCGCATCTCGCCGGCGAGCGGTGGGCGGCGAGTCCCGTGGACCGCATGACGACGCTCTGTCGCAGCGTGGGATGTGTTCTCGGTCTCGTCACCGACGGCGATCGGTTCACCTTGGTGTGGGCGCCGGCCACTGCGCCTGTCGGCCGCGGCACCTGGGTCGCGAGCATCTTCGCCGAGGGCAGCGAGCGGAATCTGCTCGACAGCTTCACCACCCTCCTCGGTGCGAAGCGGTTCTTCGCGGCGAGTGGCGAGAACCGTCTCGAGGCGTTGCTCGCCGAATCCGCGCAGGCGCAGGCAGATGTGACTGGCCAGCTCGGGTTGCAGGTCCGGCGCGCCACCGAGCTGCTCGTGGCAGCGCTCTCACGCGCGGACCGCGAAGCAGACGGCAAGCTGCTGACGGGGGTCGAGCCGCACACGGTCTACGAGGCGACGGCCACGGTGATGATGCGGCTGGTCTTCCTGCTCTACGCGGAGGAACGCCGGCTGCTTCCGCTTGGTGACGAGCTGTACGACGCCTCCTACGCGGCCTCGACGCTGCGCGATGTCCTGCGCGAGACAGCCGACCGTCTCGGCGACTACGCGCTCGAGCATCGCGCGACGGCGTGGCCGCGGCTGCTCGCGACGTTCCGGGCCGTCTATGGTGGGCTGGCGCACGACCGCCTTCGCATTCCCGCATATGGAGGCCGGCTCTTCGACCCCGACCGCTACCCGTTCCTCGAGGGACGGAAGCCGAGCGAATCGTGGCGCGGCGGGTCGTCCGAGCCGATCACCGTGGACGACCGCTCGATGCTCGGCATCCTCGACGCGCTCCAGATGCTGGAGATCCGCGAAGCCGGCGCCACGGAGAAGCGCCGCCTCGCCTTCCGTGCGCTCGACGTGGAGCAGATCGGGCACGTCTACGAGGGCCTGCTCGACCACTCGGCCGTCGCGATCACGAAGCCGACGCTGGGGCTGATCGGAAGGGCGGCGGGGTCCGAGCCGGAGGTCGCCCTCGACGAACTCGAAGGGCAGGCGAGACGAGGTCGGGACGAACTCGGGGATTGGCTCCAGGAGAGAACGGAGAAGTCCAAGCCCTACATCTACAGGCAGCTCGATGCCGATCTCGACGACGATCGCTCCCGCCTGATCCTCGCCTCGTGCGACAACGACCCGACGCTCGCCAAGCGCGTCGAGCCCTTCGCGTGGCTCGTGCGCGAAGACCTGCGGGGTATGCCGATCGTCCTGCCGCGCGGCTCCATGTACGTCACCGAAACGTCGCACCGACGCGACACGGGCACGGAGTACACCCCGCGCGAACTGGCCGACGAGGTGGTGAAGCACGCGCTCGAGCCGCTGGTGTACGACCCGGGACCGGCGAACGAAACCGACCCGGCGAAGTGGAGGCTCAAGTCGTCGGACGCAATCATGGATCTCCGCGTGTGCGACCCAGCGGTAGGCTCCGGCGCATTCCTGGTGGCGGCGTGCCGCTTCTTGGCCGACCGCGTGGTCGAGGCATGGACGGCACAGAAGTCGCCGCTGGTCGGCGAGCTGTCGGTGCAGGTGCCGCCGGAGGGCGAGGTCGACGACCTCACCATAGAGGCGCGCCGTCGCGTGGCCGAGCGCTGTCTCTTCGGCGTCGACCGCGACCCGATGGCGGTGGAGATGGCGAAGCTCTCGCTGTGGCTCACGACGATGGCGCGCGAGCGACCGTTCAGCTTCCTCGACCACGCTATTCAGTCGGGCGACTCGCTGCTCGGCGTGACCGACCTCGAGCAGGTGCTGCGGCTTCACATGGACCCGAAGCATCGCAAGCAACTCCCGCTGGCGGGTAGCATCGTCCCGGCGGTCGAGCGCGCGGTCGAGCTGCGGCGCCGGGTGGAGGCGGTGCCGGTGCGGGAGCTGCGCGACGCCGAGGAGAAGGCGCGGCTCGTGCGGGAAGTGGATCAGGCGCTCGCGCCGGTGAAGGTGGTTGCTGACCTCATCGTCGGCGCAGCGTTGCTATCGGCGATGCCGGGCAACGGGTCGATCGAAGACATTGTCGACACGGTCGAGCCCGAAATCGTGGCGGCCTTCGATCCCCAGGTCAACGCCCAGGATCGAGCCAGCCGGCTCGCCGGGCTGTCCGCCCGCGCGGAGGCATGGCTCAATAGCGGGCGACCCGATGGCGCGCCGGTGCGGCGGTGCCTGCATTGGTCACTGGTGTTCCCCGAGGTCTTCCACGGACGGCGAGGGTTCGATGCGGTGATCGGGAATCCGCCGTTCCTTGGCGGGAAGCGGATCAGCGGCCGTCTCGGGGACGACGCGCGCGAGCATCTTGTTAAGCACCTGGCCCGAGGCGTTCGAGGCAACGCTGACCTCGTGGCGTACTTCTTCCTCCGAGGCTCGTCGATTGCGGGGCGCGTCGGCCTTCTCGCCACGAATACAGTTGGACAGGGCGACACGCGCGAGGTGGGGCTCGATCAGCTCGCGGCGCGAGGGTGGACGATCGACCGCGCGGTCAAATCCACGCCTTGGCCGGGGGGCGCTTCGCTCGAGATCGCCAAGGTGTGGGCGGGCGAGAGGCCGTGGAGTGGGCGCATCGTTCTCGACGGGCAAGAGGTCCGGCGGATCACCTCAGCTCTCGACCCGGCCGGGCGTGCGGAGGGCAAGCCAAACCGGCTGGCGGAGAACGCGAGCAAGTCCTTCATCGGGTCGTACGTGCTTGGTCTCGGGTTCACGATGCCGCCCGAGCAGGCGCGCGACCTCATTGCACGCGATCCTCGCAACGCCGAGGTTCTCTTCCCCTACCTGAACGGCGAGGATCTGAACTCGTCGCCGACGCAACAGGCGAGCCGCGGGGTGATCAACTTCTTCGACTGGCCGGAGAGTCGAGCGCGGACCTACGCCGAGTGCTTCGCGATCGTCGACGAGAAGGTGCGGCCCGAGCGTCAGCGTCGGTCTGCCGATGGATCTTTCGTGCTGCGTCGACCTCTCCCCGAGAAGTGGTGGATCTACGCCGACAAGCGACCTGAGCTCTGTCGAACAATCGCAGGCCTCGAGCGAGTACTCGTCATCGCTACGGTGAGTAAGATCGTCCAGCCGGCATTCGTACCCACGGGCCAGGTCTTCATGCACCAGCTCGCCATTTTTTCGTACGACGATAACTTCCACTTCGGCGTGCTGTCGAGCGCGTTGCACTGGCATTGGGCTGTCAAGTACGCATCGACGCTGGAGACGCGAATCCGCTACACGCCGTCCGACGTCTTCGGGACCTTCCCCCAGCCCCCGTACTTCGCCCCCGTCGAGCAGACCGGCAAGGCCCTCGACGACCATCGACGTACCCTTATGG
>Ga0163150_10008557_pt1 | contig 11613 bp, 11 predicted proteins | sample OliLakLV19P2IB_FD_148628 | JGI IMG/M metagenome (GOLD analysis project Ga0163150, IMG submission 148628) | Freshwater microbial mat bacterial communities from Lake Vanda, McMurdo Dry Valleys, Antarctica - Oligotrophic Lake LV.19.P2.IB | ecosystem: Environmental > Aquatic > Freshwater > Lake >...
TCCGAATTCCGAGCGGTGCGCTTGGGAGAGCGATTTCTAGCAATCATTCATTGGCATTGAGATCTGAGTATGGTCGGGTTGCGGGAGGGCCGAGCTGCTCAACAACCCCATCAGGTCGACCATCCGGCCCCATATAGTGGCCCTCACCCGCGTAGTAGGACTCGAATCCTTGAAGCATGAAATTCCGCTGAGATGTGTCCCCCCAATGGTTGTAGCCATCCTGCCCCATGGAACCAGCGCCTCCATAGCCAAAAAGCGTGTAGCCGGTCACGGTGCCGGTGAATGGTTCTGGATCAACCCGTGTTTCGTCAGGGGAGTGCGAAGTAAAACTGTTGTAGTTGCCAATTCCCGTGAAGGTCGCAAGATAGTAGAAATTTCCGGGAAGCAAGAAGTGCGTATGTGGCTCGTGATCATCAAGCCGCTCACATGATCGAGGATTTAAAGTGTCGGGCCAGTTCCTTTTACTGATCTCCATGACATCCCCTGAAGTCGTCCCAAGGCAGATCGGGAATGGTGTATGCCGCTGCCCCTCGGAGACATCCCACATGAGATCGCCGCGAGGCCCGCCAACCATGCGCTCCAGCCGTTGCCTTGAGCGATCAGGGTCTCCGCGAGTACCGCCTTTCCACCAGACGTTCACCCGACTCCTTGGCATGGAAGAACTCCGCATCGTGTAGCACTTCTCCGGCAAACACTGGTCGGGCAGTTCCTCGATGGCACGCACCTTCAAAGGCTCCCGACTCCCCCGACGAAATGGATTCTGCGGATACTCCTCCAGATACCCCTCCTCCATCAGCCAGTCGACGTCGCCGGGAAACTCCGACACCTCCGGCGCCCGACTCGTCGCGAACGTATCCGACGGATGCCCTCCGTAAAGGATGAGGGGATACATGCCTCCGTGATCGACCCCGTATCTCTCCAGCGCGACCTGGATCACCTTCAGATTCGCCCGCACTTCATCCTCACGCCACCCATCGCGCGCTTTGATGTAACGCGGGAACGCGACTGCGATCAGTGCGAGAAACGTGAGGAGGACTAGCGCATCCAGGGCGTACCCGAGCGGTCCGGCGGGACGACGTCGGCTGACTGGGGTCGGATCAGTAGCGGGTGTCGTGGCGTCACTCATTTGCGTTGAAATCGCCTCTCGACTTTGCAGTCTGCGGATCAGTGACGATTGCGACCACACCGTCAGGACGACCATCAGGCCCAGTGAACATGCAGGCATCATTCATCCCGAGCTGCGCGAAGGGCTCATAGTCTCCGTTGAGCGAGTGATCCGGAAGATCCCCGAACCAGGTGTAGCAGTCGTCTCCCAGGGTAGTGATACCTCCATATCCTGCAAGCTTGTACCCCGCCACTGTGCCCAGCATGGGGTTGGAGAAGTCGTTTTCGATGTCGTCGAAGTGGAAGGAGCCGAGGTTACCCAGCCCAGTGAACAATGGATAGTAATAGAAGTTCCCCACAGCGGGCCAGGTTTGCTGATCCATGGTGGCAGGCTCACGCAAGACTCTTAGGTCGGGATTCGCCTCGGCAAGTGCCAAACTATAATCCCCTTGGTGCAGAGATGAACCGGAAGAGCCAAAGAAAAGCAGGAATTGTGGATGGCGTTGTCCTTCGCTGACCTCCCACATGCGGTCACCACGCGGCCCGCCTATCGTGCGATGCACCCACTGTCGTGACCGATCCTGATGGCCTCTCGTTCCTCCCCTCCCCCAGATGTTGACGCGCGGCGCATCTCCGTTTCCGTATTCCTTCGCATACCTAAACTTTGCCGGGAAGAAATCCTTGGCCTGCAAAAGCACCGGCTCCCGACTCCCCCGACGGAACGGATTCTGCGGATACTCCTCCAGATACCCCGCCTCCATCAGCCAGTCGACATCGCCGGGAAACTCCGATACCTCCGGCGCGCGGCTCGTCGCGAACGTATCCGATGGATGCCCGCCATAAAGGATCAGCGGGTACTCGCCGCCGTGATCGGTCGCATAGCGCTCCAACGCGACCTGGATCACCTTCAGATTCGCCCGGACCTCATCCTCCTGCCACCCATCGCGCGCTTTGACGAATTGCGGAAACGCGACCGCAATCAGCGCGAGAAAGACGAGGAGCACCAGCGCATCGAGTGCGTAGCCGAGCGGTCCGATAGGACGACGTCGGCTGACCGGGATCGGATCGGCGGCAGGAGTCGGCATGTCAATCATCCTGGTTGATCCCCGTGCTTGGGCCAGCTTCCACCGGATCTTGCACCACAGCAATCACTCCATCCCATCGACCATCCGGCCCGGAAAAGACACAGGCAAGCGACATCTCGATCGTCGGATTGAAAAACTCATGATCGCCACCGAGTGACCGCTCCCCAAAGTCCCCATACCAGTTGTAACTATCCTGCCCCACGCTAAGGGTGCCTCCATAACCCGCGAGCTTGTATCCCGTCACTCGGCCCATGATCGGCATCTCATAATCTGGACCACTCCCATCGTTTTCAAAAGAACCCAGATTTCCGATTCCAGTAAAGAGAGGGTAGTAGTAAAAGTTGCCTACAGCAGGCCAGACCTGTTGGGGGAGCGAACTGGATTCAGTCAGAATTTCCGCAGATGGATTTGCATCAATCAGGGCTAACTCAGTGCCGGATAGATCTGGCTTTAACGGAGGACCGGGATAGAAAAGCAGGAACGGCGGGTGGCGCTGCCCTTCGGATACCTCCCACATGCAGTCTCCACGGAATCCACCTACTAGCCGGGCAGCCCATTGGCGCGAGCGGTCAACATGACCCCGAAGGCCACCGCGACTCCAGATGTTCACTCGTGGCATCTTCCTACCGCTGTACAAGCCTGCATAACGAAACTCCTCTGGGAAGAAGTCCTTGGCCTGCAGTCGTACCGGTCCCTTGTTCCCCCGACGAAACGGATTCTGCGGATACGCCTCCAGATACCCCGCCTCCATCAGCCAGTCGACATCGCCGGGAAACTCCGACACCTCAGCGGCACGACTCGTCGCGAACGTATCCGATGGATGGCCGCCGTAGAGGATGAGTGGATAGAGGCCATCGTGATCGGTCGCATACCGCTCCAGCGCGACCTGGATCGTTTTCAGGTTGGCCTTCACTTCATCTTCCTTCGCCTTCTCACGCGCCTTCACAAAATTGGGGATGGCGAGGGCGAGGACAAACACGAAGAGTCCGAGGACCAGCGCATCGATCAAGTACGCGAACGCGCCGAGGACCTGGCGGTCCTTGCGAATGCGCGCTGCGATGTCGCTGACGGTCGGCCATCTCTTCATTGGGCTCATTGTCTCAGATGGATCGCGGAATCGGGTTACGGGGAAGCTCCCCCGCCCTTCCTCATTCGCGACTTGCGCCAATGGTCATCCTCCTGGACGACTTCGATCACGCCATCGCGACGCCCATCGGGGCCAGTGTAAATATTGTCCATGTTGTCTGAAAGGTCGGTTCTCATGTTGAATGAGTACTCTGGAAATTCGCCGAACCGCTGGAGTACATCCCGACCCGGATTGCTTTGTGCTCCGAACGCTGACAACTTGTAGCCAGTACAAATCCCCAACACAGGGCGATCGAAGGAGACTGTTTTGGTGTCTGACTCATAACTCCCCAGGTTTCCAATGCCCGAAAAGGTCGGGTAGTAATAGAAGTTGCCGACATTCAGCCAACAGTTGAAGTCATCGTGAAAGCGCACACGATCACATTTTAGCTGCGGGCAGGGATTCGGTCCTAGGCCATCATGCGGGAACACATGGATGAGGAATGGCGGATGGCGTTGCCCTTCCGAAACATCCCACATCCGATCCCCCAGCGGTCCGCCGACTTGACGGGGGATCCACTGCTGCGAGCGATCCGCCGATCCACGCGTGCCCTGCGTCCTCCAGAGATTCGTCCGCGCATACGGCACCCCCTGCGGATCACACAGAATGTCGGTGCCGTCGTTGAAGTACGGCCTGGCGTCGACTATCAACTGTGTGTTGCTCCCCCGCCGAAACGGATTCTGGGGGTACTCGCTGAAGTAGCTGAGTTCCAGCAACCAATCGACATCACCTGGAAACTCGGACGCGACGGCAGCGCGGGAACTCGCGAAGGTGTCCCCAAAATGCCCGCCGTAGAGCATGACCGGGTAGAGTCCTCCTCTATCGACGGAGTAGCGTTCGAGGGCAACCTGGATCGTACGGAGATTCGACTTCACTTCCATTTCGCGAGCGTTGTCACGCGATCGGGCGTAATGCGGCAGTCCCACAGTCAGCAACAAGACGAACAAGCCCAAGGCCAGCGCGTCGATCATCCACGCGAACGGTCCCATCGCCCGCTCGACTGGACTGAACCACTTCGCGATGTTCGCGACGGTCGGCAATCTCTTCATTGAGGACCATTGTCTCAGATCGAAGAGCCGACGTTGGGGCGGCGGTCCGAGGAGCGGGACGGACTCCCGCGGTCCGCAGAGGGGGGGGTTGGATAGAATTCGACGATGCGTCTTTGCTTCCCCATCATGGTCTTGTGCCTACCGCTCGCGACGCCGGCGAGTGCCGATCTGCTCCAGGCAGGTACCTCCGGTAAAGGGCTGGAGGAGATGTCCTTTGCCGATGTCCCACCGACGAACATAGAGGAGGCGTCGATCACCGAGCTTATCGACTGGCTGAGTCCGACCATGCGCTTGCTGGGCTCGTTCAGCACCCGTGAGGTCGGCAAGGAGAAGACCGCTACCTACTCACTGGAAAATCTGGGGATCGCCTGGCGACCATCGGGACTGCATCTTTCCCAGCGCTTCGTCCTCAGTGGCACTTCCCCTGGCCTCATGCGGACCGAATCGACACATCTGCTGCCTGAGAAAGTCGATATCGACCGCATCGCCATTGTCCCGATGTCCTTTGATGCGTTTTTCTTCCGCGACGAGCCCCTGCTCGCGAAGACGGCAACTTACGAAACAGTCCCCATCGTGGACGGCAAGACCGCTTGCGATGGCCGTACGCTGTATGTCCTGCAGATTCCGGTCCGCGAGGGGGAGGAAGGCTTTCGGCTTACCAGTGAGCTGTTCATTCATCCCTTGCTGATGCCGGTGCCGCCGGAGCCGAAGTATGTGCAGACGTATGAAATCCCGTTCATTGATGCGGTCGCGGCCGGCAAAGTGCATCGCGCGCTCAGTCGCCTGCTGATGCTGCACGGGACTGGGACCGGTCCATCGGCGGATGAAGGGGCACCGCTGCTGGAGGCGCCTCCGAGTGATGCGAGTCTGGAAACGCTGGGTCGCTGGCTGACTGAGGCGTTCGCGACCTATGGGGAATACTCGATGGTCACGTATTCGAGTAAAGGCGAGAAACGTGCCCAGATGTCACTGACCGCTGAGGTGGATGTGATGGCGGGGACCGTGACGTTCTTCGAGCGCAGTCAGCGCGATGCCAACCAGCCCCAGCAGCACTCCACCACGATCTATGTGGTCCCTCTCGCCGACCTGGATCCTGCATCACTTCAACATGACCCGTTCCTGTTCGGGGGCGCCATCTTCGGCATCTCCGACAACATCGGGATGCTTTCCCAAAATCCATTACCCAAAGGGCACTACGGCTCACCTCCGTGGTACGCCGCCTCAAATACTCCCAAGCTGATCGAGCATGAACTCCTGGTCCTGGCATGCCGCGATGAGAGGCCAGCCATCACGGTGAAGCGGCAGAGGTACTCCGCAGAACATCCGCAAGGGGAATTCACGGAGGAGATGGATTCGTCAATCGTGCTGTTCCTGACATCCCGGCAGGCCGCGCGCGAAATCGTGGCGGTGCTACGTCGATTGTGCGAATCGGCATCGTAGCGTGGAGTCAGAGCCGACGACGCGTCGGCGGTCCGAGGAGCGGCACAGACTGCCGCGGTCCGGGGAGGGTTACGCGAGGTCGCTCGCAGTTTGTGATTATCATCATCGCCATGCGACCTCTCCTCGTCCTCACGCTCTTCCTTGCGCTCATCAGCCCCGCAATCGCGCAGGGCGACCTCGCACCGGAGGAGTACGACCCGTCGGTCCCCTGGCCGATCGTGCCGCTTGATCTTGCCACCGCCAATATGGAAGACATGGGCACCTGGCTCTACAACATCAGCGACAGCTACGGCCTGTTGGGCATTCAGTACCCCAAAGACAACGAGTGGTACTACTCGACGATCGAGAAAATCATCACGCATGCGCCCGGGCAACTGACAGTCGCGGACACCAGTTATGCATGCAAAGCTGGCGGTCAGATACCCGATCCGAAGACCTACACGACCATCAAGCTGACCGACATCGATCCCGCGACCATCACGCTCACCGAAGTGCTCCCGTTCGATGGCTTGCTGGGAGCGAAGAGTACGCTCGGCAAGGAGAAAGGCGAGTACGCCGCCTACTACGCCGAGTACCGCTTTCCACTCTGGTACACCGGGGTCCACAAGCCAGCGGCTACCAAAATCTGGAAAATCACGCTTCACGCCCACGGCAAGGCAGCGTTGTTTTCGCAGGAGTCGTATGCGCCTTCGATTGATCCGGTGAACCCCAACAAGAAAACTCCCAAGCCCAACATCGGTAGCTTCGGGATCCTCTTGTCCGACAAGGTCGCGGCTGAGGAAGCCGTCAAGGTGTTACGTCGCATGGCCGAGCTCGGGCAGCAGCGCAAGGCGGGTCCATAGCGTCTATCGGCGAATTCCCTATAATCCATTCCCATGCCGTCCCTCAAGCCCCTGAAGCGAGTACTCATCGCGAACCGCGGGGAAATCGCGGTCCGGATCATCCGGGCGTGTCACGAACTGGGCATCGTCGCGATCGCGGTCTTCTCCGAGGCCGACCGCGATGCCCTGCATGTCCGGCTCGCCGATGAGGCGTACTGCATCGGACTCGCCCCGGCGAACGAGAGCTACCTGGTGATGGAGAAGATTCTCCATGTCGCCAAAATCAGCCACGCCGACTCGGTCCATTGCGGCTACGGCTTCCTCGCGGAGTCGCCGGAGTTTGCGAAGAAGGCGCTCGCGGCCGGGCTGACCTACATCGGCCCCTCCCCCGACGCGATCCGCGACATGGGCAACAAGACCATCGCCAAACGGACCGCGCTCGCAGCCGGCCTGCCGTGCGTCCCGGGCGAGGATGGCTTCATCGAGTCGGTGGAGCAGGCAGGGAAGGTCGCGGAAAAGCTCGGATATCCGGTGATGCTCAAGGCCGCGATGGGCGGCGGCGGACGCGGTATGCGGCTGATCAACAACCCCGCCGGCATTGAAGCTGCGTTCCGGGCGGCGCGATCGGAAGCGAAGGCGTCATTTGGCGATGACTCGGTCTATCTCGAGAAGTACATCAACGAGCCGCGGCACATCGAGTTCCAGGTCTTTGGCGACTTCCAGGGCAATGTGATTCATCTGGGCGAGCGCGACTGCACGTTGCAGCGACGTCACCAAAAGCTCCTCGAAGAAGCGCCGTCGCCGTTCCTCGATGCCGATCTCCGCGCACGGATGGGCGCTGAAGCGGTGAAGATCGCGAAAGCGGTCAACTATGTCGGAGCGGGGACCGTCGAGTTCCTGGTCGATGCTGCGCGCAACTTCTATTTCATGGAGATGAACACGCGCATCCAGGTGGAGCATCCGGTGACGGAGATGGTCACCGGGCTCGATCTCATCCGCGAGATGATCCTGGTCGCGGGCGGCGCGCCGTTGTCGGTGACGCAGGAACAGGTGCAAATCAACGGGTGGTCGATCGAGGTCCGCATCAACGCCGAGGATCCGTTCCGCAACTTCACGCCGAATCCGGGACTCATCACGAACCTTCGATTCCCGGCCGGCGGCGGGGTACGGGTCGATTCTGGCGCTTTCACGGGGTACACGATCCCGCGGCAGTACGACTCCATGATCGCGAAAATCATTGTCCACGCCCCCGATCGCGAGGCGGCGATCCGCAAGATGCTGCAGGCCCTCCGCGAGCTGGAGATCAAGGGGATCAAGACCACCAAGGCATTCCACGAAGCCATTTTGGCGAGCGATGACTTTAAGTACTTTCGCTACGACACCAACTACATCGGGAAGCATCTTGATGCCCTGCTCGCGCAGTACAAGGCCGATGAGCGGATCGCCGCGATCGCGACCGCGCTCGAGGTCTTCCTCTACACCCGCGCAAAGCCGGCCCCCGACAAGATCGCGCAGCGGAGTGGTACGTCCGGGAAGCCGAGCAACTGGCGCCTCACCGCCCGTCGCGACGGCGCGAAACACTTCGGGTAAAAGCGGCCTTCAGGTAAGAGCAAAGGACCTGTCCATGAAAATCACGGTCACCATCGAAGACACCGACTACGTGGTCGACATCACGCCGCAGCCGCATGAGCTGGTGCCGGGGCAGATCCTGGTCGATGGCAAGCCGGTCGCGATCGATGTCCAGGGCGACCAGTGGCTGAAAGTCCAGCCGCGCTCGATGCTGGTCGATGGCATCCCCTATGAAGCGCAGTTCGACACCGGCGATGATGGATTCCCCTCTCAGGCGTGGATCAATGGCCGACCCTCAGCGGTCCATGTCGATTTCGCGGGGAAGGGGAATCTGACGAAGAAGAAGGGCGTCGGGATGTCGCAGGAGGCGGCGGGGAACGCGATCACCGCGCCGATGCCGGGGAAGATCGTCGCGATCAAAGTAAAAGAAGGCCAAAAGCTCGAGGTCGGGCAGTTGTGCATCGTGCTCGAAGCGATGAAAATGGAGAACGAGCTCGCCGCGCCGCGTAGCTGCAAGGTGAAAAAGGTCCTGTGCGATGCCGGCGCGAGCGTCGATCTTGACCAGGTCTTAGTCACCTTCGAGGACTAGCGCATGAGCCCGATGACCCGTCTCGCAAGCATCAAACGGCGAGGGACAGATGCGCCCGAGCCACGGATTCAGCCCATGCCGGATGGCACCTACTGGCGCGCTGCGGTGGGGATAGGTGCAGGCAGTTTCGTAAACTGGTTCATCGGCCGGGTGATTGGCGCCCTGGTGACGGTGGTGGGGATCAGTGTCATCCTTTGGGGCCTCGAATACATCCACGTCGATAGCCCAGTTCGCTACCTTTGAACCGTTGAGCGTCGAGTCGCGCTCGCACAGCCAATATGACTACTCAACAACAATTGATACTTCCTTCATCCCCCCGATTTCAGTCGTGGCTCATGGCTGATCGTGCGCGGATCATCCGGGAACGCAAGTTTCTCCACTACGAGAAGGCGCTCGCGCGGGGGGATCATCTCGTGGCGGATCTGCTCGCGTACGACCTGATATAGCGTATGCGAAGGCGCGAAGTCGGTTGGAGTCGCACCTGCCGGAGTATCGCCGGGGCATTTATAAGATCGCCGAGAATCCCCGATCCCTCCTCTACTTCCTGACCTCCCTATCACTTGGCGGCATCTGGGTCGCGGCCATGCTCTACTGCTGCCGGCTCTTTGCGGATCTGATTTAGGGTGCTCGTCGTAACGGGAGACGGAATATTTTCCAGATACCCACATATTCAGAGCCGCGAGCGTAAGCGACCGGGCTCCGGTGATGCTTCACGCTCGGCACGATTTCCGGAGCCCGGTCGCTTACGCTCGCGGCTATGAATTCATGGGGTGGGGTTGCATTTCCCAGAGCCCGGTCGCTATGAATTCTTGGGATGTTGCACCATCGAACTCAACCGATGGGCAACATCGGCAGTCTCATGGGGCAGCCCGTCGTTCAGACAACACACGGAGCTGCGAAAGGAATGGCAACTGTTGTTGGTCAGCAATCACGACGGCTCCCGGAGCCGCTCACTCACGCGTATCAGATATTGATGACTCCGCTGTTCGGCACGAAGCGACGGGTCCGACCGCCAGCATGGGATCAGCGGCAGGACCTCAGTCCGGATCAGGCAGCAAACGCGTACATCGGCTATTCCCCGGCGCAGAACCGGTACATCGCTGCCGCCTGGCAGCGCGAACAGCTGGCGCGACGGACACTGGATCACCATCGCCAGGAATACGAACAGGCGCTGGAATCCGGGGATCAGGCGTTGGCGGCCGGATTGGCGGAAGGCTGTTTCATCGCGGATGAAAACTGGCGGAAGGCCGACAAGGCCCTGCGGATCGTGATCGCTTCAGCGGGACCTCCCACGCTCCGGACTCCGCAGCAGGAACTCTATCGAGCGCCCGACACCGCGAGTGCGAAAACCGTGAAATTTGTGTGCATCGGGATCGCGTTGCTGTACCTCGCATTTCAGCTACTTCCCTTCATATTTTTGTTCGGCGTCATCACCCGCTTCTGATGCCATTGCCGCAACCCGTCCAGGCGATTCGATGTCACACTTCCCGGCCGCATGGCAAGCGACTCGCGCCGTCCTTACGACCCTCCGCTGGATCCCAACTTCTTCCCGGATCCCGATGCCCCCGCGCGTGTTTCACGGCGGAGCGGGGCCATGATTCCGCCGCCGCCACTGCAACAGAGCAGCCAGCCGGAGCCGCGTCGCCGCGAGATCGTGATGACCCGCATGCAGGCGTGGGAATTGATGGATCGCGCGCAACACAAGGTCGATCGGCTCCGGGCGCACTATGACGCCGCGCTCGCGAAGGGCGATCTGCCGCTCGCCGATGCGCTCGCCACGGATCTGTTCGAAGCCGATGTTGCGTACCGCAAAACGGAAAACCGCTATGCCCGATTCATTGGCAAAATTCCCTATGGCCGTCACACACCGGCAAAGACCACGAATTCCAGATGGGCGTTGTTTTTTTTGATCATGATGATCTTTCCCTGTACTTTTTTGAGGTGCATGTGTGGCGTCTAGCTGCTGGCAGGGCACACCAATTCAAAAACGCCCGCCGGGGAGCCGACGGGCGTGTTGGTTCCTGCGATGTGCGTAGGCTCGTGCAGTCGGGAAGGCCTACGGGATTACATTCGCCACGAAGCTGAACTCGGTCTCCGTCGGCGTGCCACCAGCGGTGGTCGCAGACTGCATCGTGACAAAGAAGCCGTACAGGCCAGGCGTCGTGGGGACAACCCAGTTCGCCGTGAACTGGCCGGTGGGTGTAACCGTACCGCCGACCGCGTTGTAGCTGACCGTTGCATCGAACACAGGGCCCTTGGTCGTGACCACAACCTGCTGCGTCTGCCCGGCGGCGAAATCGATGATGTCCCCCTTGGGGCAGTTCGTGCCTCCAATGGTGACACCCTGGATCGCGTCACCGGGCTCCAGGACCGCAGGTTCCACCACGCGCACTCTAAAACTAGCGGTCTTCGCAACCGGGAACACCGAGGCTATGAGGTTGCCGGTGACCTGGACATTCACATCGAACTCACCAGTCGTCACTCCGGCGTTGATCCCTGTTGTCGCCTGGTTGGAGGTAGTCACTGCTCCCGTGGGGCTCGTGTACTCCCAGGCGATCACGATGTTCTCGTACTGTGCGTCGTTCACGACGACTTCGGCATTCAAGGTCTCCCCGACTTCCAGCTCGATAATGGCAGTCGGAGCCACGCCGGCAGCACGGAAATCCAGAATCAGCCGGGTATCCGACGTTTTGCCACAAGCAACCAGCAGGGTAAGGCAGCCGACAAGCAGGAATGCGATAGAGGAGCGAAGCATGTGGGGGGGGTACTCCTTGTTATCGACGCGCCGCTTCCGCCGTACGCCAGCCACGTCTGTGGGAAGGCGCATATC
>Ga0163150_10008559_pt1 | contig 11610 bp, 27 predicted proteins | sample OliLakLV19P2IB_FD_148628 | JGI IMG/M metagenome (GOLD analysis project Ga0163150, IMG submission 148628) | Freshwater microbial mat bacterial communities from Lake Vanda, McMurdo Dry Valleys, Antarctica - Oligotrophic Lake LV.19.P2.IB | ecosystem: Environmental > Aquatic > Freshwater > Lake >...
TTTCAACGCGCCTGCGGTGACACTCGCTTCCGGCACGCAACGCGTTGTGATAGGGGCACAGAGCATTGCGGTTGCAGCGGCGATAGGGGCTCGTTTCGATTCAAGGCTGCAGTGGAACCCGCCTGTGCCTTACACTGTGTACCCTGGACGGTTCTTGCATATCATTCTTAAGATGCCCGTGGGCACGAACACCGCTTCGCAAATCATTCGAGGGACGTGCGTTGTGTCTGGGTACTTCGAGTAAGTTGAGCGCCAATTTGCCGTTTTAGACTATTTGTGTGAAAGTAAGCCTATGGCTCGAAAGCTTTTGCACACAACTCAGTACGGCACTTGCAAAGTCCAAATTTACAAGGACAGCTACGCAGGTGAGTTTGTGGTTACAACCACAGTCAAAGGCAAAGTGGTTGGTGGCAAAAGCGGAGGCGGCGACTTCACCGAAAGCAAGCAAGACGCGCGAAACTCTGCAGCGCATCAGCTTCGTTGGCTACGCAAGCATCGCGCACGCATCTGTAAGGCGTAAGCAGCCCGCGCGGAACGGTGGCAGCAAGCGCGCCTAGCTGTAAATTGAGTCTCTGCGCCGGGGGGTGTACCCTCGGGATGTGGCCTACCCAAAACTAAAGCGTGTAAAAACCCTTGGCAGCGGTCCTGCAGCGCCCCCCGGCACTGAAGTGTGCTTACGGCAAGGCGTATCACGAGCAGGGTTGCGCTATAGCGGCAAGTACTCTGTATGCCTCTCACCGACCCAGCAAGCGCGCTTATTTCCCGCAGGGCCCCCTGTGGTTGTCGGTTGTGGTGTGTTTGCCTGCGCTTACGATGGGCCCACGGCCAAGACCGTCGTCAAGCTGACAACCGATCTGTCTGACATTGCCAGTTTGCAACAGGGTCAAAGCTATGACGTGATCCCCGAGATGATTGACGTTTACGAATTGCAACCTGCGCGAACGCGCTGGTTAGGGCGTCCGAAAGGCATATCAAGGCGTATACCTCCTATTGTGTACGCTGTTGAAGTTGAACGCCTTGCACCATTGGACGCACGTTGGAAAAAACCCTTAGCTTGTTTGGTCAAGACCGGTTTAGACAAGAAAGTATGGGGGCGTTCGCAACGCGATAACCGCGCAGCACCTGAAACATGCTGTACGAATAAGAAAGGCGTTGGAGATAACGCTTGTCGCGAAGCGCTTGAAACGTTTCGTGACAACATTGAAAAGGTACAATCCGACACGGACCTTGTGCCCACGAACGATTTGCATATCAAGAACGTCGGCGTTGCAGACGACGGCACTTGGAAAATTTTAGACTTGGGCATGTCCGCAGGAGTTGACGACGTGTACAAATCCCCCATGAGACTCGAAGGCGCTCACGCCACACGCAGCAAACTGGGTATGCCAGTGTCACCGAAGCGGGTCAACGTTTCCGCAGCCAAGAGATGGCAGCGGGGATCATGACGTGGGTGAACACGATGTACACGGAGGAGATCCCTACGCTCCACACGAGAATTTCAAACGGATTTTCCACGGCATAAACGTTATCACAACCGAGCACCGCCCGAGTGCTCGTTGACGAACCGTTTCCTGTATTGAGTCCATCCTAAGAAGTTGCCGGAAGAGAGCGCAGCTAAAGCCGCACAATCATGCAAGTGCCCCTGGGTAGGCGGGTTTACTGAGCCACTCGTGATGCGTTTCATGCAGGTGACTTGATCTTCAAGAGCGTACGGGTCTGGGTACTGCATTTCCCAGTGCCGATTGATGTACCAGTACGGCCAATCCAGCGCTTGAGCGACGTGTTCAGCGGGAGACGCGTGCAAAGGGTTGCCTGTCATCAATGTGTCGTGCAACCTCACGTCTTCTGCGATGTCTCTGCGCCCGTCATGGGTCAGATACGACACACGAGCGCAACGGCCTACGCTCAACGCAGCGAGCACGAGCGCAGCGGTTCCAGTGTCCTCGGGGTGCATGTGCTCGACTTGGATCCTGTCTTCATCAGACACCAGGGGCAAATGCCACTGCCCCGCGCTCAAGCGGTCGGGTTTGTTCGCATCCATCACGGCCTGCATGAGTTGAGCCAGTTGTCTAAAGTGGGGCTCGGCTGCGGCGTGGTTACGCAGCGCGAACCAGTTTGTCCAAGTCGTTGCTGAAAAAATGGCGGTCGTGTACATGAAAGGATTCAGCAAACGATTCACGATCTGTTTATGTGCGTTGAGGGCGTGCAGCTCTAGCGCCGCGAAGATCGCCTGGCGTCGCGCATTATCCCAAAGGGTGCGTGCCGCGCGGATGGCGTCCGCATCCAGGGATTCTCCTGCCTGCATGCCTTTTTGATTGGCCCCGATGTGTTGCGGAACAAACGGATTGTCTTGTACTCGTTGGATCAACTTCGCAGTCGGAATCGCACGGCTCGAAGCTGTGTTCCTTGAACACAATCGATGGGTCATTAATTCAGCATGAATCACGAGCGGGTACGTCAATTCAAACGTAGTTAAACGTGCCCCACAAGGCGCAATCGAATCTGCAAGAATTTTCGCCGAGATTGTCATGCTTTTACTCCCCGCATCGCATCTTTGAACGACTCTTGAGCCTCGTGCCACCCCTGCGCCTTGCCCTCGGAATACCCCGCCTCGAAGTCGAGGGGTACGCCCACGCTTCGGCGTAACAAGTTGCGCAGAAATTCTGCCAACTCTGAGCCTCGGTCTGCGCCCGCGCTCTGAAAAACCTGCTCTGCGAGCATCCTTGGCATTCGCACACACACCACTTGGCTGTTACTGCTGCCGTGAGGGCCTCTTGGTTTACTCATACGTTCCTTGCTTTCTTTTGGGGGGCGGGGCGCTCGCATCATAGCGATAACGCCCTCACTACTGCATTGAAAAACTGGGCTGATGTGTGTGATGTGGAGAGGGGCCGTGCCCCCGACCAAGACCGCGCCCACGGTCTACCCAGACCCCGACCTGTCCGTGACCACGACCGCGACCCCGACCCCGACCGCCACAACGACCACGACCACGACCGCGACCGCGACCGCGTTAGCGACCGCACCGGCGACGGTACCAGTGTATCCGGGTCCAACCTAATCATAGAGACAACGCTTTCGATACTTCGTCTAAATACTGAGCACAGGTGCGCGAGATGGACCCCCTACGCGACGCAGACGCAGACTCAGACCACGACCGCCACTGCGACCCCGACCGCGACCCCGCCCGAGACCAAGCCCCCGCCCGCGACAGCGACCACGACTTTGCCATTACTTCCAAGCGGAACCGAATCACAGCGACAACGCTTTCGCTACTTCGTCAAAAAACTGCGTAGATGTGCGGGAGACGGACCACCAACGCGACGCAGACTCAGACTCAGACCACGCCCGCGACATCGACTTCGACCGCGACTGCGACTGCGCAGCCGCCTGCGACCGCGACCACGACCGCGACCTCTCCCTCGCCCTAGCCCTAGACCTAGACCACGACCACGACCCCGACCACGACCACGACCTTGCCATTACCTCCGAGCGAAACCTAATCATAGCGCCAACGCTTTCGCCACTGCATTGAAAAACTGAGCAGAGGTGCTGGAGATGGACCGAGACCGCAACCGCAACCGCGACTGCGACCACGACCACGACCACGGCACCGACCGCGACCACGACCGCGACCACGACCGCCACTCTGCCCATGACCGCGACCGCGACAGCGACCGCCACCGCGCCCATGACCTCCCCATTATTTCAAGGTCCAACAGAATCACAGCGACAACGCTTTCGCCACTGCATTGAAAAACTGAGCAGAGGTGCGCGAGATGGACCGCGACCGCCACCGCGACCGCCACCGCGACCGCAACCGAGACCGCGACCACGACCACGACAGCGACATCGACCGAGACATCGACCGCGACCGCGACTCTGCCCATGACAGCGACCGCGACAGCGACCGCGACCACGCCCGCGACCGCGACAGCGACCGCGATCCCTCCATTTGATCAAAGTCCAACAGAATCATAGCGACAACGCTTTCGATACTTCGTCAAAAAACTGCGCAGATGTGCGCGAGATGGACCACCTACGCGACTCAGACTCCGACCGCGACCACGCCCGCGACCGCGACCGCGACATAGACCACCGACGCGACCGAGACCACGACCGAGACCACGCTCCCGTCCGCGACTCTACGGATGACCTTGACAGCGATCCCTTCATTGTAACAAGGTCCAACCGAATCACAGCGACAACGCTTTCGCTACTGCATTGAAAAACTGTGCAGATGTGCGCGAGATGGACCACCAACGCGGATCTGCCGCTGATCGCCACAGCGACTGCCGCCGCGACTGCGACAGCGACCACGACCACGACAGCGACCACGACCCCGACCCCGACCACGACCGCGACCGCGACCACGACCGCGACTCTGCCCATGACCGCGACTGCGATCCCCCCATTGTTTCAAGGTCCAACCGAATCATAGCGACAACGCTTTCGTCACAGCATTGAAAAACTGCGCAGATGTGCGCGAGATGGACCACCAACGCGACCACGACCACGACCGCGACAGCGACCACGACAGAGACCACGACAGCGACCGAGACCGCCACCCAGACCCCGACCACGACCGCGCCAGCGATCCCCCCATTGTACTAAAGTCCAACAGAATCACAGCGACAACGCTTTCGCCACTGCATTGAAAAACTGCGCAGATGTGCGAGAGATGGAGCACCAACGCGACTCAGACTCCGACTCCGACTCCGACCGCCACCACGACTGCCACCGCGACCGCGACCTCGACCTCGACCACGGCACCGACCGCGACCACGACCGCGACCACGACCGCCACTCTGCCCATGACCGCGACCGCGACAGCGACCGCGACCGCGACAGCGATCCCGCCATTCGATCAAAGTCCAACCGAATCACAGCGACAACGCTTTCGTCACCGCATTGAAAAACTGCGCAGATGTGCGCGATGTGGAGCACCAACGCGATTCAGACCCCGACCGCCCCCGCGACCGCCACCGCGACAGCGACATCGACCACGACAGCGACAGCGACCACGACCGCGACCACGACCGCGCCTCTGACCATGACCGAGACAGCGATCCCTCCATGGTATCAATGTCCAACCGAATCACAGCGACAACGCTTTCGTCACTGCATTGAAAAACTGAGCAAAGGTGCGAGAGATGGAGCACAAACGCGGCGCAGACTCAGACCCCGACCGCGACCGCGACAGCGACAGCGACCACGACCGCGACCGCGACCGCGACCGCGACCCCGACCACGACAGCGACCACGACAGCGACAGCGACCACGACCACGACCGCGCCAGCGACCCCGACCGCGACCGCGACCGCGACCGCGACCACGACCGCGATCCCTCCATGGTATCAATGTCCAACCGAATCACAGCGACAACGCTTTCGCTGTTTTGTCGAAATACTGAGCACAAGTGCAAGCGGTGGAGCACCTACGCGACTCCGACTCTGACCGCGACTGCGACCACGACAGCGCCCGCGCCCGCGACCGCGACCGCCGCCACCACCACCACCGCGACCGCCACTGCAACAGCGACAGCGACCACGCCCCCGCCCGCGCCAGCAACCCCGACTGAGACCGCGACCGCGACTCTGCCCGCGCCTCTGACCATGACCGAGACAGCGATCCATCCATTATTTCAAGGTCCAACCGAATCATCGGGACAACGTTTTCGCTGTTTCGTCAAAAAACTGCGCAGAGGTATGCGAGAGGGAGCACCAACGCGACGCAGACTCCGACCGCCTCAGCGACTGCCCCCGCGACCGAGACCACGACCACCTTCGCCACCGCCACCGCGACAGCGACCCAGACCACGACCGAGACCGAGACCGCCACCCAGACCCCAACCACGACCACGACCCCGCCTGCGACCACGCCTGCGACCGCGACCGCGACCCCTCCATTGTATCCAGGTGCAGCGGAATCATAGCTTTCGCCGCCCCTTCTCCCCCGCTTTTGATTTTCTGTCCATTTTTGCTAGGGACAAGTGTTACACTGAAGGAAAGCGATTTTGAAGGGTTTTTTTAAGGCTTTGATTTTCCCCCGTGTTTTCGCGGGTTTAGGGTTTGCCCGAGAAACGATGGTTTTAGATAATGTTACGCTACGTAACATTATTCTTGCGCAATATGAATATATTGCGCTAGAGTGGTGTCCACCCTGGGTAAATTCAGGGGTCAAAAACAAGGGGATTTTGGATGGCATCACGCTGCTTTTTCTGTGCGACCTGTCTCAAGGAGGCAGACGAGCCTCTGTCGCTCTACATATGCAAAGGGACGGGCAACGCCGTCATTGTTTGCGGCCGTTGTGACCGCGATGGAGATACGGATCATCGGATCCACGTACAAGTGCAGAAAGACACGATCTTCTTTTACGTTGCGGTGGCCGTAGTCCTGGCGTGTACGGGCATCATCGCGATGCTGTACACATGATTTTTAGCACTGGCAATTGAAACACACACAAAAAGGAAAAGGAAAACGAGAATGACAACGACAACGAAATCGAGCACGAGCACGAGCAAGGCCCAGGTACAAAGCGACCTCGGTCCTGAAGATGATCACTGGGAGCTAGGCCAGCCCTACTTTGTGCGGACTGTAACGCACCACTTTACCGGGCGTCTGGTAAAGGTCACACGCGCTGAAATCGTATTGACGGATGTCGCATGGGTGGCGGACGACGGTAGGTTTAGCGTCGCCTTGGACAAAGGGGAAGTCCAAGAGGCAGAGCCCTATCCTGATGGCAAAAACGTGATCATCGGGCGCAGCAGCCTGATAGACGCGTCCACATGGCTGCACAAGCTCATCCGCAAAGTCGTGCCATCCAAGTAACCATATCGCAAGTCCTGCGCAGGGCCGGACTTGCGATCTTTCTGTCCTGAATCAAGAAGAACAACATGATCATTGAAGGCTGGAGCTGCTTAGTTCGGGACGACGGTCCCAAGGTTGCGCAGAAAGGCCGTGCCTTCGCGATAATAAGTGACGACGCAGATGGGGGTCGGGTACTGCACCTACCCCCCGGCGCCCCTCCACCCCCTGCGGTTATGGCGTGGCTCGTGGCTGCGCCTGAGCACGAAGAGATCATAGAGGGGTGGCAATGTCGCGACAGTAACGACGGCAAACGTACCGCGCGATGGCACGGCGCGAGCCCTTGTGAACTGAGCCCGGACAAAGAAGGCGACGACACCGGCATCTATTTGAGTTACTCGGGTTCGCTAATCTGGCTGCCCAAGTCCGTGCTGCGCTTCGTACTCGAAAAAACCCCGGCATCCCTGAAGATGAAGCAATGAGCCGATCTGGATATAGCGATGATTGCATGCAAGGTGGCCGGAATACTGGAGGGGTGAAGCCATGATCAAGCCACGCAAGCAATGCAAAAAATGTCCGTGGCGCGTAGACGCGAACCCGCACGACATTCCGGGAGGGTACAGCCCTGAGAAACACGCCGCGCTCAAATGCACGATTGCATCGGATGGTGTACTCCACAAGAGCAGTCTGCGCCTGATGGCCTGCCACGAAACGCCAGAAGGCAAGGAGCTGCCCTGTGTGGGGTGGCTGGCGCATCAACTAGGCCCCGGGAACAACCTCGGCTTGAGGCTGGCCGTACACAGGGGGAGAGTGGATACAAACGTGCAGACGATAGGGGCTCAGCACAAGCGGTTTGAGGACACGTTGGGGAAGGTGATGCCATGATCCTGTTTTCCCTGAATGTAAAGGAGGGGTCGCTGTCGCTGTCTGGGTCGCTGTCGCTGTCTGCATCGCGGTCTGTGTCCTGGTGTAAAACGCGGTTGCGGTTGCGGGCGTGGGCAAAGTCGCGACCTCTGTCTCAGTCGTGGTCGCAGGCGGGGGCGTGGGCGCGGGCGCAGTCGTGGTCGTGGGCGGGGGCGTGGTCGCGGGCGCAGTCGTGGTCGCGGTCGGCGTCGCTGGCGCGGTCGTGGTCGGGGTCGTGGTCAGGGGCGGCGTGGTCTCGGTCCACCTCCCATACCTCTACTCCATTTTTTGACAAAGTAGCGAAAGCGTTGTCGCTGTGATTCGGTTGGACTTTGACACAATGAAGGGATCGCGGTCGCGGTCGTGGTCGGGGTCGCGGTCGCGGGCGCTGTGGCGGTCGCTGGCTCGGTGGCGGGCGGGGTCTGGGTCGGGGGCGGGGTCGCTGTCTGAGTCGCTGTGTCGGTCCAAGTCGAAGTCGATGTCGCTGTGGCAGGCGTGCTCCACCTCGCGCACATCTGCGCAGTTTTTCAATGCGGTGGCGAAAGCGTTGTCGCTATGATTCGGTTTCCCTCAGATGTAATGAAAGGGTCGGGGTCGCGGTCGCGGTCCGGATCGCTGGCGCTGTGGTTGTCTCGGGCGCGGTCTGGGTCTGCGTCGCTGTGGCGGTCGAAGTCGCTGTCGCTGTCGCTATCGCGGGGGCGGGCGTGGTCGTGGTCGCGGGCGGGGTTGTGGTCTGGGTCGCTGTCGCAGTCGCGGTGGTGGTCAAAGTCGGGGTCGATGTCGCTGTGGCAGGCGGGCTCCACCTCGCACACCTCTGCGCAGTTTTTCAATGCAGTAGCGAAAGCGTTGTCGCTATGATTCTGCTGGACCTTGAAACAATGGGGGGTTTGCGTAAGGGGGCTGCGTCGCGGTCTATGTCTTGGTGGCGGTCGATGTCTCGGTCGATGTCGCTGTCGTGGTCGTGGTTGTCGCGGTCTGAGTCTCTGTCGTTGTCGCTGGCGTGGTCAAAGTCGCGGTCGCAGTCGCGGTTGCAGGCGTGCTCCATCTCGCGCACCTTTGCTCAATTTTTCGACGAAGTATCGAAAGCGTTGTCGCTGTGATTCTGTTGGACCTTGAAATAATGGGGAGGTTGCGGGCAGGGTCTACATCGCGGGCTGCGTCTTGGTGGCGGTCGCGGGCGTGGTCGTGGTGGTCGCGGTCTGAGTCTCTGTCGTTGTCGCTGGCGTGGTCGTGGTCGAGGTCGAGGTCGCGGTCGCGGTTGCAGTTGCGGTTGCGGTCCGTCTCCCGCACATCTGCGCAGTTTTTCAATGCAGTGACGAAAGCGTTGTCGCTGTGATTCTGTTGGACCTTGAAATAATGGGGAGGTTGCGGGAAGGGTCTACATCGCGGGCTGAGTCTTGGTGGCGGTCGCGGGCGGGGACGCATTCGTGGTCGCGGGCGGGGACGCATTCGTGGTCAAGAACGCGGTCGTGGGCAGAGGCGAGGTCGAGGTCGCGGTCTAAGTCTCAGGCGTGCTCCATCTCGCGCACATCTGCACAGTTTTTCAATGCAGTAGCGAAAGCGTTGTCGCTATGATTCTGTTGGACCTTGACACAATGGAGGGATCGCGGTCGCGGGCGGGGTTGTGGTCGCTGTCGCGGTCGCGGTCGGGGTCGTGGTCGGGGTCGCTGTCGTGGTCGTGGTCGCCGCGTTGGTGGTCCGTCTCGCGCACATCTGCTCAGTTTTTTGACGAAGTAGCGAAAGCGTTGTCGCTGTGATTCGGTTGGACATTGATACAATAGAGGGATCGCGGTCGCGGTCGCGGTCGCGGTCGTGGTGGTGGTCGGGATCGGGGTCGCGGTCGCGGGCGGGGGCGGGGTCGCCGCGTTGGTGCTCCCTCTCGCGCACCTTTGCGCAGTTTTTTGACGAAACAGCGAAAGCGTTGTCGCTATGATTCTGTTGGACCTTGACACAATGAAGGGATCGCGGTCGCGGTCGTGGTCTAGGTCTAGGTCGCGGGCGCTGTGGCGGTCGCTGGCTAGGTGGCGGGCGTGGTCGTGGTGGTCCCGTGGGTGCTCCATCTCGCGCACATCTACGCAGTTTTTTGACGAAGTAGCGAAAGCGTTGTCGCTATGATTCTGCTGGACCTTGACACAATGGAGGGATCGCGGTCGCGGTCGCGGTCGTGGTGGTGGTCGGGATCGCGGTCGTGGTCGTGGTCGCGGTCGGGGTCTCAGTCGCAGTCGTGGTCGTGGGCAGAGTCGCTGTCGCGGTCGTGGTCGTGGTCGCGTTGGTGGTCCGTCTCGCGCACATCTGCTCAGTTTTGTGACGAAGTATCGAAAGCGTTGTCGCTATGATTAGGTTTCCCTTGGAGGTAATGCAGGAGTCGCGGTCGTGGTGGTCGGAGTCGCGGTCTGAGTCACTGTCTCATTCGCTGTCGTGGTCTAAGTCGCAGGCAGAGTCGGCGTCAGCGTCGGAGGCGTCGTCGTGGTCGTGGTCGCAGGCGGGGTTCGCCTCGTGGTCGCGGTGGCGGTCGGGGTCCGGGTCCGGGTCGCTGTGGCGGTCGGCGTCGTGGTCTGAGTCGCGTAGGGGGTCCATCTCGCGCACATCTGCGCAGTTTTTTGACGAAGTAGCGAAAGCGTTGTCGCTATGATTCGGTTTCACTTGGCGGTAGTGGATGGGTGGGGGTCGCAGTCGCGGTCAGGATCGCTGGCGCATTCGCGGTCGTGGTCGCGGTCGTGGTCGCAGTCGCGGTCGATGTTGCTGTCGCGGTGGCAGATGCCGCCGGGGCCGCTGGCGCAGTCTCGGTCGTGGTCGCGGTCGGGGTCGTGGTTGCTGGTGAAGGCGCGGTCGCGGTCTATGTCCACCTCCCGCACCTTTGCGCAATTTTTTGACGATGTAGCGAGAGCGTTGACGGGATGATTCTGTTTGACCTTGAAATAATGGAGAAATCGGGGTCACGGTCGTGGTCGTGGTCTATGTCGCTGTCGCGGTCTGCGTCGTGGTCGGGGTCTGGTTGGCGGTCGTGGTCGCAGGCGGGGATGGGGACGCATTCGTGGTCGCGGTCGCGGTCGTGGTCGCGGTCATGGTCGCTGTCGTGGTCGTGGTCGCTGTCGCGGTGGCATTCGCGGTGGCGGTCACAGTCAGATTCGCGTTGGTGGTCCATCTCGCTCACCTCTACTCAATTTTTCAATGCAGTGACGAAAGCGTTGTCGCTATGATTCTGTTGGACCTGGATACCATGGAGAAATCGGGGTCGCGGTCGTGGTCGTGGTCGTGGTCTGAGTCGCTGTCGCGTGCGGCTTCGCAGTTGCGGGCGGGGTCGCGGTCGCAGGCGGGGTCGCGGTCGCAGTCGGGGTCGCGGGCACTGTCGGGGACGGCGGCGTGGTCGTGGTCTTGGTCAGGGGCGGCGTGGTCTCGGTGGCGGTCGGGGTCGCTGGCACATTCACGGTCGTGGTCGGGGTCGTGGTCAGGGGCGGCGTGGTCTCGGTCCACCTCCCATACCTCTACTCAGTTTTTTGACGAAGTAGCGAAAGCGTTGTCGCTATGATTCTGTTGGACTTTGATCAAATGGCGGGATCGCTGTCGCGGTCGCTGTCGCGGTCGGCGTCGCGGTCGCTGTCGTGGTCTCTGTCGCGGTCGTGGTCGTGGTCGTGGTCGCGGTGGCGGTCGCTGTCGCGGTCGCTGTCGAGGTCGCGGGCGGGGGCGTGGTCGCGGTCGCGGTCGTGGTCGTGGTCGCGGTCGGGGTCGCTGGCGCGCTCCATCTCGCGCACCTCTACTCAATTTTTCGACGAAGTAGCGAAAGCGTTGTCTCTATGATTCTGCGGGACTTTCATACAACGGCGGGATCGCTGTCGTGGTCGTGGTCGTGGTCGCGGTCGCTGTCGAGGTCGCGGGCGGGGGCGTGGTCGCGGTCGCGGTC
>Ga0163150_10008560_pt1 | contig 11610 bp, 9 predicted proteins | sample OliLakLV19P2IB_FD_148628 | JGI IMG/M metagenome (GOLD analysis project Ga0163150, IMG submission 148628) | Freshwater microbial mat bacterial communities from Lake Vanda, McMurdo Dry Valleys, Antarctica - Oligotrophic Lake LV.19.P2.IB | ecosystem: Environmental > Aquatic > Freshwater > Lake >...
TTATAGAACAGTATCTAGTAGAGAAAAGTTTAATGAAAAATATAGAGATAAATATAATTTCGATAAAGAATATGTCTATTTTATAGCAGAAAATAAAGAGATCATAGGCGAAGAAATTGATTTATGGACTAAACCATATGCAGGAATGCCTGCTGAAGAATGGAAAATACCTGTCAATAAGCCAATTTGGGGTCCAAGATACGTTGCTGAAAGGATTAAAGGTTGTAAATACCATAGAATGGTGATGCAACAGAACAATGTTATCGGTGGAGATAATATGTATAATTACTATGGTACTATGGCAGTTGATTCAACAATTCAAAGATTAGATGCAGTTCCAGCAAGCCAAAGAAAATCTATTTTTATGGGATCAAACAATTTTTAAGTTATAGGTAAATGAATTGAATCTTTTATCAGATATTATTACATATATTAGAAGGATTATAAAAAGTCCTTCTAACGCAGATATAAGCGACAATCTAATTATTGATTATATCAATCGTTTTTGGATTATGGATGTCGATGCAAGGATTCAATTATTTGACTTAAAGACCAAGTATCAATTTCAGACTACACCTGGAGTTGATCAATACAACATGCCTTTGTATAGCGTTCAAACAGAACCTGGAAGTCAGACTATAGGTATGTACCCTGTCTATCAAGGATTTTTGGGCCCTGCCTATATTAATGGAATCCAGGTTCCATTACAGACACAGAAGAATGCATTCTTTAGTGTTTGGCCAAATGTAGTACAGAATCTGACTGTTGTAGCTACAGGTGATGGGACGGCAAATTATAACATTAATATAGGACTATTGGGGAATCCTGGTAGTCCTTTAAATCCTCCTATTAATGCATTATTAAGAGGACATGTTGACATTTCAGGTGTAATAGCTACAGGCAATAACGTAGATCCTCCATTAGGAAGTACCATAAATTTATCAATCCCAACTACAAGCATCTTTCCAGCTGTTTATTTCACTGCGATAGGAGCTAATGGTGCAAACGTTGTGGTTTCGGATAGCGGACAGTTTTTAACATCCAATCAAAATTATGGTATGTTAATGGCACCAGGAGCTGCACCTTTTGGTAATACAGCTTTATCAGGCGGATATAGCACAACGTTGAATACTATCAACTATTTGACTGGAGAGGCTAATGTTACTTTTCCAGTGAATATTCCTTCAGGTGCAAATATAAATGCTCAGGTTTACTTCTTTCAAACGGGTCTTCCAAGAGCTATTTTGTTTTATAACAACACTTTGACTCTTAGAAGTCCCCCGTCACAATCATATCTTGTTGAACTAGATGCTTATCTATCCCCTGCTGCTTTCTTCTCTACAGATCAATCCGTTCAGTTTGGATATATGTCTGAGTATATAGCACGAGGTGCTGCAAGAAAACTTCTTTCTGATACTGGTGACGTCGAACAGTTTCAATTCTATGAACCTTTGTTTAGAGAGCAAGAAATGCTTGTATGGAAGAGAAGTCAAAGACAGTGGACAAATAATCGCACAGAAACGATCTATAGCATGGGCATAGGTCAAGGTCTTAACACAAGCGGAAATATTGGAAATGGAAATATTTAGAGGTTTCAATGGCAAATTTTACATATAGTAGAGATATTCCGGATGCTAACAATAATCCATCTGTAGACCAACCTCCAATGAAGGTAAATACAAACTCGCTTGATGATTTGATTGGGGTAGATCACATTAATTTTAATGAAAATGATGGTGGGTATCATACAATAATCCACCAAAAAGCTCAGGTTGCAGATCCAGCTCCCATTCCAGGACCACCTCAAGTTGGTCAGGTTTATGTAAAGTCATATACCCCTGATACCACTGGAGCTGTAGCAGATACTCAATTATATTCTCAAACTGCTTTGGGAGGAGTATCTCAACTTACTGGCAATAATGCTCAAAATGATGGTTGGGTTTGGTCTGGAGGTTTGCTTTATCAATGGGGTCGAGTCTCACAAGCTTTTGGCTCAGGAATAACTACAGGTACAGTAACTTATAAAGACAGAGTAGCACTAGCAATACCATTTCCTAATAACTGTTTTATGGTTACAACAACACCTATTTTTTTGACTGCAACTCCTCCAAACGCCACAGCTAGCATTAGCATAGATAGTGCGACTTTAACAAGATTAAAATTTGACTGGCAATTTTTCAGTAATAGTTCAAATTATAAAGGTTTCTTTTGGTTTGCAATAGGTAATTAATGTCACAGAAAATAGTTGTTGGCCCATTCAATAAAGGTTTAAGAAACGATCGTACAGCGTTTGTGATCGACAATGATTCTTTTCCAACTCTCATAAACGCATACCAATGGAGAGGAAGGGTAAAAAGAAAACGTGGAACATCTCTTCTTGGTAGGTTGCAAAGATACATAGGAACAACTGATGGCGCTGGTGACCTTACTGTTACAATAGCACCAGTTCCAATTACTGAAGGGATTGTTTCATTTACAGTTTCTACTGACGTTTTTGTTGATTCAGGGGGAGCAAGCCCGGTTACTTTAACAACTAATAGTAGCGGGTCAGCAACCCTCGATAGAACCACAGGGGTTTTAACCATTACTGGATCTATTGCAAATAGTTCAGTTATCTACTTCCCAACACTACCTGTAATGGGATTAGAGAATTTCGCAATAAAGACAGAATATGATGGAACTATTGGATTTGATACTAAGTATTCATACAATATCTCTCCATTAGATCCTTACAACATTACAGATATAAGTTTTTACAAAAATCCTGGAGCAAATCCTATAACACTTCCAGGATATGTTCCAAAAACAACATGGACACCAACAACTTGGAATGGACAAGATTATCAACAGTTTTGGACAACTAATTACCAAGGAGCCTTTTGGGCTACAAATGGAATAAACGTTCCTTTTTCTATTACAAACATAGGAATGCAATACAACACTATCACAGCTGTTGGTGGAATTGTCGCTGGACCCCCCGCTTTTGCGACGATTACTACAACAACTAACCATGGTTTAGTTATTGGAGATTTTGTATTTATCAACGAAATTGTTGGGGTAACAGGGATAAACTTCCAAACAGGATATGTGACAGCGGTTCCAGCGCTTAATCAAATTACTGTTGAGTTTCCTAATGCTACTTTAGGTGGTGCTTGGGCTTCTGGTGGCATTGTTCAATACTTAACAAGTAGGTCAGATACAACAAAAGATTGTTTAAGATGGTATGATGGTGATCCAACTGATGGTCAAGTTCCCCCTACCTTCCAAACAGGTAAAGGATGGGTGAACTTTGCTCCTCCTTTGATTTTTTCAACTGGAAACAATCTTTCTATTGCCGATCTTCCCGTTGCTGAGTGGTATCTCGTCGGTGCTAGAATGATAGTTCCATTCAAAGATAGATTACTATTCATAGGACCTGTAGTTCAGACATCAGCCGCTGGTAGCCAGGTCTATTTACAAGATACTATTATTTATAGCCAAGATGGAACTCCCTTCTATACTGCATCTTTTCCAGGAGACGCTACTCTTGCTTCAACAGTGTTCAATCCCCTATTAGTTCCTACAAATCAAACGGCAACCGCAAGTGCTTATTTTGAAGACGTAACAGGTTTTGGTGGTTTCATATCTGCTGGATTGGATGAGCCTATCATCACTACTTCAACCAATGAAGATGTATTGATACTAGGGTTTACAAAAACTCAGGTTCGCTTTATTTATACTGGAAATGATATTCTTCCATTTAATTTCTTTGTTATCAATTCTGAGTTAGGGTCTGGTAGTACTTTTTCAGCAATCAATATGGATCAGGGTGTATTAACTAGAGGTGGGCGTGGATTTACCATGTCTAGCCAGGTTGAAACACAGAGAATAGACTTAGAAATACCTGACGAAGCATTTGAAATATCTCTAGTCAATAACGGAGCTGAAAGATTTACAGCTCAACGTGACTTCATAAATGAATGGGTTTATTTCACATACCCTGTCAATGGAATATCCTATAAATTTCCAAATCAAACCCTTCAGTTTAACTATAGAGATAACTCATGGGCATTGTTTTATGAAAACTACACAACATATGGTTCATTCAGACCTAAAACAGGTTATACTTGGGCAACTATTGGAAATAAGTATGCCACATGGAGACAATGGAATCAGCCCTGGAATGCCGGATCCTCTACCTTGTTACAACCCAAAGTAATAGCTGGCAATCAACAAGGATTTATTCTTTTTAGGGATCAGGGAACAAATGAGGGTAACTCATTGTACATCCAAAATATCTCTGGAAGTACAATAACATCTCCAAACCATTGTTTGAATGAAGGCGATTTCATTTTTATCAATGGCGCACTTGGTACTGTTGGAACTTTAGTTAATGGAAAAGTTTTCTCTGTTGCTAATGTTACAACGAATACTTTCGTTTTAAATCCTACAATTGCTTCTGGAACATATCTTGGTGGTGGATTAATCCAAAGAGCTTATATTCCTCTTATACAGACTAAACAATTCCCTGCTGCTTGGGATATGGGAAGAAAGACCAGACTCGGTCCTCAACAATACCTTCTATCGAAAACTGCTAATTCACAAATGACTCTTCTGATATTTTTAAGTCAAAATGATGAAAGCCCTTACAACTACGGTCCAATTGTTCCAGATCCTGCATCAGATAACAATACTCTCATTTATTCTACTGTACTTTACACATGCCCTGAAAGCTCGAATTTAGGCTTGACTCCTGCCAATACTAATCTGAACATGGTCACAGCGAATAATCAGCAACAGATTTGGCATAGGGTTAACACATCCCTAATTGGAGATACTGTACAAATAGGTTTTACCCTTTCAGATCTTCAGATGAGAACATTAGATGATGAAGGATTACCGATTAGCCAATTTGCAGAGATTGAGATACATGGAATGATTTTAGATGTCTCTCCATCAATGTTATTGTCATGATTTAATTTAATATTAGGTGAATTATGTCTAGTAACGTAGTCAATCAAAACACATTCTTAAGAACCACTAGGCAGTTTCCTGAAGAGCTTCATCAACTGACTGTTGAGATAGATAGAAGCTATGTTGATATTGCTAACGCTGTCAATGTAAGAACGATTGGAATATTTCCAACTAATCGTTTTTCAGCAACTGGTGAGAGTTTCTTTCTAGTTGGAAATAGGAGACAGCAAACATTTAGACAAGTTTATACTTTTACTGGTACGACTGCAATCAACCATGGAATCCGGGATGTTGTACCAAATCAGTTTACAAAATGTAGTGGGTCTTACACAAATGGGACAGATTCGTTTGGTTTGTTTTTTGCAAGTTCAGTTGCTATAGCTGGCCAGATTACGTTTTATGTGACATCCACCCAGATCATATTTTTAGTAGGTGCTGGGGCCCCGGCTTTAAGCTCTGGGAGAATTATATTAGAATGGTTATCGCAACCCTAGTATTTTATATAATATTTGATAATGTTAACCTGAAGAAAAAATGAGGTAATTATGAGTTCAATGAACGGTGGTATGGGAATGGGAATGCCTACCGGTAGGAATATAAGAGAGAAGGTGCCTACAGGTTATCGTGCTGGTGCAATTAAGCAATTTAATCCTCAGCAGATTGAACTATTTAATCAGGCTTTCTCCCATGTTTCTCCAGATAGTTATCTTTCCAAATTAGCGATGGGCGATGAATCCCAATTTGAACAGATGGAAGCACCAGCTCTTAGACAATTCTCAGGTATACAGGGGAATATTGCATCTAGGTTTAGTGGGGCTGGTGGACTTGGTGGTAGAAGAAGTAGTGGATTCCAAAATGAAATGGGTCAACAAGCTTCTAATTTTTCTCAACAGTTGCAATCTCAAAGGCAGTCTTTAAGAAGTCAAGCCATACAAGATTTGATGGGAATGAGTAATCAGCTTCTAGGTCAAAGACCTTACCAAAGAACGCTCACTCCTGCTAGACAGCAAGGTGACTCTGAAAGTGGTGGTTGGGGAGGATTATTAGGAGCGGGTATTGGTGGTGCAGGTGGTTTTTTTGCAGGTGGACCTGCTGGTGCATTATCAGGTGCACAATTAGGTTACGGAATTGGATCTAGTTTTTAGGAGATAATATGACTTTAGTATTACCAGCAGCGCCAAGAAAGCAATCTTTTGCTCAGAAAGCTAATTTAGGAGTAGGAAGAGGACTTCAGGTTGGCGCACAGTTGATGGCGCAACATCAACAGCAACAGCAGATGCAACAAGAGAATGAAGCGGCCAAAGAAATGGGAATTAATCTTGCAGGATTCACCGATCCAAACTTAAGAAAAGAAATCATCTCTAGAGGACTTGAATCCCAAGGTAAACAAAATCTACTTGGTGAAAAGCAGGGATTTCTTGGTAAGCTATTTGGTGGTGGAAATGCTCAAAATCAAGAGCAGATGCAAGGGCAACGACAAGGGCAAGGAATAGAAGGTGTTACAAATCAACAAGGCCACGGATTCGAACCTACACAGATTTCAGATGCTGACATTGCACAAGCAACTGCTATGGATCCCAATTTAGGTAGAGCATTATCTCAAGCCAAAGATGTGGGTTTAAGAGAAAAAAGGGCACAGAAAAATGAAGAAATTGAACGAGATAGATATGAAGAAGGAAAGAGAACTTCTAAAGAAAAAGAATTTTTTAAACTCAATGAACCAAAAGTTATGGAGTTAGCTGATACTCAAAGAAAATTAGAAACAGAAGAATTAAGATATAATCGCCTAGGTAAATTGTTTAGCGATCCTTCAAAATTACCATCTTCATTAACAGCCTCTCTTTTTACAAAAGATGGAAATATAAATGATATAGTCTATTCTCAATTAACACCAGAGGCACAAGAAGCGATAAAATTGATTGTAGATTCAACATCTAATATCAAAGATACCTATGGAGCTAGAATAACTAACTTTGACCTTCAAACATATATGAAAAAGCTTCCAAGCTTATTAAACTCATCTGAAGGAAAAATGCGAGTTTTAAGAGATTTGAAAGTAATGAATCAATTAAATCAAATGCACGCACAAGGTATACAAGACATATTTGATGAGAAAGGTGGAACGGATAAAATTCCTTACAGTAAAGCTGAAAAGTTATACAAAGAAAAATATGGTGATTTAGAAAAAGAACTTAAAGACAAGTTTATAAATCCAGAAAAAGGCGTTTTTAAAGACATGCCAGATGCTAATATGTATCTAGGAAGAAAAATTAAGAACCCTGAAACTGGTGAAATTTTTATCAGTGATGGAAATGAATGGAAACCATTTAAAGGTTAATTATGCCATTTGAATTATTAGAAGAAACATCTCCTTCTCCCAATGAAGAATCAATGTTAAGTACTTTGGGAAGAGGAGCTGCTAGAACCACAGCTAGAATTGGAGAACAAATAGCAGGAGCTCCTGGTGATATATTTTCATTGATTAATGATTATATAGCTAAACCTTTAGCTGAAAAAATTACAGGAAAACCTGGAGTAAATTATGAAGAAACATATCTTGGAAAAGTTCTTCCTACTACAGCTACACATCGTAAAGGTCTTGAGGATAAATTTGGAGAATTAGTTAAACCTCAAGGAAAAATAGAAAAATTTATTGATGATGTGATTTCAGATGCTACGGCTTATGCATTACCAGGATTAAAGGCAGAAAAACTTGCATCTAAAGCTATGAAGTCATTAGCCATTTCATCTATTGCGAATACAGTTGGTGCTGGAGTAGAAGATATCACTGCAAATGAATCAAAAGCATCTATGGCTAAGCTGGGATCTCTTTTTATGCTTTCCATGTTTGATAAGCCTAAAGCTGCTAAAGCTATAGGAGAATTATATAAACCTCTTTCAGATAAAGTGGGACAACTTGCGCCTGTTAGTGCAAATAGACTTTCAAATAGTCTTCATGATCTTCAAAATAAAGTTTCTAAAGGAACTCTAGCTCCTTCAGAAAAATTCATTTTCGATGAAGCTGGAGAGATTTTATCAAAAATTAAAAATGGAAGAATTACACCTGAAGAATTATGGTCTGTAAAAAGAAGTTTGAATGAGAAGCTTACTAAAGTTCTTTTTGATACTCCTCAAAAAGCAGCACAAGGAAGAGCAAGAAAATTAGCAAAACATGTTCTTCGTGAAACTGACGCTGCTTTAGCTCAAACAGCAAAACAAGATCCCAAATTTTATAAGGATTTAAAAGCTGCCGATAGAGCTTTTGGAGTAATAGCTCAATCAGATTGGATTTCTAGATATTTTGAGAAAAACGTAAAATATACACCATTTACTCATGGACTGATAGAAATGTTTAGTAGTTCATTAGGATCTACAGCAGCTACAGCTGCATTACCTTATCAAGTGGGTAAAATTTTATATAGAATATCAAAATCTCCCGTATTAGCAAGACATTACGCTAATACATTAGCATCAGCAGCAAAAGATGATGTAATTGTTATGAATAAAGAGTTCAAGAAACTTGATAAAGAATTGAAAAACGAAGAAAAAAAAGACCGTTTTATATTAATAGAATGATAAATCATCTTCTCCTGAATCGATTAATTTTAAAATCCAAATAGCTGTTGCTATCATAATAATAGTGTGCATTTTATACTTCCTTAGCTAATGTTTCGTTAATTTTTCTATCAATAATTCGTTCAATCGATCCCATGAGATCTTTCATATATCTTTCAAAGGTCTGATTGGTATTTTTGTTATTCACTTTAACTACATCACCAGCATAAAGATGCTCTGGATTGATGCACTTCTTGTTATTGCATTTATGACAAATGTAAAGCGAATCGGGTAAAAACCCTTTATTCACCAGATAAGACAGTCTGTGTGCTGTCCATACTTTTTTATAGGCATAGATATATCCGTACCCACCTGGATTTAGTTTTCCAGTCCATTCAATACAGTCACCACAAACTTTCGAGTTTGTATTCAAAAGATTTTCGAAATAATCAATCACGTTGTCTTCCATAGGGTTATGATAGCAGATTATTGTTTTGAAAACAATCTAATTAAATTCAAAAGACAAAGTGTTTCACTAATAATTTAAACAAGAATACTTTTAAATTTAAATTACAAATTTTTAGATTTACAGGAGCACTATCATGGCACAAGCAGGTTATGGAATTGGAGGAATTATAAGTGTTCCTTCAGCACCAATTAGAGGAAGAGGTATTCCTCCAGCATCATTTAAAGCAGATCTAGGTCAATCCTATTTTGATACATCAGTATCTCCAGCAGTAGAATATGTTTATAATGGTTCTAGCTGGGCAACAGCTGGTGCAAACCCTGCGACTACTACAACCTATGGTACTGTACTTCTTACAGATAACAGTCAACCTGTCGCCACAAAAGTTTATGCTGATGCTTTAGCGATTGCAGGAGCTCCTGCATGGTCAGAAACAGTATCAGGTATTGGTCAATTAGCAACTACAGCAGAAGCACAAACAGGAACAAACGATAACGTAGCAATGACTCCATTGAAGGTAGCGCAAGCTTTAGTGGCTAGTCTGCCTATAACTGGTGGTGCTGGTTCATTTACAACACTTGCGGCAAGTGGTCTTTCTTCTTTAAGTGGAAGCGCAACCATACTAACCGCTGGAACTGCACTTAATTTAGCTTCTGATGCAGATACAGCAGCAGTAAATATTGGAACAGGTGCAGCAGCTAGAATAATTACTATTGGTAACGTATCAGCTGCAACAGCGGTTAATGTTAATACAGGTACAGGAAGTTTTACAGTTACTACTACAGGTGCAGGAGATATCGTTTTAAATTCTGATGATACAATGCTTCTAGATGCTGATGGTGTGTTAGAATTGAATTCAAGTGCAGGTGTCATTGGTATCGGAAATGATGCTGATGCTCAAAACATCAATATTGGTACAGGTGCTGCTCAAAGAGTAATTACAATTGGTAACTCAACATCTGCAACTCAAGTAGTTGTAAATGGTGGTACAGCTGGTATAAACATCGGTGCAAATGCTATTGCTCAAACAGTAACCATTGGTAACCAAAATGGTGCTTCTGCCGTTGTAATTGATTCTGGGACTGGTCCAATTACTATCGGTACCGCTATTGCTAAGACAATTACTATTGGTAACATCACAGGAGCTACAGGAATTGTTGAAAATGTTGGAACTGGAAACTTTGTTCTAGATGGTGTCACAAACTCAACATACGGAATCGGTGCTTCAACAACCACAGGAACGATTACAATTGGCGGTACAGCACAAACAGGTGATTTAGTATTAGGTTCTTCTTCTGGGACTAATGCAGTAAAAATCATGAATGGTGCAGGTGCAGGAACTTTAAGCCTTGGAGTTGTTCAAGTAGCTGGTGCCATCAATATGGGAACTGCCATGACTACAGGAACTATTACTGTTGGTGGTACAGGTGCTCAAACAGGTACAATTGCGATTGCTCCAGGAACAGGGGCTCAAACAATTAATATCGCTAATAGTACCGGCGGAAAAACTGTCAATCTTGCAGCTGGTGCTGGCGCAAACATTGTTACCATCGGATCAAATAATGGCGCATCTTCATTAACATTACTAAATGGTACAGGAAATCTTAGCTTAGATGGTAATGCAGCTTCTACTTATGCGATTGGAGCTTCTACTACTACAGGTACTATCACTATCGGTGGAACGGCTCAGACTGGAACCATGACTCTTGGTTCATCTTCTGGTACAAATATCGTTGCAATTGGTGCAGGAACGGGCGCAACTACAGTTAATATAGCAGGAGGTGCAGGAAGCGCTAAAGCTGTAAATATTGGAACAGGTGCAGTTGCTAACGTAGTTACAATCGGTTCGGTAAGCGGTGCTGCTGCAATGTCGTTATTGGTTGGTACAGGAAACTTCTCATTAGATGGAGCTGCAACTTCAGCTTACACATTTGCTCCGACAACTACTTCTGGGACAATAAACTTTGGTGGTACAGGTGCGAATACAGGTACAGCAACTATCATGGGTGGTACAGGTGCTCAAACTGTTAATATAGCTAACTCTACAGGTGGAAAAACTGTAAATATAGCAACAGGTGCTGGAGTTAATGCATTAACTATAGGCTCTACCAATACTACAAGTGCAACCACAATCAATGGTGGTAGTGGTCGTATCAATTTAACAGGTGCTAACGTTCGAATTGCTACAACAGGTACAGGACTTCAGATTAAGGCTGGAGCTGCGACTGATATGGCTGGTTCTGCTGTTTTAGTTTTAGGAACTGTGACAGTAGCCAATACTAACATTGCTACAGGTGACTTAATTATCATGCAGCGTATTGCAGCAAATGGCTCAGTAACACTTGGAGAACTAAGCTATACAATCAGTAACGGTGCAAGTTTTACAATCAATTCATTGATTTTAGGTACGCCCGCTTCAGTTCAAACAGCTGATGTGTCTTCAGTCGCTTACTTTATCGTACGTCCTGTATAAAAATATTTAAATAGGATTCAAGTATGGAAATGAAGAATTTAGTAAAAATTGAAGTTGAAATTGAAGATAGAGTTTATTCCTTAGAATGTCTCCCTGAGTCACCACTCGGGGAGCTTCATTCAGCTTTATCACAAATGCTAAATTTTGTAGTACAAAAGATAGT
>Ga0163150_10008561_pt1 | contig 11610 bp, 7 predicted proteins | sample OliLakLV19P2IB_FD_148628 | JGI IMG/M metagenome (GOLD analysis project Ga0163150, IMG submission 148628) | Freshwater microbial mat bacterial communities from Lake Vanda, McMurdo Dry Valleys, Antarctica - Oligotrophic Lake LV.19.P2.IB | ecosystem: Environmental > Aquatic > Freshwater > Lake >...
GCCACAGCGGGGCGTGCTCCACCTCAATATCGATCGTGAAGGGCGTCTATGGGTGAGCGGCCGGCTTGGCCTGTTCAGGAGCAAAGGTCCGATCACCGAAGCGGCGGAGACAATACGGTTTGAACAGATTCGCCCACCCGGCACCGACGCCTCGGAGGTGTTTTTTGGAACGCTCCAGGATTCGGCCGGTACGGTTTGGGCAGCCGGCTATCGGGGCCTCTCACGGTTCGAAAATGACGAATGGATTCGCTACACGTCCAAGGACGGTTTGCGTAATGACTCTTCGGCCTATCTCGCCGCGACACCGGACGGCGCCATCTGGCTGAGCTACCGCGAAGCTGCCGGAGTTACCCGAATCGCCAAGAATGGCCGCAGACTGCACGTTGAACACTTCGATCGTTCGCGGGGGTTGATTTCCGACAAGGTGGTTTCCGTCGGCACAGACGCTTCAGGTCAAGTTTGGGTTGGCACGGACCGAGGCGTTGACGTGTGGGACGGCCGCCTTTGGCGCCATTTCGGAAAGGGCGACGGCCTCATTTGGGATGACTGCAATGCGAACGCATTCATGGCGGATGCGGACCGGGGCGTGTGGATCGGCACCAGCCGGGGGCTCTCGAGGTTCCATCCGCCCGGCGGCGCGGATTCCACGGTTCCTCCGCCCATCGTGATCACCTCGGCGAAACTGGGCGATCAGTTGATCACCGGTTCCGGGAAGGTGGTCTCGCATCACGACAACTCACTGGTGGTCACGTTTGCCGCGCTGACCTTCCTGCACGAGTCGGCCGTGAAATTCCGCTACCGGCTCAGCGACGTGAATCCGGAATGGGTGGAGACGTCGCATCGCGAACTCAACTACCCCAGACTACCTGCCGGCAAGTACACGCTCGAGGTTCTTGCCTGCAACGCTCAGGGACAGTGGAGCGTTGAACCTGCGCGGCTTCAGTTCGTCATTAAGCCAGCCTGGTGGCAGACCTGGTGGTTCCGTCTGTTGATGTTCGTGAATATGATCGTGTTTGCCTGGCTGATATGGCAGCGGCGCCTCGCGCGGGTAGAGTCTGAACGCAACCGTCTCGAAAAAGCCGTGCTCGACCGGACCCGTGAGCTATCGCTCGAGAAATCGCGGGTGCTCGCGGAGAAAACACGGGCGGAGCAGGAAAAGCAGCGTGTTGAGGCGCAGAACCGTCAGATCGAAGCACTGCTGGTGGAGGCGAAGGAAGCCAGCCGCCTCAAGAGCGAGTTTCTCGCCAACATGAGCCATGAGATCAGAACGCCGATGAATGGAGTTCTCGGCTTGACGGACCTGGTTCTTGCGACCGAACTTGCCCCGGAACAACGCGAACATCTACACGCGGCGCGTTCCTCGGCCGATTCTCTGCTTGCTCTCCTCAATGACATTCTCGACTTCTCCAAAGTGGAAGCTGGACGGCTCGACCTGAACCCGGTTGGATTCTCGATCAGAGAGACCGCCGGGGCGGTGGCGCGCACGCTATCGCTGAAAGCGGCGCAAAAAGGCTTGCTGCTGGAGGTAGAGATCCATGGCGACGTACCGCGGATTATCGTCGGCGATCCTGTCCGCGTCCATCAGGTTCTCTTGAATCTGGCCGGCAATGCATTGAAATTTACAGCTCAAGGATCGGTGCGGATCGAGATCCAACGAGTTAACATTCCTTCCGAGTTGGTGCTGCACTGCAAGGTGGCCGATACCGGGATTGGCATCGCAAAGGAAAAGCACGACATCATCTTCGACGCGTTCCGCCAGGCCGATGGCTCCACCACACGCAGGTACGGCGGCACCGGACTTGGCCTCGCAATCTGTAGCCGGCTAGTTGAACTGATGGGCGGTAAGATCTGGGTGGAGAGCGACCCCGGACAAGGCAGTACCTTCCATTTCACGGCGCGGTTCGTCATGCCTGGGGCCGAACTGAGCGAAGCGCAGCCGGCGGAAGCGGCGAGTCTCCGAAACATGCTCACAGCGGTGAACGCCGATGGCGCCCGGCCCACCCATCGGATTCTGCTCGCTGAAGATAACCCCGTAAACCAGATGCTCGCCACCCGGCTGCTTGAACGCCGGGGACACGAGGTGCGCGTCGCCGCCAACGGGCGGGAAGCTCTCGAAATACTTGCCGTTGAATCCTTTGATGCGATCCTCATGGACGTTCAGATGCCCGAGATGGATGGGATTGAAACCACCGCCGCCATCCGTTCCCGCGAGCTGCGCGAAGGCGGCCATACACCGATCATCGCCATGACCGCCCATGCCATGAAAGGCGACCGGGAACGGTGTCTCGATGCGGGAATGGATGCCTACGTAAACAAGCCGCTCAACGCCGTTACCTTCATCTCGATGGTGGAGAGCGTGATCGAGTCGGCTGCGGAGATCACTCCTCCGGCGTTAGGCCGATGATGGCGATGCCGGCATCGGCGGCGGCTTGCAACAGCTGATCGCGGTCCAGCAGCAGCGTTCGTCCAGCGTCAATCGCCAGCACCGTGGCTCCGGTTTCCTTCATCGTGGCGATGGTCCCGGGTCCCGCTACGGGAACGTCGAACAACATATGCTTGCGGCGCTTCGAGACCTTCACCAGCCGCAGAGGGCGGCCGTTGGCCAGGCTCGCCGCGCGGCGCAGCATCGCATCGGTTCCCTCCATCGCTTCAACCGCCACGCAGGCGCGGTCGGCAATCGCGACACTCTGGCCGATATCGAAACCGGCCAAGGCGTTGGCGATCCGGCGCCCATAGTCGATATCCTTGAGTTCGTCGTCGTTCGGCTTACGCCGCGCCAGCGATCCGGCGCCCGCCAGCAGCGTCTTCAGCAGCATCGTTGAATCTACGAGCTGAATACCTTCGTCCGCCAGAACCTTGATGACGGCGCCGATCAGCGAGTCGGTATTCTTCTGCTTCAAGGCTGCCAGCAGCTTGAACAGCCGCCAGTCAGGCCGGATCGATGAGAAGATGCTCGCGTGCCTCACCTGCCCGCACATCATCACTTCGCCGACCTTCTCGGATTTCAGGATGTCGATGAGGCGGCTTAATTCGCCGAGCGAAATCCAGTAGGTTTTCGCGGCCAGTCGCTCGATTTCAGGGGAAGCCTCTTCCTTGATGCCGATGGCGACGATTTCGTACTTCAACTCGCGGGCGGCTTCGAGCGCCAGCACCGGAAACCGGCCGTTGCCTGCGATGAGACCGTATCGCATGTGCCCTGTCTATTTCACAAATCCGCGTTCGGACGTGGCGATGAAGCCCATGAGATCGTCAAGTTCTGGAACGCCCGGAACGTCGCTCTGAATCCGCTCGATCGCCTGCCGTGTATTGAGGCCGCTCTTGGTGAGCAGGCGGAAGGCCTGCTGCAGCGCCTCAATGTTGACGTCCGAGAACCCGCGGCGCTCGAGACCGACGCGGTTGGCGCCAAAGATCCGCGCCTCCCGCTCCGTCACCGTCATCGAGTAGGGGAGGACATCCTGCGTGATCACGCTGTAGCCGCCGATCATCGCATGCTTGCCCACGCGGCAGAACTGGTGGATCGCGCTGCCGGCCCCGATTACCGCCCAATCCTCCACCGTCACGTGCCCCGCGAAAGTCACCGCGTTGCCCAACACTGTGTGATTGCCCACGCGAACATCGTGGGCGACATGGACGTACGCCATCAGCAGATTGTCATCGCCGACACTCGTCAGCAAGCCTCCGGCTTCGGTGCCGCGATGGATGGTGACGAACTCGCGAATGCGGTTGCGGTGGCCGATACGCGTCTCCGCCCGCTCGCCTTTGTACTTGAGATCCTGCGAGGCCACGCCTACGCTCGAGTAAGGGAAGAAGATGTTCTCGACGCCGATGAAAGTCGGGCCCTCAACGAACACATGCGCCATCAGTTGCGTGCCCGCGCCGATTTCCACCTCGGCGCCGATGATGCAGTAGGGTCCAATCTCAGCGGTAGCGGCAATCCTGGAGGCGGGAGCGACGATGGCGGTAGGGTGGATCGGCATCGGAAACGTCAGGGATTCTTCGGCGGGCCGGAATCCCGATCGGCTATTTTGCACATCACTTCAGCTTCCGCTACCACCACTCCGTTCACCGTGGCGACACCGTGCATCTTGGCCACCGACGCCTTCCGTTTGCTGAGGGTCATTTCGATGCGCAACTGATCGCCGGGGCGGACGGGACGGCGAAACTTCGCCTGTTCCACGGTGGCCAGCAGCACCAGTTTGTTCTTGCGGTCGGGGATCTGGTTGAGCACCAGGACACCCGCAACCTGCGCCATGGCTTCCACGATCAACACGCCGGGCATTACGGGAAACTCGGGAAAATGCCCCACAAAGAACGGCTCGTTGACGCTGACGTTCTTGATGCCGACAATCCGCTCGGGTTCCAATTCAAGAATCGCGTCGACGAGGAGGAACGGGTAGCGGTGGGGAAGTATCTCGCGGATCGCATCAATATCCATCAATGGCATGGGGGCCTCGTTATTATAACAAGCGATGGATACCGTTCTTTCTTACGCCCGCTCCAAACAGAATGAAATCGTTGATTTTATCCGCGAGATGGTAGAGTGCGAATCCCCCAGCGACTCTCCGGCGCACGTAAACCGGATGGTGGAACTGGTCGCATCGCGCGTCAGCGGCGTCGCAAAAGTGAAGGCGTTCCCGGGAGGCCGGTACGGCAAACACCTGCGGTGCGAGTTCAAGCTTCCAGGCCGGGGGAAGAAAGGGCGCATCCTCGCACTCGGCCATTCAGACACCGTCTGGCCGGCCGGCACGCTCGCCACGATGCCGTTCCGCAACGAGAAAGGACGCCTCTGGGGTCCGGGCGTGTTCGATATGAAAGCGGGACTGGCGTTTTTCGTGTATGCGATGTCGGCATTGCGCGATCTGGAAATCCCGGCAGCCCGCACCGTGGTTTTGCAAATCAATTCGGATGAGGAAGTGGGAAGCGAAACCTCGCGGCCCCTCACCGAGGAGGCTGCCGGACAGAGCGATTTCGTTCTGGTGCTCGAACCCGGCACCGGCCTTGAAGGCAAGCTGAAGACCGCGCGCAAGGGCGTCGGCGACTATACGGTGAAGGTCCGAGGCCGAGCCTCGCACGCGGGCGTCGATTTCGCCAACGGCGCCAGCGCCATCCTCGAACTCGCACGCCAGATCGAGAGGATCGCAGGATTTACGCGGCTCAACCGTGGCATCACCGTTAACCCCGGCGTGATCGCGGGTGGCACTCGCACGAATGTCATCGCGGCGGAAGCGCTGGTGGAGGTTGACATCCGCATCGCCAAGCTGAAGGACGAGGGCTGGCTCGACAAACAATTCAAGTCGCTGAAGGCGGTGGATAAGCGCTGTTCGATAGAGGTTTCAGGCGGGCTGAACCGTCCGCCGATGGAGCGAACCAAGGCCATCGCCGCGCTGTTCGCGCAAGCCCGAACGCTGGCAGCCGACCTCGACGTGAAGCTTGAGGAATCCTCCACCGGCGGAGGTTCGGACGGCAACTTCACCGCGGCTCTCGGAGTGCCCACACTCGACGGACTGGGCGCCGTGGGCGAAGGTGCTCACGCTGTGAATGAGAGTATCCTCATTGATCGAATTGCCGACCGCACCGCGCTCATCGCAAAGCTGGTAGCGACCATCTGATGCACCGCACCGCCGCTTGCGCGAGCTGCCTCAAGCGGGATGCGGTCCGAATTGAGAATCCCACCGGCACGATCGACGCTGGTTGGAGAGTTGGCCGCGCTGCCGCCGTATTCCGCAGCCGTGCCCAGCCTCGGATAGTAGGCGACCGCTTTCAAATCGCCCACTCATCCATCGCCCGATCGTTGTCTGGTTCGCTGCCAAATCCATTCACCCAAAACGAAACTCGATGGTGTGATCCACCGGCGTCAGCGCCGTCAGGTACACGCACTGCTGCGCTGGTATCCGAGGCTCCGCGCCCCGCACCATCACGTAGCTGTGCTGCCGCAGCATCGGCCCGAACCGGATCTCGTCCTTGCCCGCGCGGTACGACGCAGTCTTCGCACTCATCAGGTACGCCTGCTCCACATCCTTCACCGCATCACACCCCGTGAGCGTCCCGCCCGGCGCGAACGCAATCTCGATCACCAGCGGAACTTCATCGGTCCCCGACGCCTGGATTCGCACATCGAATCCATTCGTCACTTCGCGAATCGTCGCCGACTGCCGCAGCTTGCACAACTCCGTCACCTTCCGTGTCTTCCGCAGTTCAAACCAGTTATCCGGCGTCACTCGAACCGGACTGTCGAGCGGCTGGTAGTAGCCCGCCGACAGGTCTTGCGTGAGCGCGTAGCCGGTTGTCTCTTCCGGTACGAATTGCCCCTTGCCGAAGAACGCGCTCGCGAATCGTACCGCTGTCACCACTGCATCGCCGCGCCGGAAGGTGAAGAACCGGCTGCTCCCGCCGCGAATCACGGTGGCGCTCGTCCGCCCGCGCCGTATGCGTGAGATCCCCAGCGCGGGGAAGTGCTTCTCGTAATTCTCCGGCACCGCCGCCGGCGTCACCGCCTTGGTCAACTCCGGATACTCGAGCAATACACCGAGACTCGCAGCCTGCGGCGCCGCGTGGGCAGCCAGTGTCGCGTACTGCCCGTTGCCGTCCCGCACCGCCATATACGTGAGCGGAAACCAATACCCGAGTATGCCCGCGCGCTGATACTGATCCTGCCGCCGCGAGATCTCCGTCACCACTTCGAAGTCCGGATGGAGCAGGTACAGCAGCGAATCAAGATTGCGCCTCACGTGCTCGAGCAGCGCCGGGCGCTTCAGCTTGTCCGCCACCACGATCAGCGCGCGGTCCACGATCGGGTTATATCCGCCCGTCGACCGCTCCGTGTACTGCCCATCGGAATCGATGTCAATCTCTTCCGCGAGCCACTGATCCACGCGCCGAACATACGCGGGATTCGGCATCACCTCGTTCAACTGCGCCAGCGCCGAGCACACCACCCAGCGGTGATTCGGAGTGTGGATGCCGCCCTTCACGAGCCCTTGTCCGCATCTCGCTAACAGCGGTTCGAGGATGGCGGCGACATCGCGAGCCCCTTCGTTCCGCGCGAGCCGCATCAGCGATGCGAGTCCCGTCACCATGAACGCCGTGTCCGGCGGCGAGTTGAAATTCGTGATCGGCAGCGTGATGTTGCCATCGGCGCTCATCGTGCGATTCAGGAAGTCAGCCGCCAGCCGCACGCGCTCAAGCACCTCCGCCTTACCGTGATGCTTCGACGCTCGATAGATATACGCGGTGCCAAACGCGCCTAGAATTCCGCCGGCCGTCCCCTGCGCGTAGAGTCCGGTCCCGTCCACCATCGCGCCCCGCCAGCGGCTCGAAGTATCGGTCACCTGCGCGGCGAGGTAACGGTCCACCGCCTCATCGTGACGTCTCACAACGTCAGCGGAGATCGGCGATTGTGCGGAAGCGGCGGCAGCCGTGGCCGCGGCAGTGGTAATGAAGTGTCTTCTGTTCACGCGAGTAGTTTCTTAACGAGCTGTCCTTCGACGTCGGTTAGCCGGAAATCGCGGCCCATATGGCGAAACGTCAGCCTCGTATGGTCGAGCCCAAGGCAATGCAATATGGTTGCCTGCAAATCGTGGACTGTCACCTTGTCTTCCACGATCGTGAGTCCGAGATCATCGGTGCGCCCCACCACCTGGCCGGGCTTGATGCCGCCGCCGGCGAGCCACAGGCTGTAGCCGTTTGGATGATGGTCGCGACCGGCGTTATCGGCCTCATCGGGACGGCGCATCTCCGACATCGGCGTGCGCCCGAATTCCCCGCCCCACACCACCAGCGTTTCATCCAGCAGTCCACGCTGCTTCAGATCTCTCAGCAGCGCCGCTGTTGGCTGGTCGGTGATGCCGCAGTTGCGCTTCAGCCCCTTCACGATCTCGCTGTGATGGTCCCAGCTTGCGTGCATCACCTGTACAAATCGCACCCCGCGCTCCACCAGTCGCCGCGACAGCAGGCAGTTGGTCCCAAACGCGCGAGTGGTCTCGTTGTTGATCCCGTATGCCTCGAGCGTCGCCGGCGATTCCTTTGAGAAGTCGAGCAGCTCCGGCGCGGCCGATTGCATCCGGAACGCCAGTTCGTACGATTGGATTCTTGACGCGATCTCGCCGTCGCCCGTCTGCTCCGCGTGCTCCTGGTTCATCTCGCGAATCGCGTCCAGCCGCGCCCGCTGCGTCTCCGCGCTTACGCCCTTCGGGTTCGTCAGATACAGGATCGGATCGCCACTGTTGCGGAACGGCGTGCCCGCATACGTCGAAGGCAGGAAGCCGCTTGAGAAGTTGTCCGTTCCCGCGCTTGTCCCCACTCCCGACGACAACACCACGAACCCCGGCAGATTCCGCGATTCGCTCCCGAGCCCGTAATTGATCCACGACCCCATGGTCGGACGCCCCCCGATCATGTGTCCCGTGAACAGGAACAACTGGCCCGGGTGATGGTTGAACGCTTCGCTGTGCATCGAGCGCACCAGGCAGATATCATCGGCGCAGGCCGCTGTATGGGGGAGCAGTTCCGACAGTTCCATCCCGCACTGCCCATGCTTCTTGAACTCGAACGAGCTGCCGAGCACCGCCGCCGTCGGCTTGATGAATGCGAGCCTCAAGTCCTTCGTCATTGAAGGCGGCAGCGGTTTTCCGTGCCACTTCCGCAGTTCCGGCTTCGGGTCGAACAAGTCCATCTGGCTTGGCGCGCCTTCCATAAAGAGGAAGATCACGTTCTTCGCCCGCGGCTTGAAGTGCGGCGCTTTCGGCGCCAGTGGATTGGCCGGTTCCGCGGCATAGCCGTCGCGCCCGAGCAAATGCTCCAGCGCCATTGCCCCGATACCGAGGCCCGCTGTATTGAGAAACGACCGGCGCGCGTTATTCACGGGTGATGAACTCATCCAGATTCAGCAGCACACTCGCCACCGCAGTCCACGGCGCGATCGATTGCGGATCGCGTTCGCGTATGGCTCGCTGCTTCGTGTAATAGGCTTCCATGCGTGTGCGATCCTGCGGCGTCGGCTTCCGCCCCAGCGCCCGCAGAAATAGCGCATCGAAATCGCCGGGTGTCGTCGATGCGGCCAGCCCCTCCGCCGCCTCCACGAACACAGGATCGTTCAGTAGATTCAGAGCCTGTAGCGGCGTGTTCGTCCGCTCGCGTTTGCATACTGCCGCCGTCGTCCGCGGCGCGTCAAAATTCATCAGCAGCGGATACGGCGTCGCCCGCTGAAAGTGGATGTACAACCCGCGACGGTAACGCTCCCGTTGATCGCTCACCACCCAGCTCGACGAGTCCTTCTTCCCGTACCCCGCATCGGCGACTCCCGCCGGTTGCGGTGGCCGAACACTCCGCCCGCCCACATCGGTATTCAGCAGACCCGCCGCCGTCAGCGCATTATCGCGAATCAACTCTGCCGGCAGCCTCAGCCTCGACTGCCGCGCCAGCAGCGCATTCCCCGGATCGACGGCATCGAGATCCTTGCGCGAGTTGGACGACTGCCGATAGGTGCTCGACGTCACCATCAGCCGGATCAGCTTCTTCGTACTCCACCCGTCTTCCACGAATCGCGACGCCATCCAGTCGAGCAGTTCTGGATGCGATGGAGGATCTCCGCGTGTGCCGAAATCATCGGTTGACTTCACGATCCCGCGCCCATAAATCTCCTGCCAGATCCAGTTCACCGTCACTCGCGCCGTCAGCGGATTCTCTTTCGATACGATCCACCGCGCCAGGTCGAGCCTCGTGGAACCCTGCGCCGCGGGCAGCACTGCAAGCGTAGCGGGCTTCACCGCCATTCCGTCAGTCCTATAATCCCCGCGCACTTTCAAATGCGTCACTCTAGGATTCGCAGCCTCGGCCACTGCCATCGCCTCGCTCAATCGCGGATACTCAACTTTCAGGGCCGTCAGCTTCTTATCCAATTCCGGCAGCTTCAACTCTCGAAATTTCTTCTGCCCCACCGCGAAGTGATAATTGCGGACGAAGTGATCGGTGAGTGTGTCCCGCTCCCGCTCGGTACGGTCGCTCTCAGCCTTCCGCATGATGCGCGCGCCGTCCCAACCGCCTTCGGTCAGCTTCAACAGGCAGTCCCACGCCAGGTCCCAATCAGTGCGCTTCCCGGGATTCGCCGCAGCCTCCAGCATGTCCCGCTCCCATGTGGCCTGAACCGCCGGCACGCCGTATTCCTTCAGCAGCGCCCCACGGGTTGCACGATACTCATCGCGCTTCGCCAGGTACGGCTCCATCTCCCCGGCTCGCGGCGCTTCAATGTCCGCCTCCTCGACATTGTCGAAGTACGCGAACAGGCTGAAGTAATCCTTCTGGCGAATGGGATCGTACTTGTGATCGTGACATTGCGCGCATCCCGTTGTCAGCCCCAGCCACGCCGCTGAGACGGTATTCGTACGGTCGATTGTGCTCTCAAACCGGAACTGCTCGTTGTCGATGCCGCCCTCGCGGTTCGTCAGCGTGTTCCGATGGAACCCCGTCGCGATCTTCTGTTCCACCGTCGCATCCGGCAGCAGATCGCCCGCAATCTGATCGATCGTGAAACGGTCGAACGGCATGTCGCGATTGAAAGCATTAATAACGTAGTCTCGATAGCGCCACGCCCACGGCCGCACCCAGTCTTTTTCGTAACCGTCGCTGTCGGCATACCGCGCCCGATCGAGCCAAGGCCTGGCCCATCTCTCTCCGAAGTGTACTGAGGCGAGCAACCGGTCCACCGTCCGTTCATAGGCGTCCGGCCGTGCATCCGCCAGATACTCGCGAATCTCCACCATCGTCGGCGGCAATCCGACTAGATCCAAACTCAACCGCCGCAGCAGCGTCGTCTTCTCCGCCTCGCCTGAAGGTTGAATCTTCTCCCGCTCCAACCGCGCCAGTATGAACGCGTCCACTTCATTGCGTGCCCACCCGGCCGTTCGTGTCACCGGCGCCGCCGGCTTCGCAATCGGTTCGAACGCCCAATGCTTCTTCCTCGCCGCCGCCCCCGCCGGCGCTCCTTCAATCCACTTCCGCAGCACCGCCACCTCGTCAGCCGTCAGCCGTTTTCCGACAGGCGGCATAACCGGCAAATCCGACGAGCCCGACACGCGCGTCAAAATCAAGGATCCCGCCGCCAGAGCGGACTCCGCTTTATCGAGCCGCAGCCCCTTCATCTGCTGCAGCGCGCCGTGACATCCCGAGCATCGCGACTTCAACAGCGGCGCAACATCGCGCACATAATCCGGCGATTGACCCACAGCAGCGATAGAGACAAGTAGGAAAAGGGAAAGGCGCATTGCTCCAAGACTTGATCCCATCTTATCCCGCCATCGCTGTTCCTCGCGTCGGCGTTTGTGATCCGGGAAACTCGCGCGGAGGCAAGTATGGGGGAAATCAACGACAGCCTGCAAGCGGCATGGCGATAGACGCAGGACGTCTCCCATCGCGAAGAAATCACTTTACAACGCAGAGTACTTCATGTATTCTGCCACCAGAGGGTTGCGAAAATGCGCATCGTCGTTATCGTCATCGCCGCTTCATTGGCCGGATGTGTCACTCCCTCCGCGCTGCAAATGCCGGCCGTGGTGGGCGCCGCCCGGTCAGGCGATACCGAACGGCTCGAACTACTCTTGCTTGAGGGCGCCGATG
>Ga0163150_10008565_pt1 | contig 11605 bp, 10 predicted proteins | sample OliLakLV19P2IB_FD_148628 | JGI IMG/M metagenome (GOLD analysis project Ga0163150, IMG submission 148628) | Freshwater microbial mat bacterial communities from Lake Vanda, McMurdo Dry Valleys, Antarctica - Oligotrophic Lake LV.19.P2.IB | ecosystem: Environmental > Aquatic > Freshwater > Lake >...
GGTCACCAGGTAGATCAATCCCAAGTCGACGATGTTCACGAACAACTCGGGGTCGATGACCGCTTTCAGGGCTTCGCGGACGGTGTCTTCGGCAATGGCCATGGCAATCGTGGGGGTCAGGGTTTAGGGTTTAGAGGAAGACGTAGGCTGGGGCGTCAGCCCCACCCTATCATCTTGAGGTAACCAGCTAGAACGGTGGGGCTTCGCCCCAGCCTACGCTATGCGTCATTCAATTTCACAAACACCGTGTCGCCTTCGACCTTCACCTCATGCGCCACGGTAGCGCGCGTGGCGGGCATCGTCAAGGCGCGGCCGTCGCGGATGTCGAACTTGGCCCCGTGCCGCGGGCAGGCGATCGCATAGCCCTCGAGGGCCCCCTCGGCCAGCGGCCCGCCATCGTGCGTGCAAACATCGTCGATGGCGTAGAACTTACCGCCGACGCGAAATAGGGCCACGAGCCGATCTTCGATCTCGACCAGCGTCTTGCCGGGATCGGAAAGGTCGGACACTTTGGCGACGGAAATGAAGTTGGGCATTTCGAGTTTCGGTTTGCTCACGGCGCGTTGTTGGTTCGAGCACGCGACGCTCAAGCCCCTGGGAAGGCGGTCGACGTGCTATTGTGTTGGTCGGACTGGCGGCCGCCATCCCTGGGCTTAGGTCTAAAGCGATCGATCGTCGTTCCGCGGTTCGCGTTTTCACTCACCGCTTCATTCGTACTCGCGTATCCGCCGGCCAATCGCTTCGCCCAGAGCATCGCGGACGCTCTCGATCGTGATCCGGTCGAACACCTGCTGGAAGAAGCCCGCCACGATCATGCGGATGGCTTCCTTGCGAGTCAGTCCACGGCAGCGGGCATAGAAGACTTGCTCGTCGTCGACGCGGCCAGCCGTTGCGCCGTGGGTGCAGCGGACGTCGTCGGCCTGGATCTCTAGCCCGGGGATCGAGTCGGCTCGGGCGTGTTCCGAGAGCATTAGGTTGTCGTTGCGCTGGTAGCCGTCGGTCTTCTGGGCGTCCTTGTCGACCTTGATCATGCCCCGCCAAACCAGCCGCGAGCGGTCCTGAAGCGCCCCTTTATAGAGCAAGTCGCTGCGACAGCGTGGGGCCCGGTGGTGCTGCAAGGTGTTGTAGGTGAGGTGCTGCTTGCCCTCGGTGAACATCACACCGTTGACCTGGGCTTGAGCCCCTTCGCCCACCAACTCGACGTGTTGCTGCACTTGAGCCAGCCGGCTGCCCAGCGCGCCGATGGTCCATTGCAAAGCGCCGTCGCGATCGACCATGGCCCGCTGCTGGGCAAAATGCCAAACGCCGGTCCCCCAGTTCTGTAAGTTGACGTAACGCAACTTCGCGCCGGGGCCGACGAATAGCTCGATCGCTCCGGAGTGCAGGCCACTGGCATCGCCGCCGCCGGCCGTTTCCGAGAGCAACGTGGCTTCGGCCCCTTCGTCCAAAATCACCAGCGTGCGGCCGAAGTCGACCCCGCCGGCGGAAAGGGCCGAAAGAAAATGCAGCGGCTGGTCGACGACTACCCCACGCGGAACGTACAGCAGCAGGCCGCCGCTCCAGCAGGCCTCGTGCAGCGCGGAAAACTTGTCTTGCCGGGGGTCGATCGCCGAGCTGAGGCGCGGGCGGATGCGGTCTCCATGCTGGGCGATCAATTCATCGAGGCTGCCAAAAAGCACGCCTCGCTCCGCCCAGCGAGCGTCGAGCGTGGCGGAGTGCGGGCGACTGTCGACCGCGGCCACGGCGCCCGCCAACTGCACTCCTTGCGAAAGCCAATGCTCGGCCAGGGAGTCTGCTCGCGTTGGCTCACCCGGCGGACCAAACCGGTCCAAGTGAAACATGCGCAATTCTGTCCGCATCCACTCTTCGTCGCGTCGGGAGGGAAGGGGCAACTCCTGAAACAATTTCCAGGCGGCGCGCCGTTGCTCGACGAGCCAGGCAGGCTCGGAGCGCGCGGAGAGAAAGGCGTCGAAGGCCTCTTGCGTGAATCCCGTCGATCCGGTCAGAACGTTCGTGGTCATTCAGTATCGTCAGTCTTCGTCGCGCTGCCATTTCCCGAAGACGCCGACGAGACGTGCAGATCGGTCACTAGGGGCAAAGCGACGACGTGATGGGATTCGTCAGGTCGGTAGACGAGCAGCGTACGTCCCATCGGACCCAATGCCACAAAATCGGGGTGGGGGACGGGAATCTCTCGTCCGTCCGCCAAATGTATGGTGAACGGTAGGAACGGTTGCAGATGGCACTGAGCACGAATTCGTTCGATGGTCATCTAGTTACCCCTTTGTGTCACGCCTACCCCACCGAACCTTCCATCTGCAGCTCAATCAGGCGGTTCATCTCCACCGCGTACTCCATGGGCAGCTCGCGCACCAGTGGCTCGATAAAGCCGCTGACGATCATCGTGCTGGCCTCGGCCTCGCTCAGGCCGCGGCTGGTGAGATAGAACAACTGCTCTTCGCCGATTCGCGAGACGCTAGCCTCGTGCCCGATGGTCACGTCCTGCTCGTCGACTTCGATGTAGGGGTAAGTATCGCTGCGGCTCTTGGAATCGAGGATCAGCGCGTCGCAGACCACGCTGGATTTGGATTTCTTAGCGCCGGCTTCGATCTTCACCAGACCGCGGTAGCTGGCCCGGCCGCCGTTCTTGCTGATGCTCTTGGAAATAATGCGGCTGGACGTGTGCGGAGCGCAGTGTACGACCTTCGCTCCGGCGTCCTGGTGCTGGCCGGCCGAGGAGAAGGCGATCGACAGGATCTCGCCACGAGCGCCCGGCTCGAGCATATACACGGCCGGATACTTCATCGTCAGCCGGCTGCCGAGGTTGCCGTCGATCCACTCCATCGTGGCGTTTTCGTAGGCCACGGCCCGCTTGGTCACCAAGTTGTAAATGTTGTTGGCCCAATTCTGGATCGTCGTGTAGCGGCAGCGGGCGTGCTTCTTGACGATGATCTCGACCACGGCCGAGTGCAGACTTTCGGTCGTGTACATCGGGGCGGTGCAGCCCTCGACGTAGTGGATCTGTGCGCCCTCGTCGACGATGATCAACGTCCGCTCGAACTGACCCATGTTCTCGGCATTGATGCGGAAATACGCCTGCAACGGAAAATCGATCTTCACGCCCTTGGGTACGTAGATGAACGATCCGCCCGACCAGACGGCCGAGTTGAGCGCGGCGAACTTGTTGTCGGTCGGCGGGATGATCGTGCTGAAGTACTGGCGGACCAGGTCCGGATAATCGCGGACGGCCGAATCGGTGTCGGTGAAGATCACGCCCTGCTTGCTCAGGTCCTCACGAAGCGAGCCGTAGACGACTTCGCTTTCGTACTGGGCCTTTACGCCGGCCAGAAATTTCTTTTCGGCCTCGGGGATGCCCAGCTTGTCGAAGGTGCGCTTGATGTCGGCCGGTACATCGTCCCAAGTGCGGCCCTGATGGTCCGAGGGCTTGATGTAGTAGTAGATGTCCTGAAAGTTCAAATCGATCGCGCCGCCCCAGCGGGGCATGGGTTTCGAGTTGAAGATCTCCAGGCTCTTCAGCCGGAACTCGCGCATCCAGTCCGGCTCGTTCTTCATGTCCGAGATCTGTTCGACGATCTGGGCATCGAGCCCTTTGCGGCTCTTGAAGATGTACTTCTCGTCGTTGCGAAAATCGTACTTATTGATTTCGCCGACGCCGACGTCGAACGTGTCTTGCTTGAGGTCAGTAGCCATATCGGTAGGCAGCCGGCGGTAGGCGGTAGGCAGTTGAACGTTTCGACCGCCTGTCGCTGTACTTGGTGTCCGCTCGACTGCTCCTTCGTTGTTAGGTTTCGGGATCAAAAGCTCTGATTGAGGATCAACCTGCTTGCAATATACGCCGCCTGCTAAGTCGCTGAAACCGCCGCTTCGGCCTGCCGTGCCTGCTGCATGGCCGCTTCGTCGGCCGCGGCTTGCGGGTAAGCGGCGCGAACTCGGTCGTAGCCACGCTCGTGCAACTCGGCGGCCAATTCGGCCCCGCCCGTCTCGACGATTCGCCCGCCCAGCATGACGTGCGTGAAGTCGGGCGTGTTGTGTTCCAAAAGTTTGTCGTGGTGCGTGATGATCAGGATGCCCATCTCGGCGCCGCCGATTTCGGCGATGCTCTGGCTGGCCAGCCGCACCGCGTCGACGTCCAAACCGCTGTCGGTCTCATCGAGGATGGCGAACTTGGGCCGCAGCATGGCCATCTGCAGGATCTCGGCCCGCTTCATCTCGCCGCCGGAAAAGCCCTCGTTGACATAGCGGCGGGCGAACTCGGTGTCCATCCGCAGTTGTTCCATCTTGGCCTTCAGTTCCTTGCGGAACTCGCGCATCGGGATCAGTTCTTCGCCTTCCTTCCGGTCGGGCCGCCGTACGTTGGTCGTGGCGTGCCGCAAGAAGTCGGCCATCTTCACGCCGGGGATCGACATGGGCCGTTGAAACGCCAGGAACAAGCCCGCGCGGGCTCGCTGGTTGGGCTCCATCTCCAGAACGTCGTGTACCGCGCCGTCGGCGTCGATTAGTTCGATCGATCCGCCAGTCACCTCGTAACCGGGATGGCCCATGATGGCAAAGCCCAGCGTGCTCTTGCCCGAGCCGTTGGGGCCCATCAAGGCGTGGGTTTCGCCGCGCTTGATCTCGAGATTGACGCCGCGAAGGATCGGCTTTTCAGCGACCGAAACTTGCAGGTCGGTAATGCGGAGTGTTTCAATCATACAAGTGGGGTAATCGTGGACGATTCAATTAGAGAGATTTGGAAAGCACGAGGCGTTGCAAAATAGGGGCACTGCAAAACAGGGGCACTGTGGAGCCCACGAGGAGCACTGCGAACTAAGCCGATTGAACGACCAACCCAGTCCTCGATTCGATCTGCGTTGTCAATTCGTGAACTCCCAGATTCGTGAACGGAATAACCACCACGCGTCCATCGCTTAACAGGATGCGATGAACGAATCGATGGGCCCCTGACTCACTTGTGTCGATCTCATCATAAAGCCAGCGGACGTTCTTTTTCGAGAACGGCCACGCGCTGGAAACGGAAGTTTCACGCACGTTCTCGAAAAGCGAATACGTAATCAGGTAGGCGAGGCGACCATCGCCGTTGAATCTCTTCACGACACCGATTGAAGCAACCTCGGGCAGATGAACCAAAAACGGGTCTCGACGCTTAGGATTCATCAGTTCGGCGTCGTGCAGACAAAGCTTCGACAAGGCTCGGGCCGAATCTGGTAGTTTTTTGCTCAACTGGCGTAGGTGGCGCCGATACGCGCCACTTGCTTGCTCCCACAACTTGTCCGCCTCGTCGGCCTCAAGGGCGTTCGATGAGTTGAAGCTAGTGTACAGTTCTCGCGTAAAAAACCTCATCGTTTCATCGACAAGTTTTCCGCTTGGGCGTTTCATAAAACGTATGTCCGGTTGGCCCTCGTTGCACTGGCTGGTAATGCGGCAGTGCGTTCGGGCCGGCGCTGGCATGGGGCGGACAACGCCGCCACGGGCCATTGGCCAGTTTCTCGATCGATCCCGCTAAATCTCGATTCGCCGATAAGTTTTCACCACAAACAACTACATCAACGCCTTGTTACCGCAATCGCACCGCATCGTTCACTGAAATCGAGCGACCTCTTCGCACGCCGCCATCGCGCTCGAGTGACGCCTCAAAGACCTCTACTTCTGGCGGCGCTTCAGGAGCGACTCCGCCGGTTCGTTTCCTGCCCATTCCATGCTCCGAACCGATCGATTCTCCAGTCTATTCAGTAGGCCGGTTCATCTCACAAACTCACCCGGTAATCTTCTGGTGGTCGAACAGCGGCTGACGCTCTTCCACATCGACGTAGCCCGAGTGGTGCGGCAGCGGCAGTTCATCCTCAAGCTTCTCGCTCAGTTGACCGGCGGTCGCCAGAAAACGGCCGATGCCGCCCGTGCTGGCCTTAGTTGCGCGGTGTCCCTTGATCTTGTCTTGGATCCGCATCAGACCTTCGAGCAATGCTTCGGGCCGCGGCGGGCAGCCAGGTACGTACACGTCGACCGGAACGACCAGGTCCACGCCTTTGACTACGTGATAGCCGTACTTGAAATAAGGGCCGCCGCCGACGGTGCAGGCTCCCATGGCGATCACGAACTTCGGGTCGGGCATCAGGTTGTAGAGCCGGCGAACGCGGCTGGCCATTTTGTAGGTGACCGTGCCGGCCACGATCATCAGGTCGGCTTGCCGGGGCGTGGCACGGAACGCGCCCGCGCCGAAGCGATCGAGATCGAAGCGGCTGGCCCCGGCGGCCATCATTTCGATCGCGCAGCAGGCCAGACCGAACGTCATCGGCCAGATGCTCGACTGCCGAGCCCAGTTGATGGCTTGCTCGACCGTCGTCGTGATCATGTTCTCTTCAAATCGTCCTTCGATCCACGGCTGTGTCATGGTTTGATCCCGTAGGCAGTTGCCAGTAAGCAGATTGACCGTGGGCGTTAGGCGGACGAAGTCATTCCGTCTCGCGATTGTCGCCCAACAATAAACCCGCAACTATATCCGACTCTTAATTTGTTTCAAATTGGCAGCAGTTGTGTCCATCCAAGCGGCACTGCGACAATCGCATCGGTTGCTCGACCAGCTTGGCGAACAGCATCCGCTCGACTGCACAGATTCCGCGGTCTTTCTCGGCCAACTCGGGGTAAGGGCATTCCTTGACCGTCAGCACTGGCAACTCGCCGCGATGACCCATCTCGAGTGGAACGCGTCGCTTGGCAAACAGGGCCTTCAGCGATTCCATCCGCTCTGAAATTGTCGTCCCCACGACTTGCTCGCGATAAACGCGGGCCATGGCCTCGGCAATTCGCTCCAGCAGCCCGCGGCGGACTTCCTCGTCTTTGACTTTGCGAATCTCGTCCCACAAAACCACGGCCAGGTCCGAAAAATTGGTGCCCGCCTGCCGCCGGCCGGTCTCCGTAAGCGAATAGCGATGGCTCGGTCGACCGCGACCGGCACGTGCGACTTCGCGCGCGACCAGCCCCTGCACCATCAGCCGGCCCAGGCGTTGGCGCACGGCGGTGGCGGTAACGGCAGTCGCCCGGGCGATCTCGGCGATGCTGGCCGACTCTTGCTGCCGTAGCAGGTCGAGAAGTTGGCCGTCAGAGGTTTCGCTAATCGTACTCATAGAAATACGGGCTAATTCCACATCACCCCCCTCCCAAGGAGTGGCCGGGGGAGGGTCTTGATTTTGACTGCCAATCCAACATCCTGCCGTCACAATCATCGTATCGATTACCGCAATTTTGGCAATGCAATATGTCAAAAATACCTTGCGAACTGGGCAGTCTGCGTAACTTGTTGACAAATAGGGAGTTGATTCGCTAGAAGTGGGCTCGCGCCGCGATGTAAGTCGAATGCGCGAAGGTGGCGATACGGCGACACTTTCGTATGCGGAAAGCGCCACTTGCCCTCTCGTTCGCCGTGCTAGCACACAGTTTATCCGGAAAGGCATGCCCATGTCCTGGCTCCCCAAGAAGTGCGTCGTCGTCCCGGTCGATTTCTCCGAGGACTCGTTCGTCGCGCTGGATACGGCGTTGGAGCTGGCGCCGGCGGAGAGCGTCCACATCGTGTACGCATTGCCCATTCTCGACCCGGCAGAGCCTGGCGTAATTTGGACGACGGTCGACAATTCCAGCCGCACGCGGCACGCCGAGGAGGCGATGCGCGAGAAGCTGGCGGACCCGAAGTATCAAAGCGTGTCGATCGAGGTTCGCTTTGGCGATCCGGGCAGTGAGATCGCGCACTTCGCTCAGGAGAAGCACGCGGAGCTGATCGTGCTGCCCTCGCACGGCCGCACGGGGCTGTCCCGGCTGCTTATTGGCTCAGTGGCCGAAAAGGTCGTGCGCCTGGCCCACTGCCCGGTGTTGGTGCTGAGGAAGTAGGGATGGCGAGCGGGATGCATTAGCTTCCCGATTGATGCACGCCCGCTTGCGATTTCGTATTTCGAGGTCGGTCAATTACTGTTCCGGCGCCGCTGGCGCCGCCTGTGGGGCGCCATTCCTATCCACAACCTCACCCCCGGCGCGGGTGAACATCGCGCGCAGCGTATCCGCATCGATCGCGGTCGCGACCGATTGCACGCTGCCGTCGCAAAACAGCACCTGAAAGACGTTCTTCCGCAAGTGGCCCAAACCGGCGTTGGGCTTCTTGGGGTCGTACTTCAGGTCATCGGGCTTGGTCCAAATCACCGCTTTGTCGTTGTCGGCTTCCACCGCCATGATCGTGTTCGACGTACCGTCGGTGATCTGCTGAATGCGCGCGCCCTTAGGTCCCTCAAAGATACTTCCCTTGCCATCCGCCGCCAGGTAGACCGTCGTCCCCTCAGGGCTCTTTTGACTCGGCGAGCGGAAGACCGCGGGCATGCGTTCGATGAGCTTCTTGTTGTGGTCGCTGTCCCAGGGCTCGTCGAGGTGGAACTCCTTGTAGAGATCTCCTTCCTCAAGGTATGGCAGGACGGCGACGCGCCAGCTCAATAGCGGCTTCTTCCCCTCCTTATCGCGGATGGCCGGCGCCGGGAATTCTTTGTGGGTATCGTGGTAATTATGCATCGCCAATCCGATTTGCTTCAGGTTGTTCGACGCTTGCGCTCGCTGCGCCGCGGCGCGCGCCGAACTGACCGCGGGCAAGAGCATACTCACGGCCGCCCCATTAGCGGCGATACCCAGCGGGATGCGCGCGTGTAAGGTGAGCTGCTTCTCTTGCTGCGAGACTTCGATGCGGTCCAGGGCAAACTTCGTCACGCGGCGGATGTAGCGGCCCATCGCCTCGCCTGTCGCCGCATCGAACTCCCCGGCCGCTGCCGGCACGATCTCTTCTTCCACGAACTGCCGCGCAATCTCCTTGCCGCGCAGGGCCAGCTTCTTGAGCTCGGCCGCGCCCGCGGCGTCGTCGGCCCCAAAAGCAATCTGCACGTCGAGTTCATTCCCCAGCTTGATCGACATTTCAATGCTGTTTACCAACTCGGGCAGCTTGAGGAATTCGTCGAAGGGCGCGGGAGGCGGCGGCAACTGCTGCAACGCCAGCACGACGAGCGGCCGCAGCTTGGCAAAATCGACCATGGCCGAAGCATGCTGTGTAAGATCGGCGCGCCCCAGCAACTTGTGAATTGCCGTGTCGCCGACTTTCGCCGTAAGCATTTTTTTTAGGTAGGCCTCGTTGGTGGCGACGATCACTGTTCGCTCGCCGGCAAAGCAAACGATCAGCGGTTTCAAATCTGCACAGCGATAAAACGGCTTGCCCTCGAGCTGCTCCGGCTCCGCCTCGGGCGCGAGCTTAGCGAGCACGGCCTTTTGGTCGATAGGCTGCGTCAAGTGCAGCACCGCGCCCAGACTCGGCTCTCCGATCGACCAACCTTCCATGCCCGAAACGCCAATCGCCAACTCGACCTGCGCCGGGTCGATGCCGGCATTCTCCATGCCGACCGCGGTGATCACTTCGGTTGGCCATAGCTCGAATTCGGGCAATTTCATCAGCCGCGCGGGCTGCAACACGACCGCGCCCACGGCATCGGCCGGAACGTAGTCGAGCCTGATCGCATCCGCGGCCCGTGCGGCCTGAACGTGACCGGCGACGAGCATTGCGGAACAAACGGCCAACGAGCAACGTCTAAGGCCGACCGTCCACGACTTGGAAACCGTTTGAAACCGGGTGGTCCGCGAGCAAGGTAATTTGTTTGTCACGTTAGTGCCCTTAGGAGGAACAGGGGTTTTGACCTACCGCACGAGGGGTATTGTGATGGCCCGCAAGGCGTTAAGCAATGGTAGCTCGGACTTCCGCGTTGCTGGGTCGGGCGTTCCTTGTAGTTGCGCGTTTTGAAGTTCGGCCGGCAGAATTGCTTGATTTCGCAGCGCTGGTCGCTTCCAATGATAAGTGTGAACTTTTCGTCCGTAAGAGGCACTCAATGACCGATGGATTGTGATTCGTGCCGGCTCGGTCTTAATTGGGGCACTAGTGCAGCGTCAATGCTCAGATTTTGGGTAGCAGAAGTCGTGAGACTTCTGATGTTCGCAAATCAGGGTATTACGGAACTCTCACGAGTTCCGCTACCCGCAAGTGAAGGTTTGACACGACACTAGGGCAATCGGAACAGACTTCTAACGGCTGGAATCCAAAAGGGTGCGCCGGCAGCTTTTGGGCGATGCCAAAGCCGTCGTTCGCTGCTTGTCCGGCACACGAGCAACGGTATGTCCGTCGAACTCTCTGGCGAAGGATCGCAATTCCCATCCAACATTCGGGGTCTCTACGTATGTCGCAAGTATTGTCCTCCCCGCCAGCGGTCGAACGCCTGGCCGATTCTGACGTACAATCAATCGACAACCTCCGCGGCGTGTACGCGCGTTTGCGCAAAGAGTTGGCCCGAGTGATCGTAGGGCAGGACGCCGTCATCGAACGGCTGGCTATCTGCCTATTCGCCCGCGGGCACGCGTTGCTCATGGGCGTGCCGGGCCTGGCCAAGACCCTGTTGGTCAGCAAGCTGGCCGAAACGATGTCGCTCAAGTTCAGCCGCATTCAATTCACGCCCGACCTGATGCCCATGGACATCACGGGCACCGATATCTTGCAGGAAGGCGCCCAAGGCCGCCGCGAATTCGAGTTTGTACACGGCCCCGTATTCGCAAATATCGTGCTAGCCGACGAGATCAACCGCGCGCCGCCGAAAACGCAAGCGGCCATGCTCGAAGCGATGCAAGAATCGAAGGTCACGGTCGTCGGCAAGGTCTCGCATCTCGCGCCACCGTTTCTGGTCCTAGCAACACAGAACCCGGTCGAGCAGGAAGGAACCTATCCGCTGCCCGAAGCGCAGTTGGACCGCTTCATGTTCCTGATCGAGCTGGACTATCCGTCGGAAGCCGAAGAGATTCAGATCGCGCGGACGACCACCGGCGACGCGCTGCCCGAGTTGACCCATCTGCTGACCGCGCCCGAGATCATCGAATTCCAGAACCTCGTGCGGCGCGTGCCCGTACCCGATCACATTTACACTTACGCCGCGCGGTTGGTGCGTCAGACCCGGCCCTCGAACCCGACGGCGCCCGCCTGGCTCAAGCCGCTAGTGGCTTGGGGCGCCGGGCCCCGCGCGGTGCAGAATTTGATCTTGGGGGCTAAGGCTCGAGCGGCGCTCTTGGGCAGTTACATGGTGCGGCTCGAAGACGTTCAAGAAGTGGCGGCGCCGGTGTTGACGCATCGCGTGATCACGACATTTACCGCGCAGTCGGAACGTATCGACGCCAAGGCGATCGTCGCTCGCCTTGTCCAGGAATCGAACTCGGACGCGTAGGAACAGAATGGATCCGTAAACGAGCTTGGCATCGAGTTGGCATTTTGCGGTTCGTTGTTCCCTGTGGGCTATTTCCATGTTTCCGGACCGCAAGTCGCGGAGCTTTCTCGATCCCGGCGTGTTATCGCGCCTGGCGAGCGTACCGCTGTTTGCGCGGCGGCCCATGCTGGGCAACGTTTCGGGCCGGCATGCCAGCCCCCATCGTGGCACGAGCGTCGAGTTCGCCGAGTATCGCAAGTACGTGCCCGGCGACGATCTCCGGCGGCTCGATTGGCGGGCCTATGGCCGGTCGGACCGGTTCTACGTCAAGG
>Ga0163150_10008566_pt1 | contig 11605 bp, 5 predicted proteins | sample OliLakLV19P2IB_FD_148628 | JGI IMG/M metagenome (GOLD analysis project Ga0163150, IMG submission 148628) | Freshwater microbial mat bacterial communities from Lake Vanda, McMurdo Dry Valleys, Antarctica - Oligotrophic Lake LV.19.P2.IB | ecosystem: Environmental > Aquatic > Freshwater > Lake >...
GGTTGACATAGGCACCACCCATATAGACTTGCAACGTGGAAAAGGCGTTTTGCAGATCCACCCCCAGCGCTTCGCACTTGGTGCGATCGATATCCAGAAAATACTGAGGAGAGTTGGCTCGAAACAACGAAAACGCCCCGGCAACGTCCGGGCTTTTCATCGCCTGCCGCGCTAGCTCATCGGTGCTGACTGCCAATTGCTGCAGGTCGACGAACCCACGCTGCTCGGTCTGGAATTTAAAGCCACCCGCGTTGCCAAGCCCCTGGATCGGCGGGGCACGAAAAATGGACACCACAGCGCCGTCGATTTCGTCTGCGTATATCTTGGTCAGTTTCTGTAGGATCGCTTCGTCGTATTCGTCGGCCGCACGGCGATCCTCGAACGGCTCCAGAACCAGGAACGTCGAACCAAAGTTTGAGCTATTGGCGTTCAGCAAGAACGACTGACCGGCCACGCTCACGCTGTGTGCCACGCCAGGAATGCCGGGGTAAGTTTTCTCGCCAGCCTTGGGCGGCGGTCCAAAATACTTGCCGGTGTTATCGCCCAGCGCAATGCGGGTCACCTTGTTCATGACTTCTTCTGTGCGTTGCACGGATGCCGCATCTGGCAATTGCACATTCACTAGCAGATAGCCTTGATCCTGCGTGGGAATAAACCCGGTCGGAGCCTGGCTCATATTCCAGTAGGTCAAGCAGAGCAATCCACCATAGATCATCATCACCATGAAGCTCATTCGCAACATCCGGCTGACTGTCTTGCCGTACACATGCGTAAAGAAATCGAATCCACGATTAAACGCACCAAACACAATCGCCAGGAACTTGTTGACGTAGCTAATGATCAGCTTGCCGACGACCAGGCCGAGTGCGATGCCAGGTAGCACGATCGCAGCTAGCGCGATGTAGTGAGCCACCTTCTGCGATTCAATGTGAATATGACTGGCGATCCAGGTCGCGGGCGCGCCTCCTCCAAAGGTGTACGCCAGCCAACCGCCGACAATTCCAAAGAACCACCACGGCAGCGCTTCGCGAACATGTTTGTGCCCGTCGGCGGTTTCTTCGGTTTTGAAGATTGTCACGGCACGTGCCGGGGTCAGCGTCATGCAGTTGATGGCCGAAATCACCATGGCCGCGGCGATTGTAATGGCAAACTGCCGAAAGAACTGACCCGTCACGCCAGTGATAAATGCCGCCGGAATAAAGACCGAGCAGAGCACCAGCGTGATGGCCAGAATTGGCCCGGTCAGTTCGTCCATCGCTTGAATCGTCGCTTCGCGCGCATGGAGCCCCTTGGCCATCAGGCGTTCGATATTTTCCAGCACCATGATGGCGTCGTCGACGACGATACCGATGGCCAGCACTAGCCCGAAAAGTGTCAGGTTGTTGAGGCTAAAACCGATCGCGATCATGACCGCAAACGTACCGATGAGAGCGACCGGCACGTCGATCATTGGCAGAATCATCGCTTTCCAGTCTTGCAGAAAGAACAACACGACCAACGCCACGAGCAGCACCGCTTCAAACAATGTCTTAAAGACTTCGTGGATCGATTCGGTAATAAAGGGCGTGGTGTCGTAGGCAATGCGGTACTCGACCCCTTGCGGGAATGACTTGGACAGTTCTTCCATCTTGTCTTTGATGGCCTGTGCCACATTCAGCGCGTTGGACCCCGGTAGCTGAAAGATCGCCAGCCCGACCGAGGGGCGACCATCCAGATTAGAGATCTGATCATACTGTTGTGCGCCCAGCTCGACCCGCGCCACGTCCTTCAGTCGCACCACCTGACTGGAACTGCGTCCCTCTGTTTTGTCCCCTTCCCCTATCTTGATGATAATGTCGGCGAACTGCGCTTCGGTCTCCAATCGGCCAAGCGTACTCATAGTGAATTGAAACTGCTGCCCGGCCGGCACCGGCTGTTGGCCGATCTGCCCGGCGGCGACTTGCACGTTTTGCGCTTGCACCGCATTGACGACATCGGTCGCAGTCAAATTGCGAGAAGCCAGCTGATCGGGATCGAGCCAAACGCGCATGCTGTAATCGCGCTCGCCAAGGTAGTTAATATCTCCAACCCCTTGCAGGCGGAGCAGTTCGTCCTTGACCTGGATCGTTGCATAATTGCTGAGATATAGCGCGTCAAAGCGACCGTCGGGCGAGATCAGATTGACTGCCAGCAGGATGCTTGGCGAACGCTTCTTGGTAGTGACACCTTGTATCTGTACCTGCTGTGGAAGCTGCGGCATGGCCAGAGCCACGCGGTTCTGGACTAGCACCTGATTCATGTTGGGATCGGTGCCCAGATCAAAGGTCACCGTCAGCGTGTAGGCACCGTCGTTAGTACACTGCGACGACATGTAGAGCATGTTGTCGACGCCGCTGATTTGCTGCTCAATCGGTGCCGCGACCGAGTCCGCCACAACTTGCGCATTCGCGCCCGGATAGCTGGCCGCGACGGTTACCGTAGGGGGCGTAATATCTGGGTACTGTGCCACCGGCAGCACGAACGCAGCGACACCACCAACCATCGTGATCACAATAGAGATCACCCAGGCAAAGATCGGTCGATCTACGAAGAAACGTGCAAACACGGTGAAACCTCGGATGCGCTACAAAATCAAATGACTATGGGAGTCGAATAACTTTCAAATGTCTCTGCGTTACTGCGTCAGGCCCGGTGACGTCAATTGCAACGCCGCAGGCGCAGTCAGTAACTTGGCAGGCCCTTCGGCAACAGATCGTTCGACAGGTCGTGTCGAGAGATCTTCCGCAGCCGAGTCACCTAGTGAACCGGTTGGCGGGATTGACTGTGAATCCTCTGCGACAGGCTGCGGCGGCTCTGAGCTACTTTGAGACGTCTTTAAGGGATCGCTATCGGCGGCTGGCGGAGTCTTCTTCGCGGGATCCGCAGGCGCAGCTTTTTCTGGAGACGGTTTGGGTGATGTGGCAGGAGCAGTTTTTGTCGGACTAACATCCTTAGGGGTAGCTGCTCCGCCGCTGGCTGCTGAGTTATCTTCCACGGTGCCTGTTTTGATCGACACCGGCATTCCTGGTTGTGCCCGCATGCCGGCGACAATCACGCGGTCGGTCGCTTTGAGACTGTCAAATCCGGTCTCCCCCTCAGCGGCCGGGCGAATCGTTTTGCCGTCCTTGACCATCTTGACCGGGATGACGACCTGCATTCCGTTGGGTTGCTGCGGGCCAAGCGTGATCGGGCAGTACTGCGCGATGTTCTCGTTGTTGACCGTCAGCACGTAATGAACCGATTGATTGGCGGCGATTGCCGTTTGCGGAATGATCAGTGCTTCGTACGGTGGACCAATCTGTAGCCGCACCCGGACGAACATGCCGGGCTTCAGCAGTTGCGGAATGCCGGGGGCAGGGGAGTTGTTCTCAAAAACACCACGGACCTGAATGGTGCCGGTCAGCGGGTCGACCTGTGTATTGACGAAATCGACAAAGCCTTCGTGTGGGTACTTGTCCGCTTCCGTGGCCAGGCCGATATCGACCGGGGTCTTGTGATCGGTGTAGCCCTTGATCTTGCCGGCGCGGAGCAGTTCGAGAACCTCGAGCAGTGTCAGCTCGTCGATATCAAAATAGGTGTAGATCTGATCGGAGTCGACGATCGTGGTCAAGAGCGTGCCATCGCCACGCACCAGGTTGCCGATGTCCAGCAGATTTCGAGACACCTGACCATCGATGGGGGAAGTGACATCGGTAAAATCCAGGTTGAGTTGAGCGGCTTCGACATTGGCCTGGGCCGCCTTAACGGCAGCGTCGGCCTGACCTTGCATAGCAAAGTACTTGTCGAGGTCCTGCTGGCTCATTGCACCAGGAGTTTTGGAAACTTCCAAGGCGCGCTGATAATCCGCTTTGGCCAGCGTCAATTGAGCTTCGGTGAGCAGCACCTGGGCCTTGGCCTGGTCGAGCGTCGCCTGGTAGGGCCGCGGATCGATTTTGAACAGGACATCGTTCTTCTTAACGATCTGTCCGGGCTTGAAGCGGATCTCGGTCAGGTACCCGGTCACGCGAGCCTGAAGATCGACCGAGTAGAGTGCATCGGTGCGACCGGTAAAGTACTCGTAGTTGCGGACCATGCGCTGGACCGGCGTGACCACGGTGACTTTTGGCGGGCCTGGCGGCACTGTCTCGTGTTTCTTGGCGCAGCCTTGTCCGGCCACCGTTAAGGTGAGCATGCCGATGAACAAAGTTTGAGGCAGATAACCTCTCATGGAAACGGTCCTAGTGCTTTGGCCGATTGATTTGCGAGTCCGCGTCCGGTGTTCGGAGTAAGTCGCTGGCCGAAATCCTGCCAACGGGCGTGTGGCTATTTTTCACCATCCAATGCAGCATACCGCGTAATTTCCCTGCTGGCGGACGAAGCTTTCGCCGTTTTCTTTGACTGCAAAAGACAACATCCGGGTTGAAATTCTGACCTGTTGGATCAACTTCAATCCAATGTCGGCAGCGCTCAACAAACTCGCCGCCGTCGCGGGTGTGTCTGGCCGATTCTGCCGATTCTGCCGGAAGTGTTAGAGCCCGAACGGCTGGAGAGTATTAGCCCGGTGTAAGGATTCAAACCGGTTTCAGTGAGAAAGGGCTTCTTGCGGCAGGAGCAAATTTTCCCCGACTGGAGCGATTTATTTGGAATAAATCGCTTATTCCGACAACGACGGCTGCCATACCAATGCACCCTGCAGTTGTGGATTCAAAGCACTTCTGGGCAGGCCCTCCGCCTTCGCGAGGGCAGGCAGCAGTGGCACACGCGACTAGCACCCGGCGCAATCGATATGCGCCGTGCCTTTTTCCGTACCGTGCAGGTCGAATTGGTTTGGCTGAGGCTGAAGCCGGGTATGCCGCCTGCGCCGTGCGCGCGGTGATGGATATGCTTGACGTAACAACGCGCGAACTTTTGCCCACAGTAACAAGCTCGTCGGTAACAGCGGTTGCAAGAACAGTGGCCTGAAAAAATCCCTCGATCAGGCTGCGACAGACCGCAATTCCGACTCTCGGCAGGACGATGCACTAATTGCCTATCGGAGTCAGTTCACATTGGCCTTGCTTGCAATGCCACTAGCAGACGACCTCGGATGCGGCACGAGTGGATTGATAACGGACTGCCTATCTGGAACGGATTTCCATCGGCAACTTTTCTCGCGGACGAGAGCGTTGCCACTGTTTGACGCTGATCACGCGGTCATGATGACCGGCGTGTGCATGGAAGTTTCTCGTTTCAAAGGAGTCCGACGCATGAAGACGATTTGTCGATTTGCGATAGCCTTGGCCATCAGCGGTATGTATGCCGCCGACGCCCAGGCTCAAACCGGCCAACCGGCCGGGTATCCCTCAACCGGAAGGTACGCACCTTCGTTGCTGCCACTTCCCGCGACGCAACCATCGTGGCGAAGCGCACCGGCTGAGTTGTCTGCTGTACCACAGCAGTCGCCTCCGGCACAGGTAGTTCGGCCGGTGGCTTATCCGGAGTATGCTACGCCGACCTATCACTCGGTTGCTTCAGCGCGGGGACTTGACGTACCTGAGTCGGTTGTGGCTCCCGAGGGCAGTTCAGTTGCCAGGCCGTTGCCACCAACGTCGGATTTGAGTGAAGCGATTAATTCCGACGGTGCCTACCCGGACGTTGCGTCTGGAGACTGCGCAGGAGACTGCGGCGTTGATCTTGGGTGTTGCCAACCGCGCTGGTTTGGCTATGCGGGCGGTTTGGTCATGACTCGCGACCGACCCAACAAGACCTGGACCACCTACGAAACTGGTAACAACCCGAACCAGTTGATGTACTTCCCGGACGCTGATTGGACCGGCGGTGCAGAAGTTCGCTTCGGACGTGTCTTTGGCGGAGGTGGTGGCTGTGGTGGTGGCGGTGGCTCGTGTAGCTCTTGTGACTCCTGCGGCCCAAGCTGCAATGACGACCTGTGTGCTATCGAAGTCGTCTACTGGGGACTCTGGGGTCTGGATGGAACGGACAGTCGGTATAGCCCGACCAATCAGCTCAGCACGCCGATCGACCTGGGGTTTGTGGATATCGTTGGACCCGGCTCTCCTGCTAGCTTGATTTTCGACAATGCTCGCGAGCACCGTGTTACCCGTAAAGACGACGTGAATAATCTTGAGATCAATCTTATTCACTTCAACATGCCGACCGCTTGCGACTCGGTGCAGATTCAATGGCTGGCCGGTTTCCGGTTCTTTAAATTCGACGACTTTATCCAGTTCGGTGCTGTATCGGGCGGCAACGAATTCGGTAGCAACGGTGGCATCAACGAGGCCTACCTGGATGTTGATGTTGAAAACAATCTGTACGGTTTCCAAGTGGGTGGACGAGCCGATTGGCGATTTGCTCCACGCTGGCGGTTGTTTGCAGCACCAAAATTCGGCCTCTATGGCAACGATATCAACCTGAACACGCAGTTGTACCGTGGCGATGGGGCGCTGGCGACGTTTGCCTCGACCGGCAACCAGTTCAATTTGAACAATGACAAGGTCGACGTGGCCTTTATCGGTCAGATTGATATCGGTACGACCTGGGATATCTCGCAACGCTGGAGTGCAACCATCGGTTACCGTGCAATGGCCTGCAGTGGCATCGCACTGGCCGACGATCAGGTTCCAGCCTACCTGGCTGCTGAAAATGATTGGACCGACATCGAGAGCTCTGGTTCGTTGATTCTGCACGGCGGATTCGCGGGACTGGAATACCGCTGGTAAATCGCGAAAAGACTGGACCTGATCCAGCAGATTGAGCGAATGGGTAGTGAATGTTTTGGGGGATGGAGTGTGAAGCAAATTTGTCCGATCCGGTTTGCTTCAAGCGTGGTCTGCACCACAGGCCAAGAGACGCGGCACGAGAAACGTCGATTTGCAGGCTGGAGCATCTAGTCCGTCTGGATGCTCTGGCCGCGGATCGATCAGAGCTTGTGGGGCAGAGTGTTTATAAAAACGTCACGACAACTTGGATAGACAACATGAAGAGGCGTTCAAATCAGGGGTAGTAGTTGAAAGTGAAGGGGCAACAATCGTAACACAGTCGATTGCACGCAAACGACCAGAAGACATCCACCAACTCGGTGGCATCGGTTAAGAGTCGCAAGTGCAGCCTGCACGTTTCAAGTTCCAATTCGGAAAGTCTGGTGCAGTTGCAAAGGGGGCGCGAATCTTTCGGCAATCGGAAAAACATAGAACGGCTCGCGGAGGAAACTCGGCGAGCCGTTCTGTTTTACGTGGTATTAAATGTTGTGGTGCGGGCATCCTGCCTGCAAAATTGCATGACTCGATGTCAGGCAGGCTAGAAGCCCGCACCACAAGAGTTGCCTAGACAATCACCGCAGTCAACTCGCGGAAGCGCGGGTCTAGTCGGATCGGATCAAAATCGGGTTCGCTGTGGACCATCAACCGGTAGTCGTCATTTAGTTGCAAGGCCTGCGTTAGAAAACGAATCGCCTTGTCGGAGTCGTGAGCCAGACTCCAATAGCAAGCCAAGTTGTAGTGTAGAATCGCGGCGGCCGGTTCAGAACGCAAGGCACTCTCCAGCGACTCAATGGCCAGATCCAGGCGATCCGATCGCTTGTAGCACCAGCCTAGCGCCAGCCAGACATCAATACTCTCAGGATCAAGCTCGGCTGCGCGCCGTAGATCGACGATCGCTTCGTTGTAGCGTTCGAGCATGCGCAGCGCCTGGCCGCGCAGCATGAGTGCCTCGGTGGCATCGGCCGAACTGGCTTGCAGGCGATCCAGCACATGCAGAGACTTTTGTGCCAGACAAGATCGACGGTCGAAGGTCAAAGGCCAGTCATCGCCAAACAGCATCGCCAGGTCGAGGTACCCTTCGGCCTCGCGCAGGATTTGCTGTCTACGAATTCGATCCTTGCCAGACACTTCGGCACCTCTTTCTCGAATGTCGATCGTTGGGTTCCACGCAACGTTCGAGCCTTTAACGGATAAATTCTGCGCACTGCCTGTTTATTGCGACCAGAGATTTAGCTCCCTGGCATCAATCCTTCGGTAACAAAGCCCGCGTATCAATCCGCCACTATCTGTAGTCTAATCCGTTTCTGAATATCGCCAATTGCAAATTGGTCTGCTGGCGACAAATTTAACCTATTCAGATTACGGTTGCAGCAGGTGACTGGTTCAAGAAAAGCCTGCCAATCGGGCAAGTTTGACAGGCGATTTCTATCTCCAGAGGCCAAAGCGAGCAAGGCCACCTTGAACGAATTTCTAGGGACACCACGAGGGGGCGAGAAGTTCGGTGTATTCGGCTGATTCGATTGTGAAATCAGTCACGTTCTTTTGTGAAAAAGAGACTTAAACGCGAGCAAGTGATTAAGATTTGAATCGCGTTAGAAGTTCCACTAGAGCAGGCGCGAACGGCTGTTAGCAAAAATCGCCGACCGGAAGCCCCTCCCAGGAGGGATCTGTAACCTTGGCCCTTTGATGATGCTGGGACTCAGCGCGATGCTATCGCCGGCCATTTGCGGTTAGCGAACCGAGGTGCGGGTTCGCACGGCTCAGCCTGCGGCGGGTGCGAGCGATTCTTCATACCAAGCGACCAGTGACTTGGTTGGCGCTGCCATCTTCAGCACAGGAGCAAATTCAACAAACTCCCGGTCGATCTGCGATAGCAACTCCAGCAGTGTCGGCCCCTTGGCGGGTTTCAATTGATTGTAGATCGCCTCAAAATGACCACAATCACTCCAGCGCTCGTCTGTGATCGATGGGAGCAGGGCGCTCAGGGCCACGGCCAACTGATCGGTCGGAGCGTTTTTCTGTTCCATCAGGCTGTCGATCGCAATGTGATTCTTCAGCAGCAGGGCAAAATCGTCCGGCATTTTCCAGCCGCGAGCAATCAATGCTGCGCCATCGGCGTGGTTCCAGCCAAACCGTTCGGTCTCCAAGTCAGAAAGGCGACGCCCTTCCTTTTGCCGCTGTTCCAGAAGCTCGGCATATTCCTTGGGCATTTCCTTGGCCAATAGTGGGATCGCCAAGTCCTGAAGCAGTGCCGCGGAAAAGGCCTCTTCGCAGTCTTTATTACCAAGCAGCTTAGCCATCGCCCTGGCAAACAGCCCGCGACGAACGGAATCCTGCCACAGGCTCTTGAGGTCGAACGGCCCGCATTTTGGATTCGGCATCAAACTGAAGACCGCCGTCCAGAGGGCAAAGTTCTTGATCGTGCGGATGCCGACCAGTGTGATCGCCATCTTGATGTTGGAGATCTCTCGCGAGAAACCGAAGTAGGCCGAGTTCACAAATTTCAGGATCTGACCCGACAGGCCGGGGTCAGTTTCGATCGGAACGGCAAACTCGACCGGGCCGTTTTCGGGATCACGAGCCAACTCCATCAGTCGGATTGCGCTTTGCGGCAGCGCAGGGAGCTGTGTGCTCTGAAGCAATTTTGTAAGCTGCGCGCTATCACCAGGTTGAGTCATGAATCGAAATCCAAGTGAGGAAATTAGCGTTGTATGCGCGTGGGTGCAAATAAAACGAAGTTCTTCGTCTATTAAAGTTAGGTCAGAAAACCCCCCTGAGCAAACTACCCGGCATGGGCTAGCCGGCGAAGCAAATTGTGGCGTTTTCTCAACAGCCATTGTCGAGGAAACGCACCATTCTCAGAGACTCGCAACTCTGTCTGCGGTCGTCGTCATAGGGATTAACTCGTGATCGGTTATCGAGTTACTGCTGAGATTGCCGCACGGCGCATGGCAGTGGCGCAACGCTTGCAAAGATCCTTGATCCAACGGTTCAAGTCTTTTCACTCTTTCGCCTCGCCAGTCGGAGCATGCCTTGCTGCAACGCATTGTTCAGATCGCAGTTTTGCTACCTGGCAGGTTGCTGCCGGGCAGTATGGCGGCCGCAAATCTTGTATCTGCGACAGCGGTCCTAGCAATGGCGATCCTGGCTTGTGCCTCCTCTGGTAGCGCTCATTGGAGCAACGACCAGTCGACCGATTCCGCCACCAGGGACAGCTTTGGCGACTACTCTGCCTTTTCAATTGGCGAGGGGGAGTCTGTTGAACACCAGCCCGACCCCGGCTGGCGTCGTACGAGCATTGGTTGGGTCAAAGTTGGCTCGCTTGGTGCGGCTGGCCTGAGTGAACCGGCACTTGTCATCGCCGCCGCGCCGGCCGTTCACCCAGCCTTGCTGGCAGCATTTTTGCTGCTGGCGTCGCTTTTGGTGCTGTCGCTGGAGGATATTGCACGCTCGGAGCGTTCTTGCAGTCCCCTCCGTCTTTCCCGCGAAGGCGGGAATCCAGTTTGCATAGCGGAACGCGAGTCGCAGACTGCTTGATGCGTGCCTACGTGCATGCCAGCGTTCCTTTTCCACAATTTTCTTCCGTTGCTGTACGGAATTGCGGGCTTCTTGCCACTATTACTAGTAGCGAGATTCTTTGTCCGCGATGACTGGATTGTTGGCCATGCACATTTGGTAGTACAAACCTATGTGTGGCAACAAGTTCCGGCCACGGAAGATGGATTTCCGTGCCGGTGAATAGGCGACCCTACATTTAGATTCAGTACTGTTACAGTACTAAACGGGAGAAGCGACGATGCGATTGACGCTACGAACCATGCTGGCGTACATGGACGAAATTTTGGAGCCGGCCGATCATCAGGTCATCGGCCAGAAGATTGAGGAGAGCGAGTTCGCCACCGATCTGATGCATCGGGTTCGTGACACCACGCGGCGGTTGCGGCTGGGCGCTCCAAAACTATCCGGCAAAGGGATGGGGCTGGACCCCAACACCGTCTCTGAATACCTAGACAATACACTGGCGTCCGAACGGGTTCCCGACTTTGAAAAAGTCTGCCTGGAATCGGATGTGCATCTGGCCGAAGTTGCTGCCTGCCACCAGGTGCTGGCACTGGTGCTGGGTGAACCGGCCGAGATTGATCCGGCCATGCGCCGTCGCATGTATGATGTGGTCCATCGTGCGGATACTCCGCACGCAGCGGGGGCTGGAGTAAAGATTCCACCTCCATTGCCACCGGCAGAAGAAATTGTGCCGGCCCGTCCCGTTCGTGAACCGCTCAAAGTCCCGGACTATCTGCGCGAACAACGCCGCTCCCGATTGTGGACCATCGCCGCCACGTTGCTGTTGGTTGCTCTGATCGGTGGTGCGGCTGCGATTAGAGCAGTCGGTCCTTTCGATTTATCCAATCCAGTTGCGGTCTTTCTGGGATTTGGTCAGCCAGGCAACGGTGATGAAACTGAAGTCGTTCTAAAAGGGAATAGCAACGATACAAATAAGAATGGAACTACCACGCCGGTCGCCCCGGTTCCGGCACCTTTGGAAAATAACACCACGAATAATAATGCGACTGGCATAGTGCCACCACTAGTTCCTCCTGGCGGGGATCCAGTCGTCTCGACACCGACCGTAGCTGTTCCCGTTGCGGTTGGAACTGCGGTTCCGCTAGTGCCTCCTCAAACAGTTCCGGCCCCGCCAGTTCCCGAATTGCGCAATCCGGCTAATGTAGCCGGAACGACCATCTTATCGACTGATGGTAGCGCATCGCCTATCGGACCGGCTACTTCGATTGCGCCCGAGCCGCCTGAAGCAGGCGTACCATCTCCGGGCGGCACAGAAGTCGCAACAGTGA
>Ga0163150_10008571_pt1 | contig 11599 bp, 9 predicted proteins | sample OliLakLV19P2IB_FD_148628 | JGI IMG/M metagenome (GOLD analysis project Ga0163150, IMG submission 148628) | Freshwater microbial mat bacterial communities from Lake Vanda, McMurdo Dry Valleys, Antarctica - Oligotrophic Lake LV.19.P2.IB | ecosystem: Environmental > Aquatic > Freshwater > Lake >...
CTGGTGGATGCATGGATGTGTGAGATCGTGACGGAGAAGAGAGAGGGAGGAGAGGTGAGGATACTGGTGTGGAAGAAAGAGGGGAATCCAAAGAATAAAATAGGGGGCTCTGAGTCGATGCTCTGCACTCTCCTCGGGCAGGCGATGGGGGTGAATGGTAGGGAGGAATATGGATCGTGGGAGAAGACAGTGCCTGCGATCAGAAAATTGTTTGAGGGGATGTATGAGGACGAGAGAGGGGTGAATGGTGATATGGAGTTTGCGATTGCAGATGTAGAGAAGAGAAAAACCCTGCTCCGTAAGCTACTGGTGGATGCATGGATGTGTGAGATCGTGACGGAGAAGAGAGAGGGAGGAGAGGTGAGGATACTGGTGTGGAAGAAAGAGGGGAATCCAAAGAATAAAATAGGGGGCTCTGAGTCGATGCTCTGCATTCTCCTCGGGCAGGCGATGGGGGTGAATGGTCAGAAGGAATATGGATCGTGGGAGAAGACAGTGCCTGCGATCAGAAAATTGTTTGAGGGGATGTATGAGGGGGAGCGTTTCGCTAGATAAACACGTTCCAATCCTCATGCATACTGCACCGTAAGATGTTGACTTTACTTTACATTTGACGTATACTGATTTGATTCGTTCTTTTACACTTCCTCCATACACCTTCAGTGCTAGAGCCGCAGAGAGGAAGAGGCGATTTCACTTCGATCCTCTCTTCCTCCCTGCTCTCTGGCCGATCCATCGATGCGTTCGATGTATCTATCGACCTCAGAGTTCCCTCCAGTAATGGATGGGATCCTACACAGACACAAACACATCTGCTCGCCTTCAGCAAAATACAAGGAGGTCGCTTCCCTGCGTAGTGGGGTTACAAACACACACATACGGTTCCGGATACCGTCACCAACATCCGTGAGAGGTGTAGGGAGTCTCAACGCCGTGGTCGACGTTGATCGCTCTCAGTTCACTTCGTTGAATTGAGGCAAAACTACAGGCATTCGGACTGGGATTCTCATTGATTGGGAACTCCACTCCGGGTGCCTGTTTTTAAAGCATGAAAGGAAACCTACGGTTTCCTCTCATGAACTCTCCTTCCCTTAAATTTTTGTCGCAGCAGGCAGGCAAAGCCTGCCTTCGCGAACAATGATATGACTTCACTCTATATTCTTAACTACTCCGCTCTTCGACTTGCAAACAATTCACAAGGCGACAATACGAAGGAAAGGGTTCAGCTAACTATCATGAATACAGATAAAGGGTATACCAGCTTCATCTTCTTCTTCACGGGTACCGTCAGGAGGGTAAGGGGGGCGTGGGGAGGTCAAGGGAACCCGACGAGGTTCCCTCATCCCCCACAAAAAGAAATCGTTTCAAAAAAGTGACAAAAAACTACCTCCACACAAATTGCTTCTCCGAAAGCGCTGGAACGAACGTCGAAAAGAGAATCGGTGCACAGTTCTTACACGTCTGTTCAGAAATCCAACTCGCACGAAGCGCCGGCACGACATAGAGGGGATGGTTGGCATCGCGCTGTCGCAAAATAAAGATCGGATCAATGGATGTATAGGAAACAACTTCGGCCTGTTTCACAGGTAGAGAAGGTAGCGAAAGTAATCCGCCAAATTGCAGTGATTCTAGGAGCACTTCCTCACTCGCAGCAGGATAATCTGAGACTGTCAGATCAGCAGGATCCAAAAGATTAAGTCGTACATCAATCAGTTGACCTGATTTTTCGCTCAAATGGACTTCGGCACCGTAGACCGTCTTTCCTTGTTCATCGAGTAATGGGAGTAAATTCCAGCGCATCGGCCATCGTGCCCACACAGTACCATTTTCTCTTGTGAGGAGTGGCTCACCAAAATTGGTAGGATCAGTATGAAATTTTCGTAAGATATCTATTCCAAGATCGATCACCGTCTGATCGCTAAGAATGTCTGCAGAATCAATGAGGGAAAATCCAAGATCACTAATCCTCATGACCCGATTCACAGTATCAATCGTGAAACGATACTGCGAATCTCCACTGTCGAATACGAGTAGCGATGGTAAGAGGGAATATTCTTTCCAATCAAATGGAGCGCCAAATATCTTCCAGAGTTCTTCCATGTTTTGCTCTTTCAGTGAAAGTCCCTGATCTCGATAGAGCGGCATTTCATCGATGAGATGAGGAACCATGCCATTTGGAACAGTATAGGAAGAAACTGGACGTACGGCAGTTCCTTTCGGCAACGTCTGTTCAAACGAAAAAAATGGGAGTCGTACGACGCCAAACGCCCAACGGCCAGGCGTGCGTTCTGGGTGGTCAGAAACTGGGACTCTGTCGAGTTCTTTTCGCTCCACCAAAGGAGAAATTAGAAAGAAGGCGTTGAGAGCCAAAGAACAAACGAGTAACGCACCAGCGACAATCGCGCCAGAGCGCCTCAGAAACCGAAGGAGATCGACATCAGTCAGCGCCATCGCGTGAGCGGTAAGGAACTACGTAGTCTTTTCGTCGCTGGTAGAGCGTAATTTGTTGGCTGATCATCGAAACGAGTTTATCGGCTTTTGGCATGTACTTCATTTTTATCTGTGGCCCTCCACCTTCTTTCAGTGCAAAACGAATGATGCCAAATCCAAAGAGATTGAGCCACTGTGTCTCGGCCACGACGTCGCCTAAGTTCTCTAAATTGATTGGCGTCACGCTATTGCGGAAAATGGATGTTTGATCGAACACGACGAGACGATCGGTTGTGAGGAAAATAAAATCAAACTTCCAATCGAGAAGTGCACGGATCAACCCAAAGAGCACAAAAGAGCACAGAGCAAGCAAAAATCCAAGTGTGGCAAAGAGTGGCGATATAACTTCGATCACCGCAAGATAGGTAAATCCTGAAAAGAAGAAAATAGTCAGAAAGATCTCCCATAACACTTTCACAAGAAATGACATCACATGTCGGTGCGCAAGAAAGATCTCTGATTCGCCAGGCGCCAGAAACCGCAGTTTCGTCTGATGAATGTTCGTTTCGAGTGCGAAGAATTGCATACTTTGCTACTATACATCTATGCGACGCCTTTGGTCACTGATTATTGTTCTCATAATGATCTCACTTGCTCAGCATGTGTCCGCAATACTGTTTTCTGATACTGCAGGAAACCAGTATGAAACAGCGATTCATGACCTCGTACAGCGAAACGTCGTCCAAGGCTATGCCGATGGAACGTATAAACCAAATGCACTCATCAATCGCGCGGAGTTCCTCAAGATTCTCATCGACAGCCGTTTCCCAAACTACGTGCCAAAGGATGTACGATGCTTTGCTGATCTCGTAGTGCAGGTCCCAACGTGGTACTCACGACCTGTCTGTGCAGGAAAAGAGCTAGGAATAGTACAAGGCTACACCGATGGTTCATTTCGACCTGACCGAGCTGTGAATCTCGTCGAAGCACTGAAGATGGCATTTTTATCATTTTCAATCACACCAGCTCAAGTACAAGGTGAGTGGTACCAACCGTATCTCACATCTGCTGCAGCTCGTGGAATTTTGCTTCATCGACTCACAAAACCAGATCATCTGATCACACGTGGAGAGATGGCCTCGATTGCGTACACACTTCTTGGTGGAACTGGAACGAGTTCGAGTACAGGAAGTTGGACGTGTGGCAACGGTATGAAGGAATGGCCAGAGCAATGTGACGATGGCAATAAACTCGATGGCGATGGCTGCAGTTCCATCTGTGTCATCGTCACAGAACCCATCAGGAGAACAATCGTACAGATCGATCAGCAAGCGACAGGAACGGTGACGACAGCAGCAGCAGGTAGACAAGATGTCACGCTGCTTCGCTTTACTGCAATTGCCGGAAGGCAGCCTGCACTCCTCTCTCGTCTTGCGTTCATCGCAGCCACGGGCTCGCTACTGTACGGACAGAATTATGAACTGCTCGTCGACTCGAATAACGATGGGATTTTTGAACTGATCCAAGCTTCTGCGCGGGTGCAATCGAATATGCTCAGTTTCGAGAATTTTCTCGTCGGTGGCATTTATCTTCCCGTCGGAGTCACGCTCCCTCTCATGGTTCGTACTGACCTTCTGCCAAATACAGGGGCTGTAAAGCTTGGACTCGCGTTCGCGACGTCTCTTCCAGAGTATGTCCAAGCACAGGGCTATGAAGATGGACTTACTGCAGAAGGTATCGAAACCAATGGAGTCTGCGCTTCCAGTAGTTGCTTTATTCGTGTGAATACACAAGGGACGACGACAATCGATGTTGGTGAACAAGGCTCCCTTTTTATCTCGCAAGATACGCTCCCTGTACGCAGTCGTATCATCCTTGCAGGTTCTTCTTCTCAACAACTTCTCCGCCTACGTCTGCGCGCAGTACGAGAAGATATCGATGTTACTTTTTTGTCGATCGAAGGCGTGCCGTCGACGATCGATTCGCTCAAACTTTCTCTCCTCGTCCCAGGTGACTTGGGGACCTCACTTCCCTCTCCTATTGCCAGTGCAAGCCGCTCACAATGTGCGACTCTCGCTGCCGATCGTGTCTGTGTTCGTTTCTCCTCGCGCCAAGTGGTCGTGCGTCCATCGGAAGAAATGGTGCTCGCCGTCACTGCCGATGCCCTTTCAGATACTCTCGGTGGAACGAGCGGACAGACAGCCACACTGAAACTGAATGTCGCGACAGGTACATTGCACGCTGCAGAAGCGGCTGGAACCTCGTCCAGTAAAACACTCTCGCAAAATGATAACGATGGCACAGATGAAGGCGAGATCTTTATCGGGCGTACAACTGTAGGAGGCAACACCGCCATCACAGGAGTGACGCATGACATCGCACTCGCCAGTATCGGCACCATCGCAAACGCTGGTGTGGCGTCAGCATCGTCTATTCCGAGTGGAAATCAGAGTTTTGGCAGTTTCCGCTTCTCAGCACTCACGAATACCAATACGCAGAATGGAACCAATACAGCAAGGCTTACAAAACTCATCTTCCAAGTCAGTGCGCAGAATGTCGAAATCGAGAGTGGAAGTTTTCGGCTTCGCAATGCGTCTGATCCTGCATCGACTGTCACGTGCTCAGGAAATCAGACGACAGGCACGATTACCGTGACATGTAGTTCGCTCAGTGGCATCGCAGTCGAGATCGACTCTGGTTTATCGCTCATCCTTGAACTCGTCGGCAATGTAACGAATACGCAGATCAATGCTGGTGCGTCCTCACTCAGCGTTTCGCTCCCGACACTCGGTCAACGTAGCATCACAAATTCTGTCACATGGACTGATGGCATCACGTCGTTTAGCTGGGTCGATATTCTCGAGACGATCATCACCTCGACGCTCTATCAACGTTAATTTTCTTCTATTCCTATGTCTCACTCTCCGCATCCAACGCTCGATCTTCTTATCGCACTGACTGGTGGATTCTTTGCATCGTTTCTCACATTTGTTACAGCGACGATTCAGTCTTCACCAGCACTACGAAGCCAGCTCCTTGCAGGTGGCCCAGCGCTCAATAAAGATGCGCCAACGACGCTGAATACGATCCACACCGTGATGGATGGTAATGATCCAATTTTGACTGCCATGAGTTCCTACGCATGGTGGATCATAGTCATAGCATTTGGTCTTGTTGCAGCATTTGTGATTTTGAAGTTCATGCGACGCTACGCTTAAGCGTTACTCATCTTTTGCGTTCAAATGCGCAAAATCACTGTAGTTAAAGTAGATGCCTTTTGATGTGTGCCAACGCACAGGATCAGAAAATCCAAAGAGTTGATCGACGGTCTGAAAATCGTAACCGCGTGCTCGTAATCCTTCGATGATGCGCGGAAGAGATTGGACTGTGCGTTCATTCGTATCATGCAGAAGGATCACCGCTCCAGGATGCACTTGTGTGAGCACATCACTCACGATGTCATCGACAGTGCGCGTACGTACCCAATCTCTCGCATCGATGGACCAACGAATAGTGGGGAGTCCACTACCAGAGAGCTGAGCAGGTGTCGTCACTCCAAACGGAGGTCGATAGACATGTGGCGTGATCCCCGTTGCGTCAAGGATCACCGCATCCGTCTTCTTTCGATCTTGCTCAACGTCTTTTCTGTTTTTGTACGCAATATGGAGGAACGAATGATTTCCAATTTGGTGACCGTACTCAGCAACTTGCGCTGCAAGCAACGGTGCATTCACGACTTGATCGCCAACCAGAAAGAATGTCGCGTGAATACCAGTGCGATTCAAAATTTCTAGAACGTGCGGTGTATAGCGCACATTCGGCCCATCATCGAACGTGAGTGCTACCATTTTTGGGAGTGGCTCTGGCATCGTAATACTCGTTGGTTCGTCATGTGGAATGCCAAACAGGCTGTGACCATCGGGTGTCTGTACGGTTGCAACTTTCATGCCTTTCGCTGTGAGAGGAAGTTGTGCTTCTGGTGCCACTGCACGGTCGACTGTGAATGCAAAACCCATCGCAAGTGCGATGCAAAATGCGGCCGATGAAAGAAGGAGTACGCGTTTCATGAAGAACGAAGTGCATGTGCGCGAATCAAAAATTCTTTCCAAATCGGTGTTGCACTCATGATACTTGCAGCCTCTGCGCGCATCGGCGAGTTATCGGCATTGCCAACCCAGATGCCAACGAGCAGATCGTCTGTGTAACCGATCGTCCAATCGTTATTCGGGAGTAACTTTACGCAAGAGCCAGCAAGATTTCGCTCTTTGCAGAGCGTTCCTGTTCCCGTTTTGAGTGCCGCAGAACCAAACGGCAAGTGCATGATGTACTGCCAACCTTGCTCGCGTGCATCTTCATCACTCAGGATCGACGTAATCGCCTGTGCACTTTTTGCAGAGAGCACACGCTTCTCTTCCGTACCAGGTGCGTACACAGTATTTCCCGCAAAATCTTGCAACGACTCGATCCCACGCAGCCACCGAAACATTCCATCTCTCGCGAAGACACTGTAGCCCTGCGCCATCTCGAGGAGCGATGCTTCGCCCGCACCAAGTGCAAGCGTCCAGTTGTAGAGAAACGGTCGACCATTGGACTGTTCGGCGAGCTTACGCCAACTGGGCGTCGTGATGCCGACAGACTCTGCAAATGCGAGTACTTTTTCTTCTCCGCCGGCAGCATAGAACGCACGAACTGCAGGAACATTGCGTGAACGCGCGAGCGCAGTGCGGATCGTCATACGACCGTAGTACCCCGAATGTCCAGCGCGATATGTACCTGTTTCGAGCGGCGTGTCGTATATATACGTTTCGGGTGTACTCCCCTGTTCCAGCATCATCGCATACAGAAACGGCTTGAAGGCAGAGCCTGTTTGTCTGGGCTCCCTGAGCATATCCACTTGGCCACTGTGTTCGGCATCGAAGAAGTCTGCATTCCCAACGTACGCACGAATTTCATTTGTCTTCGTATCGATAGCGATGAGCGCCATATTTTCCGCACCAGATTCTTGTCGAAGTGTCGGGAGTAGATCTCGCACCGTCTCTTCCGCAGTTCGTTGCAAATCCGCATCGAGCGTCGTGCGGACATGGAGCCCAGAAACTGAACGAAGTTCTGGTGAGAGTGTCAGTAGATGATCGATCTCTTTCTTGAGCGAGAGCACAAAGTGCGGAGCAGTGATTGGACGAATGCGATCACGGAATGTCAGATCATTGAGAGCTCGCTTTGCTTCTTCTCGTTCCTGCGTTGTAATCAACTGTTGCTCGAGCATCGCAGTCAGTACTGCATTTGCACGTCCAGGAAGTTCCAGTGTCGTACCTTTGTAGGTATACGAATTTGGGAGTAATCCTGCGAGAAGATCAATCGTACCCAGATCGCTACTCTGAGTCATCTCCCCTGTTTGCACTTTTCGTCGTGCGTCCTCAGAGAGAAGTGCATAGAGATGCGGACCATACGGACTAAAATACGATGGGCGCTGTGGCATCGCTGCGAGTACTGCAGCCTCTGCGATCGTGAGTTTCTTCACCTCTTTATCAAAGAAGAGCCGACTAGCCTGCTCTACACCAGCGATCCCATGACCAAACGAGATCCAGTTGATGTACTGCTCCAAAATTTGCTCACGCGTGAATGCTCCTTCCATCTGACATGCGAGCAAAATTTCCCTGATCTTCCTCTCAAACGTTTTATCGCGAGTGAGGTAGAGCGTACGAACGAGCTGCTGTGTCAGTGTCGATGCACCTTGCGATTTGTAATCCCAGAGATTGGCAAGTGCCGCTCGGGTCGTTGCTCGCACATCGATACAGCCACGAGTAAAAAATCTTTTATCTTCGATGGCGATAAACGCAGCTGGAACGTAGGAAGGAACATCAGTAAGATGAATGAACGTGCGATCTTCATCGTCAAAAAAGCGAAAGAGTTCGTTTCCTACTCGGTCCTCGATCACCATGCTCTGATTCGCAAAAAAGAGATCGGAATCGGTAACGGTAGGAAGCGATTCCCACTCAGCTCGGAGCGTAATGCCGATCACACTTGCGACAACGATAAGACCGCAAGGGAGAGCTGCAAAGAGGAAGAGTTTGAGGATACGTATCATAAGTCTGAAATGATACCATCATACTTTTTCATTTGCACGTCAATTTTTGCACGTCAATTTTCATCAAAAAAGCGGCATTGTTAGCCGCTTCTTTCGTGTCAGAGGAATACGATTATTGAAAGACAACTTTCACAGTGACAGGCACCGTGTCACTGAGCAGCTTGTCTCCGTACGAAGCATTGCCGATGCCAAAGTCTTTGCGTGGAAAGTCGAATGTCGCAGTTAATACTTTGTCGGTAATCGTTGCTTCGAAGCTGAGTGTCTTCGTCACTCCTTTCGCTGTCATCTCGCCTGTGAGAACAAAGCGTTCATCCTGAACAGGTGTGATAAATGTTGTTTCGAAGGTCACAGTAGGAAAGTTTGCAGCATCGAAGAACTCTTCTTTCTGCAAATGTTCGTCGAGACCTTCAGAATCTGTCTTGATGCTTGCTACCTCTGCAGTAACAGTGATCGTTCCCTTCGTAAGATCTGCAGGATTTTCTTTATCAGTTTCGATCGTAACAGAAAAGTCATTGAACTTTCCTTCGTGGTTCACGATACTGCTCTGGCCAACGAACGAAAGCTCGCTTGTACTTGCTTCCATCTCTGTGTGCATTCCAGTGAACGAAGTATAGATCTTCGTCACCACTGGTGCTTGTTCTTCTTGTGTAAGAGATGATGTTTGGCAGGCAGCGAGAGAAAGTGCGAGAACTGGGAACAGGAGAAACTTCTTCATAGAAACTGTGGGGAAAGTAGTGAAGAACTTAACAATCAGGAAACAAGTATGACACAGAAAGGTAGAAGATCCAAAGAAGGTATGTTTCCATCCAGATGGTGCTTTTATTTTGAGTGTGACGAATAACAGCGAGCATACGTATGACGACGTTGTGTTGAATATCGTCCGCTACGCTGCAAAAAATAGGGTGAAGATCATCTCGTCACTCAATGCCTGATTTGTGGTCATAGCTTGGCTACGATCAATACTCTTTAAGCATTCTCAGGTAGCTCTCATAACGATAGACATTGATCTCTCCTCTTTCGACAGCATTTTTCACTTCACATTCGGGTTCGTGATCATGGACGCAATCACGGAATTTGCATTGATCGGCAAACTTTTCGAATTCCGTGAAGAAGAAACGGATGCTTGATTTTTCAATATTATCGATGCCAAGTGATCGGATGCCAGGAGTGTCGATGACATATGAGTCCTCGTCCCATTTATAAAGATTACTCGCCGTCGTTGTATGTTTGCCTGTGCCTTTCTTCTCACTCACTTCCATAGTGCGCAAGTTTGCACCGGGGATGATGCTATTGATGAGCGTGGATTTACCAACGCCGCTGTTTCCCACAAGCACAACAATGCGTCCACGGATGAGATTTTTCAACTCATCAATACCTTCTCCAGTTAGTGTAGAAGTTTCTACGATCCGGATACCCAACTCTCTGTAAAAGGAAAGCACGGGGTGGCGTTCAGTTGTCAAATCGCTTTTGTTGATACAAATAATGGGCTCGACATTCCCGTTTTGACAAACGATGAGATAACGGTCGATAAAGCGAGGATGGAACTCTGGATCTTTCGCGGAAGCGACGATAACAGCATCATTTACATTCGCAGCGATCACATGCGTTTCAAGAGATGCTTCTGAATAACGAGTGCTATCTCCGCGTAGACGGCTGATAGTGCTTTTTCGATCCTGTCTTCCAAGGATAGATCCATCTTCTTCTCCTTCTAGGTCAAAATAGACCTTGTCGCCGACAACGAGATGCTTCGAAAGTTCCTTATCTAGGCCACTTTCTAACTTGCAGTGGAAGTACTCATCGTTTTCCATCACAGAAAATGTCTTCTGTCGTGATTCCGCAATAATTCCTAATCGCGCTCCTTCAAATTGAGATTCTCCTCCTTCCCACTGAGCACCTTCATCTTTTTCGAAATGTCGAGCCTTGGCGCGATCTTTCTTGGCTTTCGCCTTCTTATTCTGCTGACGATCCCAAAGGTTTTGGTTACGTTCGGCCATAAGTTATAAGAATTTAAATAATTATACAGTCAAGTACTGAAATGTCAACACTATGAGTAGCTTAACCCAAATTCGACAGTAAAGGTATGATCGATGCGTAGGTGTTTCGCATAAACGGAAAATAGCAGGGAGAGTATCATGTCGTTCATTTGGATTTAAGATCGAGACATAGCTGATAATTATATGAATTTTCATTATTGAGTAAATTGCGAAATGACCATTGGGAAATATAATTATATTTTCAGCAACAATAATTATGGGCAAACTCGTCCATTTTCGGTGATTTTTACATATGGCTTGCCGATGCGACGCCCGTCATTTTATTTAACAATCCTCGACCGAATTTTTCTACAACTTTTGACAACCCTCTACAACTTTCCGCTTATGGAAGCCATAAAACGCTTGCATTGAATTTGAGTTCGATTATTCTGACCACGTCGGAGAGTCATACCCGACCTAACTGAGCAAACAATATTTACCGCCTGACCGCCGCGAGCATGCACGCGGCGCAAGGGATTACTTTCTTATTTTTTTATGAAGCACTCTTCTTATGTCGCGCAAACTTTATACTTCGACCGATGGGCGGCAGATGCCGAGCATCACACTGAGCAATATTTCCGATCTTTTTCCCGCCGACTACAACCCGAGGACTTGGAATGACTCAGCACTCGAACACTTGTGCGAGAGCATCCGCAAATTCAGCTTCGTGGATCCCGTCATCGCCAACGGGAATAAGAAACGCCGCGGCATCGTGATCGGCGGCCACATGCGCCTCGAGGCCGCGAAGCGCCTTGGTCTCAAGACCGTGCCCGTGATCTTTATCGATATTCCCGACCTCGAACGGGAGAAAGAACTGAACCTGCGTCTCAATCGTAATACGGGCGAGTGGGACTTCGAGAAATTAAAAGCGTTTGAAATGGAACTTCTGCTCGATGTCGGTTTCGACGATGCTGACCTCTCGCACATCTGGGACGATGCGCTCGAAATCGAAGATGACCAATTCGATGAGGACGCTGAACTGGAGAAAATCATAACGCCGAAGACAAAGCCGGGCGATCTGTATCAGCTTGGACCACACCGGCTCCTCTGT
>Ga0163150_10008576_pt1 | contig 11592 bp, 14 predicted proteins | sample OliLakLV19P2IB_FD_148628 | JGI IMG/M metagenome (GOLD analysis project Ga0163150, IMG submission 148628) | Freshwater microbial mat bacterial communities from Lake Vanda, McMurdo Dry Valleys, Antarctica - Oligotrophic Lake LV.19.P2.IB | ecosystem: Environmental > Aquatic > Freshwater > Lake >...
GCTGGGCGGCGGTCAGGTCCGGCGCATGCGGCGATCGCCAGAAACAGGGCGCATGCGACCCATCGCTTCAGGTCACACCGCCAAGCAGCGGCACGAAACTCACGAAGCCGAGCCGTTCGCGCAGGAACTGGTCACCGCGACGCGTAAAGCGCAGCAGCTCCTGCCGGCCCTCCGGCCCGACCGGCGCGACCAGGCGCCCGCCCTCGCCGAGCTGATCGAGCAGCTTCTGCGGCAGCGCGTGGGGCGCCGCCGCGAGCAGGATGGCGTCGAAGGGCGCCTGCGACGGCCAGCCCTCCGATCCGTCGCCATGCTTGAATCGCACGTTGCGGATGCCAAGCTCGCGCAGCCGGTCCTTCGCACGCTCGAGCAGGGGCTCGATGCGCTCGATGCTGTAGATGCGCCCGGCGAGCGGCGACAGCACGGCGGTCTGGTAACCACAGCCGGTGCCGATCTCGAGCACCTTCTCGGGCGTGCCGCCGATGGTGATCGCCTCGGTCATGCGCGCCACGACATAGGGCTGCGAGATCGTCTGCCCGTGGCCGATCGGCAGCGCAGTGTCTTCGTAGGCGCGGCTGGCGAGCGCCTCGTCCATGAACAGGTGACGCGGCACGTTCCGGATCCGGTCGAGCACGCGCGGGTCGCGGATCCCCTGCTCGACGAGTCGCTGGATGAGTCGCTCGCGCGTGCGGGCGCTCGTCATGCCGATGCCCTTCTGCTCGGTGTTCAAGCCAGCGGTTCCCTGAGCCATTCGCGCAGCGAGTCGAGCGCGGCGTGGCGCGTGAGGTCCACCTGCAGCGGTGTCACCGATACGCAGCCATTAGCCACCGCGTGAAAATCCGTGCCCGGCCCGGCATCCTGGCCGGCGCCTGCCGCCCCGACCCAGTAGATCTCGCGGCCGCGCGGGTCGAGTCCGCGCACCGCGGGCTTGGCGCGGTGACGATGACCCAGGCGCGTCACTTCGAATCCCTGGAGCTTCTCGTAAGGCAGGTCGGGGACGTTGACGTTGAGAATCATCGAACGGTGCAAGGGCCGCGCAAGCAGCCGCAGGACCAGTTCGCGCGCGACACGCGCGGCGGTTGCGAAATGGGGACCCGTCCCGGCCTGCGCGACAAGCGACACAGCCACCGTCGGCAGGCCCAGGAATCGCCCCTCGATTGCGGCGGCCACGGTGCCCGAGTACAGGACGTCGTCCCCCAGGTTTGCGCCGTCGTTGACGCCCGAAACGACCATGTCGAACTCGAAGTCGAACAGTCCTGTGATCGCGAGGTGCACGCAGTCGGTCGGCGTGCCGTTGATCACGTACCAGCTATTCTCGTCCACGCGCTGCACGCGCAGCGGCACGTCGAGCGTCAGCGAATGGCTGGCGCCGCTGAAGTTCCGGTCCGGCGCGACGACGGTGAGGGGAGCGACGCCCTCGAGCGCTTCCCGCAGCAAGCGCAGCCCTTCGGCACGGTAGCCATCGTCGTTGGCAAGCAGGATCTTCACCGCGCCGCACTATACTGCAAGCTCCGCAGCCAGGGCGCGCCGACGAGGAAACCCGTCATCAAGGACGAGGAACGCGAACTGTTCCGCGCCGCGATGCGCGGCGTGAAGCCACTCCGTCAGGCAAAGGCGAAGCCGTTGCAAGCGCGTGCGCGCCGGCCCGCGCGCGCCGCGTCGCGCCGCGCCGACGAAGCGCAGGTGCTTTCGGAGTCGCTACGACTCGACCCCGCCGACCTCGATGTGGAGTCCGGAGAGGAACTCCGCTATCGCCGCGAAGGCGTGCCGGAATCGGCACTGCGCCGACTCCGGCAGGGCCTGTACGCGGTGCGCGACGAGATCGACCTGCACGGCATGACCCAGGACGTGGCGCGCGTTGCGCTCGCCGGGTTTCTCGCCGAGGCGATCCTGCACGGCAACCGCTGCGTGCGCGTGATCCACGGCAAGGGTCGCGGCTCCGGGCAGCGCGGACCGGTCCTCAAGTCGGCGGTCAATCGCTGGCTGCGCCGCCACGGCGACGTCCGGGCCTTCTGCTCTGCGCGCCGCAACGACGGCGGCACCGGCGCCCTCTACGTCCTGCTCGGCTGACGCCTTGCCGGCGCACGCGGAATCCGGCGCGTAACCAGCGCGCGGAGCTCGCCGCCGGGACGCCACTCGTTCGCTCCGCCGGAATTTTAGTCGCTCACTCGCGGGTCCCGGCGGCCAGTCCGCGCGCGGGGGTTGCGTGTACCGATCTCGCGCGCGCCGGCGATCCCGCGTCACCTGGACGCGCCTCCGGGCCGGGCGGGTCCCCTAGCGAGTGACTAAGTTCCGGCGGAACGAGCGAGGGTCCCCGCCCGGCCCGCACCCGCGTCGAAACTGACGCGGCTATTCGCTGTCCGCCTCGGGTACGCGCACGTCGAGCAGCTCGCGCAGGACGCTGGTCGCGAAAGCGCCGCGCGGCAGGTCGAACTCGAGCGTCAGCGCGTCGCCTTCCAGCCCATGGCTGAATGCGGACGGACGTACGATCAGCGCGCGCCGCTCGCCGCGCAGCCCAACGGCGGACAGCAGTGAAGGCAGTGGCGCGACGGCCTCGAGCGCAGCCGCCTCGATCCGGCTCGCCTCGCCGCCCGGCAGCACGCCGCCCGCGCCGCACAGCGCCCCGGTAGGCGACAGGTCGCCTTCCAGCAGGCGCCTGTGCAGGCCTTCGTCCGGATGCTCGGCCGAAAACACCGACTGGCTGCCGGCAAGGTTGATCACCTCGCCGGGCAGCAGCCGATTCCAGGTATTGGCCTCGACCCGGGCACCGAGCACTGCGTTGAAGGCGAGCGCCCGCGCCGACGACAGCACGAAGGCCCGCTGCTCCCGGCCGCGCGGCAGGCGGCCGGATTCGAGCCATTGGCGCACGCGCCTGAGGTTCGCGCCCTCGCGACCGAAGCGCTGCGCGCCGAAATAGTTGGGCAGGCCCGATGCCGCCAGCCGCTCGATGCGCGCCGTGACGGCACCGGGGTCGCCTTGCAGTCCGCGCACGCGGATGCAGAAGTGATTGCCGGTCAGCGCCCCGCGGCGCAGCTTGCGCGAATGCGGATGCTCGCTGAGCACGCGGAATCCGTCGCCGCAATAGCCGACGTACGAAGCTGTCTCGCGCGTCGCCGGAACCGAGAACCACTGGCGCGCCACGGCGCGCCGGTCTTTCTGGCCTGCGAAGCCGATCTCGGCCGGTGGCCGGCCGGCCCGCACGGCGAGCGCGCGCGCCACGAACAGGGTGTTGGCCCCGACCTTCTCGACCCTGAGCAGCCGGTGCGACCCACCACCGTCAGGCTCGAAGCCAAGTTGTTCCTCGACGACGAAGTCGGCGACTTCGGCCCTAAGGGCGCCCGTCGCGGGAGTCGCGCCATAGGCCCGCGGCGGGTCGAGCGCGAGCCGGTGCCAGGCATGCGGCGCATCGGCTTCAGCGCGCATGCGTCTCCGCCAGCAGCACGATGGCCTGGGCAGCGATGCCTTCGGCACGGCCCAAGGCACCGAGCCCTTCGGCAGTCGTTGCCTTGACGTTCACGCGGTCGAGGTCAATGCCAAGGTCGGCGGCGATATTCGCGGCCATCGCCTCGCGGTGCGCCGCGATGCGAGGGGCCTCGGCAATCAGCGTCAGGTCGCAGTTCGCGACGCCGAAGCCTTGTGCCGCGACCAGGCGCGCGACCGCGCGCAGGAGCTCGCGACTGTCGGCGCCGGCGTAACGTGCATCGTCCGGGGGAAAATGCCGGCCAATGTCGCCGAGTGCCGCCGCGCCGAGCAGCGCGTCCATCAACGCATGCAGCAGGACGTCGCCGTCCGAGTGGGCAACCAGGCCCCGTTCGTGCGCAATCGTGACCCCGCCCAGGCGGACGGAGTCGCCGCTGCCGAAGCGATGCACGTCGTAACCACTGCCGATCCTCATGACTGTCTCCGCGCGGCCTTGAGCGCCGCCTCTGCAAATGCGAGATCGGCAGGCCGCGTCACCTTGACGTTGTACGGCGAACCTTCGACCAGGCGGGGCCGGAGGCCCTGCTTCTCGATTGCGGCGGCTTCGTCGGTCGGCTCGAAGCCTTCCGCGAGCGCCTGGCCGAGCGCCTTCGAAAGCACCCCGTGCCGGAACATCTGCGGCGTCTGCGCCCGCCACAGCCGTTCGCGCGGGAGCGTCCTGAGGCTGCGGCCGTCTTCGTCGGCGTGCTTGACAGTGTCGGCAACGGGTGTCGCCAGCAGGCCTCCCACCGCGTCGCGCCGGCAGGCCGCGATGAGCGTCCGCAGGTCCTTACGCAGGAGACAGGGCCGGGCCGCATCATGGACCAGCACCCAGTCGTCCCCGGCAGCAGTAATGAGCGACTGCAGCCCGTTCAGCACCGAGCGCGCGCGCGTCGCGCCGCCTTCGACCGCGACCACGCGGCGGCGAAGCCTGGGCGGGAGCCGTTCAAAGCGACGGTCGCCGGTCGCGAGGACCACGGCGCCTCCCGCCAGGCCCGGCAGCGCTTCAAAAGCGCGCAGGCAATGCTCGAGGAGGGTCGCTCCCGCGATTCGCAGATAAGGCTTGGGAACCGGCCCGCCGAAGCGCGTAGCGCGCCCCGCGGCGGCGATCACGTACCAGATGCGTTCAGCCACCGTCCGGTTACGGCTTCGTCGACGCCTGCATCGACTCGGGGGTCGTCGCCTCGCCGTCCGGAGTCCGATGCGTCGCATCGACGACCTGGTAGAAGGTTTCGTTGGCGGCGACCATGCCGAGGTCGTTCCGGGCGCGCTCCTCGAGCGCGGTCAGGCCGTGCTTGAGGTCGGCGACCTCCGCCTTGACCTGGGCGTTGCGTTCGGCGAGCGCGGCATTCCCGGCTCGTTGAGCATCGACTGCCTGCTCGAGGTGCCACACCTCGCGCATGCCTTCATCGGACACCCACAGCCGGTACTGCAGCAGCACGAAGGCGGCGACCAGTGCGGCGACGAGGAACTTCATGGGGCGGGGAGCCTAGCACGTTCCATGCACACTGGATTCATTCCGCCAGCCGCCGACGCCGCGGGAAGGCCTCGCGGCCGGCGTAGCGCGCGCGCGCGCCGAGTTCGGCCTCGATGCGCAGCAGCTGGTTGTACTTGGCCATGCGGTCCGAGCGCGACAGCGAGCCCGTCTTGATCTGTGTCGCGGTCGTGCCGACCGCAATGTCGGCGATGGTCGCGTCCTCGGTCTCGCCGGAACGATGCGAGACCACTGACGCGTACCCGGCGCCGGTCGCCATCTCGATCGCCGCGAGCGTCTCGGTGAGGGTGCCGATCTGGTTCGGCTTGATCAGGATCGCATTGGCGACGTTTTCCGCGATGCCGCGCGCGAGGATCTCCGTGTTGGTCACGAACAGGTCGTCGCCGACCAGCTGGACCTTCTGCCCGAGGCGACCCGTGAGCAGCGCCCAGCCATCCCAGTCCCCTTCCGCCATGCCGTCCTCGATCGTGATGATCGGGTAGCGTTCGGCGAGCGAGGCAAGGTACTCGGCGAACTGCGCCGCGTTGAACTTGCGGCCTTCGGATTCGAGCTGGTAGCTGCCGCTGCGGTGGAACTCGCTGCTCGCGACGTCGAGGCCGAGCCAGACATCCTGGCCCGGGTGGTAGCCCGCCTGATCGATCGCCTCCAGGATGATACCGAGGGCCGCCTCGTTGGACGGCAGGTTTGGCGCGAAGCCGCCTTCGTCCCCGACCGCGGTCGCGAGCTTGCGCTCGAGCAGGATCTTCTTGAGCCGATGGAAAATCTCCGCGCCGCAACGCAGCGCTTCGCTGAAGCTCGGCAGGCCCGCCGGCACGATCATGAATTCCTGGATGTCGAGGCTGTTGTCGGCGTGCGCACCACCGTTGATGATGTTCATCATCGGCACCGGCAGCACGACGGCATCGTCGCCACCGAGGTGCCGGTACAGCGGCATCCTGCGTGCGCGGGCCGCCGCGTGGGCGGTCGCGAGCGACACGGCGAGGATTGCGTTCGCGCCGAGCCGGGATTTGTTCTCGGTCCCGTCCAGCTCACGCATGCGCGCGTCGATGCCCGCCTGGTCGCCGGGATCGCGGCCGACCAGCGAATCGCGCAGTACCTCGTTCACGTGACGGACGGCCGAGAGCACGCCCTTGCCGAGGTAGCGCTTCGGGTCGCCGTCACGCAGTTCGACCGCCTCGCGCGAGCCGGTGGAGGCACCCGAGGGAACGGCGGCCCGGCCCAGCGTGCCGTCCTCCAGTTCGACGTCGGCCTCAACGGTCGGGTTGCCGCGGGAATCGATGATCTCGCGGCCCCGGATGTCGACGATGCGCATCAGAGCGACGCTTCCGCGAAAGGCCGCGATTTGACCGTGCGGTCGAGCTCGACGAGGACCGCGAGCAGCTCGCGCATGCGCGGCAGGGGCCAGGCGTTGGGTCCGTCCGACAGCGCCTTCTCGGGTTCCGGGTGCGTTTCCATGAAGATGCCGGCGACGCCTGCCGCGACCGCCGCGCGCGCCAGCACCGGCACGAACTCGCGCTGGCCGCCGGAGGCCGTGCCCTTCCCGCCCGGCAGCTGCACGGAGTGGGTCGCGTCGAAGACGACGGGCGCGCCGAAGGCGCGCATGACCGAAAGCGCTCGCATGTCGGAGACCAGGTTGTTGTAACCGAAGCTGAAGCCGCGCTCGCAGACCATGATCTCCTGGTTCCCGGTCGAGCGCGCCTTCTCGACGACGTTCGCCATCTCCCAGGGACTCAGGAACTGGCCCTTCTTGACGTTCACCGGCTTGCCCTGCGAGCAGACATTGACGATGAAGTTCGTCTGCCGCGCGAGGAACGCGGGTGTCTGCAGCACGTCGACCACGGAAGCCACTTCAGCAAGCGGCGTGTCCTCGTGCACGTCGGTCAGGACCGGAACGCCGTACTGGCGGCGCACCTCCGAGAGTACTTTGAGACCCTGTTCGATCCCGGGCCCGCGGAAAGACGAGCGCGAAGACCGGTTCGCCTTGTCGTAGGACGCCTTGAAGACGAACGGAACGCCGAGTGCACCCGCGATTTCCTTGAGCGTCCCTGCGATGTCCAGCGTGAGCTGCGTGCTCTCGACGACGCATGGGCCGGCAATGAGGAACAGCGGCCGGTCCGGCCCGATATCCGCCCCGGCGAGCTTCACGCGCTCGCCGCCTGCGGCAGCTTCGCGGTCGCATACCCGCGCGCCGCGCGCACGAAACTCGAGAACAGCGGATGGCCGTCGCGCGGGTTCGAGGTGAACTCCGGGTGGAACTGCACGCCGATGAACCAGGGGTGTCCAGGCATCTCGACGATCTCGACCAGGCCGTCCTCAGAGAACGCGGATATCTGCAGCCCCGCCTTCTGCATACGTTCGAGGTAGTTGTTGTTGAACTCGAAGCGGTGGCGATGTCGCTCGTGGATCACATCGCGGCCATAGACCTTGCGGGCGAGCGTGTTGGTCAGGATGCGCGATTCCTGCGCGCCGAGACGCATCGTGCCGCCGAGCTCGGAACGATCGTCGCGCTTCAGGGTCTCGCCCGTGCGGTCGCGCCACTCGGTGATCAGCGCGATGACCGGATCGGCGGCGCCGCGGTCGAACTCCGTCGAGTTTGCACCCGGAAGCCCGAGGACGCCGCGCGCAAACTCGATGACCGCGACCTGCATGCCGAGGCAGATGCCCAGGTAGGGCACGCCGTGCTCGCGCGCGTATCGCACCGCCGCGATCTTGCCCTCGATTCCGCGCTCCCCGAATCCGCCGGGCACGAGTATCGCGTCCATGCCAACGAGGCTGGCGGTACCGGCAGTCTCGAGGTCGGTCGATTCGACGTAGTGCAGCTGGACCCGCGTGCGCGTCTTGAGCCCGGCGTGGCGCAGCGCCTCGTTGAGCGAGATGTAGGAGTCGCGGATCTGGACGTACTTGCCGACCATCGCGATGTTTACCGTCGCGTCGCTCTGATGCCGCGCCGCCACGACCTGCTGCCACTCGCGCAGGTCCGCCGGCGGCGCCGTGATGCCGAGCTTTTCGCAGACGATCTGGTCGAGCTGCTGCTCGTGCAGCAGCATGGGAATGCGGTAGATGTCGTCGGCGTCGATCGCGGAGATGACCGCGCGTTCCTCGACGTTGGTGAACAGCGCTATCTTGCGGCGCTGCTCATCCGGCAGAGGGTCGCGGCAGCGGCACAGCAGCACGTCGGGCTGGATGCCGATGCCGCGCAGTTCCTTAACCGAGTGCTGGGTGGGTTTGGTCTTTATCTCGCCCGAGCCGCCGACAATCGGCACCAGTGTCAGGTGCATGTACACGCAGTGATTGCGGCCGACCTCTGAGCCGAGCTGGCGAATCGCCTCCAGGAAGGGCAGCGACTCGATGTCGCCGACCGTGCCTCCGATCTCGACCATGCAGATGTCGGCTTCCCCGGCACCGAGACGGATGCTGCGGATGATCTCGTCGGTGATGTGCGGGATGACCTGGACCGTTGCCCCGAGGTAGTCACCGCGACGCTCGCGCGCGATCACCCGCTCGTAGATCCGCCCGGTCGTGTAATTGCTGTTGCGGCCGGTAGTGGTGCGTACGAAGCGCTCGTAGTGCCCTAGGTCCAGGTCGGTCTCGGTGCCGTCCTCGGTGACGAAAACCTCGCCGTGCTGGAACGGGCTCATGGTGCCCGGGTCCACGTTGATGTACGGGTCGAGCTTGATCATGCGGACTTTGAGGCCGCGGGCCTCGAGGATCGCCGCGAGACTCGCCGAGGCCAGCCCCTTGCCCAGGGAGGAGACCACGCCGCCAGTCACGAACACAAATCGCGTCATGGGAACCCCCGCCGTCCGCCCGGAACGACGGGAGTTCAGTCTAGTCGAGCGCTCGCGGGGGTGCCAGAGAAAATGTGAATCGCGTCACGCGTGAGCCGACATAAGCAGGCGCCGAAACCGGCCTCCCGGCCGTTCGTCGCCGCCGCGCGAGCGCCTGTCGGAAGGCGCCAATCGGGCATGGACGCGCTCCTTATAGTGCGACCCATGAAAAGGGCACAGGCCGGCTTCACGCTACTCGAGCTCATGGTCGTCGTCGCGATCGCGGGCATCCTCATGGCCGTCGCGATTCCGGCGATGGGCAACTTCATCCGCAACGGCCGGAACACGGCCGCCGCGAACGACGTGATGGCGGCAATGCACTTCACGCGCTCGGAGGCCATCAAGCGGCGCCAGCCGGTGACCCTGTGCACCAGCGCCAATTCGGTGCTGGCAAACAACCAGGCAAATACCAACGCCACCTGCGCCGCTTCGGAATTCCTGACCGGCTGGATCGTGTTCGAAGACCTCAACCAGAGCGGCCAGCGCGATGCGGGCGAAATCATCCTGCTGAACCACGCGCCGATGAACGTTCAGATCACGGCGGCCTCCTCCGCCGACCCCTTCCAGGTGACCTACCTGTTGAACGGCTTCGCGCTCGACCCGAACGGGGCGAGCATCGCCTTGTGCGACGACCGCGGCAATGTCCCCTCGGGCGGCGAGCTTTCCGCGGCGCGCGGCATCCTCGTCTCGGTGACGGGCCGTGCCGGGGTGACCCGCAATCTGGACGAGATCCAGGACCTGGTGGACACCATCGGCGCCGACGTCGGCGGCTGCGAGGCGAGCTGAGTCATGGCCGACAAGCACAAGGAATCCGGGTTTTCCATGGTCGAGGTGCTGGTCGCCCTCGTCGTGCTGGCGATCGGCCTGCTGGGTATCGCCGCGCTGTACCTGAACAGCCTCCAGGCCGGCCGGACGGCGATCTACCGTACGCAGGCGATCACGCTCGCCGCCGACCTTGCCGACCGCATTCGCATGAACCGCAGCGCTCAGGCCGCCTACGGCTCGCTGTTCGCCGACGCTGAGGCTGTCATCGGGAGCTGCTCGACCACCGGAGGCTGCGCAGACGCCGATCTTGCCTCGACTGACCTCGCGAATTGGAAGGCTGAAATTGCCGAGCAACTCCCGAATGGCCAGGGCCAGGTGGCGGTGACGGCGCCCGTGGGCATTGGTGAGCCGGCCACCTACGTAGTCATCGTGCGCTGGGCCGAGGTCGGCGAAGCGGCGCCGGTCAGCTTCCAGCTCGGGTTCCAGACATGAATACCATCAACCGCTTCCGGTCGAGCGCGCAGCAGGGCCTGAGCCTCGTCGAGCTGATGGTCGCCATGGCCATCGGCACCTTCCTGCTGGCCGGGGCGATCACGGTGTTCGGCAAGACCCGCGACCTGTACCGCACCAACGACGCCGCGGCGCGCCTCCAGGAAACCGCCCGCTACGCCATGAGCACCCTTGAGGCAGACCTTCGCATGGCGAATTACTGGGGCCTCATGAGCCGCGCCGACCTGATCGAAAACGGTCCGGCGCTCGATCTGCTCAACCCCCCGGACGTTGATCCGACCTATTCGCTGCCTGCCGAGTTGACTGGTTACGCCGGCACCATCGACGAATGTGGCGACATGTGGGCGATCAAGCTCCCCGCCTACATCGAAGCAACCGACTCATACACGCTCGGCTGCGCCGCCGACGGCGCCGGCGCCGTGGCGGGTGCGGATACGCTGACGGTCCGCCGCGCCTCGACCCAACCGATTGCGACGGGTGCTCCGCTGACGGCCAGCGCCGGCCAGATCAAGCTGCAGACGAGCCGCGTGCAGGGCACGCTGTTCTCGAGCGCGACGCTGCCGGCAGGCTACCTGCCCCCGCTCTCCGAGACGCGCGCCCTGGTCACCAACGGCTATTACATCGGCCAGGACTCAGACGAACGCGCCGGCACGCCGTCGCTGCGCCGCAAGCAGCTCGACGTGGCGGGCGGCGCCCCGACGATCGCCGACCTGCAGATCGTCCCGGGCGTCGAGGACCTGCAGATCGAGCTTGGCGCGGATTTCAACGAAGACCAGAACGCCGACTATTTCGTGCAGCCTGGCACCGCCATCCCCGCCGGCGACCAGATCGTCGCCGTGCGCGTCTGGATGCTGGTGCGCGCCGAGCAGCAGGAGCAGGGCTACACGGACGGCCGCACCTACGACTACGCGAGCCGCACAGGCGCCAACGTGCTCACCCCCGGGGATTCATTCCGCCGGCTCCTGGTCAGCAAGACCATCGCGCTCAGGAATACACGTCGATGAAGGGCATGGCATCCGGTTTCCAGCGGCAGCAGGGCGCGGCGCTCGTCGTCGGGCTGATCCTGCTCCTCGTCCTCACGATCCTCGCCGTGTCAGGCGTGTTCACCTCGAACATGGAACTGCGAATGGTGCGCAACACGCAGAGCCAGGAACGCGCCTTCCAGGCTGCCGAAGTCGCGATCGAAGACGCGCTCGCGAACCCGGTGCTCTCGACCAGCGCCGCGTTCAACCAGGGCGATACGGCCGTGCCCAATTCGGACCCAGACCTGTATTCGTACCAGCTGCAGTTCGTCGGCCAGACGCCGCTCGGCACCGGCACGACCGGCTACAGCATCGGCACCGCGTTCCAGAGTTATCACTTCCAGGTCGAGGCGACCGGCAACGGTCCCGACAGCGCCCTGGCCGAGCACACACAAAGTTTTTACGTCGTCGGACCCGGCACCTGAGATCCGCGGAGATTCCCATGAAACAGTCCCAAGATGACCTTTTCCGGCGCGCCAGCGCGGCAGCGGCCGCACTGGTGTCCATCGTCTTTCAG
>Ga0163150_10008581_pt1 | contig 11589 bp, 4 predicted proteins | sample OliLakLV19P2IB_FD_148628 | JGI IMG/M metagenome (GOLD analysis project Ga0163150, IMG submission 148628) | Freshwater microbial mat bacterial communities from Lake Vanda, McMurdo Dry Valleys, Antarctica - Oligotrophic Lake LV.19.P2.IB | ecosystem: Environmental > Aquatic > Freshwater > Lake >...
GCCCTCCCCCATGCGGCCGTACCATGCGACTTACTTTCCGGGCCCGCGCTGGTACCGGTGGTGGGAATTCGCCAATGGGACGATGAGCGATCTCGGCAGCCACGATAACGACGTGCCGTTCACGGTGCTCGATCTCTGGCGGCCGGATGGAAAGGGCGGCCGCGTGCTCGCGCCGGTGAGCATTGAATCCAGTTCGCCGAACGTGCCGAAAGCGCATAAGGAGCTCGCGGCGGCAACGATGCAGGCGACGTTTCAATTCGCAGCAGCCGGAGCCCAACCCGCGCTCAAGCTGGTCTGGCACCAGGGCGACAGCAAACCGCCCGGCTGGGTGGAAGCGTGGGGTCGGCGTTCGAGCGTATTCTTCGGCGAAAAGGGCATGCTGCTGGGCAATGGCAAACTTCTCCCGGAAGGTAATTTCAAAGACTTCCCGAAACCGGCCGAACGCCTGGCCCGCTCGCCGGGTCATTGGGCCGAATGGGTCAATTTTGCGAAGGGCAACGGTCCCGTTCCCGGTTCGAATTTTCAATACTCCGGCTGGACCACGGAGGCGAATCACTTGGGCAATGTCGCGTATCGGACCGGCAAGAAGATCGAATGGGATTACGTGACGATGCAGGCGAAGAACGCCCCGGAAGCTGCGCCGTTCATTAAGCGGCCGTCGTATCGGAAAGGCTGGGACACGATCTTGAAGACGTGATTTGAAATTTGAAATTTGAGATCTGAAACTTGAAATTTGAGATCTGAAATCTGGTGTCTGAAATTTTAAATCTGAAATCTGAAATCTCAGATTGGAGCTACGAAATCGTCTGAAATTTAAGATCTGAAGTTTCACAGTTGAGGCCTGATACCAATCGCACCTGAGATTTGGACTTTTCCGAGGGCGGGCCCTACCGGCGCTGCCGCGCCAACGTTAAAATCACCTCAGTCGACCGTATGAGATCTGAAATCTGAAATCCACCCCACCGTCCCATGAAACGCCGTTCCTTTCTCAAACTCAGTGCGAGTGCCGCGGTTGTGGCTGCCTTGCTTCCGTCCGCGCAGGCGGCGCCCAAGCGCAACCTGCGTAAGGCGATCATGTATTCCACCATCGGCGTCAAAGGCACGCCGCTCGAGCGGTTCAAGGCGATGAAAGCCGCCGGCTTTGAAGGCGTGGAACCGTTGGGTGGGATGGGGCGCGATGAAGTGATCGCCGCACTCAAGGAAACGGGATTGCAGGCGGCGAGCGTGTGCTGTCACACGCATTGGGTGAAGCCGCTCTCCGCGCCCGATGAGGCCACGCGGAAGATCGGGCTCGATGGTTTGCTGCACAGTCTGCACGACGCCAAGGCCTACGGCGCGACCAGTGTGTTACTCGTGCCAGGTGTCGCCCGCAATGGAGTGACGTATCAGGAGTGTTTCGAGCGCTCCATCGTTGAGATTCGAAAGGCCATTCCGGTCGCGCGCGATCTCGGGGTGAAGATCGCGATCGAGAATGTCGGCAACGACTTCATCATGAATCCGCAGCAAGCCGTGGACTATCTCGACGCGATCAACAGCGAGTGGGTCGGTTGGCATTTCGACATCGGGAATTCGGGTCGGGTGGGTCCCGCCGAAAAATGGATTCAGACGATTGGCCAGCGCATCGTTCGGATCCACGTTAAGGATTTCACCTCGAAAGCGCCCGAGCCGGGCGCCAAGGCCAGTAGCAATCGTCCGAAGTTGCTCGAGGGCGAGACGAACTGGCCCGCAGTCATGGCCGCGCTGGACCAAGCCGGCTACAGCGGCTGGGCCATCACCGAGCAGCCCGGAAACCAGGCCGCCGACGTGGAGAGTGCGCGCGATATGGTCCAGCGGCTCGACCGGATTTTTGCCGCTTAGAACGGCCCAGGCGCCGGCTTTAGAGCGGTGAAGTGACTGACCCGACCACCGGGTTGAGGGGAGCGGGGCCGATGAGGTGAAATACTTTACCGCGTAACTTTAAGCGGCGCGCGGCGTCCTTAAGGGGGTATGCCGGAACGATGCAAGGTCCCTAAGGTCCGAGAGCCCGGACGCGGTTTTTCGTTGCCGGGTTCTTGGAAGGACCACGTATGAAAACAGCCGCTTGGTGTCTCACGTTCGTTTTGGCGGCACTCGCCGGTCAGGCTTCGGCTCAGGAGGCGCGACTCCGGCCTGCAGAGGAATTCAAGTTTCCTACGCTCACGGACGGCAACAGCCCTTCCTTCTGGCGGAACGATCAGCTTCAGGTCTTCACCTCGTATGGTGTTGCCCAGCAGGTCAGCACGTATTCCCCGGAAGGAAATACGTGGAAAACCGGGTGGGTTAATCCCACCCGCTTGCGGGGAAAGGCAATTTGGATCGAGGCCGCGTGGGCGGATCCCGACGGCACCGTGTTTGGCTGGTATCACCACGAACCGAGCGGGCTGCATTCCGATCCTTATCTGACCGCGCCCAAGATCGGTGCCCTCGTGTCATACGACGGTGGATACACGATTCATGACTTGGGCATAGTGCTCGAGTCGGGCGACCCGCTCGATCCCAGCGCGAAGAACGGTTTTTTCCTCGGTGGGCACGGCGATTTTTCGGTGGTCCTGGACCCCGAACGCCGGTTCTTCTATTTCTTCTTCACCAACTATGGCGGCGCGCTCGAGAGCCAGGGTGTGGTCATGGCGCGTTTGCCGTTTGGCCGTCGCTTTGATCCCGTTGGAAACGTTCAGAAGTTCCATGACGGCGAATGGCAAGAGCCGGGGTTCCGCGGACGCGTCACTCCGGTGTTTCCGGCGCGGCGCGAGTGGCGTCACCCGGATCCAGATTCGTTTTGGGGCGCTGCGGTGCATTGGAATACGCACCTCGAGCGCTTTGTGATGCTGCTTAACCACGCCTCGGGTGAACCCGGCTGGTCGCAAGAGGGTATATATATCAGCTATGGTACGGAGTTGGACCGGCCGGAGACTTGGAGTGCACCCGTAAGATTGATGGACCCCGCGGAAGTCCCCGGGCACCTCTCGCGTTACTATCCCCAGGTGCTGGGGCTGGAGCCGGGTGGAACCGACTCGGTGGCTGGACAAACGGCGCGGTTTTTTCTCAACGGGACGTCTCTTTGGGAGATCGAATTTATTCGACCCGACGACAACCCCGGCAACACTGACGCGATCACTGTTCCAGATAGCACCGGCGCGGCCGATCGCAGCAGCGAGCCGCCCGCCCCGTGAAGCCAAGAGGGCTACTTAATAGGTCATGGCGGGACTATTGACGCGGTTTGGCGGGAGCCGCATCGGACGTGCCTTACCAGCCCCAGACAGGAATGTCTGTGTCACTAGATTGTGCCCGATGTTATAGCGTCGAAAGCGTACTCGTTTGATGGCCAGGCCACCGCGGTGGAACTGCCGCGGATGTCACGAAAAACGACTTGAATTTGCCCCGGCGACGTGGGCCGCGCCCCATTCCCGTCAGCCCATACGTCAACGCCGTCCGCCACCATGCAGCCCGGATCAAGGCTGATCCAGGCACTCCCCGAAAAACTTAAAACAAGCCAACTTGAACGTTGGGCTGCGTATCGGCTCCGGCGCGGAACGGAGTCCGCGCCCTACCTTTTTCAAAGGTCACGATAGGTAGGGCGGCGAGTCCCTTCGCCGCCTTTTTCAAAGGTACGATGGGCCCCCGATCCCACGGGGCCCCCGATCTCACGGGGTCTGCCGGTTGCATGTTACACAAACGCCCGACCGCGCCGCGAACGGCGAGGGGAGAACCCAGTGACAGCATCTCGGCAATCCAGGAGTTGGGCGCGCCCGAAAACCCTCGGACGCGTGACGCCATCTCCACTTTTCAGCGCGGTCTCTCGTCCGACCGGATTCCTCACCCGAGCAAAGCCTTCACCACGGTGCCATGCACGTCCGTGAGGCGAAAGTGGCGGCCCTGGAATTTGAAGGTGAGTCGCTCGTGATTGACGCCGAGCTGGTGGAGGAGGGTGGCGTGCAGGTCGTGCACGCTCACGGGATTCTCGACAATGTTGTAGCCGAAGTCGTCCGTCGCTCCGTACGTGAACCCGGCTTTGAAGCCGCCGCCGGCGACCCACATCGTGAAGCAGCGGGGATGGTGATCGCGACCATAGTTGTTCACCGCGAGATCGCCCTGACAATAAACCGTGCGGCCAAACTCGCCGCCCCAGACGACGAGCGTGTCGTCAAGCAGCCCGCGTTGCTTGAGATCCGTGATGAGGCCGGCGGTCGCCTGGTCGGTTTCCTTGCAGCGGGCGCGCAACTGTCCGGGCAACCCGCCGTGGGTGTCCCAGCCGCGATGAAAAAGCTGCACGAACCGCACCCCGCGCTCGCTGAGGCGGCGCGCGATGAGAGCATTGTACGCATAGGTGCCGGGCTTGCGCGCGTCCTCGCCGTAGAGTTCGAACGTGCTGGCCGGTTCGCTGGAGACATCGGTCAGCTCGGGGACCGAGCTTTGCATCCGATAGGCCATTTCGTACTGCGCGATGCGGGTCTCGATCTCAGGATCCCCCGTAACGTCGAGCCGCATGCGGTTGAGCGTCCCGAGATGATCGAGCGTCTTGCGCCGGAGTCCGTCGCTAAACCCGTCGGGGTTGTTCAGGTAGAGCACCGGATCCTTGCCGGAGCGGAAGCGGACGCCCTGGTGCACGGAGGGCAGGAAGCCCGCGCCCCACAGGCGATCGTAGAGCGGCTGATCACCTTTGCCGGAGAGCATGGCCACAAATACGGGCAGATTGGCGTTCTCGCTGCCGAGGCCGTAGCTCATCCAGGCGCCGATGCTGGGGCGGCCCGCGATTTGAAATCCGGTCTGGAGAAACGTGATGGCGGGATCGTGATTGATCGCTTCGGTGTGCATCGAGCGGATGAAGCACAACTCATCCACCACACCGGCCAAGTGCGGCATCACCTCGCTCACCCACGCGCCACTTTTACCTTGTCGTTGAAACTTGAAGATCGACCGCGCGATCGGAAACGAACTCTGCCCGGCGGTCATGCCGGTGAGGCGCTGGCCGTTGAAGACCGAGGCCGGCGTTTCCTGGCCATGCACTTTATCAAGGTGCGGCTTGTAATCGAACGTGTCGTGCTGGGGCGGGCCGCCGGACTGGAAGAGATAGATGACGCGTTTGGCCTTGGGTGTGGCCGTGAGGGCGCCGGGTAGTCCTGAAGCCGCGCGGGCCAAGGTCGGGTCGAGTAACGAAGCTAGCGCGAAGCCGCCCATTGCCGCCGTGGCGCGGCCGAGAAACTGGCGACGTGTGGGGCGGAACGCAGCGTGATAACGATCGTCGTTCATGGGGCGGGGCTATTCTCGGGTGGTGACTTCATCCAGATTGAGCAGGACATTTGCCAGCGCGGTGGCGGCGGCCAATTCCAATGGCGGAAGGTTTTTCGCGGCGGACGCCTCGCCTTTTTTGGGGGGCGCGGGCGCGGCGTTCGGTTCGTTGGCAAACGCGACCCGATACTCCGCCAGGGCTGAAATCAGTACCTGCAACTCTGCCGGCGTGGGGCTGCGCGTCGCGACGAGGCGGAAGGCGAAGGTGATGCGGTCCGAATCGGTGACGCCGCCTTCGGTCAGCATCCGCTCCGCGAGTCTTCGCGCGGCCGCGACGAAGGTCGGCTCGTTCAGCAGCGTCAGCGCCTGGAGCGGGGTGTTGGTGTACTTCTGCCGAACCGAGCAATACTCGCGGTCGCCGGCGTCGAGCACGGCCATGGTTGGCGGCGCGAGGGTACGCTTCCAATAGGTGTACAAGCTCCTCCGATACAGATCTGCGCCCTTGCCCGGCGTGTACTTCGCGTTGCTGGCCTCCTCCCACAAGCCGTCGGGCTGGTAGGCAAAAACGGACGGACCGCCGAGCTGTTCCACCAGCAGACCGGAAACCAGGAAGGCCTGGTCGCGCAGCACGTTGCCCGGCAGACGCAGCCGTGGCGCGCGAGCCAGCCAGAGATTCTCCGGATCTTTCTGGTGCAGCTCGGCCGTGACGGTCGAGTCCTGCCGGTAGGTCGCGCTCATGACCATGCGCTTCATCAGGGCTTTGACGTCCCAACCGCTCTCCTTGAACTCCGCCGCCAGCCAGTCGAGCAACTCCGGGTGCGAGGGCATTTCGCCCTGGGCGCCGAAGTCCTCCGGGGTGGCGACAAACCCGCGGCCAAACAGCAGCTGCCAGTGGCGGTTCACCGTCACCCGGGCGGTGAGTGGATGTTCCGGGCTGACGAGCCACCGGGCGAACGCGAGGCGGTCGTTCTTCACGCCCCGCGGCAGCCCAGGTAAAATTTCCGGCACGCCGGGCTGCACGCGTTCGCCGAGCGCATCGTACACGCCGCGCGTCCGGACGAACGACGGGCGACCCTCCGGAAGATCGCGCATGATCATCGTGGAGGGCAGCCGGTCGTCGTAGGCCACCAGGGCCACTTCCGCTTTCTGCAACGCACTGAAGAGATCGCGCTGAGCCGGGTTCGCTCCTTGTTCGAGAAACGCGATCCGGAGCAACTGGCGCTGCGCTGGCGTGCGGGCGGACTCAGCGAGGCGGGCAATGGTCTCGGGCGTCTCCCGCACCGCAAGACTTCGGGCTTCGTCCGCCGACAGCGTGCGCGTCGTGTAGAAGCGCAGTTCGTCGACTTGCCCTCGCCAGTGTCCGACATGCTTGCTGTAGCCGACCCGCATGGCGGCGCCTTCCTTCCGGTTGGCGACATTGCTGTTCGTATTACGGATCACGGTCACGGCCTGCTCCTCGCCATTTACATAGATCGTCATGCCGGCGGCCCGCTGGGTGCCGTCGTTGGTGAGCGTGACGTGGACCCATTCCCCGGGCTTCAACGGGCGCTGGGTTTCAATGGTCGAAACGCCGGAAATCCAGCGCGTGTTGATGTTCCAACGCAGCCGTCCGTTCGCCATTTCGACGAGGATGCCGTTGCGGATCGTGACCGCGGCTTCGTTGGACAACACCGGTCCGGACTCCACCTGATCCGGCTTCATCCAGAAGGCGATCGAGAAGCGTCCGTTCCCAATGAGACCGGGAATTTTCTCGATCTCGAAATAGCCCTTGTCCGTGAACGTGGCGGCGGTTCCCTGCACGCCCGGCTGAAGCTCCACTCCCTTTTCCTTCGCGGCCGCACGTTCCTCCGGGGCATCGAAGGTGAAATGGAAATCCAAACCCTGGCGCAGGGCTGGACCGATGGATGCGGGATCGTTCTCCCATGCCTCCTGCGCCACTCGAATCTCCGGCTCGGCTTGCTGCAGCGCGGTGCGGGCCTGGCTCACCTTCGCCTCGAACGTGGCCAGCTTCGCGCGCTGATCCGGCGTGGGCGTTTTGATCCACGGCTCGGAGTTCCGCCCTCGGGTTGCCCGGCCGGATTCGGCGACATCGTTGAAGTAATCGACGAGCTGGTAGTATTCTTTCTGGCTGAGCGGATCGTACTTGTGGTCGTGGCAACGGGCGCAGCTTGCGGTCAAACCCATCCACACCGTCGAAGTCGTGTCGACCCGATCCACGGCGTTCTCGAGTAGAAACTCGTCGATGGGAATGCCTTCCTCCGAATTGTAGCGATTGTTACGGTTGAACGCCGTCGCGATGAGTTGCTCGTGGGTGGGGTTGGGCAGGAGGTCGCCCGCCAGTTGCTCGATCGTGAACTGATCGAAGGGCATGTTGGTGTTGAACGCATCGATCACCCAGTCGCGCCAGCGCCACATTTCGCGCGGCCCGTCGTTCTGGTAGCCGTCGGTGTCCGCATACCGCGCGGCCTCGAGCCACGGCCACGCCATCCGCTCGCCGTAACGGGGAGATTTCAACAGTCGATCCACCCTGGCTTCATACGCGGCATCGAGCCCGCGTTGCTGGGCATCGGCCAGAAAGGCGCTGGTTTCACCGCTCGTGGGCGGCAGGCCGGTGAGGTCCAGACTCACCCGCCGCAGTTGTGTCTCCGGCGACGCCGCGGGCGAGGGTTGCAGCCCCGCTGGTTGCAGGCGTTGACGAACGAAAAAATCGATGACGTTGCCGGAAGCCGGCGCCTTGCGGATCGGCTCGAAGGCCCAGTGGCGTTGATACGCTGCGCCCTCGTTGATCCAGCGGCGCACGAGATCCTTTTGCGCGGCGGTCAGGGTGTGACCTGAATCCGGCGGCGGCATCTGCTCCTCCGGGTCGGTGGCCAGAATCCGCAGGAGCGCTTCGCTTGCCTCGGGTTTGCCCGGGACGATGGCGATGCTCCCGGACTTGGCCGGCTGCGTGGCAATTTCCCGCACATCGAGACGCAGGCGGCCTTTTTGTTTCGCCTTGTCCGGGCCGTGACACGCCAAGCAGTTTTCCGAGAGGATGGGCCGGATGTCGCGATTGTAGCTCAGCGGCTCGGCGGCGCTGGCGAAGGAGCCCACCGCCACTACGCCGACACCCCGCAGGAAGGAGCGAAGCAAGGAAGGGAAAGGACGGCGCATGGAGATCGAGACGGTGGTAAGTTTTGGGTGGAATGCGCCGCTGATGAACGTGGGTTTGTCCGATGTCGGCACCCCGCTCACGTACGATTGAAAGTTCATCGATGGAAACACCCAACGGAACGGCTTTGGGGGGGCTTCAGAAGGATCCTTTGATCCCCATGATGATACTGGTGCCGGAGTTCGCCGTGAGCCGGCGGCTGGCGTAGTGCGGAGTGAGTGAGCCCGAGGCCATGGTCAGCTGCGGGGCGTTGAAGGCGTTCTGCACGTTGGTGAAAAGAGACAGCTTTTTTCCCAACAACACGATCACATTGAGATCGAGCGTGACGCGCTTCGCTTCGCTGAGGAATGCATCCGTCCCGAGCGTGGGCTGGGCCGTCCCCATCTGATCTCCACGGTAATTCCATTTGGCCATGAAAATCACCGGGTTCTTCTTGAACGAGAAACCCCAGTTCATGCTTTCGGGAATGAACTCGCTGAAGGAGGCCATCTGGTGGCCCTCGAGCTGGAGCTTGGTGCCGTTCACGAAAACGCTGAAGAACCGGCCCCAGCCGTGCGTCTGTTCAAACGAATGCTTGAAGTTGAATTCCACGCCCGTGACGCGCGCATCGCCGGCATTGAACTGGGTGCTGACCGTCCAACCGACGTAGCGGGGATCCAGTCCGAGCTCGGCCGCGTCTTCGGCGGTGATCACTTTCACCCGGTTGCCGAAGAAATCCGTGATGTTCTTCTGAAACGCCCCAACGCTGAACAGGCCGCCCGACTTGGTATAATATTCGAGCGAGAGATCGTAGTTGTCGGCGTGCCAGGGCTTCAATCCGGTATTGCGAACAGTGATACGGCCGGACGTGGTCGTGGGATCGGCGACATTGTCGTCTTCGGCGATATCGGTGTTGGGAATAATCTCGGTGAAATCGGGCCGCCCGTAGGTCTTGGCAAACGCGAGCCGCACGATCAGGTTGTCCGACACATTGTGATTCAGGTGCAGGCTCGGGTAATAACCGTCGTAGGTGCGACTGGCCCGAGCCGCGCGCTCCTTCAAGGTGAGGCGCAGCGATTCCAGCGATCCGACCGCTCCCGCCTCGGGCTTGCGGATTCGCGCGCCCGCGGCGTTGCGGGCGAACGTGCCATCCGCGTTCCGCACAAAGTCCGCCGAGGGATCGGAAAGGGCGCCGCGACCTTCGGTGCTGGTCTTCTCGTATCGCACGCCGCCCAACAGCTGGGTGCGCCCTCTGAAAAATTTCAACTCCGCCTGGGCGTAGAGGGCCGACACGGTTTCCTCCACGCGTTCCGAGTTCCTGATGGCGAACGTCTCGGCTGCGACAATCTGCGCGGGCGTTTGGGTGAACAGCGCCGGGTTCTGCTCAAACGCCTCCCAGACCAGCTTCGGAGAAATCTGCGGCGTGGTCGAGCCATCGGACTTCGGGCCGGTGGCGTCATTTTTATACACCGGCGAAACGTACGGACCGGGTGAAAAGCTGCCGTTGAGGCCGTTGTAGGTCCGCGTCATGTTCTGGCGGCGAACATCCCTGGTTTGAGTCCGGGTCCGTCCTCCCATCTGCACCGCCGCGGGCATCGGCAGAAACGTCAGCTGCCGGCGGACGTCGAGGTTGGCGCCGTCGATAATCTCGTCCGAGTCGCGCGGCGTGGAGTTGGCAGTCGACAGTCGATAACTTCTCACGTCGGACAGATCGATCGGTTGGTTGGCGTTGTTGAACACTTCGATCTTTCCAGGCCTCATTTCATTGATCGCCGAGAAGCGCACCCGGGCCGGCTCCACCAGCGCGACGCCCAGTTGGCGGAAATTGCCGGCGTGGGTGTCGCGAATCCAGAGCTTGGCGGTGGAACGGTTGAGGCCCGCCGTGATCCGCCAATCGCCGTCGTCGTAGCGATAATTGAGATTACTCCCGACGTTGTTCTTGTTGATCTGGATCGAGGCCCCCGAAGCGAGCGTCACCGTGCCGCGCCCGGTGGGTCCGCTCGCGAAATCGTCCCCGAATGTCAGGCCCGTTCCGCCCGCAGGATTCGACGTGGCATTGGTGCCGAGGTTGGAAATGAACTTCGTCGGCAGCTGGCCGTAGATGGAATAGGTGCCCTGAATACCCAGCGACAAAACTGAATTGGGCCGGACGCGCCAGTCGGCTTTCACTCCGGCCGAGTAGCGGGTGAAGATCGCGAGGATGTTGGTTGCATCGTAGATTTGCAGGTAGGGCTGGGCGATGCTCGCTCCGCTGCCGGCCAGGGTCGCATTGTAGGTCGTGCGCCTCTCCTGATTTTCGACGTACTTGCTGCGGGCGCCACCCGTGATCACGAGGCCGAAATTTTTGCTGAGCGGCAGCGTGTAATCGAACATCGCGCCTGGCCGGATCTTGAAAATTTTCTCATCGTTGAGAAACGGCGTCCGCTTGAGATCGAGCCGGTGCGAACTGGCCGTAAGATCGAGGTTGTAGTTGAACGAGGCCCCCTGCCGCTCGAAGGCGCTTTTGCTGATCATGTTGATCGAGCCCGCGAGGGAGTCCGCGGGGTTGGCGGGAGTCGGCACCTTCGTCACTTCGATCCGGGCCAGGTTGTTGATCGACATCTGGCTGAAGTCGAAGAAACGCGAGTTACCGGTGACGTTGGAGGTGTTGGCCAGCTGGGCTCCATCGGTGGAGATGGCCACCATGCCGGCGCTGAAGCCCCGCACGCTGATGCGGGCCGCCGCCGTCTGATCGCCCGAGCGATCGTACAGCGCGGTCACCCCGGGCAGGAACTTCATCATTTCCGCGACGTTGCCGTCCATGACATCACCGAACGAGTCCGCCGACACGACCAGCTTCACGTTGGGGGCGAAGCGCTGCTCGTTGTTGGCAATCGCCATGGCGTCGGTCTCGCGCGACGACGCGACGACGAAGGAATTGAGCTTCACCACGCTGGCATTCGCGCCGTGGAGCGTGCCGCTGCTCAGCTGGACATCCCGTTCGACCCTTTGCCCGCTCGGAACGCTGAGCGTGATGGTCTGCGGATCCAATCCGGTATAGAATACCTCGATCGTAATATCACCGGCCGGAGCGTCGTTGAGCAGATAGGTGCCCGACTCGTTGGTGAAAACCGTGCGGTCGGTGCCGCGCACGGACACGCGGGCGTTGTTGAGAAAGTTACCGGAAAGCGCGTTCTGCACCTGGCCGGTGATGCTGCCCGAGGGTTGCGCGGAGA
>Ga0163150_10008582_pt1 | contig 11588 bp, 11 predicted proteins | sample OliLakLV19P2IB_FD_148628 | JGI IMG/M metagenome (GOLD analysis project Ga0163150, IMG submission 148628) | Freshwater microbial mat bacterial communities from Lake Vanda, McMurdo Dry Valleys, Antarctica - Oligotrophic Lake LV.19.P2.IB | ecosystem: Environmental > Aquatic > Freshwater > Lake >...
TTGGCCGCACTGGCGCCTTGGCGCGGCGATAGCCGGGCGGCGCCGAAAACGCGCACATCTTCCCAATCGTCCGCGGATCCTTGCCGAACCTTTTGGCCGCCTCACGCCGCGAAAGACCCTCGACAAATACGGCCCGGCGCACGGCTTCGTAGCTTAACACCTTGTACATCCCCGGCCTCTCGAACCGCAAAACCGGCCGAAAGGATTAATGGCGAGGTATTTTTACTCCGCCCGCGGACGACAAAACGACGCCGCTTAAGTGATGTAGTTTTGCACCGGCGCGCACAGATATGGTTTCCTCATTGGCATCGCTCCACGACCTCAAACCAAGGTACGTGTTGCGCTCACCAATTGAGACCGCCCTCGATTGCGGTCAGTGATTTAGCGCACACCGGAAGGGCGCGAATTCGCCGACAGTAGACATAGGTCGGATTGAACCCTTGGCGCTAACCGCGACGCTTTCGATCTCAGAAATCGCGGCCCTCAAACACACGCACTGTGTCGTCCGCGATCTGACGCATCAGCGTCATGCCGCTGAGCGCCCCGTCATCGGCGATCGCGCGCGCCACCAGCGCCATGTCGATCCACAGAGGCGTCAGAATTGGATCAACCCTTGATTTCGCCTGCAGGGCGGCGGCTGTCCACGCCACGCGGCCTGCCCAGAATTCTCGGCGCAAGGGCAAAATCTCGGCCAGCACTGCGGCAACGCGCTTCTTTCGCCCGCGGATCGGACAGAGCAGCGCTTCGACCCTTTCGTCCGCCTCAAACCATGTGTCGATCGTACCGATCCGTTCTCGCCAGCGCGGCGCGCTTGCCTGCGCATGAGCAAGAGCTTCGGCGCCAATCTGATCATCCGGCAACGCAGACAGCAGCGCCTCACACAGCGCCGCCGGCGACACCGCTCGGGGCGGCAGCGGCCCAGATGCGACCGCTTCCAGCACCTGCACCAACCCAAACGGCGGCGGGCTTGCCTCTGCATTCTCAGCCAACGCGTCGCCTACCCGCCGCGCAAAGAAATCGCCAGTGACCTCGACGGCGTCGGCTTCCTCAATAAACCGTGCGGCGAGTTCAGCGGCCTCTCGCTTCGACATGCCGTCCGCCACCCAAGCGTCGCAGACCCCTTCAGCGTGTTTCACCAACACGGAGGCCGCCGCCCACATTCTGCCGTCCTTGATCAGCGCGAGAAGGCTCTGCGCGCCGGCCCCATCCGCCGCAGTGGCGAACCATTGCTTGACCTCGCCATGCGCGGTGGGCTCAGGCGCCGTCGCGGCGCGGCGCAAGTGCGCTATGAGCTCATCGGTCGCCGCACGCCGTGTCTGCGGAAGCCAGGGCCGCATGCGCACCAGCCGCGAAACATCGATCGCTGACGGCGAATAGCGCTGCGCGCCCTCGCGCGCTGCGCTGAGCGCGACCAGCGCGCAGCGCTCATCAGGATCAAGCACAAACCCCAATCCTGCCGCCCGCACTTCTGCGTTTGCGCTTAGCGCCAGCCCATGGATCAGCGCGGAGCGCTGCTCGACCGGAAACGCCGCAGCCATCGCCGCCATTTCGCTCTGAATTCGGAAGGGGTCGTCACCCAGCTCCTGCGCGATCTTGTCCAAATCGGACTGTATCTTCTGTGGGTGCGCCTCCGACCCAGAGCGTTGCGCGGCTACGTCAATGCCTGCAACCATCGCCTCTTGCAGCGCCGTCGGCGGCGCTAAGCCAGCCAAAGACAGCGCGCGCGCGAGCGCCATAAGCATCCCAGGGTCGGCCCCGCCTTTGGCTGATTCCGCGCCCAAGAGAGCCATAACCACATTGAGTTCGCGCTTCGCGGTCGTCGAGCCGCCATTGCCGCGCAAGCGCAGCTCATCGAACGCAACGCCGAGCAAGAAAATAAGCCCATCGATGCGCGCAGCTTTTGGCCGTTTGGCGCGCGCTTCTGCAAACGCCGCTCGCGCCAGTTCAGCCGACAAGCCCCCGTGCGCCATACCGCGCGCAAGCACATACAATTCTGGCGGCGCGCCGCCAGCTGTACGCAAGCCCTCGCCGATCGCCGCCGCGAGTTCTGCAAGCTCCTCACTGACGCGCGGCATCGCAGTCTCCGATTCGTTCCAACAGCACTTTGGCCACGGGCGGCCAACGCGTCGATGAACATTTTTCTAACCTGCGGGGACACACCAGCACGGCCGCATGCGCTGCGGCGCCCGCAAGAGCGGGCGCATCGCCGACAATAGCTACCGACGCATCGCGGGGAGGTCGCGGCGCGCGACTAACGCTGCGCGGCATCATGAACGGACGCGGGCGACATCAGCCGTTACGCGTTTGATCTGAAGACGCCGCTCGTGCGAAGCTCTTCGCGGATCATGAGCATAGCGTGGGCCATGGACATTACCGTCAGATACGTCTCGGCGTCCGGAGAGGGCGATTATTTTGGGATGTCGTTCGATAATGATGATCCCGACGACGAGGGGCAGGATTATGAACCCTCTGGCCCGTACCTGATGGTTCAGCGTCAATTCGAAGACGGAGACGACCGGATTTGCTACGTCGAAACCCACGACGAAGATTATTGTGGGCACTTTAAGGTGCGCTTGATCACGTTTTCCGACACTCGTTTTGCCATGGAACTCGTGCGCCGCCGCAAGAGGCTGATCTCTGTCAGCTATCACTTGTCGAAACAGGACTTTGAAGCCGTCGAGCAGATCGTCAACGTAATCTTCGGCGATCAGCCCATCGAAGGCTGAGCGCTATGCCGGGCGGCGCCGCGGGCTAAACTCTCCGCAAAATGGTCGAATCCGCCCAATCCTGCCGGTCAAGCCGTGCCCCACCGACCGGGTCAAAATCGCCGATTACAGCCATTGGCTGTCGGGCTAATCTAGGCAACGGCTGCTTACGTTGCGCCAACATTGCCTCGCTCTCTGTGCTCGTTAGTGTAGCGCTGCCCCCGCACTCTCCAAGGCTCCCTGCATGAAACGGCTTTCCGTACTGTTCGCACTTGCTCTCGCCGCTTGCTTGGGCGCCGCCGAGCCTGAAGCCTCTCCTGACGATGCGACCCCGATTGTGCGCACAGTTTCGACGGGGTCACTTTCAGGTCGCGCTTCAGAAGGCGTGCACATTTGGCGTGCAGTTCCGTTTGCGGCGGCGCCTGTTGGCGCGTTACGCTGGCGCGCTCCACGGCCACCCGAACCTTGGTCTGGCGTTCGTGATGCTGCCGGGCCTTCACCGTGGTGCCCCCAGGTCTTGTCAGCACTCGACGGCGTGAGCCAGTCGCGCTGGGGCGAACTCGCGGGCCAGGAGGATTGCCTTTTTCTCGATGTCTACGCGCCTGCGATGACAGACCCCGCCGCCGCCCAAGCGCGCCTTCCTGTGATGATGTGGATCCATGGTGGTTCAAACGTCTGGGGGCGCGCTGAGCAGTACAACGCTTCCGAACTCGCGCGACGTCACAATGTCATTGTCGTGGTGGCGCAGTATCGTTTGGGTCCGCTGGGTTGGTTCGCACACCCGGCTTTGCGCGAAGGCGGCGAACTCTCAGAGGATGCCTCGCCCAATTTCGGAACGCTCGACAACATTCGCGCGCTCGAATGGATTCGAGATGAGATTTCTGCCTTCGGTGGCGATCCAAACCTCATCACAATCTTCGGCGAAAGCGCTGGCGGCCAAAACGTCGCCGCTCTCCTGGCAAGCCCGCGCGCACGCGGGCTCTTTCATCGCGCCATCGTTCAATCGGGGTCGTTTAACTCCACGCCGCTGGCTGAAGCGGAGGGCTTGGACTCAAACGCGCGTCCGGATTCTGGAACTGCCGTTGCGGCACGCCTGCTCGCAGGCGGTGGTGTTACAGGCCAAGCGCTTCGCCATGTCCCGCTAGAAGCAATCTTTGCGGCGTACGATACATCGCGCGGTGCGTTCGATCCGCCGCGTGTCATCGCCGACGGCATCGTATTGCCTGCTGCCGGCATCGAAGCAGTGCTTGGCAGCGCCGACACCTATAACAACGTGCCCGTCATGCTCGGCACCAATCGCGACGAGACAAAGCTCTTCAATGCTCTGAACCCTGAATTGACGCGACGCGTGCTTTGGCTGTTTCCCCAAGCTCGCGATCCCGATCTCTATGATGCGTTCTCAAACTACCAGAGCCGCATGTGGCGAGCATCCGCAGTGGACGCTCCTGCTGAATTGATGTCGGCGGCGGGCAATCCCGCCATCTACACCTATCGTTTTGACTGGGACGATCAGGGCGGCATCCTCTTTACCGATCTGGGCCGCCTATTGGGCGCTGCGCACTCGATGGAAATTCCGTTCGTGTTCGGCCATTTTAGCCTCTTGGGCAGCTTCGATCCCTTTGCGTTTACGCGCGCCAACAGGGACGAGCGCGTCGAGTTGTCGGACGCAATGATGAGCTATTGGGTGAACTTCGCTAGGACTGGCGCACCGGGCCGCGGCGTGGATGGCAGTTTGCCAGAATGGAACGCCGCTCGTTCCCCAGATGGCGGCGCCGCCATCATGATTCTCGATGCCGCTTCCGACGGCGGCATCCGTATCGCTGACGATGTAGAGACGCCACAGCGGATCGTCGGAGATCTTTTCAACGATCCCCGGTTAGACACTGATGCAGAGCGCTGCCTCGCCTTTAGGGCCACAGAGCGGTGGAATCCCGAGTTAGTCGGGATGGACGGCGCGCGATGCGCAGGCGCAGAAGGAGTGCTCGCAACGCAGTAGGCCAACCAAAGTGAACACCGATCGCATCAACCGTGACCTATGGACCAGTAGGTGTGCAGGCAGCGCACATGACCACGCGGCCTGAGGGCCCAACGTTGGCCATTGTACAAACTTCCGCGACTGACCTAGGCGCTCCAACGCTGCCGGCGGCGCCCTGCCCGCATGACCGGATCAAGTTCGCCGAATGTTGTCATTCACCCAGGTCCGCGAGAGCGTGTCATGCCACGCGTGTCAGCCCATCCGTTTGATCGCTCGCAACGCCCGCGATCGGCACACGAAGGGTGAATACAGTGCCCCCGCCGTCCCTGTTGAAGAAACTTACTTCTCCGCCCATGAGACGCGCCAACGCTTGAACGACCGCCAACCCGGTGCCCGCGCCCTCAAAACGTCGATCCGCTCTGCTGTCGCCTTGTACGAAGGGCAGGAAAATCTTTTCAGCTAGAGCTTCATCGATGCCAATACCCGTATCGACCACATCGACCTTAAGCATCTCCACGCTGCGGACCCTGACCCGCTTTGCAATGATTTTGATCTCGCCGTTGCGCGTGAACTTTGCGGCATTGTTGCATAGCTCTGTAACGCACTGGCCAAACATCTCGGGATCGAGGGCGGCGACACCCATCGAGTCCGCGTGCACAGTGAGGCTATTGCCATTTGCCTCGGCAAGTTCGCGTGCGGCCTCCGCCGCTCCCCGCACCACGTCTGTCAGGCTTACGGTGATCGGCTCAACAAGGGCATCACCAGATTCAAGCCGGGCCAAAGTGATAATCCGGTTGACCTGGGACAACGGCAAAGAGTCGGCAGACCACCAACGCTTCACGCTGGAAACAGATGTCGACATTTATTTCTGCGATCCTCATAGCCCTTGGCAGCGCGGATCAAACGAGAACACCAATGGGCTGCTGCGCCAGTATTTTCCGAAAGGAACGGACTTAGCGCCGCACTCGCAAGCAAAGCTCAATCGCATCGCCCGTGAGCTGAACGAACGGCCAAGAAAAACTCTGGACTTTCAGACCCCAGCCGAGCGATTTAACGAGTGTGTTGCATCGACCCGTTGAGAGCGCCCTCCAATCAAGTCAATCGCTTGGCGCGGCTGGCACCGGCAGGCCGTGCCCGAAAGTAGCCGCGCCCGCTAGAGCGTTGCCCACAGATACGCGGCGACAGCGGCGCAGCCGAGCGCGGTACGCACCGCGTGAAGCCCACCCCATTTTACGATGAGACTCCGCGAACTCGCGTCTGCTTGCTCGTTGGGGATGGCTTCGAGCTGATGGTTGGTCGGCATGATGCCCAGCAATGTGTAGGGCCAGTTTGACAGAATAAGCACCGCCCCTAGCGCCCAACGCCAATCTTGCGACTGCCACGCCGCCCAGAACCCCAGGAGCGCAGATACAACCGCCAATGATGCCTGCATCGCAAAGCCACGTTTGTAGCTTGGCTTCCACTGAGTCAGCAGGCTTCGATCATCCAGGAGTAATCGCGCCGGCTGCTCAGCGACATTGATGTAAAATGCCGCACCCGCAAACAACGCCGCCGAAACCAACGCAAGCAGTTCAAAAATCATGTTGCGGCTCCAGCATCGAAGATCTGCAGCGGCCTACCACGGGCTGGCGATAGCGCGAAGGTCGAAGAATGCATCGCAACTGGCAGGGGCGCTCCAATCGAGCCGATCGCGTCGATCAGGCGCCTACGGCACGCTGTCGCCGAAAGTTGCCGCTCAGCTTCTCTGTAGGGCGACGATTAAGCTGAGCGGCGAGCGTCAATTATCTTGAGCGCCTGCAGGGTGGATGATGATTTAGTTGTCGCCGGCGATCAAGCCTCCTGTGTAATTGACGCACGGCGACAATTATTTCGACGCGGAATTGGACGAGACGCCAGCTGGTTGCGCGCCGCGTTTCACGGCGGAGCGCCTACGAAAGCTCTCGACATTCACTTCGATGATGACGGCGTGATGCACGAGGCGATCGATGGCGGCCACGGTCATGGCTGGATCTGGGAAGATCGCATCCCAGGCGCCAAATGGCTGATTGGCGGTGATCAGGAGCGACCGTCGCTCGTAGCGCGCAGAGATAAGTTCGAAGAGCACGCTGGTCTCTGCCTGGCTCTTTTGGACGTAGGAAATGTCATCGAGGATGAGCAGGTGATATTTGTCGAGCCGCTCGATTAGCGCAGTCAGCGCCAATTCTTGTCGCGCGACTTGCATCTTTTGCACGAGGTCAGTGGTGCGCATGAAGAGCGCGCGGAATCCATTGTCGACCAATGCGGAGGCAAGTGCTGCGGCGAGATGGGTTTTGCCGACGCCGGGCGGCCCGAAGATCAAGACATTTTGGCCTTTCTCAAGCCAGGCGTCGCCCTCGGCGAGCGCCAGGAGGCGTGCTTTGGAGATGGTTGGCGTGGCGGTGAAATCAAAGCTCTCGAGTGTCTTGCCTGGCGGGAGGCGCGCTTCGATGGCGTGGCGCGCAATCCGTCTTTGGGCGCGCTCGGCGATCTCGTGCTCGGCGAGCGCTGCGAGCAGACGCGCGGCTGGCCAACTTTCTTTGTCTGCGGTTTCGGTCAGCGCCGGCCACAAGCGGGCGACAGTGGGAAGTCGGAGTTCTGTCAGCATGATGGGCAGGCGCGCCGTATCGACGTTGATTGCACTCATAACGCGATCTCCGCTGCCTGTTCGACGCAGATGAGGGCGTCATAAGATGAGGCCGGCGGCATGATGACATTTACGACGGGCGCCGGAGAGGACGTGCGCTCGCTGAAGCGGCTGCGCAACGCGCCGAGATCGGGCAAGTCTCCAGCTTCCAAAATCGCGTCGAGTGCGTTGGCGAGATCGGCTTCACAGGCGTGCTCGTGAGCCAAAGCAAGCAGATCGATAGCCGTTCAGCAGGCACGCTTGGGCGTTGTCGCGCGCATCAGCGCCTCGAATGCGCGCTGATAGGCCGCTCGCGGCCACAGCGCGTCGCGGTAAAGCAGACCCATCAGCGCGCCTGGTTTGACCTTGAGGCTGCTGATCACATGGCGATAATCGACGACGTGAGCGCGCTTGCCTTCGGGCGGACGCTCTCGCCGTAGCGTCAATACGCAAACCGCTCCGAAAAATACCTCGAGCCGATCGGCATAGGCGCGTAGGCGCAGGCGCCGGCCGATTAAGCGCGACGGCACAGTGTAAAACACGCGGCGAAAGGTGAAGCCGCTGTGGGTTGAAACGCGGACGCACGCCTCTTCCCAGTCCATCGCTCGCGCGATGGGCAGCTGCTGGAGCAAGGATCGCTCAAACTCAATGGCGCGCACGCGCCGCACATTATGCTCGGCGATCACGTCGGCCATGAACACGCGATAAGCGTCGAGGTCGGCGAAATCAGCGTGGCCGCGCAGCATGATTGCCTGCCTGATCCGCTCTTTGGCGTGGCCGTGACGGCTCTCAATCGATCCATTTTCGTGGGCGACGCCGCGATTATTGCGCGTCGGAATCATACCGAAGTGGCTGACGAGTGCTTCGTATCGTCGGGTCTGATCCTCCGCGGCGGCCGACTCAAGATTGCGGAAGGCGGCCGACAAGCTGTCGGTGCGGTGCTCCTTCGGCGCCCCGCCCAGTAATTTGAGCGCGTTTTGCAAACCTGTCGCCAGCGCGACGAAGCTTTCGCCGCCGATCACCGGCTCGGCGTGCTCAAAGCCGGAGAACGGCAGCGTTAGATGGTAGATCATATGAACGAAGGAAACGCCGGCGAGCGTCACGCCGACATCGTCCATGTGTGAGAAATCCGACTGCGCGACTTGGCCCGCGATCGCGGTCTGAGGAAACATCACCTCTCTGTCGGGCCCTTTGAGCGCGCGCCACTGATTGATGCGCCGCTCGAGCGTTCGGCGCACGTTGTCCTCGTAAACGCCCGGATAGCGGCGTTGCAGCTCGCGCAGCAGCGTGACCGGCTTTAGGCCCGGGGCTCGCTCCAACAGCGGAACGATGTCGCTCTCCCATGCGCCTGCAAGCGGGTCTTCGCGGGTGCGCCAATGGCGCGGCGCCTTCTTCTCCGAAACCAAGCGCGGATCCGCCTCGATCCGTCGTCCCGAAGCCACCGAGATCCCGGCCTTCGCCGCCGCGGTTTCTTGATCGTGCTTGGATCGAAACTCCATGTAGCGCCTCATCTGCTGATCAGTGATCCGCTTACCCGGCACCGGCCTCTCCCTCGCTGCGGGACAAGGCGGTGCTGAGTCGGCGAAGCAGACGAGAAAGTCCCAGCGTCGATCGGCCCAGTCGGGCAGATATCCACCGCTCAGGATAATTGTCGCTCAGCGCTCAGGATAATTGTCGTTGGGCACTTCTCGCTCGATCATCGGGCATTCGCAGGTTCTCACCGGCCACGCGAGCGCGAAAATAGCCACCTCGTCTCCGTGAGAGCTGTGCACCAAGCTATTGATTGGGCTCGAGCGGAATCCAGACTTCGTTGCGCCGCATGAACCATGGCGTCCAAGGCGGGTCGTATCGTGCGAGAGAAGTCGGACCGACGGCGCGAACTTGGCGTCGCTCCATGAAAGCCCTCAAGGTCGCGGTTCTGCGCTCTAGTTCATCAAGTTGAGCCAGTCCCGAAAAGCGCACCACGGCGAAACGCTGAGGTGAGATTGGAACGAGGCGCACGCGTGCATCATTCGGCGCCGGCAAAGTCTCCATTGTATACGCACTTGGCATGACGAAGCGGACCACCCATGCGCCGTCGCTGCCAGATTGAGTTACCGGCGCCGTCATCGCTATGGTTTCGCTGGTCGAGCGTTCTTGAACGACCGGTGCAGTCATCGCGATACTCTGGCGACGCGTGTTGCCGCCGAAAATGTAACCCGCGAGCAAACGAAACCCTGCGTTCGACGCTTCATCACGACTGCCGGTCACACTGACTTCGGCCGAAATAAGCGTGGGATAGTCTCGAACTTCGAACTCGCCTTCTTGCAACACCACTCTAAAAGCCGGCTCTTCGGTTGCCATGGCTGAGCCTCCGAACGTGAGCAACGCGCATAGAAGGCCCAACAATACTTTTCTCATGCAGGCTCTACGCGCGACAGCTGCCGCCGGATCGGTCTGAGGCCCCAACACTCATGTGATCTTCCGTACCAAGGCCTGCCTGATTGCCACAATCCGTGAACGTCGCGCACGCTCATGCGCTGCCGTTGCAGTCAAGGCGACTCAGGTTGGTGCCCGTAGGGGGCGCCGAAGTCAGCGAGAGCAAATGGCCGGGACCAGCGATGGCGTGCCGTACGCCAGCGAAGGTGAACTTGCCGGTGAGCGGAATGATATGTCGGACGAGGACGATGCGCCCACCATCGACAACACCGCCGCGGTGCTACGGGTGCGCGGGCGTGGTCTGCTCATCATCGATACCACAGAAGACCCGTTTGACAGCGTGATCTTGCAGCAGCTGCTTCGCAGCGTAACCCAACCTCAAAGCATCAGCGCATGATCGCACGCGCCAATGCTGCGCCTGATGTCCAAGCGGCTTCAACCCGCGGGCCGACAAGCCAGTCGCCGCAAAGCCCAAGTCGCAGGCCTTCATCCCAGAAATATGGACCTGGCGCTGAACGATCGACGAGCGCGTAGCGCCAACGATGCGCGCTCTCGTAACACGGCGCCAATCGAAGTCCCAAGCGCGCGCTGAGATGCCCGCGAAGATCGGCTACGATGGTCGCGGCGTCGTCCTCGAGCCGCGCAGTCGACCAGTCGGCACGCGCGTGCACAGCGATCAGGGTCTCTGTCTCGTTCGAAGCCAAACTGCCGTGACGGTCGGTGCTGCTTGCGATCCAGCTTATCGCCGCATCGTCATTGACCGCACCCGACATTAGACCTGCAACCGAAGACGCGGGCACGGCAAACATCGCAGCCCAGCACGGTTGCATGATAGCGCGCTCGGCGATTGACGCCGCATCAAGCGAAACAGCGCCAACAAGCGCCGCTGCCTGCGGCGCCGGGGCGCTTACGATCACAGCCCCGAAGGGTTCGCTCCAAACTCGCCGCCCGTCTTTCTCGACCAGCATCCGCCAATTGCGCCCGTCCCGCGCCACTTCGTGCACGTGGGCTTGGGTTGTGATCTTAAGTCCATTGGCCATCGCGCGTGCAATCGCGCTCATCGCAGGCACGCCGATGAAGCTCGGATCTGACCTCACCGTGGCGCGCGCGCGCTGCCAATCGACCGCCGCACCAGAAGCGACTAATCCGTCCAGCAACATACGCAGGCTTGGTTCGCGAGCACGCACGAATTGGGCGCCGTGATCAAACAGCCATTGCTTCTCTGCGCCGTTTTCGCCCATGGCCAAGACGCGGCGCGTGGCAAGACGCCCGCCCTGAGATCTGCCCTTGTCGAACAAACGTACATCTACCTGAGCAGCGCCAAGCACCCTGGCCGCAGACATGCCGGCGACCCCGGCGCCAATGATCGCGATGTTTTGCAGATGCACGAGCCTTCATACGAACGCATTACGGCTCCAGACCTCAGCATAGCTCAGACCACAGTCTGGTATGACGGCGCCTGCCCGCTTTGCCGACGCGAAATCGCGTTCATGCGTCGGCTCGACACCCAGAACCAACTGACTTTCTGTAATCTGGATCAGACTCCCGAAGCGGATCTGCCGGCGCCCTTGTCTGTTTTGCGCGCGCGTTTTCATGTGCAGAAGGCCGATTCAACGCTTGCGTCGGGTGCAGCCGCCTTTGCCGAGATGTGGCGTGCTTTGCCGGCTCTGCGCCCGCTAGGCCGATTTGCCAAAAATCACTTGGTCTTGACGATTTTAGAAAGTATCCGTACGCCGAGGGCCGCAGGTCAGGCGGCTTTTGCGCGGATGACTTGCGCGAGCGGCTTCCAGTTCCACGGGAGAAGCGCGGCGAGATCGGACATCGGATGGTCGCCGATGCGGGCGAGCAC
>Ga0163150_10008583_pt1 | contig 11587 bp, 10 predicted proteins | sample OliLakLV19P2IB_FD_148628 | JGI IMG/M metagenome (GOLD analysis project Ga0163150, IMG submission 148628) | Freshwater microbial mat bacterial communities from Lake Vanda, McMurdo Dry Valleys, Antarctica - Oligotrophic Lake LV.19.P2.IB | ecosystem: Environmental > Aquatic > Freshwater > Lake >...
AGGATCGGCTCAACCGGACTGCTGGGCGGGTCGATGGCGATCTACCCGGATCGGTCCGCAGCCGCGGTGGACGGCATTGCGCGAGCGTTGGGCTTCTCGCGGATGAAGGCGGCGGAAGGCATCGTGCGCGTGGCGAACGCGAACATGGAGCGCGCGATACGGTCGGTTTCCGTGGAGCGAGGCTACGACCCGCGGGAGTTCGCGCTGGTGGCCTTCGGTGGTTCAGGCGGACTGCACGCCTGCGAAGTGGCGGAGAGCCTGGGAATCGAGACGGTGGTGGTTCCCGAGCATGCCGGCGTCCTGAGCGCGTTGGGAATGCTGCTGGCCGACCGCGTTCGCGACTACTCAGCGGGTGTCCCTGGCGTTCGGGAATTGGAGCCGCGTTATCGGGCACTGGAGCGGCAGGCGAGGGCAGACATGCGCGGCGCGCAACTGATGCGGCTGGCCGACGCGCGTTACGTCGGGCAAAGTTTCGAACTGACGATTCCCGAGGGCGGCGATTTTCACGCGGCGCATGAGCGGGAGTACGGTTATGCCGATCGGTCACGCGCTGTAGAGGTGGTCACGATTCGGGTTCACGCCGTCGCTGCTGTGGAAAAACTCCGTGTCAAGGCAGGGACTCGCGTGGTGACACGCCGACAGCAGCGTGGACCGGCGGCAGTTGCCGATTACGGTTCCACGGCATGGATCCCGGCGGGCTGGTCGTGGGTGGTGGATGAGTTCGGTAGTCTGATAATTACGCGGGTGTAGTGCGGCGAACGGGGCCGCTTTCCGAACCTTACTGCCTGGCGGCGACGGTAGTCACGATGCCCCACGCAAAGCGCGCGAAGTCGCGAAGACCCTGCACCAGAACGCGCTCCTGGTCGCTGTGAGCACCGTAGCCGAGCCCGGTATCCTCCACATCAACCGCCGGACCAACACCGTAGCACTGCATCCCAGTCTCCCGCATATAAGACATGTCCGTGGCGCCGACGCCCATTGTCGGGATGACACGAATGCCTCCAAACAGCTCGCGGTGGGTGGATTCGATCGCCTTGAACATGGGGGTGTCTAACCCGGTGGGTGGGGTGCGCGGGCGCAACGCTGTCGAACGCGGCACAACCTCGACATTCGGGTTGTCGATCACCTTCCGCAGGCCTTCGAAGAACTGGTCCATGTCCTCATCGGGCAGCATGCGGATATCGAGCATTGCTTCCGCTTCCGACGGAATCACGTTGAACTGATAGCCCGCCTTGATGATGGTGGGGGTGATGGACGTGGTCACGGTGGAGTAGTGGGCAGGGTCGTTGGCTTTAAACCAGGCCTGCACTTCCCCGGCTTTGTCGGCGCGCAGAATGTTGGTGTAGCGCTCGGCGACACCGGGCGGGCTGATCGCAGCCAGCCGCTCAAAGTAAGCGCGGGTGGTGTCGTTGAGCTTCATGGGCGGCATCCAGGTGGCAGCCGCGGTGACTGCGTTGGCCAGTGCCAGCACCGCGTTGCCTGGTGTGGGGCGCGAGCCGTGTCCGGCAGGGCCTCGGGCGATGAGGGTAGCCCCGCGAGGCATCTTCTCCGCGGTTTGTATCTGGGTGAACAGCAGTTTCCCCTTTTCACGGCGACCGCCTCCGCCCTCCGCCAGGCAGAACTCGGCCTCAATTTCCTTACCGTGGTTGTCGAGTACCCATTTCGCTCCGACGGTTCCGGCTCCGGCTTCCTCGGCGGCTTCCGCGAAAAAGATCACGTCGCGGTCGAGAGCAACCTTCTGTCGTTTCAGTGTGAGCAGCACGGTGAGGTAGGTGGCAACGCTGTCCTTGTCGTCGGTGGAGCCGCGGCCGTAGATGTACGTGCCGTCGTTGTCCGCGCTGAACGGGCCGTGGTTGACCCACTTCTTCGCGTCGATGCTGACAGTGTCGGTATGTCCCATCAACAGGATGGGCTTCTTTGAGCCGGTACCTTTCAGGCGCGCGATGAGGTTCATGCGCGCGGGTTGAGCTCCGACGATCACAGACGGAATGCCTTCGGCATCCAGCACTTTCTTGAGGTACTCGACGGCGCGGGTTTCGTTGCCGGGTGGGTTGGTGGTGTCGAGGCGGACGAGCGCGGCGTGGTGCTTCAGGACCTCTTCTTCAAATGCTTTGGCTTCGGCGATTGCCGGCGGTGGTGCGGCATGTGCGGGAAGGGCCGCGAAGGCCCAGGCACATGCCGCGAGGGTGACTAAACGCATGTTCCATATTAGCTTCGGCGACGAAGCCGGAGTGCTGCCGGTGCTCCAGGGCCAGGTGCCATGGTGGAGAGCGCAGCGGGTTCAGGTCAGGCACGTCATCGTTGGGAATGGGCGTCGCCCTCGATGGTGGCGGAGAACGGAGCCGTGTAGCCGTTTCCCTGCGCGTCCACGAGCACCTGCTGATGGAGGCGTTGAGGAACGTCAGCGTGAATCTTCGAAGGCGGTGTATCCAGGCCGTCGAGGATGGTGCCTCGCACGGAGAAGCTCGCCATTGACGAGAGACCGCCACTGGCATCCATGTAATTGGCGAAGTTGTAAGGGCTGAAACCCAGCGTGCAGGTTTGTTCGCTGGCTGGCGGGCTGAAACAGGAACCAGTGGGTACGACCCTGGAGAAATGCCCTCCAGCCGGAAGTTGGTGGCGGGCATTGTCGAGAGCACAAAGTAGTTGTTAATGGTCAGAGCCGTTCCGCCGAAATTTAGGGTTCCCAGAATTGGTGTACCCAGGAAACGGAGGCGGACACCGCCAGCAAACCTGCCGCCATGGTGACTCGAGCAAAAGACGATTTCATTCTAAAGGCCCCATCAACCTTAGCTGATTTAGCGAAATATTTTACACTTTACCCTGTAAGGCTCGGTTGGCGCGAATGCTTCGCCGGCCGAGGCTGTCGACAAGGCGGGTGCGGATTGCGTCGAGCAGAACGGCAAGCAGGATGATACCGGCCATCACCATCGGATAGAGGTACGGGTCGGCGTTGAGCATTACCAGGCCAGTTTCGACGGTCTGGATGAGGAAGGCTCCAAAGATAGTCCCCGGGAAAACGTGCCCTCGTCCGCCGAACAGGCTGGTTCCTCCGAGCACTGCGGCTGCAATCGCGGAGAGTTCGCGTTGATAGCCGAAGGTGGGAGAAACTGCGCCAAGCTGAGCAACCGCAATCAGTCCACCGAGTCCCGCCGCAACCCCGCTGATCACGTAGACGGCGAGCGTGATGCGGTCGACGCGAATGCCCGCCAGCAGAGCCTGCCTGCTGTTGTGTCCCGCGGCATAGAGTTGCAGGCCCCACGCAGTGCGGGACAGCGCGGTCTCGGCCAGAACGGTGGTGACAATGAGGATGCAGACGGGGATCGGGATGCCGGCGACCGAAGACGTAAACAGACGGAGCAATTCGTCTGGCAGGTTCATAGCGCGGGTTTCCGTGATGTACAACGCGACACCCCTGCCCGCGTAGAGAAAGCCCAGAGTCGCGATGAAGCCAGGAAGTCGGAGTTTCGCCACCATCAGTCCGTTCACGGCACCGCAGGCTGCGCCGACAGCGAGGACGGCGGCGATGGTGGCCGGGAGCGGCTGGCCGGACAGCGCGAGTTTGCCAGCGATCGCGGCCGAGAGGAACATGACGGAACCTGCTGAGAGGTCGATACCACCGGCGATCAGCACGAAGGTTAGGCCGGTTGCAATCACCGCGAGCGAGGACGTCTGGACCAGGATGTTCGACAGGTTGCGCGGCGCGAGGAAGCCGGGTGTGAGAAGCGCGAACGCCAGGATCACGGCGGTCAACAGGATGACGGGAGCCAGCTGCAGAACTCGAATCATACGGCGGCTCGCAGGATATCTTCCCGGCTGGTTCCGGCGGGAAACTCGGCTCGGAGCTCGCCGCCCGCCATCACCATAATTCTGGTACAAAGTCCGATTAATTCTTCGATTTCAGAGGAAATGACCAGCAATGACATGCCTCTTTCGGCGAGACTCGCGATAACGCTGTAGATCTCCTGTCGGGCGCCGACGTCAATGCCTCGTGTCGGCTCGTCGAGGATGAGCACAGCAGGGGGATTCAGCAGCCATTTTCCGAGCACCACTTTCTGCTGATTGCCGCCGCTGAGTTCGCCGACTGCCTGTTCCGATGATGCGGCGGCGACATGAAGTTCCTTCAGCATGCGTAGCGGGTCTGGCGAGGCAGGGTGGACGATGCGTAGATTTTCGGCGACGGAAGCATCGGGAAAGAGGCCGTCATCGCGCCGGCTTTCCGTGACGAATGCAAGGCCTCGTGCGATTCGGGCCCGCGGAGGCAGGCCGTCGAGTGGCGCGCCATTGAGCCGCACGCTTCCTTTGCCTGCGGGATCGAGCCCGAACAGGATGCGAGCCAACTCAGACCGGCCCGATCCCATCAGGCCGGCGATGCCCACAATTTCGCCTTTGTGGAGATCGAAAGTGATGTTCTCGATAACGCCGGGTTGCGACAGGTTGCGGACTTCCAGCACTTTTGCGGGAGATGACGGTGGCGATGGCAGCGGTGGGTACAGATGCTCGATGTCACGGCCGACCATCGCCCGGATCAGCGACTCGGTGTCGAACCCGGTACGCGGGCCAGTCTCCACTACGGCGCCGTCGCGGAGCACGGTGATGCGGCCGGCCAGCGTCAGGACATGTTCCAGGGCGTGGGAGATGTACAGAATTGCGATGCCTCGCTGCTGAAGGCGTCGCACAATAGTGAAGAGGCGTTCCACCTCGCGGTTGGTCAGCGATGTGGTGGGCTCGTCGAAGATGATGAGTCGCGCATCCTGATTCAGCCCTTTGGCGATCTCAACAAGCTGTCGGTCACCCTGCGGAAGTCGCTCCACCAGCGTGTCGGGGGCGGCGGTGGTCAGGCCGACTTCGTCGAGCAGCGCGCGGGTCCGGGTGGCGGCTGCGGCGCGATCGGCAAAGGGAACGCCAGCGATTCGGCGCACCGGGTGCTGCCCAACGAAGATGTTCTCCGCGATGCTGAGGTTCGGGAACAGGTTCAGTTCCTGATGCACGAAGGCGATACCCGTATGCGCGGCGTCGAGCGGCGTGGCGGGCGTGTACGGTGCGCCTCCGAACTCCATCCACCCGGCGCTCAGCTGATGCACACCGCCGATCAGGTTCATTAACGTCGATTTCCCGGCGCCGTTCTCACCCACGATGCCGTGCAATTCCCCGGGGAGCACTTCCAGAGAGACCCCTCGCAGCACACGTACTCCCGCGAATGCCTTGTCGAGGCGGTCGCATCGAAGCAGCGGTGGTGGCGTGTTAGTGAGTTGCATAGCGGGTGCGAACAGTGTCGAGCAGCGCCGCCATCAGGATGACACCACCCTTGGCGATTAGAACCGCGAAATTGGAGACGCCAGTGAGGTTTAGCGTGTTGTCGACGAGCGTGATGAACAGGACACCGAGCACGGTCCAGAGCACCGTGCCGCGGCCGCCGAACAGGCTGCACCCACCAATCACGACGGCTGCGATGACGTCGAGCAGGATGCGCTGGCCAAGGACAGGCGAGCCTGTTTCGAGTCGGCCCGTGTAGATGACGGAGGCCACTGCCGCGAGCAGTCCACTAACCACGTAAGCGGCGGTGGTGGTAAGCCGCACCGGGACGCCTGAGACCAGTGCGGTCCGGGGATTGCGGCCAGTCGCGTAGAGCCATCTCCCTGCTGTGGTGCGGCTGAGCACGAAGTGCAGCACGGCGATGATCGCGATGGCAATCAGGGCGACGGCAGGAAGGCTGTCTCCGATCGCGTTAAAGTTCCGTGGCAGGCCACCAACGTTCTTCGACTTCGTGATCCAGACCGCAAAGCCTCCGAAGAACATCATGGTGGCAAGCGTGACCATGAACGGCGGCATTCGTCCCGCGGACATGCCGATTCCGTTGATGAGTCCAACTAACGCTCCCGCTGCCAGCATCACTGCGATTCCGGTGACGACATTGCCGGAGGTCGACGTCATCGTCATGGCTCCCAGAACGCTGGCGAGCGCGATGACCGACGTGACGCTAAGGTCGATTCCACCGGTGATGAGAATAATAGTCTGCCCGGCCGCGACGATGAGCAGCGGGAGCATTGAGGAGAGAATGTTCAGCGCGTTTTCCGGCGACAGGAAGGCCGGTGTAAACGGAGCCATAACAGCCGCGTAGAGAAGGCTGACCCACAGAACAAAATATTGCGAACTGAGGAAGCGGCGCATGTCAGGGCTTCGCTCCCCACATGCGGCGCGCCTCGGCCCCCAGGTTCTCCTGATGGATCACAAAGCCGTTGTCGACGATGCGCGGAGGCAACTGCTTACCTGCCTTGAGCTCCATCACAGCTCGAACGGTTGTGGCAGTATCGAAGTCGACGTCCTGGACTCCATCGGCATCCAGGTAGCCTTCGCGGAGCATGCGGTACGCAGTGGCATCGCCGTCGAACGCACCCAGAAACACATGCCCAGGTTCGCCGGATTTCTTGTACTTTCCAGCTGATTTCAGCGCGGACACAATGGACGGCAGCAGCAAATCGGACGAAGTGAAGATGAAATCGATATCGGGATGGGCCTGCAACGCGTTGGTAATTCCGGCCAGTGCCTTTTCCTGATTCCAGTCGGTGGGGATTCGCGAGACGGTCTCGAACGCCTCCCCGAATGGCTTGAGGCCGGCTTCGTAGCCGTCGCGACGCGCGATCGCGTTCAGGTCGCCGAGATCGCCCAGCAAGATGGCGGCTTTGTGTTTCGGTCCCGATTGCAGTGCCTTGCGCGCCAGCCACGACACGGTGTCGCGCGTGATGGCGAAATTGTCTGCGACTACGGCAACCGAGTGTGTGTCGCTGGGCGCCGCGGGCCGGTTGAAGAGCACAATCGGAATGCCAGCGCGATTGGCGTGGCGGACCATTGGAATCACGGTGTCGGCGTCTTTGGGCACCACGATGATGCCGTCCACTTTGCGCGTGATGAAGTTGCGAACCTGCTCCAGCTGGCGGTTGGCATCGCCGTCGGCGATGGCTTCCAGCATACGAACGTTGCGGCGCTTCAGCTCGGCTGCGATGCCATCCCGGCTTGCCGTCCAGTATTCAGTCTGCAGAGTTTCAAACACGACGCCGACCGTTGGCTGGTTGTGCCGCGGGCTGCAGGCAAGGCAAACGGCAAGCACTGCCGCAGCCAGGATCACCAGTGGAGTCGAGCGTCGCGCAATGGCCATGAAGGATCAGCCGGGAATCAGCGTTCGCAGGTACTGGATACTCTTGACGGCCCAGTCGCGCTCCATCTGCACCGTGGCCTTGATCGTTTCAGCAGGCGGAGGCCACTGCTCCAGGATGGCATTGCATTCCCTCGGCGTGCGCTTCAGCCTGGCCAGAAGACCGGGGATGTTGAGTCGCCCCGTACCGGCCGGGGCGCCGACAATTTCGAAGCCCATCGCAGAGGGGTGCCTGCGGATGACGAAGTCCTTCAGATGAAGATTGATCGTCCACGGCGCCAGAGTATCGATCACCAGCTCCGGCCCTTCGAGCGCGCCAAAAGAATTCACAGTGTCGAGGCAAATACCCGCCTTGTCACGGCCGAGCCGCTTCATGATCTGGACGAAGGTCTGCGTATTGAAACGGTCGTGGTTCTCGAGCGCGGGAACGACTTTCGCTTCTGCGAATTCTGGCTGCAGCTGGACCAGTGTCGTGACAATTTCGTCTACGGAAGGCTCATGCGCCGCGGTGTCAACAACGATTCGCAGAATCGGAGAGCCGAAAAGAGCGCAGATTTCGAGCATGCGCCGGAGGTGGTCGGGGTAGATGCCGCGAGTTCCCACTTCAATGGCAATGCCCAGGTCGGAAGCGTGTGCACGGACCGCCTCCAACTCCGCAGCGGACATCTTCTCCAGCGGAAGATTATCAGCGATTTGTACCACAGAAAGGCCATTTTCAGCGGCGAATTGCAGGAGGCCATGAGCGTCGAGAGGACTCTCGGGCTCATGACCGGCTACACCTATGTTCCAGGCAAGTGCCCAGGAGCTGATTCCAAGTTTCACAATTTCTATCCAGTTTTTGCGGGGGTTGTTGCCTGCACAATCGCCCGGATTTCTTCTTTCACATTCTCTGGTGCAAATACCGCGGTCTTCCAGTCGTCCTTAAATAACTTTTTCCGTCCCCGCTCTATGGCTTTCAGCGCGCCGTCGGAAAAAGGCGAACCGATATAGCCGAACAGAATACCGATGTTCACGTTCATGTGGCCAAGGATGAAATCCATTGCCGCTTCGTGAGGGACGCCTCGCTTCACGGCCTCGTCAATGGCCTCACGAATAATCACCATGCAGGTAGCGACTGTGGTCTCGGACAGCGCAGGCTCAAGGATCGCCATCTGCTCGACAGTCACCCGGTGTGCGCGCATCACGGGTGCGAACATCTCGCGGCAGATTTGCTCACCCTTGGCGTAGTCGGATTCGGGGCCCTGCATCAGAGCGCAGACGATATGTTGTTTGGCCGCTATCGCGCCAAAAAAGTCACGCTTTGCTTCGGGCGTCACTTCATCGTTGACCACTGGCGGATGACACGGATGAGTCACGAAGTAGGTGATGTCGCCACGTTCCGGAAGTTGTTCTCCGAACGGTGCCGCGGGGTCCAGGCAGATGACCATGGCGCCTGGTCTTAATCCAGGAACAATGGTGGGCGCGACGCTTCCTATCAGGTTGTCGGGAAGGGCGAAGATCGCCACATCCGCTCCGGCCACAGCGTCCGAGTGCTCGGTGGGAAGCAGACCTCGTTCTGCCAGACGGGCGATTCCGGCAGGGCTTACTTCGACGTAGCACATGTGGTGTGACGTCTTCTTCATGTTGTCGGTGATGCGGCAGCCCATCTTGCCGCCTGCTCCGAATATGGCTATGGTCATGTGCAACCGGTGTCGTGAATTAGTCTATACCGGCTTTGTGCGGAACTGGGAGAAGCCTTGTAAAATCGGGGTTTGCCACAATCGACATTCAGAACCGGGCGGCTTTGCGTAGCGTACGACAGCGGCTCCCTTCGCTACTTTCGTGTCGGTGACACAGAGGTGCTGCGACACATTTACTTCGCTGTTCGCGATGAGGCGTGGCGGACCATTCCCCTGCGTGTCCTCCACGAAGAGATATCGGCACGCCCCGACGGCTTTGAGATTGCCATTGAGGCCGAGCATCGCGAAGGCCCCATCGTCTTTCGCTGGACGGGGAACATCCGAGGCTCCGGGGATCGCGTCGAGTTTGCCGTGGAGGGGCAGGCAGAGTCGCGCTTTCTTAAGAACCGGATCGGGCTGTGCGTCTTGCATCCGGTGCGAGGCTGCGCGGGTCAGCCGTGTCGCGTGGTGCATGGCGACGGCTCTGTCACGGACGGCGCATTTCCGGAATTCGTGAGCCCTCACCAGCCATTCCTGGACGTTCGGTCGATAACGCACGATGCGGTGCCGGGCCTGGCGACCACGGTCTCGTTTGAAGGCGACGTGTTTGAAACTGAGGACCAGCGCAACTGGACCGACGGCTCATTTAAGACATACTCGACCGCCCTGGCGCTGCCTTTTCCGGTCGAGGTGGAGGCTGGCTGGCGAGTGCGGCAAAGCGTCGTTGTGGAACTGTCGGGCGAGGCCGCGGTGACCGTGCGCGTGGACGAAGGCGCAAGTGTTCCGTGGCCGGCGGTCGGAACGGCGGCTTCGTCGACATCCGCCGACCTGACCGGACTGGGCCTGCGCCACGTGCGTGTCAACCTCGACTTACAACTCGACGGCTGGGTTGAGCGAATAGCCGAAGGCGCCGCCTTTGGACTGCCTCTGGAGGTAGCCGTGCACGCCTCGTCCGTGGCCGAACTCGCGGTGGTTCGTGAGGCATGCTCGGGCGTCGAAGTGGCCCGCTGGATTGTGTTTGGGGTGGACGCATCGGATGCTAAAGAAGTGTTTGGAGGCGAGGTGGGCAGTGGTTCGAGTTCTAATTTCGTCGAACTGAACCGGAGGCGCGAAACGGCGTCGGGTGCGGACTTCGCGGTGTTTGGCATGAGCCCGCAGGTGCACGGTGTCGACGCGTTGACCATTGTTGAGACGCTGGAGGGACAGGGCGACGCGGTGCGCTCCGCGCTGCAGTTCGCCTCGCGCGTTGCGATCTCACCGGTCCAGTTGCTTTCCGGCGGGGGCGTGGATGAGCGTCAGGGCTCGGCATTTGTCGCGGCCTGGACGATTGGGAGTCTGGCGACGCTGGCCGGGGCGGGAGCGTCCAGCGTCACCTACTTCGATGCCGCCGGAGCGCGTGGGATCGTCGGTACGCCCGTTGAAAGTGTGTTCGGTGCAATCGCCGAATTCACCCCCGAATCGCTGGTTCGTGCTGAGGTGTCGGAGCCGCTGCGACTGGCTGTGCTGGTGCTCGCCAACGCGGACCGCCGCCGGGTGCTTCTCGGAAATCTGACGAGCGATCCAGTGGTGGTCCGTGTTTCCGAGCCGTACGGGATCGAGATGACGCTCGGAGCGTACGACGTCGTGCAGGTCGACCGGTGAAGCCGCTTCGGTTCGCGCTGTTCGGGGCTGGATTCTGGTCGCGATTCCAGTTGGCGGGCTGGATGGAGGTCGGTGGCGTGGAGTGCGTCGCCATCTATAACCGTACGCTGGCCAGGGCCGAACGGCTCGGAGCGGAGTTCGGTGTGGCCAGAGTGTACGACGATCCATCGGCTCTGCTCGACCGCGAACAAGTCGACTTCGTCGACATTTGTACCAGCGCGGACACGCACCCGGGATTGGTCCACCTGGCGGCGTCGCGGGGCCTGCCGGTTATCTGCCAGAAGCCGATGGCCGAGAGCCTCGACACTGCTGAAGCGATGATCGGCGCGTGCCACAGCGCGGGCGTTCCGTTCCTCGTGAACGAGAACTGGCGCTGGCAGACGCCCATTCGCCGGCTGAAAACCCTTCTGGACGAGGGACGCGTCGGACGCCCATTTCGAGCCCGCCTTCGCATGGTGAGCGGCTTCCCGGTGTTCGCAAATCAACCATTCCTTCGGGACCTGGAGCAGTTCTTACTTGTCGATATAGGCAGCCATATTTTGGATGTTTCCCGGTTTTTGTTTGGCGAAGCGGAAACCGTGTACGCGCATTTGTCGCGGAATCAGGGAGATATCCGAGGCGAGGACGTCGCGACGGTGATGCTTCGAATGCAGTCGGGTGCGTCTGTGGTTTGCGAGATGGGGTACCCGGGCTCGCCTCATGAGGACGACAGGTTCCCTCAGACCTACGCGTTTATTGAAGGTGACGGCGGTTCCATCAGCCTGTCCCGCGACTATGTAATCCGTGTTGTGGACGCGACTGGAGTGCATGAGGAGCGCGCGGTTCCGCCACACTATTCGTGGGCCGATCCCGCCTACGACGTGGTGCACTCCAGCATCGTCCCGTGTCAGCGAGATCTGCTTGCCGGGCTTCGAGGCGCAAAGGTTGCTGAAACTACGGGAGAGGACAATTTGCTGACCATGCGGCTGGTCTATGGCGCGTACGAGTCGGCGTCCAGGGACAGCGTGATCTATGTTGCGTGAGCTCTCGTTGATGTGCTCGCTGGCCGTTTGTGCCGTCGCCGAGCCACTGGTATTGTTGTCGCCGGATGGCAACGTGCGCGTGTCATTCGACCTCCGCGACGGCCGGCCAGTGT